>MTLD01003828.1_pt1 | contig 18578 bp, 20 predicted proteins | sample 1982471 | NCBI WGS metagenome assembly MTLD01 (sample SAMN05712604, study PRJNA340218) | biofilm metagenome | isolation source: sample SPM anode biofilm adapted to -50 mV | place: USA | collected 2012-02-03
CATCGGCCATGCGGTGCCAGTGCCGGGCTGGATAGGGGAAGCCCGCGCCCGCGGGGCCCGCCAGCTCCGCCGCCGTGGGCGGGGCGGGGCGGGGCTCGTCGCGCCAGGCTTCCACGGTGTAGGTCCAGGCGCGGATCCCCGGAGACCAGAAGGCCGCGGGCCACCCCGCCTTGCGCTTGAGCGCCCGGAGGAAGGCCGCCGGATCGGGGAGGTCCTCCCAGACTTGGGGCAGGAAGGTGACGTTCCGTCCGTCGAATTCGAGGAGGAGACCGTCCACGTCCGGTCGGAGCTGGCGAAGGAGATCTGCCTCGTCCGCACAGGCCAGGGCGCGCAGCGGGGAGAGGAGGGACACCTCCACCGCCAGGCGCGGCAGCTCCTCCCGCTCGAGCGGATCGAAGCGGTGGTCGTGGAAGGCCGCGGCCCGGGCATGTCCCACGAGATCCTCCACGAGGGATCCGGGAGGGGTGAGGCTGCCCATGCAGCCGCGCAGTTCTCCCTCCAGGGTGAGGGTCACGAAGCTGGCGCCGGGATCGCCCGGATCCCCGCCCGGCCGGCATGGGGGACCGCCCAGGGCCTCCCCGATGGCCGCGCGGGCCAGCTGCGCCAGGCGCTGCCCGTCCCGGTCAGGGGTGGGGGGTGCCCGTCTCGAAGAAGGCGAAGGCACCATAACCGACGACCTCCTCCTGGCCTCCGGCGGTGTCGCCCGAACTCCGGAGGTCCAGGAGCGCGGGGTGGAGGCGCTTGCGCCGCGCGGCCTCCAGGAGGCCCACCAGGGGGGTGGCGCCGCAGGCGCGTTCGGAATCCACGGTGGTGTCGAGCCGGAGAATCATCCGCGCGGTCTCCTCGTCCACGGCCCGGCCCAGGCGGTAGGGCAGGTAGTGGGAGAGGTCCGAGCTCACGACGACCACCGTTTCGGGGCCGCCCCAGAGGGCCTCGATCACCTCGGCGACCTGGAACGCCGTGGCCTGGCCCACGGCCAGGGGCACCAGTGAGGCCCGGGGGGCCACGCGCTGCAGGAAGGGCACCTGCACCTCCAGGGAGTGCTCGGGGCGATGGATGGCCTCGCTGTGCCGGACCCAGGGGATCCGCGCGATGGCGTCCGCGTCGATGGACACGGGTCCCAGAGGGGTCTCGAAGGCCTCGGTCTCGGGCAGGGCCAGGCCCTGGAAACCCGTGTGATGGCTGGGGCCCAGCAGCACCACTCGCTCCAGGTTGGGCCCCTCGCGGAGCAGCCGGGCATAGGCGCTGGCGGCCACGGGACCCGAGTAGGCGTAGCCCGCGTGGGGCACGAGGAGGGCCTTGGGTGTGGGCTCGTCGATGGGGACGTGGACGGCGTCGAGGAGCCGGTCCACCTCGTCCCGCAGACGATCGGGATCTTCCGGGTAGAACATGCCGGCAACGGCGGCAGGACGCAGGGTCAGCATGGCGACCTCCCTGGGCAGCAGAGGTACGATGGGCTCCCCACGGCCCAGCGCAAGGCGGGTGGGACAATTTCGGCGCAGGTCTCAAAGGACCCCGGCGTCCGGGGCCTCAGGCTCCCGGGGCCTCAGGCGTGGCGGGGCCCGGATCGTGTGGCAGGCTGCCCCGGGGCGAGCGGAAGTAGGCGAAGGGCGTGGCGTAGAGGAAGTTCGACACCCTGGAGGTGTAGATGTCGGCGTAGCGCTCGATCTGCCGCGTGAGGTGGCTCTTGTCGTTGCCGGCGCGGGTGAGCAGGCCCCAGCGGCCGTTGGTGAGCTCCGTGGCGGCCCGGGCCAGGGGGGCGATCTCCATGTCCAGGGGCAGGAGCCGGCCGCGGAGCTCCTGGAGCCGGGCCTCCAGCTCGTGCTGGGNAGCGGCGGGCCGGGGGCCGTACCCGCCCTTGAGGCGCTGCAGCTCCAGCCGGGTCTGGGAGAGCTGGTCCTCGAGGCGCTCCTTCTCCTCCATCATCGCGGCGATGGTGCGCTCGGCGCCGGCGAAGGACTCCAGGGCCTCCACCTCGGCTTCCAGCTCCCGCAGGACCAGGGCGGTGCGCCAGCGGAACTCGCTCTTGCTCATGTGCACGTCGCCGAACATGTGATCGCCCACGTAGAGGATCTCGTCGCCGGAGATGCCGAGGTCGCGCTCCACCTGGGCCGCGCTCCCGCCCAGGCAGGCGCGGCCCGGGGCCAGGGGGCCCTCCAGGGGGCGGAGCAGGCCGTCCTCCGTCACCACCTCGAAGAAGGGGCTGCGCTCGGTGAAGAAGGCGGGCTTCCGGGCGCTGACGATCACCAGGTCGAAGAGCTGGCGCCAGGTCATGCCCGCGGGGAGGAAGCGGTCGTAGGCGTGGGCCATCATCTTCGCCGTGAAGCTCCACTCGGAGTTGGTGATGAGCAGCAGCCGCTTGCCCGCGGCCCTCTGGTCCAGCAGGGCCAGGGCGGCCTCGGGATCCAGCACCACGTACCGCTCGGGCGAGGCGGCGATCTCGGCCTTGAGGTGGCCTTCGAGGTGCTGGGCGTCCACCCGCGCCCGCACATGCCGGTAGAGGCTGGCGTACTCGAAGGGGCGGGGCAGGGCGCCGCGGTCCAGCAGGTCCACAGCCTGGGCGTAGAGGCAGCCTTCCGAGAGCGAGAACAGGGTGTTGAGGAAGACCCAGCGGGGATCGCCGAGGTCCACCAGGGTCTCGGCGTAGGCGTCCCGCTGCTCGGCGAACTCCAGCATCCGGGTGCCGTGCATGGCCCGCTTCACGAAGCCGAAGCGATTGGCCTTCACCAGGTTCCCCAGCTCCGTGTCGATCACCAGGCCCCGCGCCACCATGCGGGGATCGAAGGCCAGGTCGGCCACGGGCCAGCCCTCGGAGGCCAGCCGTTCCCGGGCCTGGGCGTAGACCATCTGCTCGAAGGCCGCCACCCGGTAGTCCACCAGGGTGTAGTCCATGTCGTAGCCGATGGCCCGCACGGAACGCAGGTTCAGCGTCCGGTTGCAGAAAATGCCGCGGCCGGGGGGCGGGAGGGGGAACTCGGGATCGGGCATGGGGCAGGATACCAAGGGGCGGGGACGCACCCGTGAAGGCGCCGTGACGGGGAGAATCGTCGGTGGACGGAGGGGGCCCCTCCACTCCAGTCTGGAAGGTCGGAGCCTGCGCATGACCCCCCGCCCCCTGTTCCTCCTCACCAATGACGACGGCATCCACTCCCCGGGCCTGAAGGCCGCGGCCCGCGCCGTGCGGGACCTGGGCGACGTGCTGGTGGTGGCCCCCGCCACCCAGCAGACCGCCATGGGGCGGAGCTTCACGGGGCATCCCGATGCCGCCCTGGAGCCGGTGCCCTTCGAGGTGGAGGGCCAGGCCCTCCGCGCCTACGCCTGCGAGGGCTCGCCCGCCTCCGTGGTGCGCCATGGCCTCTCGGTGCTCTGTCGCGATCGCCACCCGGATCTGCTGATCTCCGGCATCAACTACGGCGAGAACGTGGGCATCAGCATCGGCGCCTCGGGCACCGTGGGCGCCGCCATGGAGGCCGCCAGCCGCGGCATCCCGGCCCTGGCCGCCTCCCAGCAGATGCACCCCGACCACTTCATGCGCCACGAGGCTCGGGACTGGAGCGCCTCCGAACACTTCCTCCGCCTCTTCGCCCGGAAGCTCCTGGCCGCGCGGCTGCCCCACGACGTGGACCTGGTGAAGCTGGACGTGCCCGAGGACGCCACGCCGACCACGCCCTGGCGCCTGAGCCGCCTGTCGCGCCAGCGCTACTTCGAGATGGTGCTCGACCAGCCCGGCCTCCGCAGCCGCCTCCGGGACGGCCGCATCACGGTCCAGGTGGATCCGGCCGCCCTCGAGCCCGATTCTGACGTCCATGCCCTCGTGCGCGAGCGCATCGTGGCGGTCACCCCCCTCAGCCTGGACGCCACCTCCCGCGCCGACTTCGGTGCCATCCGCGAGGCGCTGGGGGACTGACCGAGTGCTCGAAGTCTCATCTTTCGATGCACTCCCGCCACCCGTGCCATCCTTGGGGTCGCTTTTTGGAGATCCCATGACCGCATTGAACCGGCTCCTGGTCCCCGCCCTTCTTCTCGCGCTGCCGGCGATGGCGGCGGAGAAGCGGGCCTTCACCATCGAGGACCTGTACCGCCTGAAGGGGGTGCAGCAGCTGGCCCTCAGCCCGGACGGCACGAAGCTGCTCTTCGATGTGGCCAGCCAGGACCTGATGGCCAGCACCCGGCACACCGAGGTCTGGATGCTGGACGTGGCCACCGGCGCGGCGAAGCAGCTCACCTTCGGTCCCAAGTCCTGCTCCTCGCCAGCCTGGTCGAAGGACGGGAAGACGATCACCTTCCTCTCCGGCCGCGAGGGCGGCCCGCAGCTCTGGGCCATGGACGCCGCCGGCGGCGAGGCCCGCAAGGTCTCCGGCTTCGAGCCCGGCGTGGACGCGCCGCGGCTGCTGCCCGACGGGCACCGCTTCGTCTTCCAGGCCACGGTCTTCCCCGAGGCCGGCGCTGACGGCGCGAAGAACAAGGAGATGGCCGACAAGCTGGAGAGCGGCCCCGTGCAGGCCCACCTGGCCGACGAGCTGCTCTACCGCCATTGGACCCAGTGGCGCGACTTCCAGTACACCCACCTCTTCCTGGGCACCTTCAACGGGAAGGTGGAGGAGCTCACCCCCGGGAAGCAGGACTACCCGGCGGCGGCCACCACACCCATGTCCCAGACCTACGACCTGAGCCCGGATGGCAAGGAGCTCTGCGTCGTCACCAACCCCGACGCCGTGCCCGCCCGCTCCACCAACCAGGACCTATTCCTCGTGAGCCTGGACGGGGACCGCACACCCCGGGACATCACGGCCGGCAACAAGGCCGCGGATGTGGATCCGAAGTACTCCCCCGACGGCAAGTGGATCGCCTACCGCTTCCAGACGAAGCCGGGCTTCGAGTCCGACCGCTTCCGGCTGGCGGTCTACGACCGCGCCGCCCGCACCACCCGCGTGCTGACGGAGGGCATCGACAACTGGGTGGACGGCTTCCAGTGGTCCGCCGATGGCAAGTCGCTCTGGTTCACCGTGGAGGAGAAGGGCCACTGGCCCCTCTTCCGCGCCGACGTGGCCACCGGGAAGCTCGAGCGCGTGCTGGACGGCCAGTCCATCCGCGAGTTCGTGGTGAGCCCTGACCAGAAGTCGGTGCTCTTCACCCGCACCACCGTGGGCGAGCCCGTGGAGATCTGGCGCTACGATGTGGCCGCCAAGGCCCTGAAGCGGCTCACGGACTTCAACCAGAAGGTGGCCGACGAAGTGGACATCCGCCCGGCGGAGACGATGTGGGTGAAGGGTGCCGACGGCGCCGAGGTGGAGGTCTTCATCGTGAAGCCCCACGGCTTCGATCCCGCGAAGAAGTACCCGCTCATCATGAACGTCCACGGCGGCCCGCAGATGATGTGGTCCGACACGCTGCGCGGCGACTGGCAGGTGTACCCCGGCGCCGGCTACGTGGTGGCCTTCCCCAACCCTCACGGCTCCACCGGCTACGGCCAGGCCTTCACTGATGCCATCTCCGGTGACTGGGACGGGAAGGTGATGACCGACATTGCCAAGGTGACGGACGCCCTCGCGGCGCTGCCCTACGTGGACAAGGACCGCATGGGCGTCATGGGCTGGAGCTGGGGCGGCTACGCCATGATGTGGCTGGAGGGCCACACGCAGCGGTTCAAGGCCATCGCCTCCATGATGGGCGTCTACGACCTGCAGGCCATGCACGGCGCCACCGAGGAGCTCTGGTTCCCCGAGTGGGACCTGAAGGGCACCCCCTGGACCAACCCGAAGCTCTACGAGCGCATGAGCCCCAACCGGTTCGTGAAGGACTTCAAGACGCCCTGCCTCGTCATCACCGGCGAGCGGGACTACCGCGTGCCCTACACCCAGAGCCTGGAGTTCTTCACGGACCTGCAGGAGATGGGCGTGCCCAGCCGCCTGCTCGTCTTCAAGAACGACGGGCATTGGCCCGACGCGCTGAAGTCCATGCCCGTGTACTACAACGCCCACCTCGAGTGGTTCCAGAAGTACCTGGGCGGCGGCGCCGCCCCCTGGAAGACCGAAGACCTGGTGCGCAACCAGGTGTTCGGGAAGGCCGGGAAATAGGCTCCAGCTCCGGCGGATCCCCCTTCCCTGGCTTCCGGGGGAGGGGGATCCCCTCTTCTGGAGAGCATTTGCAAGCTGGGCGTGGGCGCCCATACTGCGGGGGCTTCCAGGGAGGTCGCCATGTCCTTGCTGCTGCAGATCGTCCTATCCGTCTCCATCGCCACGATCACGGTCCTGCTCGGGCTGCTGCTGGTCCAGGCGCGGCGCACCGCCGCCTCGGTGGAGCGACTCGCGGAAAGCGCCGCGCAGGATCTCCACCAGATGGCCGGCGATGTGCATGAGGTCCGCCTGAAGGTGGTGGAGGTCGCCGACCTCGCCCGCGGGGCCTTCGAGCTGCCCTCCACCCTGACCCAGGTGGTGGCAGGGGTGGTCCGGGGGATGCCTGGGTTCTTTGCGCGGCGGCGGTCCTCCGGGCGATTCCTCGAGGCCCTCCTGACAGGAATCCAAAGCGCCGTACATTTGCTCCGCGGCCGGAAGGCAGGGCCGCCGGAGGAGGGTTCCCGTGCGTGAGGAAAGTGGCACGTTAGGTACGTCTCTGCTGGTCTTCCTGGCGGGCGCGGCGGTGGGCGCCGCAGTTGCCGCCCTTACCACCCCGAAGACCGGACCCGAACTGCGGGGGGACATCAAGGGCCTGGGCAACAAGCTCCGGGACCGGTTCGCCCCGGTGAACACCCACGAAGAGGAGCGGATGGGGGTCTGACCCCTCCGCCGGAAGCCGAAGCGCCCGCGCGAGTCGCGGGGAGGGCATGTCCGCACGGGCGGGGCGATCGGGTTCCGCCTCGGCACTGCCTGAGACGCAAACTCTCCAAGCTGAGTCCTGGCGTGGGTTTGCGCACGACCATCGTATGAAGATGCTATGGTGGTCGGACCTCTTCCGGAGCGGCCCATGACCCCCCATCCCGCCTTCGCGGCCCTGCTGGCCCTGCCCGTCCTCGCCGATCCCGCCGTGGCGGCCAATCCCTTCTTCACGGAGTGGAAGACGCCCTTCGGGGTGCCCCCCTTCGCGGAGATCCGGGAGGAGCACTTCCTTCCCGCCTTCCGGGAGGGCATCGCGCGGCACGACCGGGAGGTGGCCGCCATCGCCGCGTCGACGGAACCCGCCACCTTCGCCAACACCATCGAGGCCCTGGATGCCTCGGGCCAGTTCCTGGAGCGCGTGGGCGCGGTCTTCTACAACCTGACGGGCGCGGAGACGAATCCGAAGCTGCAGGCCATCAACCGCGAAGTGGCGCCCCTCATGGCCGCCCACCGGGATGATGTGCAGCTGAACGACCGCCTCTGGCAGCGGGTGAAATCGGTGTGGGACGCCCGCGAGGGGCTGAAGCTGGATCGCGAGCAGGCCCGGCTGCTGGAGCGCACCACCAAGGACTTCATCCGGGCCGGGGCGGCCCTGACGCCGGAGCAGAAGGTCCGTATGCGGGCCGTGAACGCTGAGCTGTCGAAGCTGGGGGTGGATTTCGGCGACCGGCTGCTGAAGGCCACCAAGGCCTTCCAGCTGGTGGTGGAGAAACCGGCGGACCTGGCCGGCCTGCCGGAGGGCACGCGGATGGCCGCGGCCGCCGCGGCGAAGAAGGCGGGCCTCGACGGCAAGTGGCTGTTCACCCTGGATGGCCCGAGCATCTGGCCCTTCCTGGAGACGGCCCAGAACCGTGAGCTCCGCAAACAGCTCCTCACGGCCTATCTGGAGCGCTGCAACCAGGGCGGCGACACGGACACCAACGCCATCGTGAGCCGCGTGGCGACCCTGCGGGTGGAGAAGGCCCAGCTGCTGGGCTACCGCACCTGGGCGGACTACGTCCTGGAGGAGAACATGGCCCGAACCCCGGCCGGGGTGTACGGCCTCCTGGACCAGGTGTGGAAGCCGGCGCTGGCGGCCGCGAAGCGGGAGCGGGCGGACCTGCAGGCCCTCATGGCGAAGGACCTGCCGGGCGAGGCCCTCCAGCCCTGGGACTGGCGCTACTACGCGACGAAGGTGAAGCTGGCCAAGTACGACCTGGACGAGGAGGCCCTGAAGCCCTACTTCCCCCTGGACCGGGTGCGGGAGGGCGCCTTCTACGTGGCGGGCCGCCTCTACGGCATCACGTTCACGGAGCGGAAGGACGTGCCCGTCTACCATCCCGAGGTGCGGGCCTTCGAGGTGAAGGAGAAGGACGGCCGGCACCTGGGCCTTCTCTACGTGGACTACCATCCGCGGCCCGGCAAGCGCGGCGGCGCCTGGATGAGCGCCTACCGCAGCCCCTGGATCCGGGATGGGAAGAAGGTCGATCCCGTCGTGGTGAACGTCTGCAACTTCACGCGGCCCGCCGGCGACCGGCCCGCCCTGCTCACGGACGACGAGGTGCGCACCCTCTTCCACGAGTTCGGCCACGCGCTGAACGGCCTCTTCTATGCCGGGCGGTACCGCGGCACCGCGGGCACGCCCCGGGACTTCGTGGAGCTCCCCAGCCAGGTCATGGAGAACTGGGCCATGGAGCCGGAGGTGCTGAAGGTCTACGCCCGGCACTACCAGACCGGCGAGGTCATCCCGGCCGACCTGGTGGCCAGGCTGAGGAAGGCCGCCACTTTCGGCCAGGGCTTCGCCACCACCCAATACATGGCCGCGGCCCTGCTGGACATGGACTGGCACACGCTCGCGGATGCGAAGCCCCGCGACACGGCCGCCTTCGAGAAGGCCTCCCTGGCGAAGTGGGGACTGCTGCCGGAGATCCCCGTCCGCTACCGCAGCCCCTACTTCAACCACATCATGGGCGGCTACGCGGCGGGCTACTACAGCTACATCTGGAGCGCCGTCCTCGACAGCGATGCCTTCCAGGCCTTCAAGGAGAAGGGTGATCTCTTCGATCCCGCCACCGCCGCCGCCTTCCGCGGGAAGATCCTTTCCCGGGGCGGCACGGAGGAGCCCGCCGTCCTCTTCCGCGATTTCCGCGGCCGCGATCCGAAGGTGGAGCCGCTGCTCACGAAACGCGGGCTGAAGTTCTAGCCCGGCCCTAGAACCGCACCACCCCGCCCAGGCTGAGGCCCGTGGCGGTGAGGCTGGTTTCAATGGGGCTCCAGAAGGCCCGGGCCTCGAGGCCGAGGTGCGGCGTGAACTGGTAGCCGATGCCACCGCTCAGGCCCAGGCGGGTGTGGGAGGTGGCCGCGGCGCCGGTGGGGCTCACCCGCCACATCTGGCCGCCGGCCCCGCCCACCAGGTAGGGGCCCTGGTCCGTGGTCTCGCCGGGGAACCAGAGGGCGTCCACCATGAAATCCACGGAGGAGACGGTGACCTCGGCGCCCCCGAGGCTGGCGCTGGTCTTCTTTGGGAAGTACTGGCCGCCGATGGTGGGACGGAGGTGGAGGGACTCGCCGACGGGGATCTCCACGAATACCCCGGCGCCGAGGCCCACCTGTCCGTCCGTGAGGTCCCGCAGGTCGCCCATGGGGATCACGCCCTGGACCCGCGCGCCAAGGGCGGCGTCCTGGGCGCAGAGGGGCAGGGTGGCGAGCAGGAAGGGCAGGACGCGTCGCATGGTCACACCTCGTATCTGGAAACGGTCTCGTCCCAGCGCCCCTGGGCCTTGAGGATCCGCTCGGCCACGGCGCGCAGCACGCCCCGGCCGCCGGGCACGGGCACGGTCCACTGGCAGGCCGCCCTCACCTCGGCCACGGCGTCGGCGGGACAGCAGGCCAGGCCCACGCGGCGGAGCAGGGGCAGGTCCGCCAGGTCGTCGCCCAGGTGGGCCACCTGGTCGTAGGTCAGGCCGTGCCTGGCGCAGAGCTCGTCCAGGACGGGCTTCTTGTCCAGATGGCCGGCGAAGCAGTCCTCCACGCCGAGGTCCTGGGCCCGGTGGTCCGTGGCGGGGGAGGCCAGTCCCGAGATGAAGGCCACGGGGATGCCGGCCCGCTGGAGCCACTTGATGGCGGCGCCGTCGCGCACATGGAAGACCTTGTTGTGGCTGGCGCCGCCGCCGTAGCGCAGGCCGCCGTCCGTGAGCACGCCGTCGATGTCGGTACAGAGCAGGCGGATCTTCGCGGCGCGGGCATCCAGGTCGTCCACGGGGGCCTCCGCTTCCAGCGTAGCAAGGCCGGGCCGGGGATCAGCCGATGGGCAGGTCGCTGATCTCGAGGCTGGCGGGAGGCGTTGACGGAGATCAAAATTCTCCCAGGAGACTGCAGCACGGTGCTAAGTCCGGTTGATGGATGCCCCGATGGGTATAGAGTTTTCCTCGTGGGGAATTTTGAGCTTGACCCCAGGGTGGAACTGGATAACCATTTGTGCATGGAGTTGAAGTTATGAACCATCAGCTCAGCAACCCGATGATCGATGAAGTGAGCGGCCTGTTCAGTGCCCTGGGCGATGCCTCCCGCCTGAAGATCCTCCGTTCGCTGCTCGATTCGAAGGGCCCCCTGAGCCAGGGTGCGGTGGCGGACGCCTCGGGCCTGTCCCAGGCCAACGCCTCCAAGCACCTGGCCTGCCTCGTGCGCGTGGGCCTCGTGAACCGCGAGCCCGAGGGCAATGCCGTGTACTTCACGCCGGTCATGCCCCTGGTGTCCGACCTCTGCGACCTGGTCTGCGGCCATGTCAGCGACCGCGCCAAGATGACCTACAAGGCCCTTAAGTAATTAAGGGTATGGGCATTTGCTTTTTTTTGCTTAGGAGTATTCCTTTATGACCAATAAAGTCATACAAAGGCTGGCCTTGTTCCTCGCGGCGGGGACTGGGCTCTGGGGTCAGGGCAGCTTGACCGTCTCCGATGCCATCCGCAAGGCCTGGGTGGACCAGGCCGGCCTGAAGGCCGGACAGGCCATGGTGGACAGCCGGAGGGCGGAGGCCGAGGGCTACCGCGACCTGCGCCTGCCCACCCTCACGCTGCAGGCCCAGGGCGTGCGCACCAACGAGCCCATGATGGCCTTCGGCATCAAGCTCAACCAGGCGCGCATCGGGATGGCGGACTTCAATCCCCTCGTCCTGAACCACCCCGACGTCATCGGCGCCTATGGCGGCTCCGCTGTGATCCAGCAGCCGCTCTACACCGGCGGGCGCATCACCGCGGCCCGGAAGGCCGGCGACTACATGGCCCAGGCCGAGGCCGCCAGCCAGGAGCGCCGCAAGCAGGAGACGGCCATGGCGGTGGTCCAGGCCTACTTCGGCGCCGAGGTGGCGGAGCAGGCCATGAAGTGGGTGCAGGACACCGAGACGTGGGTGAAGGGCATGGAGGACTTCGTGGGGGCCCGCGTGAACCAGGGCCTCATGCTCGAATCCGAACTCCAGCGCCTCAAGGCCTTCCACGCCCAGGTGGACGCCCAGAAGGCGGAGGTCACCATGCAGATCCATTCGGCCCGCTCGGGCCTGGGGCTGCTCCTGGGCCGGGGTCCCGTTGACGGCACGCTGGCCACGCCGCTGGAGCCCGTGTCCGCGGCCCCCGCCGCCGCCCAGGGCCGCCGGAGCGACCTGGTGGCCGCCGAACTGCAGGCCAAGGCCGCCAGCGAAGGCGCCAAGGCCGCCAAGGGCAACAACCTCCCCGAGGTGGGCCTGGAACTGGGCGCGGGCACGCTGCACCACTCCTGGTCCCAGAAGGGGGACTGGACCTGGGCCGGCGTGGGCGTGAAGTGGAAGGTGTTCTCCGCGCCGGACCTGGCCAAGGCCCGGGCCGCCCGGGCCCAGGCGCAGGCCGCCAAGGACATGGAGACCTTCAAGGCCCAGCAGGCGGAGCATGAGACCCGCGTGGCCCGGGAGGCCGTCACGGCCGCCGAGGCCCGCTATGCCGCCGCCAAGGACGCCCTGGCCGCCGCCGAGGAGTCCCGCCGCCTCCGGGAGGCCCGCCACAAGGAAGGCCTGGCGCCGCTCATCGAGGTGCTCGATGCCGAAGCCGCCGTCCAGGGCGCCCGCACCCTCATCCTCCAGAGCCTTTATGAACTTCGCGTGAGCCGCGCCAGCCTCGACCTGGCCACCGGCACCCCCATCGAAGGAGTCCAGCCATGAAGACCACCCTCTCCGCCCTGGCCGTGACCAGCGCGCTCCTGGGCACCCTGGCCTGCGGCCAGAAGGAGACCCGTCCCGAGGCGAAGACCCTCCCCCGCGTGGCCGTGGCCCTGGCCGCCACCAGCACCCCCGAGGGGGGCGCCTGGGTGGCCGCCACGCTCCAGTCCACCCGCACGGCCATGATGTCCACCCGCATGGCCGCCCAGGTGAAGCGCGTCCTCGTGGAGGAGGGCCAGCGCGTGGCCGCCGGCACGCTCCTCATTTCCCTCAACGACCAGGACCTCCAGGGCCAGCTGAAGGCCGCCGAGACCGGGCTGGCCACCATCGAGGCCCAGCATCGCCGCATCCTGGCGCTGCAGGCCCAGAAGGCCAGCACCATCGCCGAGCTGCAGCAGGTGGAGGCCCAGGTGGCCCAGGCCCAGGCCGGCGTCACCGCCCTCAAGGCCAACATCGCCTACACGCAGATCCGCGCGCCCTTCGCCGGCGTGGTGCAGTCCCGCAAGGTCAACGAGGGCGACTTCGTGGGCCCCGGCATGCCCCTGCTCGAGCTCTACGCCGACGGTGAGCAGGAGCTGGTGGCCACGGTCTCCGCCAACGAGGCCAAGGGCCTGAAGGTGGGCCAGAAGGTGGCCTTCACGGCCGAGGACCAGCCGGGCGAGGCCCAGATCACGGCCCTGGCTCCCGGCGGCGATCCCTGGAGCCACAAGGGCACCCTGCGCGCCAAGGTCCTCAAGCCGAAGGGCCTGCGCCAGGGCACCTTCGCCCGCATCCTCGTGCCGGGTATGAACGCCGAGAGCCTCACCGTGCCGAAGAGCGCCCTCATCCACCGGGGCGAACTCACCGGCGTCTTCGTGGCCAAGGACGGCCAGGCCGAGCTGCGCTGGCTGTCCCTGGGCGAGGCCGTGGGGGACCTGGTCCCCGTGCGCGCCGGCCTGAAGGACGGCGAGAAGGTCATCGACACCCCGGGCGCCATCCAGGATGGCCAGCCCATCGACATCCGCCAGGCCGAGGTGAGCCATGGCAAGTGAGCCCAAACTGGGTCTGGCGGGTCGCCTCGCCAAGTCCTTCCTCCGCAGCAAGCTGACGCCGCTCATCGTCCTGGCGTCGCTGATGCTGGGCGTCCTCGCCGTGGTGCTCACGCCCCGCGAGGAGGAACCCCAGATCATCGTCCCCATGGTGGACCTCTACGTGCCCTACCCGGGCGCGAGCCCCAAGGAGATCGAGAGCCAGGTCACCACGCCGCTGGAGCGGCGCCTCTGGGGTATCCCCGGCGTCGAGTACCTGTACAGCATGAGCACACCGGGCATGGCGCTCATCACCGTGCGCTTCAAGGTAAACGAGCCCCAGGAACCCAGCCTGGTGAAGGTGTACCAGGAGCTGAAGGCCAACCCGCAGATCCTGCCGCCCGGGGCGATGAAGCCCATCATCAAGCTCCAGACCATCGATGACGTGCCCTTCCTCGTGCTCACCCTCCACGGGACGGACCAGACGCCGGGCAGCCTGCGGCGCATGGGCGACGTGGTGGCAAGGGAGCTGTCGGATGTCCCCAGCACCGCCCAGGTGAAGGTCATCGGCGGGGCCGAGCGCCAGGTGCGCATCGAGCCCGACGTGGACCGCCTGCGCGCCCTGAACATGTCCATCGCCGAGCTCCAGCCGGCCCTCCAGGCCGCCGAGGCCCAGCTGCCCGCCGGCGCCCTTGTGGACCACGGCAGGCGCACGGAACTCGAGGCCACCGGCTTCGTGCTCCAGGCCTCCGAACTGCGGCGCCTGGTGGTGGGCGTGCGCGACATGAAGCCCATCTACCTGGGCGACGTGGCCAAGGTGGTGGACGCCACTGATCCCGAGCCGCCCATGGTGCTTTACGCCGACACGGCGAAGCCCGGCTTCGAGCCCGCCGTGAGTATCGCCCTCTCCAAGCGGGCCGGGACCAATGCCACCGCCCTGGCGGAGACGGTGCTGGCCAAGGTGGACGCCCTGCGCGGCAACCTCATCCCCCGCGACCTGAAGGTGACCGTCACTCGCAACTACGGCGAGACGGCCGGCGACAAGTCCAATGAGCTGATCGAGCACCTGCTCATCGCCACCCTCAGCGTCATCGCCCTGATCCTGCTGGCCATGGGCTGGCGGAGCGCCGTGGTGGTGGGCGTGGCGGTGCCCGTGACGCTGGCCCTCACCCTGCTCATCACCTACCTGTTCGGCTACACGCTGAACCGCGTCACGCTCTTCGCGCTGATCTTCTCCATCGGGATCCTGGTGGATGACGCCATCGTGGTGGTGGAGAACATCCACCGGCACATGCACCTCCCCGGCCGGCCGAAGAGCTTCGCCCAGATCGTGGTGGAGGCGGTGGACGAGGTGGGCAACCCCACCATCCTGGCCACCTTCGCCGTCATCGCGGCGATCCTGCCCATGGCCTTCGTCCGCGGCCTCATGGGCCCCTACATGCGGCCCATCCCCGTGGGCGCCAGCGTGGCCATGATCTTCAGCCTGCTGATCGCGTTCATCATCAGCCCCTGGGCCAGCCTCCACGTCTTCAAGAAGGAGGCCCACCTGCCCGAGATGGATGAGACGGGCCTGCATCCCGGCACGCCGGAGACCGCCGCGCCCGAGGTCCATGCCCACCGTCACCACCCGGACAATCCCGAAGTGGCGCCGGATACGAAGTTCGCGGCTCTCTATCGGAAGGCCATCCGCGCCCTCCTGAACGAGCCGAAGGTCCGCTGGACCTTCTTCGGGGGCGTATTCCTGCTGCTCATCGGCGCCATGTCCCTCGTGGGCTTCGGCGTGGTGAAGGTCAAGATGCTGCCCTTCGACAACAAGTCCGAGTTCATGGTCCAGCTCGACCTCCCCGCGGGCACGCCCCGGGAGAACGCGCTGGCCGTGGGCCAGGATGTGGCCCGGCGCCTGCTGAAGGAGCCCACGGTACGCAACGTGCAGGTCTATGCCGGACAGGCCGCGCCCTTCACCTTCGTGGGCATGGTCCGCCACAGCTTCCTGCGCCAGGGCGCCGAGATGGTCGACATCCAGGTCAACCTGGTGCCGAAGGGCGACCGCAAGGAGCAGAGCCACCAGATCGTGGTGCGCCTGCGCCCCGAGCTGGAGAAGATCACCGACCCGGCCGGCGCCCGCATGAAGCTGGTGGAGATCCCGCCCGGACCGCCGGTCATGGACACCATGGTGGCCGAGATCTACGGTCCCTCCGAGCCGGAGCGGGAGCGGCTGGGCGGCGAGGTCCTCAAGGCCTTCAAGTCCGTGGATGGCATCGTGGACGTGGACTCCACCCTCAACGCCACGAATCCCAAGATCAGCCTCGTGCTGGACCGGGAGAAGGCGGCCCTCCACGGCGTGGCCCCTGCCCACGTGATCCAGACCCTCTACATGGCGGGCTACGGCCATGTGGCCGGCGCATTCCATGTGCTGCGCGGCTCCAGCCAGGTGCCGGTGATCATCCAGATCCCCGCCGACAAACGGCAGCGGCTGGACCAGATCCTCCAGCTCTCCGTGCCCGGGGCCCGCGGCATGGTGCCCGTCAGCGAGCTGGTGACGGTGAAACGGGGCACGGAGGATCCCGTCATCTTCCACAAGGACCTGATGCCCGTGACCTACGTCTTCGGCGACCTGGCCGGCGCCATCGAGAGCCCGGTCTACGCCCTGGCGGCCCTCAACAAGAAGATCGACGCCCTCAAGGGCACCGGCGGCGCGCACATCGAGCGCCTCGGCCTGGCCCAGCCCGAGAACACCGAGAACCTGATCATGAAGTGGGACGGCGAGTGGCACATCACGCTCGAAGTGTTCCGCGACCTCGGCATGGCCTTCGCCGCCGTGCTGGTGCTGATCTTCGTGCTCGTGGTGGGCTGGTTCGAGAGCTTCGAGATCCCCTGGGTGATCCTCGTGCCCATCCCCCTCAGCCTCATCGGCATCATCCCGGCCCACGGGCTCTTCGGCGCCTTCTTCACGGCCACCAGCATGATCGGCTTCATCGCCGGGGCGGGCATCATCGTCCGCAACAGCATCATCCTTGTGGACTTCATCGAGCTGAAGCTGCGCGAGGGCATGCCCCTGGCCCTGGCCGTGGAGGAGGCGGGCGTGGTCCGGTTCCGGCCCATCCTGCTCACCGCCGCCGCCGTGATCGTGGGCTCGCTGGTGATGCTGGCGGATCCCATCTTCCAGGGGCTGGCCATCAGCCTCATGGCGGGCTCCGTGGCGGCCACCCTGCTCTCCGTGCCCTCCATCCCCGTCCTCTACTTCCTGATTGCCCGCCGCAGCCGCGCCGCGGAACTGCAGCGCCAGGCCTCGAACCCCGACTCTGACGAATAGGAGATCCCCATGACCGTCGACCGCATCGTCCACACCGTGGCCGGGACCTTCATCCTGGCGAGCCTCGCCCTGGCCCACTACCACAGCCACCTGTGGCTCTGGTTCACCGCCTTCGTGGGCGCCAACCTGCTCCAGAGCGGGCTTACCAATTGGTGCCTGATGTCCACGATCCTGAAGAAGCTGGGCGTCCCCGAGGGCGTTGGCGTGGGGTGCGCACGGTGAAGGCCATGGCCGTCCGCATCGCCCTGGGCCTCGTCATCGGCGGGGCCGTGGGCTACGCCTACCACCGCCTGGTGGGCTGCAGCACGGGGGCCTGCCCCCTCACCGCCACCCCCTTCCGCGCCATCACCTACGGCGCGGTGATGGGGTTGATCTGGGCCACGGCGAGGTAGCGCCATGAGCTTCCTCCTGAGCCGTGCCGAAGCCCGGGAACTCCTCGACGCCGGGGCCCTGGTGGTGGATGTGCGGTCCGCCCCGGAATACCACCTGGGCCATGTGGAGGGCAGCCTCCACCTGCCCCTGCACCTCATCCCGGTCCTGGCCGGTGAGCGCCTCCCCAAGGACCGCGCGCTGCTCTTCTGCTGCGAGAGCGGGGCCCGCAGCTCCCAGGCCGTGCAGTTCCTGCGGGGCCAGGGCTACGACGCCCACAACCTGGGTCCCTGGACTTTCCATCCCGACCTCTCCTGATCCGGAGCCTTCATGTCCGACGTCCTCCACCTCACCACCGGCGCCTTCCCCAAGGCCGCCTCCCAGCCCCAGCCCGTGCTCATTGATTTCTGGGCCCCCTGGTGCGGCCCCTGCCGCATGCAGGGCCCCATCCTCGACGAAGTGGCCAAGACCGTCGGTCCCAAGGCCATCGTCGCCAAGGTCAACGTGGACGAGGAGCCCATGCTGGCCAGCCAGTTCGGCGTCCAGAGCATCCCCACCCTGGTGATCCTGAAGGACGGCCGCATCCAGCAGCGCTTCGTGGGTGTCCAGCCGGCCCATGTCCTGACTAGCGCCCTCCAGCAGATGGGCGCCTGATGGACTTCCCCTGGATCTACCTCATCCCGGTTGGAGTCGTCGGCTACCTGCTCTGGAGCAAGCGCTCCGCTTCGGCCGCCGACGTGAAGGCCCTGCTGGAGCGTGGCGCCCAGATCGTGGACGTGCGCACCAAGGGCGAGTTCAAGGCCGCGGGGCATCCCAAGGCCATCAACATCCCGGCGGACCAGCTCGACGCGCGGGCCAAGGAGCTGGATCTCTCCCGCCCGGTGCTCCTCTGCTGCGACAGCGGCAGCCGCAGCGGTTTCGCCGTCGGCATCCTCAAGCGCAAGGGCTTCAAGGAGGTCCACAACCTCGGCTCCTGGCGCCGCATCCAATCCTTCCTCTCCTGACCCCGGAGGCCCCATGGCTGAAACCACCCCCGCCCAGGGCATGCCCACGCCCGACCAGGTGCTCCAGATGATGCAGGGCAAGATGGGGGACACCCTGCCCGCGTGGACGTCCCAGCTGAAGGATCTGGCCCCGGACCTGCTGGTTTCCACGGCCATGCTCTCCAAGGGCAGCGTCCAGCGGCCCGAGAGCACCATCCCCCTCAAGTACCGCCACCTCATGGCCGTCTCCGCGGCCCTGGCCCGGCGCCAGCCGGCCTGCGCCCGCTCCCAGGCCCGCATGGCGATGACGGAAGGGGCCACGGCCGACGAGGTGATGGACGCCATCCGCATCGCCCGGCACCTCATCGCGGTGGGTGTCATCGACGCCGCGGCCCCGATCCTCGCGGACCTGGCCGCCAAATAGGAGCGCGCATGGAAGCCACCGTCACCTGGACCTCTGGCATGGCCTTCGAGGCGGAGCAGGAGGGCCTGCGCATTCCCATCGACGTGCCGGGGGCGGACGGGACCTCCCGGGGCGTGCGTCCCAAGGGCCTCCTCCTGGCGGGCCTCGGCGGCTGCACGGGCATGGATGTCGTGAGCATCCTCGAGAAGATGCGGGTGCCCTTCGAGGGCCTGTCCGTGGACGTGAGCGCAGACCAGTCGGAGGACCACCCGAAGGTCTTCACCGCCATCCGCGTGACCTACCGGTTCAGGGGCCGGGACCTGCCCATGGACAAGCTGGAGCGCGCCGTCCAGCTCTCCCAGGAGAAGTACTGCGGCGTCTCCGCCATGCTGGGGAAGACCGCGGCCATCACGACGGAGATCGTGGTCGAGGGCTGAGGCCCCCTGGACGGGACGGGCCCGGCGGTC
>MTLD01004114.1_pt1 | contig 18577 bp, 14 predicted proteins | sample 1982471 | NCBI WGS metagenome assembly MTLD01 (sample SAMN05712604, study PRJNA340218) | biofilm metagenome | isolation source: sample SPM anode biofilm adapted to -50 mV | place: USA | collected 2012-02-03
ATCCAGGCCCGGCAGGGCATGCAGGTCGGGTGTCCGGAGGAGGCCTCCTGGCGACGTGGCTTCCTCACCGACGACGAGCTGCTCGCCCGCGCGGACGCACTGGCGAAATCCGGCTACGGGGCCTATCTGCGCCAGCTGGTGGAGGCGGGCTGAGGGGCGCCGATCGCGGCGGGACCGTCGCCGCAGGATCGGCAGGAATTTCACCATTGGGCAGAGTATCCGGCCGGTTACGGTTCGGTGGCGGGAACCCGGTGGGCTTGGCATCGCGAGGGTGAACGGGCAATACTGGACTCCGTCGGACGGTTGGGGGATCGTCTTGGCGTATGCCGACTGCGGTGGGTAGGGGGAATCCCCGCCGCACATGGGGGGAGGTTCGGCATGAACGCATTTGCTGATCGCCAGGGTGTGGTGGGCTATGTCCCAGGCGCCTGGGACATGTTCCACATCGGTCACCTGAACATCCTGAAGCGCGCTCGCGAGCAGTGCGACTGGCTGGTTGCGGGTGTGGTCACCGACGAGGCGCTCTTCGAGATGAAGAACAAGTACCCGATCGTGCCGTTCGAGGAGCGGCTCGAGATCGTGGCGTCCATCGGGATCGTTGACGAGGCGGTCGACGACCTGTCGTCGAACAAGCTGCAGGTGTGGGAACGCGTGCACTACGACGTCCTATTCAAGGGTGATGACTGGAGGGGGACAGCGAAGGGGAAGCGGTTGGAGCGCGACCTCGCGACGGTCGGTGCCCGGGTCCAGTATTTCCCCTACACCCTTCACACGTCGTCGACCGAACTCCGGAGGGTGCTCGCGGAGTGGTGAGCGACCTGCCGGGGCTGAGTCGATCAGCGGGGCGGGCGAGCCTTTCGCGACTGCCCGCGGTTTCCCGGGCGGGGATTGGTCCCGGACTCACTGGCTGTGGCTGACCCGCCGGCCTGGCCGGCCACGGCTCCCACTGGCTCTGGAACCTGTGCACCTTCGCGCCGAGCATCCGACCCGCTCTCTTCCGGGTCGGATGGTTCGTGTTGTGCAGGATCGTCGACAGCGCCGGCCTGGATGTTCGGGTCGCCCGACGTCGTTCGAGCGCCTCCCTTGGCCATGTCGTTCGGGCTGCTCGGCGACTGTGCCCGTGTGCGCGCGTCGAGGCTGGTGCGCGTGCTCGGCGATTCGTTCGCCGAGCGGCGGGAGAACCGACGCACCCACTTCCGGAGGTTCTGCTCCGACGTCGGCGCAGGCTCCGCGCGGTAGTAGTGCGCGTGACCGTAGTAGGAATCGGTGCCCTTGGTGGCTCGAGTCATGTTCAGCACGACGCCGACCACGGGAGCGCGGACGGCGCGCAGCGCGCTCAGAGCGTGCGTCACGACGCTGCGCGCGGTCTTCCCATACCTGATCACGACCAGAACCGCGTCCACATGCGACGAGGCGACAGCGGCATCTGCCACAGGGACTACGGGTGGCGAATCGATGATGATGTGGTCGTACTCGTCACTGAGCCGTGCGATCAGGTCCTTCATCCGGGCCGAGCCCAGCAACTCCGACGGGTTGGGTGGCACCGAACCGGAAGGGAGAACGGAGAGGCCCTCGTCACCCCAGGCGTGGATTGCGTCCTCGGGCTCGACCTGCCCGGCTAGGACGTTGGACAGGCCGATGGCGCCCTCGATGTCGAACGAACTCGAGAGCTGCGGCTTGCGTAGGTCGGCATCGATGACGAGGACGCGTTCCTCGGTCTCGACCAAAGAGAGCGCGAGATTCGCGCTCACAGCCGACTTGCCCTCCCCGGGCAAGGAGGAGGTCACCAGGATTACCTTCGCGGGCCGAGTGGCGTCCACGAACCGTAGATTCGTCCGGAGCTTCCGGAATGCCTCGCCCCGAGGCGACATAGTCTCCTCGCCGACCAGGAGCGGTGCCCGTCTGGCTGCGGCATCGAATGGGATCGCCCCGAGCATTGGCGCCTGGGCGACACTCTGCGCCACGGCGGCGGAGCGGATAGTGACGTCCAGCAATTCCCGTAGAAGAACTCCGATCAGGCTGAGTCCGAGGCCCGCGGCGAGGCCGATCAGCAGGTTGAGGCGAAGGCTGGGTGACACTGCGGCGGGCAACAGAGTCGGGCCGGAGACGATGTTGATCACGACGACCTCCGTCTGGCGACCAGAGTTGTCCAGGTCGTCGACCATGGGGCCGAAGCTCGTTGCCAGACCTTTGGAGATCCGGAGGGCGAGCTGGGGATCGTGGTCGGTCACTGTCGCGGTGATGATCACGGTATTGGCGTCGCCTTCAGCGTTGATCCGGCTGACTACCTCGGTAGGCGTGAGGTCAAGGTTCGCTGTGGAGATGATGCGGCGGGCGAGTTCCTCGCTGGTCAGGAGGCGGATATAGGAGCTGACCCGTGCCTGGGCGAATTGCCCGGCAGACTGCGCGTTCGCCCCCTCGGGCAATGGTGTACTGACATAGAACTGCGTCACGGAGGCATAGGTGGGCGGCGTGGCACCGTAGGCGAGGAAGCCTGCTACCAGCCCAGCCACACTCGCCGCAACGATCCACACGAGACTCTTGCGCAGGACCTGCACATAAGTCCGAAGGTCCATCTGTCTCCTTGACGCACGATTTCTTGCGGTTCCTTGTCCAAACTGTAGCCGAGTGACCCAGATCGGAATGCTGACTGCTGGGTCGCTACAGAAACGGCAGCAACGCCGCGTCGAGATCGAGCAGGCATCTCTCAAATGCCGCACGACCGTGACCCATCGGGTCGGCGATGTCCCGATCGACCTGCATCGGCTGGGTCAAGGCGCGGCCGCGCTGGGCGCGTCTGAGAAGATCGTGGACCACGGACCCGCGATGAGCCGCCGCTCCGCGACTCGACACGTCGAGCAAGCGGCTCATCGGCCGCAGCGTGAAGGTTCGGGCGGCGATCCGGGGTTCCCGTTCGATGAGCTGGCGCCGCTGCGCATCGGTCATTGGGAGGATCAGGTCCTGCGCGAGAAGGAGTTCGGGTGTAGCCGGGCGGGAGCGGAAGTCGGACGTGGCGATCCCGCGGGCCTCCAACAACTCCGCCGCGTACGGGTGCAGGAGTCTGCCGACCTCCGCGTCCGTTCCTGCCGATTCGACCAGCCAGGGTAGGCCGGCCCGTTCCGCGCGTTGACGGAGCAGGAGCTCTGCCATCGGCGAGCGGCAGTGGTTGGCCGTGCACACGAAGAGGATCCGCGTGATCGGGTCATCGTCCTGCACCGACATCATTGAGACTCCGGTTCTTCGCGGTCCAGCGCGCGGATCCTCCGGTACCAGACCGGGAGCGCCATCAGCGTGTACGCGGTGGTTCCTGCGGCCAGCAGACTGTACAGCACCCCGAACACGAGCGGGAAAGGGGCGGTAGCGAACACCAGGCACAGCAGGCCGTAATCCGTCGGGAGCTTCAGTGCCGCGACCAGGATGCTGGTCGATTCCAAATCGGCAGGTGCGGGCAGTGGATGGGTTGCTCGGTGAACTCGGGTCAGCAACTCCGTGAGAAGCATCCCGAAGAAGTGCACCACAGACACAGCCGTGAAAACCAAGGGAACCGCGAGCCAGATCGACGCGACGTCGAACCAGCGATACACCATGACAACCACACCAAGGTGCAGCGTGGCGATCTTCCCCGAGTCAACCACGTGGTCGATCCACTCACCCGAGAGCGTGCCGCCGCCCCGTAACCTGGCCAGTTGGCCGTCCGCGGCGTCGAGCGCGTATCCCAGGACGAGGAAGAGGGGCACGGTGATTGCGACCGGTGCCGTGGGTGGCAGGGTGAAGAGCAGTGCAATCGCGGCGTATGTGAAGACCGCGCTGATCAGCGAGACAATGTTCGGAGTCAACCCGTAGTGGTACGCCACGGCCGCAAGCAGGCGACCGAGCGGCCGGTTGACCAGCCGTGAGTAGAGGGGAGCCCCCTTCGCAGGCTTCTGGGCATTCCTGAGACTCTGGAAGGATTCGGCGATGCGCGGTCTGTCTGAGGTCATGGACAGGCTCCCCGGGCGGGCTGGTTAGGCTGACTGTGTGCGTAGCCTATCGCGGCGAGCCTTCGTCGCCGGTCTCGGGGGGCTCGGTCTCGTTGCTCTCGCGGCAGGCGACCGTGGTGTGATGCCAACGGTCCCGGGGGGGAGGGTGACCTTCGCGGGCTGGGTGAGGACGCGAACCAGCCCCTATTTCATCGGTCACCGTGGCGCGGGTGCGGTGATCCCGGAGCATTCGCTTCCTGGTTACGTCCAGGCGATCCAGTGGGCACCGGCGATCGAGGTGTCGGTAGTTCGGAGTGCGGACGGTGTGCTCTTCTGCATGCACGACAGAACCATGGACCGAACGACGACGATGACAGGAAATGTAGCCGATCTCACGGCGGCGCAGATCGACGCTGCACGGATCACGGTCCCGCGACTGGGACCGCGCTGGGAGGGTGACCGGATGCCGCCCGTCCCGCGTCTTGAACAGGCGCTGAAGGCAGTGGCGGGGAAAGCCGTCTTGTGCATCGAGGCGAAGGATGTCAATGCCTTCGAACCGATGATGGAACTGATCGAATCGGCGAACATGCTTGATGCAGTGATGATCAAGGCAACGATCGGGAGCTCGTCGCTCACCGCCGCGCAGAAGCGGGGCCTACCACTCTTCGGTTATCTCGGTTCGAGCGACGATCTGACCCAGGCGAACCTTGATCTTGCAGGGCAGACCTTGACCGGATCGCACGACGCCCTAATTCTTCCCACCAGGGTGTCAGGCTCGCTACTCGGGGACGACCTCCTGATTCGCGCGAAACGGGCCTGCCCGACGGTGTGGGTGTATTCGACGCATCGCCGTTCGGAGGTCGACTATTACCGAGTGCGTGGTGTCACCGGGTTCGTCTCAACCTGTTCGGGCTACACCGCCAAGACGATCCGAGCGGAGAGATCCCCGGACTGGACGGAGGGCATCGTGCCCGGCCTGCTGACCAGGGATCCGTATTCGGACGCCTACGCCATCGATTGGTCGTCGGTCCCCGGCGCGCTCACGATCGGCGACTCGGGCAGAGAGCAGTACGTGACTCTGGGCGACCTGGGGGACGTGACTGCGCAGGCGTGGCGACTACAGATTGAGTCACGGGTCGCATACCCGGACGTAGGGTCGGGAGACGCAATGGTGGCCGTGGTGTGCACCGCCGACGACGCCAGCCCGACGGACCAGGCGGGAACGGGCTATCGCGCCGTCTGGAGCCATGACGGGCGGATCCGGATTGAGGAGAACACGGAGCGTCGCGCTGTCCTCGGCTCGGGCCTCGCGCAGAGGCCTGGACGGGAGGTCTGGACGCATCTTGAGGTGCAGGTGACACAGGAAGCCGTCTTCTTCGGCGTCGGATCCGCCGGGATCACCGTCCGTGATCCTCGCTATCGGGGCGGCTACATCCACTTCGGCAGTGGTCGCGATTCCGGCAAGGTCACGGTCCGGTCGGTGACACTGACCTAGTCTGCGCACCTCGCACCGCGCACCCCGCGGTTAGGATGATTCGACCTTGGAGTAGCCCATGACGCAACAGGTGTCTCCCGGACCTCGTGGAGGTGGTTGGACATGACCCGCACCGGCGACCTATTGGTCATGGAGTCGTTCCGCGAACCCCGGCCAACGACCAATCCGTACATCGTGATGCTCCTGCGAAGTCTGCGCGCAACTCGAGGCCTGGATGTCCAGGTGTTCTCGTGGCGACGTGCTCTTCTCGGGCACCTCGACGTGTTCCATGCGCATTGGCCAGAGACCCTCGTCGCTGCGAACTCGCTCGCCGGGCGAGTGGCACGCCAGGCGCTCTTCGCGGTGTTCCTCGGACGGTTGTGGCTCACCCGGACCCCGGTCGTTCGAACCAGGCACAATCTTCATCGCCCCTCCGGTATCTCCTGGACCCAGGACCTCTTGCTCCGCGGACTCGAGCGACTCACAGTGCACTCGATCGTGCTCAACGAGTCGACCCCGGTCCCCGGGGCCGAAGGAAGCACGCTCGTTCGGCATGGCCACTATCGGGACTGGTTCGCGGCCTTGCCCATGCCTGACGCGCTGCCGGGCCGGATCGGGTACTTCGGCCTGATCCGGCGGTACAAGGGGGTCGACACGTTGGTCGAGGCTTTCCGCGATCTTCCGCCGACCTACTCGCTGCGGATCGCGGGAAACCCCTCCCGACCTGAGCTCGTCGAGGAACTCCGGGCGCTGGCTGGACACGACGAGCGCATAACCTTCGAGTTTCATTTCCTCACCGACGAGGAGCTCGTGAACGTCGCCCGGACGTCGCAACTTGTCGTGCTTCCGTACCCCGAGATGCACAATTCGGGTGCCGTGCTGGCTGCCTTGTCGCTTGATCGACCCGTGCTGGTGCAACGAAACCAGGTCAACGACGACCTCGCCCGCGAGGTCGGCGAGGCGTGGGTCGTCCGCTACGAGCCACCCCTGAGCGGTGCGGTGCTCGCCGAGGCGATGGAAGGGGTCCCGGATGGGACCGCGCCACGGCCGGACCTCTCCCGACGGGAGTGGGCTGAATGTGGGGCTGCCCATCTAGCGGCGTTCCGGGCGAGTCGTCGTGACCGCTGAGCCGCCCGGTGAGGGCTCCGTGGCCGCGCTCGTCACAGTGAACTACGGCAGCAGCGCGCTGCTGGAGCAGAACCTCGCGTCGATGGCGAAGACGACGGAGGTTCTGGTGGTCGTCGTCGACAACTTCTCCACGCCTGCCGAGCGCGATGCAGTCACCGCACTGTGCTGGCGCGAGGGATGGAGACTTCTCGCCAGCGACGCCAACCCGGGCTTTGGCGCCGCGATCAACGCCGGGGTCGCGGCTGCTGCCGCCGCGGGCGCCAATCGCTTCGTGATCGTGAATCCAGACGCGTCGCTCCCACCCGACGACCTGCGCCGGTTGATCCGTGCATGTGATGTCCCTGGTGTTCTGGCCGCGCCGATCGTTCTGCGCCCGGACGGATCCATCTGGTCAGCGGGAGGCGATCTCTACCTCTCGGACGGTCGGATCAGGTCAGTGGGACGTCGGGGGGAAGCCCCCGGGGAGGAGCGCATCCTGTGGCTGAGCGGGGCTTGCCTTGCCTTTTCCGCCGAGGTCTGGGCGGTCCTCGGCGGGTTCAGTGACGACTACTTCCTCTACTGGGAGGACGTTGACCTTAGTTATCGCGCCCTGCGCGAGGGACTGATCCTCCGGGTGGTCGAGGACGCTGTCGTGATTCACGCGGAAGGTGGAACCCAGCAGGCGGGGCTCGCCCGGTCGGGCCAGGCGAAGTCGGGAACCTACTATCGCTACAACGTGCGGAACAGGCTCCTCTTCGGCGCACGCTTCATGGAGGAGCGGCGCTGGCGCTCCTGGCTGAGGCATACGCCGAAGGTGAGTTGGGAGATCCTTCTGCAGGGCGGGAGGCGGCAATTTCTGCACCGACCGCAGGTGCTGCTGAGCGCCGGGCGGGGCCTGCTCGAAGGTCTTGTCCTGGCGGGGCGCGAGCGCGCACGCCGTCGCGGTTCGTCGTGCTGAGCTATGATCTGCCCGGGCCGACCGGGTGAGTTGGGGAAACGGTCAACGCGAGGAGCGTGACCGAGTCATCCGGGTTCTCTGCAACCCAGCCACGGTGTCCGCAGCTCAGAACGGAGGCGGGAGTGCCTGAGCAGAGCAGGGTGCAGTGGGTCGACGCAGGACGCGGTCTCGCGATTCTGCTGGTCGCCCTGTACCACTCGGCGCGGTGGCTCTCGGAAATCGGAGTGGATACCGCGGCATGGCAGACCGTGAACGCCGGTCTGGCCACGTTGCGGATGCCCGTCTTCTTCACGATCTCTGGCATGTTCGCCAGGAAATGGACCACAGGGAGCTGGAGCGCGCTGCTCTCGGGGAAAGTGTTCTTCCTGGCCTGGGTCTTCGTGGCCTGGGAGGTGATCGGTACCGTCTTCTTCTACCTCGGCAACCTACTCATCGGACAACGCCTCGGAGTGCTGTCGACACTGCGCGCGCTGCTGCTCGCCCCGGTGCTCCCGCTGCTGGAACTCTGGTTCATCTGGGCGCTCGCCTGGTTCTTCGTCGTCGCGAGGGCGATCGCCGCCCTGCCTGGGTGGGTGCAACTGGCAGCGTCAGGAATCCTCTCGGTTGTCGCGCTGACCCTGTGGTATGCACAGACGACTGGTCCGACCGGGGCGGCCAAGTTCTTCTTCTTCTTCCTTGTCGGACAGCACCTGCGGGAGGTCCTGCACCGTGTCGCCAACTTCAGGGTCTCGGTCGCAGTGCCCGTGTTCATGCTCTGGGCCGTAGTGTCCACGCTGTCGGCGGGTTTCGGGCTGATGGCCGTTCCGGGATGGTTCTTCCTGAACTGCTGCCTCGGGGTGGTCGCCGGGATCTCGCTGGCGAGGTTGGGTGCACGGCTGCGACTGCTGCGGTATCTGGGCTCGAATACCCTGCCGGTGTATGTGGCGCACACGCCGATCATCTTGGCCGGGGTCGCCACGATTCACCTCCTGGGGCTCACCATCAGTGGGGCGGACGTCGTGGCCACACCGCTGATGGCCGCTATTGCCGTGGCGGGCGCTCTCGGTCTGCGGACTTCAGCCGGGCAGGGTCGCGTCGCACTGCTCTATGGCCCGGGAGCGTCGCAGACTGCGGCGGTCAGCGCTTGGCTGAACCGCCAGTCGCGAACCCGCGGGGGCGACCCCGGATCGCGGCACCCTCGCCCGGGAGGGCTCGGCGATGACACAGCTTGACGTCGAACGGGATCACGCGCTCGCTACCACGTTCGGCCAGTGGGATCTGATCGAACGTGGGGCGGCATTGCTGTTGTGCTTTGTGATCGGCTCTCGATGGATCGTCTACCAGCAGATCACAGTGGGTTACCTGGTCGCACTGGCGATACTACCCGTAGTCATACCGCCGGCGTGGCGGGTGCGAGCAGTCAGGACCGTGCTTGGACTGGTCGTCGCCTGCCTTGCCTCCGGCTTTGTGCTGGCTGCCCTCCGGGGCCAGGAGCGCGACCTGAACACCGTCCTGATGGTGATGAACGCGGTGGAACTCTTCGGCGTCGCAGCGACTGCGATGACCATGTACTGGGCAATGAAGCGACTGGGCCCGGGTTGGGCTGCGATCGGATACACCCTGGGGATGCTGGTCTTCGTCAACCAGTCGTCCGACCTCTACTCGACAAACCCGTGGCGATTCGGCTACGCGTTGCCGGTGTCGCTGGCGATCCTCGCCGTCGGGGCGCTCGCGAAGAAGCCTGCCGTCGAGGTCGGTGCGCTGGTTCTCGTGGTGGCCATCGCGGTCGCGGACGGTGGTCGGTCCTCCCTGGCATCGAAGCTGGTCGCGCTGGTACTGATCGTTGTCTGGACGTTGCAGGGTCGTCAGCATCGCAGACGAGTGAATGTGTTCGGAACGGTCGTGATTCTCGGACTGGTCGCCTGGGCCATGCAGGCCGTCCTACAGTCGCTGCTCCTCGATGGCATTCTCGGCGAGCAGGCGCAGGCAAAGAGTGTCGCCCAGCTGTCCGACGGCGGTGGCTCCCTGCTTCTGGGCGGTCGGCCTGAAGCGGGCGCGACCGTCGCGCTGTTTGTGCACCGTGCGGTCGGGTTCGGGCTCGGTGTGCTGCCGTCGTGGGGCGACATCGAGGCAGCGCGCTCTGGTATGGCCGCGGTCGGCTACGACCCCAACTCGGGCTATGTCGACCATTACATGTTCGGGGGCGGTTTTCGCCTGCACTCCATGCTGGGCGACCTGTGGGCGTCATTCGGCCTCGCGGGCATCGTGCTGTGCCTGGTGATCGGCTGGCATTGCTTCAAGGCGATTTCGCTGGGGCCCTCGCCGGTGGGCGCTGACGCCCTGATTCTGATGTGCGCCACTCAAACCCTGTGGAATCTGGCGTTCTCTCCGTGGTACTCGTCGATCTCGGTGGTGACGCTGCTGCTTCCGCTGGTCTGGTTGCGCCTGCCGAACTCGAAGGCGCCACCGATCGCTTCTGGACTGGGCGAGGGAGCGTGGTGACCGACTCTGTCGTTCCCGGGCACGAGTTGCCGGAAGCCGGGCAATCCGAGGCGGCTCGTCGCGCCGAGCCCGGGGAGGCAGCCGGCCCGCGGCACGGTGAGCGTGGGGCGCGGATCGCGCTCGGGGTTGTCTTGTTCGGTGGGTCTTTCGCGGTATCGTTCGCGGGGTCCTGGATACCGTCGTTGTGGGCCGACGAAGGTGCGTCGATCTCGGCTGCCCGACGCACCCTTCCCGAGTTGTGGACGTTGGTGCACAACATCGACATGGTCCACGCCCTCTACTACGCGCTGCTCAGCCTGTGGTCCGACCTGGTTCCGCTCGACGCGTTCTGGCTCCGACTGCCCAGTGCCGTGGCCGTCGCGGCGTCCACCGTGCTCGTTCACCGTCTCGCCGCACGCTGGGGGACACCACGGACGGCCATTCTCGCCGCGGCCGTCTTCGCTGTCCTGCCCCGTGTGACCTGGATGGGGGCGGAGGGCCGGTCCTGGGCGTTCAGCACCCTAGTCGCGATCGGCCTCACCTTCAGTGCCGTGCTCTGGAACGAGAATCGCCGGGCACGTTGGCTCGTCGAATACGGCGTACTGGCGGCGCTCGGCATCGCCCTGCACCTGTACCTGGTGCTGCTCGTCCTCGCCCACGCCGTGGCGCTCTTGTGGCGCCTGCGCCGGTCGCCGCTCGATTTCGCACGCTGGGTCCTCGCCGGTGTCGTGGGCGTGGGCCTTGCCTCGCCTGTCTGGCTCGTGGCGTTACGACAGTCTGCCCAGATCGGCGACATGAAGCCGGGACTTCTCGCCTGGGTGCGTCAGTTCGCCGTGAACCAGGCGTTACTGGGCGAAACTCCGGGGCCCGGGGCTTCGGGGGCACTGGATCTCGCCTGGAAGGCCGGATCGGTGGGCCTGGCGGCGGTGTGCTGGGTTTTGGTGGCCATCGCCGCCTACGGCGTCCTGCGTCGGCGGGACTGGGCACCGGCTCCGGATGTCGTGTGGTGGCTCGGTCCCTGGTTGTTGCTGCCGCCTGGGGTCATCCTGGGCTGGTCCCTCATCGGCAGAAACCTCTACAACCCAAGGTACTTCGGCTTCTGCGTCCCTGCGATGGCAATACTGGTCGCGTTCGGGCTGATCGGGCTAGGCCGGCGGTGGCGTCAGGTGGTGGCGTTGGGGCTGATCGGCGCGTTGGCTGCCCCGGTCTACCTCTCGCAGCGCATTCCGAGGGCCAAGTCCGGTTCGGACTGGGCGGAAGTCGCGAGTTGGGTGCAGCAGCGATCGGTTGCGGGGGACGGGGTCTACTTCGCGCCGGTCCCTACGACGCGGACGATCTCGATCGCGTACCCCGAGGAGTTCGCGCGTCTTCGCGACCTCACCCTGCTCCGCTCGCCAGCGGAGGACGGCAGTCTCGCCGGGTCGAGCAAACCGCTTATCGACGTGCTCGGAGGATCGCCGGACGAGGTCTTTGCAGTCTGGCGACTCGGCGCCGTGAGCTACGTGGAGGACCAGGGGCAGTTCGCGGCGGCGGGCTTCACCCCCGTCGACGAGTGGAGCGGAAGCCTGCACGAGGTGGTGCGGTACGCGCGTGTCCGCTGACCTTCGGGCTCAGCGGATGAAGCGCGCGCGTCTTACTGGCCGTCCCGTGGCTGCGACCTCGCCGAGAGACCGGCCCCGGAGCCCAAGGTCCGCGTACGTGGCAAGCATCTCCCGGAGCCAAGCAGGCCGATCCAGCGATGGCGGTGCACCGTTGGGATCGCCGTCGTCGGGACCGGCGATCCCGTCATGTCCGAGCACGATGGCTCCTGGCCCCACTCCCTGTAGAGCCTTCCTCCGGCGATCCCCGAGATCGGCATCGCGCCAATCCCACAGCGAAGGACCCCACAGGACCGGAGTGAGGCCTGCTCTCCTGATCGCCAGCGCCGTCGCGGGGGTCTGCGCACCGTACGGTGGGCGGAACCAGCGCACGTCGCGCCCGGACGCCGCCCGGAGTTCAGAGCGCGCGTCCTCGAGCCGCTTTCGGACGTCCTCCGCCGGGAAGGACGTGAGGCGACGGTGGTCCAGTCCGTGCAATGCGATCTCGTGACCCCGGGACACGATCTCCCGCAGCAGGCCGGGCGATCGTCGAACGCGGGTGAGCAGCACGAAGAAGGTAGCCGATGACCCGGTCGCCTCAAGCGTGTCCAGGACCCGCGGGGTGACATCCTCGTCGGGCCCGTCGTCGAAGGTGAGGGCGAGAAGGCGCGCGCGGGTTGCGACCGACACGACCGATCCGACTGGGGCAAGCGCTACGGCAAGGGTTCGCCGGACAGCGGCTCTGCCGAGCGCAGCAGGGCGGGTCACCCACCCGGGCATCACCGCAGCCCCGTCCGCCGGTACTCTTCGGCGCTCACGCCGAGGCTTCCCGCGACCAGACCGGCGCCCTTGGCCACGAGCCAGGGGCCACGCGCTCGCTGGTAGCGCGAGCCGGTGACCCAGCTCTCCAGGTAGACCAGCAGGCCGGCGGGAATCCGGAGCAGGCCACCGAGCAGCAGGCGGAGCCGGGCACGCAAACGCCCGGTCGAGCCCGAGGCAAGGGTGAGAGCAACCATGGTGGTTGCACCAGCCTGGCTGAACGCCCTTCGCAGAACCCAGGCCCGCGTGGCGCGTTCCGGTGGCACAAGATCGAAGGCCTCGGCCTCGCGGCATCGGATCAGTCGGCCTCCGCGTGCGGTGAGCTGTCGGGTGAACAGCGTGTCCTCGCCTCCGCGCAGGCCCAGCCGACGATCGAAGGTGAGGCCGAGCCCGTGGACCTGTTCGAGGTCGAGAAGCAGGTTTCCCGCGCCAGCGGCCAGCACCTCCGTACCCGTCGGAGCGAGAGTCCGTTCGAAGAACCGTCCGTCGATCACGAACGGGTCCGGCTCGGATTCGAATCGCGGGACGACCCGGCCGGCGACGCCTGCCGGGTGCCCATGCACGGCCCAGGCATCGAGCAGCAGACCGAGCCAGCCCGGGACCGGGCTCTCGTCATCGTCGATGAACACCATCAGGTGATGTGTGGGCACTTCGTCGAGGGCACGTTGCCGTGCGGCGGCGATTCCCGGGTACGCCTCGTGCGCGTAGCGCACCCCGTGCATCTGGGCGACCACAGCCCCGGCGGAGCCGTCCGGGTCGTTGTCGACGACGAGGACGCCCGAGTGTTCCGGCAGCGGTTCAGCCGCAGCCAGTTCGTTGCGGAGCTGTTCGATAAGGGCGGGAAGCAGGTATTCGCGCCGGAAGGTGAGGACGACGATCGTCACCGGCCGCGTCGGCTGCGTCTCGTGTGTGCTCACTCGTCGGCTCCGAACATCCACGCGTCGGCAGCCAGCCGTCCGTCGACTTCAGGCAGCGTGGCGCAGACCTTAGCGACCTCGATCGGGTCGCGCAGAGCCTGGACCAAGGCGTCGGCGAGTGTGGCCGGGTCGCCCGGTTCGATCACCCGGTGCCCGTGCGCGAGCAGCCATTGGGCGAGGCCTGTCTCTCCGGTGGTGACGATCGTGCGGCCGCGGGAGAGGCCCTCCACGATCGGTAGGCCGACCTGCTCCCGCCAGGTCGAGGTCGGCCGGGAGGGCAGGACCACGACCCGGCACCGGGAGAACTGGCGACGTACCTCCGCTCGTGGCGGGTCGATCAGCACGGTCACGGAGAGTTCGCTGGCGGCCGCAGCTTCAACGCGGGCCTGCTCCGCCCCCTTGCCCACCAGCACGAGCCTGGCCTCGGGTAGGTCCCGCACCACCGCGGGCCACGCGTCCAGGAGCGTATCGATTCCTTTCCGCGCCGAGAAGGCCGAAGCGAACAGCGCGACGGGAGGAGCCGCGGAGTCTCCGGGAATCGGTCGGGGGAGTGCCCAGATCAACGTTTCGGCAGCGTGAGGAACACCGAAATCCCGGTAGAGCTTCTGGGCGGCTGCGGTTCCGTATGCGATCCGATCGATCTGCGCTGCAAGTGCTCGTGCAGCACGCAGTTCCATCCGGTGGCGGACCCGCGATCGCCACGCCTGTCCCGGGACGATCGGACGCGGGTCGAGGTTCTCTATCGCGTAGGTCACGATTCGCACCCGGTGCTTGCCCAGGGTCCGCAAACGTACGGCGTAGACGGCTGCGAGGGTCCACAGGGCGCTTTCCAGCATCAGTGGCTCGTTTACCTCCAGGATCCTGGGTGGCTGCCTGAAGAGAGCGCGAGCAGCCCGCAAGCGGCCACCGTCGTAGAGGTCAAGGCCGCCGACGAGGGACTCGTCGAAGTCGTAGCGGCGCTCGGCGTAGATGATGCGGGCCCTCGGGAGTTCGTGGGCGCGCTCGAGATGGGCGGAGCGCAGACTCTGGTAGAGCCGTACGCGATCTCGTGCCTGGGGAACGCTGCTGGAGCTCGTCACATCTCGCCAACCGTTGTCGAAGCGGGGTCGCTGATCCGTCCATTGGACAGGGACTCGATCCTATGCGAAGCCCCCACGATCCCGCATCGCCGATGAGTGCGGACATAATGGGCCTTCTAGCCAGGGGGTCAATGTGAAGATCGCGATGATCGGCACTCGCGGTGTGCCTGCGCATTACGGCGGCTTCGAGACCGCGGTGGAGGAGATTGGCGCCCGCCTCGTCGCTGCCGGTGAGCAGGTCACGGTGTTTCGTCGCCCTGTGGCCGGCGAACTCCGCAGCGAGGTGTACCGGGGCATGCGGCTGGTCTCGCTCCCCGCGCTGCGCCGGCGTTCACTCGAGACCCTGTCCCACACCGCACTGTCGGTGCTGCACCCGGCGCTGGCCGGGGTGGATGCAGCCATCGTCTTCAACGCCGCGAATGCCCCGCTCCTCCCGGTACTAAGGGCACGACGGATACCGGTTGCCACCCACGTGGACGGTCTGGAATGGAGGCGGAGCAAGTGGGGCGCGGCCGGACGCCAGTACTACCGGCTTGCCGAAAGCCTCGCGGTGCGGTGGTCGGACGCACTGATCGCTGATGCGGCAGGGATCGCGGACTACTACAGGGATGAGTTCGGCGCGGTCACGCACCTGATCAGCTATGGTGCGCCGCAAGCCAGCGCGTCGGATCACCGACTTGCCGAACTGGCGCTGGAGCGGCGGGGCTATCACCTCGTCGTGGCCCGCTTTGAGCGCGAGAACCACGTTCTCGAGATCGTTCGGGGCTACGTCGCCAGCAGGAGTCGGCGGCCTCTGGTCGTGGTTGGTTCCGCGCCGTATTCGGGCGACTACGCGGCCGAGATCGACGCGGCGGCAGCCGGGGACGACAGAGTGAGGCTCCTGGGCGGAATCTGGGACCAAGAGCTCCTCGACCAGCTTTACGCGAACGCATTGTGCTACCTTCACGGCCACTCCGTTGGCGGCACCAATCCGTCGCTGTTGCGCGCTGTGGGCGCAGGCACACCGACGCTCGCCTTCGACTCGGTCTTCAACCGGGAGGTTCTGGGTGCGGCTGGGTGGTACTTCGACGATCCGCCCTCTGTATCGAGGCACTTGGAGTTGATTGAAGCCGACGCCGAGGGTCGCGCGTTTGCAGCTGCTCGCCTGGTTGAGACGGCCCTGCGCTACGACTGGGACGACGTTGCTGAGCGGTATCTCGCGCTGTGCAGGGGCCTGGTGGGGGGTGAGCGGATGCCGAAGCGCTCGGGTCGGCGTCGGCGCCCGGGCTGGAAGGATGTGCCCGGCGGCACTCCGGAGCCCCCGGTCGTAGTGGCTCACCCCAGTCCCGATCTCTACGGGTCGGACCGGGTGCTCCTTGAATCGGTCACGGCCTTCCTGGATGCTGGCCGCCGGGTCGTCGTCGCTTTGCCGCAGCCCGGCCCGTTGGCGGACGAGCTAACGGCGGCAGGGGCGGGGGTGCGCTTCCTCGCTTCACCCGTACTCCGGAAGAGTGCGCTGAGCGCGATCGGAATGGTTCGTCTCGGCCTCGATGCCCTGCGGGGCCTGGGCCCCGCACTTGGTCTGTTGAGGGAGCTGCGTCCGGGCCTGCTCTACGTCAACACCCTCACCATCCCGCTCTGGCTCGTCGCCGCGAGAATCACAGGGACGCCCGCGATTTGTCACGTCCACGAGGCGGAGCAGTCCGCTCGGCCACTGGTGAGGAAGGCGCTCTACGCGCCACTTCTGCTAGCAAACCGGATCCTCGTGAACAGCGGCTTCAGCGAGGACGTGGTGGTAAGGAGTTGGCCGATTCTGCGGCGCAGAACTGGTCTGCTCTATAACGGCGTCCCTGGTCCGACACGGGAACCGTCGCCGCCGCGGTCGTCGCCGGATCCGCTCCGGATGCTCTTCGTGGGGCGGTTGTCCGCTCGAAAGGGCCCTCAGGTTGCGATCGAGGCACTGGCAGTGCTGCGGAGAACCGGCGTGGACGCTGAGCTCCTGCTTCTCGGGGCTGTGTTCCCCGGTTATGAGTGGTTCGAGCAGGAACTGCGGGCGCAGGTGGAACGGCTGGAGCTCGATGACCGTGTGCGGTTCCTCGGCTTCAACCCAGAGATCTGGGACAACCTCGCCGAGGCAGATGTCGTCCTGGTACCTTCGACCGTCGATGAGCCCTTCGGAAACACTGCAGTTGAGGCGATGCTTGCACGTCGTCCGCTGGTCGTGAGCCGAACGAGCGGCTTGTGTGAAGCCGCAGCCGGCTACCGGTCCGTACGGTTCGTGACCCCCGGTGATCCGGCGTCCATCGCCGAGGCCGTGCGGAACCTGCTCGAAAACTGGCCTACGGTCCGTGACCAGGGGGCCGAGGATCGGGCACTCGCGATGGTGCGCCACGACCCGAGGGCATACCGAAGCAGACTGGTGGCGATGTGCACGCCGGGTCGCGTCACGGCGCAGGCGCGAACCACCTCGGGCGCCTGAGGGCCGGCGGAGGGATCACGGCATCCTCACTGCTCAGCGAGTGATGGCAATCCACGCACTGGATTGATCCAGGGCGCTCCCGTTGGTCAGCACCCGCACTTCACTGCTCACCTCTCCCGTCACAGCGTTGATGCTGAGCACCCGGACGGGGTTCTGGCGGCCCGGAAGTTCGTTGCCCAGGAACGACAACACCGTGTTGCCAGACGGGCGGTCAACGCGGTGGAGGAATCCTCCGGTATGGCCCGAGAAGACCAGCTTCACGTTGCTGTACTTGCTGACGATCTGGTCGTACAGGTATCCCGGGGAGGTTGCGCCGTACCCACCGTTAGTGCTTCCGATCTTCCCGGCGGCGGTCAAGTAGCTGTGGGTCTCGATGATGACATTGTGGTGTGGGTGCGATGCCACCACGTCCTTGGCCCAGGCCACGACGCTCTTCCGTGGCCACAGTTCGAGGGTGAGTACCAGCCATCTTGTGTCCCCCGCACTGAACGTGGTCCACATGTTGTCGACCTTGCCTTGTTCGAAGACGCCCCCGACGGACTGGATGCTGTCGACCGGGAAGTTGGCGTTGAACTCGCTTGTTCGGCGGACCAGGATCTTGGTGTCGCACAGTGCCTGGCCGAGCCGTACTATGCACTCAGGGTTGTACACGTAGGCGCCGCCGCCGTAGTTGCCCTGTCCGTCCCAGCCGACCGCCTCGGTGTCGTGGTTGCCGATAGTGATTGAGTAAGGGATATTCGCTTGCTGGAGGTAGGCCATCGACGCGACTGCGCGGCTGAACTGCGCCGGATCCAGCCAGCCCCAGTTCACGATGTCGCCGGTGTGCAGCACGTACTTCAGGTTCAGGCGGTCCCGTGCCGCGACGATCCAGCGGGTGCGGTCCGCGAACCGGGTGTCGTCGTCCGACATCACCTGGCTCTGCGTGTCCGGGATGACGGCGACCCCGAAGGCGTCGCCCGCCGCGGCAGGGGGTGTTCCGGTGATGGTCAGCCGCACCTTTGGAGTCAGTTCGTTCGAGCGCGCCAACCTGACTGATGCGCCAGCGGAGGTGTAGCGCAGGCGCAGGGAGATGCCCGAGCCGGCCGCCGCAGTGATCGACTTCGCCTCCAGTTTGAGCGTGAGCTTCGCTCCGGTACGGGCTCTGACGGACGCGTTCAGGTCGCCGCTCGTGGTGTGCGGCGCGGTAGCGCGGGTTAGCTCTTCCGGGGTCCAGCTGTGGTCGGTCAGGCGGGCGCGGAGACCCCCCTTCGACGCGTGAGATGCCCTGGTCACGTGCAGGACGAGCTGCGCGGTGCTCACCTTCTCGCCCGCGGCGAGGGTTACGGTGGGAAACGAGAGGTATGTCGCGTAGACGCTCTTGCTGACCCGGAGATCTGGGGCATTCGTGGAGTTCGTCTCGGGCGCGTTGGTCGAGGTGTATCCGACCTGGGTAGCCACGAGCTCGACGGTTCGCGAGGCGGTGGGGACCGCGGAAGCGGGGACGGCGGGCGCGAGACCGACGGCCAGGGTTGCGACCACAGCTGCGATGGCCAGCGCACTCAGGATCTGCCTGCTTCGTGGTTTCAGGTGGAGCATCAGGTCCTCACTGTTTCCCGCCGACCGGGCGTTCGGCACGTTCCGTAGAGCATAGCTTCGCGCGATGTACGTGCGACCGGTCGGCGGACGGCGCAGGATCAACCGGCGAATCCGCAGCCAGGCACGCCGCTTACTCCCGGCCGGAAGCTGAACAGCGATCCTGCCGCCGGCTCTGCGTCCTCGGGCAGGTCCTC
>MTLD01004808.1_pt1 | contig 18531 bp, 18 predicted proteins | sample 1982471 | NCBI WGS metagenome assembly MTLD01 (sample SAMN05712604, study PRJNA340218) | biofilm metagenome | isolation source: sample SPM anode biofilm adapted to -50 mV | place: USA | collected 2012-02-03
GCACCCCGCCCGCCGAATGGCTCGCCAGCCTCGACCGCTGCCTCGACGCGGAATGGCTGGGCCGCGTCCAGATCATCCCCTGCAGGGGCGTGGGCGGCGGCGGCCTGCTGCTCGGCTTCCGCCCCGACACCCTCACCGTCATCACCGCCACCGGCAGCATCACCGCCGACGACGCCGTCGTCGGCGTCCACGAAGGCACCCTCTCCGCCGCCGGCACCTACGCCGCGCTTCTCCACCCGGCCGTGCTGCGGACCACCGACAACAAAGAGGAGGCGGGCATATGCGCATAACCTGGCCCATCATCAAACTTATCATCAAACTTCGCGTCATCGCCCTCCTCCAGGCCCTCGGCCTTCTCGAGCCAGGCGAAATCTTCTACGTCGGCAGCACCGAAATACTGCCGCCGCCACTCTCCAGCGACGAAGAAACCTTCCTCCTGGGCCGGCTGCAGCGCGGCGACAAAACCGTCAAAAGCGTCTTCATCGAACGCAACCTCCGCCTCGTCGTCTACATCGCCCGCAAATTCGAAAACACCGGCGTCGGCATCGAAGACCTCGTCAGCATCGGCACCATCGGCCTCATCAAAGCCGTCAACACCTTCGACCCCGTCAAACGCATCAAACTCGCCACCTACGCCTCCCGCTGCATCGAAAACGAAATCCTCATGTACCTCCGCCGCAACAGCAAAACCCGCGCCGAAGTCTCGTTCGACGAACCGCTCAACATCGACTGGGACGGCAACGAACTCCTCCTCTCTGACGTCCTCGGCACCGACAACGACATCATCTACAAATCCGTCGAAGAAGAAGTCGACAAAGACCTCCTCTACACCGCCATCAACAAGCTCTCCGGCCGCGAGCAGAAAATCATGGAACTGCGCTTCGGCCTCGCCGGCGACGGCCTCGAGAGAACCCAGAAAGAAGTCGCCGACCTGCTCGGCATATCCCAGTCCTACATCTCCCGCCTCGAAAAACGTATCATTCAAAAGATGAAAAAATTTATCAAGGCGCAGAGTTGATGAACGCCCAGAGTGTCAACGCTGATTTGATTATGCATGAAAGTGGCATTGAAAAAGGCCCAGTCTACCTGACCCTGCAGTCCGGCATCGTTTCCAACCGGACTGTTGCTTTTTTCTTCGCGGTCTCTTTTGGCCGCACGCAAGACCTTGTTCTTTCATCTGCAGCACTTGTTCTATGATGGCTATACCGAGTGTTTTCCCATGAAAGAGCCTCCTGTCATAGTCATCCTACAACAGGAGGCTCTATTGCCCAATGTCCAGTTTTCGGGGTTCAATTCAAAGACTCGGCCACCTTGTAAATGTCTATATTCCCATGGACGTGTAGAGAAAGCACCCTGCGGTTCGAAAGGCCTAACACCTCTGTAGTATCCTTACACATAAAAAGAAGTTGCTTTCAGCATTTTTTGACCGTTAAAAATATGCCGCAACAGGTACCTACTGTCGCAACTCCTACAAGGAACAAAAGAGCGCCGGTAAAACCGCTTACACTGACAAAGTACCCCAGAATTGTCGGAACAAAGGCAGAACCGATTATCGCTACGCCATTCATCATCCCGGCGCCTGCGGCAACCGCTTGATTGGGAACGATCTTCCCGATCGAAGCCCAAGCCGCGGGCGTTCCCATAGACATAAAGGCCGTTCCGAAGATGATTGCCCAGGCGGAAATCATGTTATCCTGGACCAGCGCGCTAACTAGAATCAGACAGCCGGATCCAAATTCGGCAATAATCATGAATGGCCCGCGACGTCCAAACTTATCCGACAATATGCCGACAAGCACAACGCTGCCCGCCGCTAAAACCCAAGTAATGGCGGTATAACCACCCATAGCTGCCCACGAAAAGCCACGAGCCGTTTTAAAGTAAGCAGGCAGCCACGTCAACATGCTGAAAAATATTGAGCATTGGCACATGTAGAAGAGCGTTAATACCCAAAAGCTCGGTTTTTGGACAAACTGCTTAAAGTCTCTTATAAGGGATTCTTTGCGATTTTCCCTCGACTCCTGTGGTTTTAGCTCCGCACCTTCCCGGATATACTCCAGTTCAGCTTTGTTTACCCACTTGCAATGCTCAGGATAATTTTTTGTTAACAGCCAAATTAACGCCATGATCAAAAAGCTGACGCCTGCCAGGGCAAAAAAGCTCGTTCTCCAACCCCAGGTCACGACTATGAAAGAAAATATTGGGACCGCTATCGCAGGGCCGAATTTAGATCCGGACACCCAAATGGAGTTTGCGCGGCCTTGCTCAGTCGAAGGGAACCAGTTTTTTACGAATTTGGCTTGCATTGGCCAATGCATTCCCTCGCCCAAGCCGAGCAGAATACGGGAGGCAATTATCAGGGCAAAAGTAGTGCTTACTCCGCCCATTAGCATTGAAACGGCCCATAGAAAAATTGCTAGGCACATCACTGTGCGGGGGCCGAAATAATCACCCAAGGGACTTAGCAATACGTTGGAAAAACCATAAGCGACAAGAAAGCTAGTCATTAGTAAACCCATTCTTACCGTATCGCCGGCGATGCCCATGTCATTTAAGAACACTGGATCAACAATAAGAACAGACACATTGACGCGGTCTAAAAAAGAGACTAGTACGCTCGCAAGCAGGACGAAGGGGACAACCCACCTGTAAGCTGTGCGTTTTTCGGCAAAAGCGTTCTGGTTCTCTAGCATTTCCTTCACCTTTCTTCCGATAATATTTCTATAGAGGACAAAGCTATTTCCCGGACGTCGTCTTGTTCGCGGCGGTGCAAAGATGACCGATAAACTTATAGAACTTGTCGCCGAGAATTTCATCCTCAGCGCCAAAACGGAGGGCATCTGTTGGGCATACTTTGACACACGCCGGAAGAAGTCCGTTAGCTACGCGCGCTGAACACATATTGCATTTTTGCAGCTTACCATTAGCATCATAGCGGGGAATACCGAACGGACAGGCCAGGGCGCAACTATGACAACCAATGCATAGCTCTGAAGCGACAACTATTGCGCTTGTCGCGGGGTTGCGGGTAATAGCTCCCGTAGGGCAGCCGACTAGACAAGGCGAATCCTGGCAATGCATACATGCGGAAGATACATATTGGATAGTGGCGTTTGGATAATTTCCGCATTCGACCTTGTATACCCTCCGAAAGGGAGCATCGCCGGCTTCCGGCGAGATATCGTTTTGGTCCATGCAGGCCACCGCGCAGGCGTAGCAGCCGACACACCGCTCAAGATCCAGGTAGACGAACTTATTCATCGGTCGTAGCCGCCCTTTCCTGATATTTATCGACTCTACACAGGGCAGACTTATAACCTGGATAGCCGGATAACGGATCGACGTAATCACCCTCAAACAACCGGTTAACATCTGCTTGGGCGCAACCATGATATACATTGACGACACCAGGGAGCACCATTTCCGACAAGTTTGCCGTTACGACGATGAAGTCTTTGGGCGTGGAAACCTTGACTCTATCACCGGATTTGATGCCAAGTTTTGTGGCGTCAAGTGGATTGATATCGCAAGTTGGATGATTGGGCCGCAAGCTCTTGATCCAGGGAATCTCATTCATACGCGTATGCACAAACATCGGGGGTCGCGGACCGGTATTGAGGATTAACGGATATGATTTGGCCAATTCGGGAGAACGCTCGGCACTGTACTTCGGTGGCGTATAGATCGGCAATGCCTCGAAGCCGGGCCGGCCGTCATACTTTTCGAGGACTGTCGATTTAAACTCCAGTTTGCCGGACGGCGTCTCAAACCCGTCCTCTTTGTAGGATTCAAAAGGAACGTCATAAGGGTTCGGGACCCACATTCCGTCGGGATGCTGTTTGAGCTCTTGGGCAGTAAAGCCTGCCGGAGACAGAACGTAGTCAAGGCAAGCTTCATAGCCTCCCTTGAAGAGCGGGTCATCAAGCCCCAGTCTGTTGGCGAGGTCGATAATGATGTCGACGTCTGCCCGCGATTCGTAGAGCGGGTTAATGGCCGGCTGGGTCAGGATAATATACCCCATTGGATAACAGCGCATCTCCGAGCGCTCAACCGAAGTGCATGCAGGAAGAACGATATCGGCATTTTTGCACGTGTCGGTCATAAACAAGTCGATATTGACGAAAAAATCCATCTTCTTGAGTGCCGCCAGGAAGCCTTCGGAGTCGGGAAACATGCGGTAGTTTAGACCGAAACCAACAATGGATTTGAGGGGGTAGGGCTGGCCGGTTTTTTGTTGATCGACTATTTGCAGTGCTTGTGCTTCTTCGTCGATCATTTCCGTCCAAACAGGGAATCGGTCGCTTCCTACTCGCGGCGGGAGAGAGTTCCAAGGCACCGGCTGCATGAAACTGGCCTCGTTGGTGTGTATTCGGCCGGGAACATGAATAAAACTGTCGGGGAAAATCACCTGTCCCCCTTTGCGGGCAAAGTTACCGGTTAGCCCTATTAAGGCAAAGATCGCGCGGTTGTTTTGCACGCCGTTGGTATGATGCACTATGGCCGAGCCGCTAGGCAGGATACAAGCTGATTTGGCGTTGCCGATCATACGGGCAGCGGCAATAATCTGTTCAGCGGGTACGCCGGTAAGTTCCTCGCCCTTTTCAGGAGTGAAATTGCTTACATATGCTTTATATTCTTCAAACCCATAAGTATAATTTGTTACAAAATCGATATCATAGAGATTTTCGCTAATAATAGTATTAGCCATAGCCAAGGCCAGCGCACCGTCGGTACCGGGTCTGATGCGAAGGTGAAGGGTGGCCCTGTCACTGGTGGGAGTCTTGCGCGGATCGACAACAATCATTTTCATGCCGCGGTCGAGGTTGGCCAGTAGTCCCCGTGCGTTGACGAAATGAGTGTAAAAAGGGTTTGCGCTCCATACAACCAGACATTCCGTATTGCGTATATCGGGCGCAGCCGAGGGGGTGCCAAAGACCAGCCTCTGAGAGAGGGGAATTGCCTGATGGCAGGTGCTCGACTCAGTAAAGTAGTTTGGCGAGCCGAATAATAAAGTCAAGCGCTTAAGGTAGGGGCGGAAGTACTTGCTGTAGCCGGCAAAGAACGATACGGTTTCGGGGCCGTGTTCTCGTTTGATGGCAAGCAGTCGATCAGTGATCGTAGTCATTGCCTCGTCCCAGCTAATGCGCTCGAACTGACCGGACCCGCGGGGGCCGATTCTCTTCAACGGCGTTGTTAGACGGTTTGCCGCATATACGTATTGACGTGTCGATGCGCCCTTGGAGCAAAGTTTGCCTTGATTGAAGGGGTGTTGCTCGTTGCCGTCGACCTTAATAATCGTACCATTTTTGACATAAAGACTCAGACCGCATTGGCGCATCGGGTCGCAGATCGCACAGATAGATTTTTTAATCTCTATGCCTGTTTCAGGACAAGGAATTTTTGCCTTTAACAAAGTCTGTTTATCTATTGTAGCTCGACCTCCTCAATGAGCCTCTGAATGAACTCGCTTTCCACTGACGGTGATGAAAGTTTTGGCACACTCTCTACTGAAGAGGGCATTCTTATTTGGAGCAACTCTTTGATCAGGAAATTTTTAAGAACCCCGGATTTAGTAAAGACATTCACCATATTAGCCCCGACAAGCAAGCCATCTTCCCAGAACAACTGCACATACTTTTCGCCAGCCAGTTTTTGGGTCGTGCGGTCGTAACGTCGGACGTTGCCGATACCGATAAAATCCATACCCATAAAATGGGTAATGTTGTGGGGGATATTGCCGGGATACCTTATACTGCCTCCGGCCATATTTGCGCCCGCCGTTCTTCCTTGCAAACGAGCGTTAGCCCATAGGCCAATGACCTGTTGTTCACCGCTCTGAATGTTCCGCCCCTGGGCAACGTCACCGGCAGCGTAAATCCAAGGTACATTTGAACGCATATAATCGTCCACAAGAAGGCCTTGCTTTACATCAAGCTGAGTGCGGCTTACGAATCCTAAGTTCGCCCGCACACCGATACACATTACAAGGATATCGGCACTTTCAGGCGCAGAATTCTGGAATGATACATTCAGACCGTACGGCGTATCTTCGATTCTTTCAAGTGGTGCATCAAATTTGAGCCGAATACCTTTGGCCGTTAACCGATCCTCAATGAACCGCGCGCAGTCAGGGTGGGCGGCAAGGGGAAATATTCCCTTGGCCATATCGGCCAACAATACCTGGGCGCCGGCCTTATGAAAAAGTTCCATGACTTTTACTCCCGCCATCGACGCGCCCGCAACAATGACCTTGGCCGGCTTCTTCTCCACGGCTTTTTTCAGATAAAGAGCATCGTTTACGGTACGTATGCCGTACACCTTCGAAGAATCTATTCCCGGGATAGGCGGCATGAACGGCGACGCACCCGAAGCAATGAGGCATCTGTCGAAAGATTTCGTTAGGCCGTTCTTGGTCGTCACGAGTTTTTTTTCGGCATCCAAGTATTCTACAGGCGAATTAGCATGGACATTTGCGGCATTACGGGCGAAGAATCCGTTGTCAGTACCATATGGGAATAACTGTTCGTAGGCAATCTTGCCTGCGGCATAATAGGTAGTAAGCATCGGATTGGCGACCGGTAAGTTAGTGTCCGCGAAGACATCAATATCGCCCGCGAAACCGTTGTTTCGCAACGCTTGCACGCATTCGACAGCGGCGCACCCGTTGCCGACGACCACTACTCCGTTAAAATTGGTCACGGTGTCACCTCCTTTCGCTACAGTTGTAATACTGCCTAGTTGTCTTACATCTTAACAACCATCATTTTAGCATGTAGCGTCTATGTGTACAAGTAGAACTTTTTTGACGGCCGTTCGCGTCAGGCTTTAAAGCCCTAAGTAATACCTTTTCGGACATTTCGCCCAAAGTTGTTGCATTAGCCTGTTTTCAGACATAAAATGTTAATCAGGGAGTGAGGAAGAACAATGTTTCAAAAAGCGGAAAACAAGAAGCTATACGAGTCGGTCGTCGTCCAAGTTAAGCAATTGGTAAAGGAAGGCAAGCTCAAAGACGGCGATTTACTGCCGCCGGAGGAGGAGCTTGCTCGCAGCATCGGCGTCAGCAGACCGACAGTACGTGAAGGCTTACGAGTGCTGGAACTATATGGACTTGTAGAGACCAAGCGCGGGATTGGCACTATTGTTACATCGCAAGGGAAAAATGCTTTTATGGCAACGATTGCCGAACAATTCGGCTTTATTGACGCTAATTCGTACTATGTTCATGAATTAGATATACTTGTCCAGCCGGCTATAGCCAAACGTGTTGCCTTAAGAGCGACAAAAGAGGATATCGAAAAACTGAGGCAGGTACTCGACTCCATGAAGGAGTCTATAGACAAAAAGGAGATGAATCCCGAAGTCCGATTTAAATTTCATAGTACTTTGGCGGGGATATTGAAAAACCCTGTGCTTGATGCGGTGAGTGAAATGATGCATGATTTCCATGACCGGGAAAGTTCGATCATACTGAAGCTGCCGGGACGTTATGAAGCAACTTATAAAGAACATTGCAAAATATTCGAAGCGATTTGCCTCGGTGATGGGGAAAAGGCTTTCCGGGCGATGGAAAAGCATATAGAGAATATTGGAAAGACCTATGAACGAATTGAGAGGATAAGAAAAGAGTAAGAAACGTGTCCCCCAAAACCGTTATGGAAAAAGGGTTCCAGGAGGTAGCGCGTAAAATTTTGTGTAAAGCCCAACTGTCAGGATAAGGACGAGAGCGGAATTACAGAGTAATCTTTACTCCGTCGCCGAAGAAGATCATAAGATTATCTAAGATAGAACCCCAGTCTATAATAGGCATTGTCCACTTATCGACTATATGCATAGTGGTCAAGTACAGAAGTTTCATGAGAGCGTCATCGGAAACGAAGGCGCTCTTTGTCTTGGTAACCTTGCGGAGCTGCCGGTTAAAATTTTCGATGGCGTTTGTTGTGTAAACAGCTTCCGAATTGCACTACCGACAATCGCGTCAAGGGAATAACGTCAAGCGACTAGAGACAATTAACCCGCGGCCGTCTCCGGCTGCGGGTTTTGTATTTAGTCTATATTGATGCAAGCTCTTTCTTCATTCTGTGGTAGTCTTCGACGGAAATCTCGCCTCTGGCGTAGCGCTGTTTTAGGATTGTCTCGGCCTTACGATCTCCCGAGTATTGCTCTGCGCCGCGGAACAGCGACCTGAAGAGCCAAACCGCGGCGAGTACGACCATTACGGCGAATGCTATATGGACTACAACCCCGAGGATAATGGCCAGCCAGCCGAGCGGACCTTCAATCCCGTACATCATCATCATGGTGAACACCTCCTGTTTGCTTGATTTCATTATAGGACGGCAGTATGAAAATCCTATGAAAAAAATGTGTAGGAATTGTGCGGTTTTAGCCTGGGGCACTTGCAGCTTCTCACGCTATTTTCGCCGTGGACTGCCAGTTGTGGAATAATCACACAGCTTTTTCATGCTTCCTTCATAAGTTCTTCATAAAAGATTGGTAATCTTAAGTCATACGATGAAAGGGGGATTGAATATGAAAAAGAGCATTATAGTATTGGCAACAATCATGTTTTTGGGGGTGCTGGCCGCGGATATGGCTTTGCTGCAACCAACAGCGGCGTACGCAGCGACCCAGACTTCCGGCGACCAAGACCAACAGCCCGGCGATAATGCCAAAGACGGCCAGCAAGGAGGCGGCCACTTAGGTCATCATTGATAATCGGTGTAACTGATTAGCCCGGAAATAACCTGCTACATAAGAAAGGATTTTCAGTAATAAAGGAGCCGGAGTCCCCTCAGAAAGGAGATACCGGCTCTTTGTTTTCTCAATACGTGCTCTGGGGTTAGGCAAATCCGGTTACTACACTGTTTTTCTTATCCTTTGCTTGATAAAGTGCCTTATCGGCGACGGCGACAGCCTTATCGACACCGATGCTCTCGTTGAACGAAGCTATCCCAATGCTGACGGTAACACCGAATTCCCTCAACCGATCCTGGGCGGCTTCGCGGATTCTTTCGGCAACGGCAGTAGCGCTTTCGGCTCCGGAGTCCGGCAACAAGATCGCGAATTCGTCTCCACCCAGGCGGGCGACGGTATCCGATGGGCGGGTGTTATTTCTGAGTACCTCGGCAAGTGTCCTCAAGACATCGTCGCCGGTCTGGTGACCTCTTGCGTCGTTCACCTGTTTAAAATTATCAAGATCAAGGAGTATGAGACACTCGTTCCTCTGCGAAGGCGCGTCAGGGTTTGAGTCCGCCTGCCTGTAAAAATATTTCCGGTTCCATAACTGGGTTAATCCGTCGGTATTGGCGGCAACGTAGAGGCGTTGTAATAAGACTCCGACCAGTACGCCGGTCGCGACCTGGAGGGCGAAGAAAAATGCCCAAAAGGTAAGATGAAAACCGGTAAGATGGTTTTCGGCGACATAGCATCCAACCCCAAAGATTATCCAAATGGTGCCAAGCAGAAATGGCAGGCCCTTATAGACTATCGTCACGAGTGCCGAATTCATATTATCTCCCCTAAAAATCGCATTATTGGCCGAAAAAGGAGCGGGCCGCGACCAAGCCAGAAAAACGCTAAAATAAAATTCTCCCCCGTAGTACAGAAGACCTTCTTGGGAAAGGTTGCGCACGTATATGTATTAAAGGCATTCGAATAGAAACTCCGCCCGAAAAGCGGAGTTTTCTATTGAAATCGGCCTTCCCCTCTAACGGACCTTCCCAAGCGGTCATTCCATTTAATACATTATAAACGTTTTTGTAGCCTTTGATTAACAGGAACCGCATTCCTTGAAGTGTCCGATTTCCAGTGCGGCAAATCAGATATACGGTCTTTTCTTTTGGTATTTCGTGATATCGACTTTCGAATTCTTCAAAGGGCAACGAGATTAAGCCAGGTACGTGATACTCTTCATACTCATCCGGTCTTCTCAAGTCGATTAGGACGATGTCGCTAGAATAATAGTTCCGAAGCGCATCTTCGATGGGAACGTTTTGGTCATTAAGGGCAACCGGCATCTTAAATAGCCCCACTAGAATATGCAGTTTCTCACAAGCATATAATTACTTAAGATTGGACAAGGATGGGGGAGAGTGCGATGGATTCGGTTTTTGCGTCCCTGAAATTGGTGGCATCTCGCCTTAAATCTATTGGCCCCTGACAACTGCGGAGGCGTAAGGACTAATAGTTTTGAGAGAAAATTCTAAAACGTTTTTCATTCATAGGTTTACGGTATTTATAATTTTAGGAGAAATAAAGTGAAAACTGATATGCCCTTTTTTGAATTGTCTTCGGATGAACTTACGATTTTAGCAAGTCTTGTTACTATAGGGTTATCAAAAGGATTAAATGCAGATCAATTAAATGTATTGGGGAATTTCCTCGCAGCAGTGGGAGCATTGATGACCACGATTGCGGCTCAGGAACAAGTATTGACCGAAATGAAACAAGAAAAACAACAAAAGGAGGAAAATAAACAGTGCGAAGATCAATTGTCCGATGTGCAAAAGCAAGTAAATGAATTACAAAAGCTAATTCAGCAAATTTTGAATGGAGAATACCTTTGAGCAGTTCTTTAGGAATATACTATTTTAACCGTCATAGGCCAAAGTGAACAAGGAGCGTATTAGAACTGTGAATACGCTCCTTGTCATTACCGGCATACATATTCGCGCCCGAGGGTAGAACTCCTGTTAACGGACGCGAGGCAATATTTACACGAAATTCGGACGATATGAGGCAATTCGGCGATTTATAGGGCGTGAGCGCAATTTGGCTGTGATTTCCCTTGGAAATATCACAGCTTTTTCACTAAGCCTTCATCGGATATTCAAATTGCTTTGGTATATTGGGAAAGTGTCGAACGTGGTTGTCCACAAACTAGAAGGACCCGAAAGGAGGTAGTGGTTTGTCGCTAAGCTGAAAGCACCTCCGGCCATCCCGATCGCCGGCGTACGGTAATTCCTCCTTCGACGGCGGCGGGATGGCCGGGGTTGACATATATGGCAAATCAAAACCGGCATCGCAGGATGCCGGTTTTGTAGATAACTATACAGCTATATCGAGCTTAGCACCGAGATTGGGCTCGCCCGGCCTTGAACCGACCGCGGGCTTAGCCGCCGGAAAGTTTTGCTTTGCAGACGCGGCGTTAGCGCCGCCCATCTGCGAGTGCTGGCTGGCGCTGCAGTTAGACATTCCCCCCATGCCGCCACCCATTCCTCCTATACCGGAAACAGCCATTGTGATACCTCCCCTCTGGTTGAATATGGATACTATACCAAGTGTAGCCTATTATTATGGAGATTTTATGAAAGCAGTATGTTATTTTGATGAATTTCCGCATTTTGGTACATCTCCCCATAGCGCTTCTGACGGTCGGATTTTCTTGCGACTTGGTCGGCTATTACAGGTAGAGCTAATCGCTGAAAAACGCGGGCCGGTGGAGCCTGGTATTCGGCTTCGGCGGATACTCAGGAACAAGTCGGCGTGCATAAAAAGCATGGTTTTAGCCATGCTTTTAATATTTTAGAAACTGTTGCCAGATACCAAGAGTTTTCTTGCCCCTTTTCTTGCCAAACGGTTCATAAGAATAACATCGTTCGTTCATGAGACTTTTATATTGCTTTGCTATACTTTCATTAGCGACAAGAAAGGGGTGCGTGTTATAGCAAATTCACAAGAAGAAACCATTGTCGCGATAATCATTCACATTTCCTTGTTACATCATCAATAAATAAAATTGAAAGGTAGTGTACAGGATGAAAAAATTTCACCGGATTATTTTAGGCGGTTTGCTCGGTGCTTCGATCTTGGGGTCCACCGTTGTCGGCTTTGCGGCCGAAAAGAATGATTACGGCCAAGTCCTTGCCAGAGATAAGGTATACTCCAACCTTGGAGTCGATCCGTTCGAGGTGAAGGTCTGGTCAAAAGATGACGGCAATGGCACCATTACCTATACCACCGAAGTTTTCACAAAGGGAGGCAAGCTTGAGTCGCGTACGTTCGATTCCACCCACTATAAGGTAATACCTCAAGCGCAACAAGGCCGGCTTCAGGGCGATGGCGCATAACAGGCGGTTGAGAACTCTGTGTTAGAAAGTTCGAGGAGTATGTGACTCTAAAAGTCACATACTCCTTTTCCGTACATCGGCATGAATCAACCGCAATTCATTGGAAAAATCAACCTTTTTATTCATGGAAATCACATACTCTTTTCGTAAAATATTCAAATTGCGATGCTACAATAAAGCTAGAATTAAATCAGCGCAATAAATACCAAAGGGACCGCCACTCCGACCAAGAAGCACGGTGCCCTTATCAGAACAATCCTAAAGGGGGTAGAGTGTCTTTTGTGTGCGCAAAAACCAATAATCTATCGTGTCCGGACAATGACCAAGGACACCGCCACTCCGACCAAGAAGCACGGTGCCCTTATCAGAACAACCTTTCCCGGGGGAAAGACTGCCTTAAGAGCAATATAACAAAAAAATCGTCTATTGGCAAGGAACTAAGCCTAAATGAACATGAGAACCGTGTTTTCAGCGCCGGGCGGTACATGATTCGGGACATTCACAACAGGTCATACGGTGCGGTCGCCGCGGAAGGTGCCGTCGTCAAAACCTTGAACAATGTTCGACCGGGCCGGCGCTGGAAACAGAGTTCTCATACAGGTAATTTTACATAACTGCTTAACAATCCGCGTTTCGATCTATGCGCTGAAAAGGACTGACGGGGAAGAAAGGAGGTGGCCTTGGTTCCTTGGGAGCAGTCCTCGAAGTAGGTGATGGATATGAGTTCTTTGATAAGGGAATACCGAGGCAACAAGGAAACAACTCAATTCCCTTCTTAGGCTCACAAAAAAACGAAACCATAAGGAGGCAAACTAATGAAAAAGGCTCTTGTGACTCTCTTGGCACTCGTGGTCGTGATGGTACTGGCCTCAACAGCCATGGCGGCTACATCCGGCGCGTTCGCCGACGTGCCGGCCAAACACTGGTCATATGGCGCGGTGGCCAAACTGGCAAAGGACGGCATAATTTCCGGGTATAATGACGGAACCTTCCGTGGCGATAAGACGCTTACCCGGTACGAGATGGCCCAAATCGTAGCAAACGCCATTACCAAGGAAGACAAAGCGGACGCTGGAACCAGAGCTATTATCGGCAAACTGGCCACAGAGTTTGCGGTCGAACTCAACAACCTGGGCGTCCGGGTTGCCAACCTTGAAGCCAACGCTTCCTCTGTCAAGATCACCGGTGACGTTCGTTTCCGTTTTATCAATCTTCATGACTCGACAAAGGCTAACGATTTCTATGAGCGCATTCGTCTGAACATGAACGCCAAAATCAATGAGGATACCAGTTTTTACGGGCGTATCATGACCGGGTACCTCAACCAGGGCACCGGTACTTTGGTTACCGGCCCTACAGTAAACACCCCCGATGGTAATCCAAATAAAAGCAGCTACCTTATTCTGGGTAATGCGCAAATGACCACCAAAAACATATTTAATACCGGAGCAACTTTCATCCTGGGTCGTCAGAGCTGGCAAGGCATTGGACCCACCGGTTACGTCGTGAGTGCCCCCACCGGCATGCTTGACGCTGCGCAAATCGCTTTCAAAGTGGACCGTGCTGACCTTTCCGTCGGTTACGGCGATTTTTCTCCGGCAATGAAGAACTCGCCGAACGCGTTGGTAATCAATAAGGCGCTCTTTGCCAACCTCAAGTATCCCACGAGCAAAGCCACAAGTCTTTATGTCAGCTACCTAAATCAAAAGTCCGCCGGTGAAATTGCCGGGGCCTCCAATGTGAAATTCACCCTGTCCGATTTCGGCATCGTCACTAAAGTGACTCAGAACCTTACGCTAACCGCCGAGACTTTCAGGAACACCGCCGTCGCCACCACCCCTAAAGGCTATCTCGCCCGCCTGACCTACAAAGATTTTAACCCTGCCGTGAAAGGCTCCTGGACCGCGTTTGCCGAATATTATAAGACAGATGCTAACCTAGCTCCCAACTATTCCGACTTCAATACGACCAACAACGTAAGCTTTGGTAACGATAAAAAGGCATGGGACATCCAGGCGAGCTTTGCGGTCGCCAAGAACATTCAACTGGATGCCATCCAGACCTTCAATACCAAAGTAACCAGCACCGGCGCCTCGGCGCCCAACTACTCCCGGGTAAATATCACCTACTATTTCTAAAGCTGGCAGATATTTACGTCTGCCAAAGGTCTTTACGATGAAATAAAGGCATATTTTGCCGGTTGAACGCCTGCTTGCGCGGGCGTTCTAATTTTAGCCGGGGGTGAATGGCTTAATCGCATCTTGTATATAATAAGGGCAGTCGCCATTACACACCCAAAGGAGAAGTGTTATGCCAAAACGTAGCTATATTGCCTATATCGGTTTGCTGTGCTTTATTGTCGCTATCGCAACTGGTTGTTCCCAGCCGCAGAAAAAACCAATGGATAACACCCAAGACGCCATCAACACCATCAACAGTGACCCCGCGCTGATGACCAGAGCAATGAGCGCTCCCGAGACGCGTGAATCGATGATACAGATCATGGCGTCTGATCAGATGCAGGATGCGATGGTGGAGATGATGAAAAACCCCGATATGCAAAAAAGCATGGTGCGAATGATGAGTCGTCCCGAAATGCGGGAAGCAATGGCCAAGATGATGTCCGACCCCGCCATGCGTCAAGCCATGAACGATATGATGCGGGATCCGGCGATGCGAGAAAAGTACCCGGATATGATGAAAGACCCGCATCACAATCAGGGCGGAATGATGCCCGGCAATCAGCAAAGTTCGCAGTGAGCGATGACTCTACAGCAGCAAGATAAAAAATGAACGGTGTAAAGCATGGCTTCGGCTATGCTTTTATCATGATAAGGTAAGAAAAGGATTAAATGATAAATGCGGACGAATACTACTTTCAGGCAATATGAGGGGGGGGGCGCCATGGCTGAAGCCACAAAAAACGTAAGCGTAAAGATCGGCGGAATGTCGTGCGCGGCCTGCGCCAACCGGATAGAAAAGGGATTGAACGAATTACCTGGGGTAGAAAAAGCCAACGTCAACTTTGCCGTAGAAAAAGCGTCGCTAACGTATGATCCCGAGAAAATAGGCATCGCGGATATCGCCAGGAAGATTGAGAGCTTGGGCTATCAGACGATAAGGGACAAGGTTGACTTCAAAATCACCGGCATGAGCTGCGCCGCGTGCGCAAATCGTATCGAGAAAGGCCTGAGCCAATTGCCGGGCGTGTATAAAGTCGGGGTCAATTTTGCGGCCGAAAAAGCCTCGGTCGAGTACGACCCCGGCGAAGTGACCGGGCAACAGCTCAAGTCGACGGTCGAAAAGCTCGGCTATACCGCGCAAGATATGGCGGAGACCGGGGCGGCCGACCGCGAGAAAGCGGCCCGCGAGGGCGAGATACGACGCCAGAAGCTGTGGCTGGTCGTATCGGCCGGTTTGTCCTTGCCGCTGCTGGCGATGATGATCATGCGTTTTCTCGGCATGGGGGTCATGATGAACCCCTACTTGGAACTGGCGCTGGCAACGCCGGTCCAGTTCGGCGCCGGCTGGCAGTTCTACCGCGGGGCCTTCATGGCTCTGCGCAATGGCAGCGCCAACATGGACGTACTCGTTGCTCTCGGTACTTCCGCGGCGTATCTATACAGCCTTTTTAACATCATTACCGGCGTTGAACATCTCTATTTCGAAGTCTCCGGCATACTGATCACGCTGATTATTCTCGGAAAGCTTTTGGAGGCCGTCGCCAAGGGGCGGACCTCGGAAGCGATCAAGAAGCTGATGGGCATGCAAGCGAAAACGGCCAGGGTTGTCCGCAACGGGCAGGAGGCCGATATTCCGATCGAAGAGGTTGCGGTAGGCGATATCATCGCCGTCCGGCCGGGAGAGAAGATACCTGTTGACGGTGAAATCACCGAAGGAACTTCCACCGTCGATGAAGCCATGCTTACCGGTGAGAGCATCCCGGTGGACAAAAAGGTCGGCGACGAGGTCGTCGGCGCCACCATCAACAAGTTCGGCACGTTCAAATTCAGGGCCACCAAGGTCGGCAAAGACACCGCCCTGGCCCAGATCATCAGAATCGTCGAGGAGGCCCAGGGGTCGAAAGCGCCAATCCAGCGTTTCGCCGACGTCGTTTCGGGGTACTTCGTGCCTGCGGTCGTCGCGCTGGCGGTTCTCACCTTCATGGGCTGGTACTTCCTGCTCGACCCTGGCAACTTCCCCCGGGCGCTAATCAACTTCACCGCCGTACTGGTTATCGCCTGCCCCTGCGCCCTGGGGTTGGCCACGCCGACCTCGATAATGGTCGGCACCGGCAAAGGGGCCGAGAACGGCATCCTCATCAAGGGGGCGGAGCATCTGGAGAACGCCCACCGCTTAACGACAATCGTGCTGGACAAGACCGGCACCATCACCAAAGGCGAGCCGGAGGTGACGGATATCGTCGCCCTCGCCGGGCAACAGGAGACCGAGTTGCTCCAGATTGCGGTACGGGCCGAGAAGAATTCGGAACACCCGCTGGGCCAGGCGGTAGTAAAATACGGCCAGTCCAAAGGTATGGCGGCAACCGATCCCGATTCCTTCGCCGCTATTCCCGGCCACGGCGTTGAAGCAACGGTCGAAGGACGGAAGGTGATGGTGGGTACGCGCAAGCTGATGCGGGAAAACGGCATCGCCATCGACGGCGTCATCAGCCGGGTTGAGGAGCTGGAACAGCAGGGCAAGACCGTGATGTTCATGGCCGTGGACGGAAAAGCGTCCGGATTGATAGCGGTTGCCGACACGGTGAAGGAACATTCCCGCGAGGCCGTGGCCGAGCTTCAGCAGATGGGGATCGAGGTATGGATGATCACCGGTGATAACGAACGCACGGCCAAAGCCATCGCTGGCCAGGTGGGCGTCAAAAATGTCATGGCGGAGGTGCTGCCGGAGCATAAAGCGGATAAGGTCGAATCGCTCAAGCGCGAAGGAAAAACCGTCGCCATGGTCGGCGACGGCATTAACGACGCGCCGGCGCTCGCCACCGCTGACGTGGGATTCGCCATCGGCACCGGCACCGACGTGGCCATCGAGGCCGCCGATATTACCTTGATGCGCGGCGATCTGAGAGGTATCGTCGCCGCGATCAAACTGAGCAGGGTGACGATGCGCAACATCAAGCAGAACCTATTCTGGGCGCTGATCTATAATGCCCTGGGTATCCCAATCGCCGCCAGCGGTTTTCTGTCGCCCGTACTGGCTGGCGCCGCTATGGCGTTCAGTTCGGTATCAGTGGTAAGCAACGCTTTACGGCTGAAAAGATTCGATCCTTATCGCTAGCTTTCGATCAAGAAGCTGCCGTCAGGCAGCTTCTTTGCTTTCCGAAATCGCACAACCTTTTCATCTTTCCTTCATGGGTTCTTCATCTCAACCTGGTAGAATTTAATCAAAAGCGAATCGGGATAGATCCTCTACATCTATGAACGAGGTGATTTTGATGGAATTGGTCCTCGAATCGTCGGCGCGTGACTATATTCTTAAAAAGAACCCCCAGAAGTCGATTACGATTGGGGTCGGCAAAAGGGATGGCGCGAACTGCGGTTGCGCCGTAAGCGGCGGGGTCTTCCCGTCCGTCAGATTGGGGGTAAATCCCTACGACGCCGCCAGTTACAACAAGGTCGACAGGGAAGGAGTCGCAATCTACTACCCGAATTCCGTAGCGGATGTGTTTAAGAAAGTAACCGTGAAAGTCGAAGGGGTACTCTTCTTGAAGCAACTGTTGGCGCTGGGCAACTAATCAACAAATGTGGCCGGTGCAACATCCTGCCGCTGGTCTCAGTATTCATAGATGCGGTAGCGGCGAGCGAGGCCGCGACATGGGCCGGGTGGCCCCTGGCGTAAGCGCCAGGCAACATTTTTTTTCGGGCGACGGAACAACTTTTTGTAGTAAACATAAAATGTAACAAAAGATTATTTCTGAGGCCGATTTGGCCGGATTGCCCGAAAGAAGGCGATAAAGGTGGACGACTTCGACATGTTCGACACCGTCAACACAACGAGGATACCGACGAATGACCCGGTCATCATGTCGGTATTAGTCAGCAGGATGCTGTGGCCGGTGAGCGGCTCGTCCCATAATCCCAAGGTGGTAATTCTTGCGCCGGCAGGGATGTTCCCGTATGCCTTTATGGCTGCCAGTCTAGTACATGACCCGATCAAGGGCAACGAACTACTGATACCGATCGACGAACTGCCACAAATTACGGCGACCGAGATTAAACGGATTGACCCGGAGGGCGCGGCCGGACTTCCGCCGGTCGTTATGGTCGGCCCGTTCGAGGGATGCGTAATAGGGCAGGTAGAGGAAATGGGGTATGAAACGGCCGTTATCGAGGGGAAAAACGTTTTCGATACCGCGGCTGCTGTGGCTTGCCTCCGCAAGAAGATAACCCCCGAGTCGGACGATGGTCCGGCTAGCCTGTTCGTCGTATCGACGGCAAGTCCG
>MTLD01004735.1_pt1 | contig 18524 bp, 19 predicted proteins | sample 1982471 | NCBI WGS metagenome assembly MTLD01 (sample SAMN05712604, study PRJNA340218) | biofilm metagenome | isolation source: sample SPM anode biofilm adapted to -50 mV | place: USA | collected 2012-02-03
CCTCCAGCGGCCGCGGCGTAGGGTCGGCCACCTCGTCCAGCCGCTGGCAATCCACGCAATGGGTCGCCCATGGCAGCGCCTCCAGCCGCTCCTCGCCGATTTCCCGACCGCACTTCTCGCACACCCCGTACGTCCCCCGCGCCAGCTTGTCGAGCGCCGCCTCCACCTCCTCCAACAGCACGTGGGCGTTGTCGCGCAGCGCCACATCCTTGCCCCGTTCGAACAAGGCGTCGCCTACATCCGCGGGGTGATTGTCGTACATCGACAGCTCGCCCAGCGAATCGCTCATCGTATCGCCGAGACCGGTCTCCTCCAGACGCGATATCGTCCCGAGCAGCCGCTCCTTCGTATCCACCAGGTCCTCACGAAAATGCGCCAGCAGCCGTGCGTCCAACCCCATCCCTCCTAATGCAAAATCGTCGTCACGTCCGCCACCCGCAGGCGCTCTTTCGGCTCCTCGTCCGCCTCGTTGCTGTACCCCAGGCAGATTATCGCCACCGCCCGCAGCCGCGGCGGCGCCTCCAGCAGCTCCTGCACCTGGCGCTCGTCGAACGCCCCCACCCAGCAGGAAGCGATCCCCAGGCCGGTAGCGGCCAGCAGCAGATTCTGGGTCGCCGCCGCCGTATCCTGCAGGCAGTAAAGCTGCGCCCCGCGCTCGCCGTAGCGCTCGTTCGACCTCGCCGGGTCGGCCATCACCACCACCACCGACGGCGCCTCCAGCACCTGATGCTGGTCGAAACAGGCGGCCGCCAGCCGCCGCTTCAGATCCGCATTCTGCACGACATAAAAATACCACGGCTGCAGATTGCCGGCGCTCGGCGCCCAGCACGCCGCCTCTAATAGCCGCGTCAGCGTGGGCTCCGGCAACGGGTCGGTCGTGAACTGGCGCACGGCGTGCGCTTCACGCATCGCGTCGAAAACGTCCTTCGTCATGTGGTTTTACCTCCTCAGAAGTGTCCTTTGCCGTTCGTCTCCTCGACAATCTTTATAATCTCGGCGATGAAGCCGCCGATGCCGGGGATGTTCAGCAGGATAACCCGCCGCAGGATCTCGACCATCAGCGCGAAAATCAGCGTCGCGCCGATGGCGATCCCCAGCCCCCGCGCCAGCCCGGCGGCAAAATTCAGGAACAGCAGCCGCGCCGGCCGCTGCATCAGTTCCACATACCCGGCGACGTTCATCTTCTCCAGGTAACAGGCCAGCCTCTCCAACTGGGCCACGATTACATTCGCCTTGTCAGTCTCTACGGCCATCGGCAAACCTCCATACAGCCATAGTATCTCCGCGCCGCCGCAAATAATTAGGCCGGTCGGCCGCCAAACTCGCCATTCGCCGAAGGATTGTCCTTCCGGCCGGCGAAATAACCTATACGCGCCCGTCGCGCTGTCGGCGGCAGCGCAGTTCGAGCGGAAATGAGTGAAAAACCGTGCCCGACGGTGAAGCGACGCCGGAATTCGCCCTGTTGTCCCTGCCGTGGATCAATTCCCCCGACCCCTCGCCCTGGGAAGACGTTCGCGAACTGGCCACCATGCGGCATTACCGCAAAAACGAAACGATAATCCGCGCCGGACAAATCCTCGAGCATCTGTATTATTTGCGGACCGGCGAAATAAAAACAGTCGCCATCAACGACGACGGCCAGCAAAAAACGGTCTGGTTCCTGGCAGCCGCCTGCCTGTTCGGCGAAACGCCCCTCTTCAACCGCAAACCCTGCGCTTACGTATTCCAGGCGGTCACCGACTGCGAAGTATACCTGTTCGCCCGCGAAACGCTGCACGAGCTGTTCGTCCGCAACCCGGCCGCGGCTCTGTCGCTCGTCACCACCCTCACCCTCAAGGTACACATCCTCTCCTGCCAGATCGAAGATTCCATCTTCTGCAAGCCGGTCGGCCGCGTCGCGAAGCTCATCTACCTCCTGTATCAGACAAAACAAAAGGCAGGGAACCATTCCCTGCCGGTCACACAAGAAGATATCGCCGCCGTCCTCGGCCTGCACCGCGTGACGGTCAACCAAGCGATCAGAATCATGAAACACGAAGAAATCCTCGACATCCGGAACCACCAGATATTCGTCCGCGACATCGACAAACTCAGGGCCCTGGCATCGGTGGTATGAACCGGCGGCAGACGGCTATTGGCCGCTGGCCGCCGGTTTTTCCGGCGTGCGGACCGACGTGCCGTCGCTGCGCCAGATGCCTATGCCGGTGTAGCCGTACAGGATGGAAAACAACGGCACGATCCAGTTCAGCAGGGCGTACGGGGCGAATTCGTACGCGCTCACGCCCAGCACGGCCATAATATAAAAGGCGTGTACGCTCCACGGGATGAGCGGGCAGCCGATCGTGCCGCCGTCCTCGCACGTCCGGGACAACACGCGCAGGCTGATATTCTTTTCCCTGAATACCGGCACGAACGCCCGGCCGGGGATGATCACCGCCACCATCTGGCTGCCCGTCCCCAGCAGCATGATATAGCTCGCCGCCAGCACGGAAACCACCAGGCGGCCGGTATTCTTGGCCCAGCGGGCGGCCGCCTCGATCAGCACCTCGAGCGTGTGGATCTTCTCCAGCACCCCGCCGAACGAAACGCCGGAAATCAGCAGCACCAGCGTCCCCATGATGCTGTTCAGTCCGCCGCGGGTGAGCAGCGCATCCACCTGCTTGACGCCTGTTTTCGCCACATACCCCGACATGCACGCCTGAATCATTTCCTTCATCGTGCTGCCCTGCAGCACCCACGCCACCGCCAGGCCGACGGCCACGCAGAAGAACAGCAGCGGCACGGCCGGCATACGGCGGTAAGCGAGAACCATCAGCACGGCGGGCGGCAGCAGCGTCCACAGCGACAGATTGAACTTGCCGGCGATCGCCTGCAGGATGACCGGGATGTTGCCGGCCTCGGCGCCGCCGGTATGCTGCATGCCCAACGCCAGGTAAATCAGGGCGGAAACGACGGCCGCCGGGATGGTCGTCCACATCATCGACGCGATATGCGAAAACAGCTCCACCTCGCAGACCGACGCCGTGATGTTCGTCGAATCCGACACCGGCGACATCTTGTCGCCGAAATACGCGCCGGCGACGATCGAGCCCACCACCATCGGCAGCGGATACCCCAGCGCCTGACCCACGCCCAGCAGCGCCACGCCCACCGTCCCTATCGTTCCGAACGACGTGCCGGTAGCCGTAGAAGCGACGACGCACAGCAGGAAAGTGGTCATCAGAAAGCTGCTCGGCGAAATCAGCGTCAGGCCCCAGTAAATGATCGTCGGGATGGTCCCCGACAATATCCAGGCGCCGATCAGCATCCCTACGGCGATTAGAATGAGGATCGCCACCAGGATGCGCGAAATGGCCTCGAACATGCCGGCCTGCATTTCGTCCCACGAGTAGCCGAACCAGGCCCCGAAGCCGCAGGCAATAGCCGTCGCCGCCACCAGCGGCAGGATGGCGCCGACCTTCAGGATGGCCGTCCCGTACAAGATCACCACCACCGGGATCACGAACGACAATAAGGCCAACGGCAACGCCGGTTTTCTGTCCACGCAGTTCATCCCTCTTCCTCCTCAAAAATTCATCGGCCCCGACTAAACGATCAGACAGGGAAACTCCATCTTCGCGGCGCCAGCCGGGCATTCCTGCTCGCACACGCCGCAATACCAGCAATCGTTCTTATACTTGTTGTACGGCAGCTTCCTGCGCCCGTCCATACGGATCACGTCCCCGGGGCACTCGTCCGCGCAGCGCCCGCAACCGACGCACTTTTTCTTGTCCACCTTTATGCCCATATTATCGCTCCTCCCGGCCGTCAACCGCGGTATTCGGGAACCGGCTTCGCATAAGTTACCATGCCGCCGGTCGCCATATCCTTCGCCACGACGGCGTATTTTTTTTCCCAGACGGCGTCCTTCGCCGGATAATCGATACGGTAATGCCCGTACCCCCAACGGCTCTCCCGGCGGGCCAGGGAAGCCCGCACCGCCATCTCCAGCGTATCGATGATCGCCGCGACCTCCACGCACTTCATCACCTCGTGGTAATCGCGCGCCCGCACCTTGTCCAGATCGGCGCGGAACCCTTCCACCGCCCGCAGCGCCGCCTCCAGCCGCGCCTCGCTCTTCGGCGACGTCAGGTGCGGCTTTACGATTCGCCGGACCTTATACTCCAGCTCCTCGGGGTCGAAGCCGTCCTCCCGGCCCAGCGGCGCCTTCAGCCGCGCCAGCTCCGCAGCGACCTCCCGCTCGTCCGGGGCCGCGAACGCCAGTGCCGGCATGCGGTCGGCGGCGTCCTCCGCCGCCACCGTGCCGAACACCCAGGCTGCGCCGACGAACCCCCAGCCGGTCGACGCCACGTCACCGGCGGCATACAGGTTCGCCACCCGCGTCTCGGCGTTCACGCCCACCAGCGCCCCCGTCGGACCGTGGCCGCCGCACATATTGGGCCCGGACAGCGTCAGCTCGATCAAGTCCTTGCCGATGTCGATGCCCTTGAGGGCGAAAAACTCCTTCTCCGTCGGGCGCTCGGCCGCGAAGATGCCCTCCTTGATGAGCTCGACCGTCGCCGCCGGCAGGTGGCGGAGATCGTAATAAATCGGCCCGCGGCCTTCCCTGAGCTCGGTGCGCATCGCCTGCTCGCGGATGCCCGACGGCGCCCGCTCGAGGAACTCGGGGGAATACTTGGTCATAAACCGCTCGCCGAGGGAATTCACCAGATAACCGCCGTGGCGGATGAAGGTCGAGTGGCCCGGACCCTCGTAATCCTTCAGCATCGGCGACACATCGTTGTATTCCATATTGGCCAGCTCCCCGCCGGCATGGTACACCATCGCGTACCCCTCGCCGGCGTTGAACGGACAATCGAACGTGCCGAACAGATAGCCCGAATCCGGCAGGCCGAACCGGCCCTGGCCGCCCGTGCAGAGGATAATTGCCTTCGCCCGGCACAGCTGAAAAACGCCGCTGCGGATGTTGAACAGCGCCGCGCCCGCGACCCGGCCGCCGGCGGCAAACAGGCGGGTGGCCATCGTCCGGTTCAGCGTCCGCACGCCGCGCTCGGCCAGCAGCTTGGCCATCGCCGGCTTGATATCGCCGCGCATCTCCGCCAGGAAAGCGCCCTTGGGATGGAACTTCTGCACCATATATTTCCCGTCGGCGCCCCGGGGAAAAGTCGCCACTCCCCACTCCTCGAGCTCGCGGAGGATGGCGAAGCTTTTCTCCGCCACCACCTTGCTGATGTTCGGGTCGGCGATGCCGTCGCTCATCAGGTCGATCGAGTCGACATACTGCTGCACCGTCGCCACGCCGGGAACGGTGACGTTGTTGAACGCGTCCATGCCGCGGCAGATCGAGCCGCCGCGCCGGACGGTGGCCTTGTCGACCAGCAGCACGTCCAGGGCGGGGTTCTTCATCTTCGCTTTCAGGGCCGCCATCGGTCCGGCCGTGCCGCCGCCGATGACCAGCAGGTCGGCTGCCAGGTCCTCCTTGCGGACAATTCTCATGGCATTCCCTCCTTTTCTAATAGAATAAACCAGTATATGCCAACAAGTCTGTAGTCGTATTTACATTCTCCTACCGGCGCCGGCTCATTTCAGCCCTCCAGGTGCCGCTCCTCAATGCGGGAAAACAGGCCCACCGCCAACAATCCGGCGCCGAGAACAATCATCGTGTATGCCACCGACCGGTCGGCCAGCAGCCCGATAAGCGGGTTGACGACCACGATGGCCAGCGTCCGGCACATCGATGTCAGCGACAGCACCGTCGCCCGCTTGTCGGACGGGATGTGGATATTCATATAGGCGCTGAAGATAGGTACCCGCGGCAGGCTGAAGGTGAACCCGGCCACGATCAGCACCACCACCGCCGCCAGGCTGGTCGTCAGCCCCAGCAGCACGAACGCCCCGCCGGCCGCGACCGTCGCCGCCACCAGCAGGCTCCGTTTCGACCCCGCCATCCTTTCCGCCTTCTCCACGTTGCTGAGAAAAATTATCTGCCCGCCGCAGGCCGCCGCATGCACAAAGCCGTAATAGGCTACCGGCAGTCCGGCGGCCGCCAGCAGCGGCTGGAAAAGCCAGATCAGCCCCCACGCCAGGGCATTGGTGAACGCCAGCTCGGCCGTCAGCAGCCGCAGCACCGGGCTGGTCGCGAACAAGCGCCCGCCCTCGCGCAGGATGGCAAGATACCCCGGGCGGGGCGCGCCCGCCGCCCGCACCGGCGGTTCGTTAAGCGTGCAGGCCAGCGCGAAGGCTGCCAGCGCTGGCAGCGCATAGAACCGCATCGGCGCGTCGTAGCCGAAGCGGCCGGCGATGAAGCCGCCCGCGATTGCCGCCACGACGATGCCGCCGAGCTTGAACGCTTCCATCGCCGCCAGCGTCCGCTTCGCCGCCTCCTCCCGCCCGTCCGCCTTCAGGCTGTCGTACGCCAGCGCCTCGTCCGCCCCCGAATGCAGCGTAAACGCCACCGCGAACAGCACCTCGCCCGCCAGGAAAGTGTAAAAATCCGGCCGGCTCACGTACAGCAGCGCCGCGGCCGCCGCTACCGCGCTCCCCGCCATCAGCGACGCCTTGCGGCCCAGGAAATCGGCCACCGTCCCCGTCGGCACCTCGAGGAGGAAATTCCACAACATGAACCACGAGTTCAGGAACAACACCTGCGACAGCTTCAACCCGCCCCACTCCGTGAAGAAGGGGATCAGCACCGCCGCGAAAAAATGCATCCAGAACATCAGGCGTATACCCTTCAGCTTCCAAATATTCGCCGCATATCTCCCCTGCGCGGACATACTTCCTCCCCCTCCCTCGCGAGCAAATTATTCCCAATTATAGCCGCCCGCTCCCGCCCCGTCAATAGCCCCCGCCCATACAAAAAACCCCCGCAACGTCGCCGTTCCGGGGGTTTAGATTCATAACTACAGCTGCTTCACGGCCGCCGCGCACCGCGGGCACAGCGCCGCGTGCTCGGCATCGCCGCCCACGGCCTCGCTGTACATCCAGCACCGCTCGCACTTCGCGCCCGTCGCCGGCGCCACGGCCACCGCCAGGGCCAGCTCCTCGGCGCGGTACGCGTCCTGCGGCGCCTTGGCCACGCCCTCGGTCACCTCCACCTGCGACACGATCAAGATGGTCGCCAGGTCGTCCTTCACCGCCATCAGCTGGCGGTAATCCTCGCCGTCGGCCCACAGCAGCACCTTCGCGTCGAGCGAGTGGCCGATCGTCTTGGCGCGGCGGGCGTTCTCCAGCGCCTTGGTGATCTCGCCCCGCAGCGCCAAAATCTTATCCCACTTCGCCTCCAGGGCGGCATCCAGGTACTCCGGCCGAGCCTGGGGCCACAGCACCATCTGCACGCTCTCCGGCATGTCCTCAGTTTTCGGCATATGCTGCCAGGCTTCCTCGGTCGTGAACGACAGCACCGGCGACAGCATCGCCACCAGCGTCACCAGGATCTCGTACATCGCCGTCTGCGCCGCCCGCCGCTCGACCGTCCCCGGCACCGACGTATACAGCCGGTCCTTGAGGATATCGAGGTAGATGGCCGACATATCGACCGTGCAGAAATTATGCACCGTATGGTACAGCAGGTGGAACTCGTAATCGTCGTACGCCTTCGTAACCTTCTGGCGCACCTGCTCCAGGCGCATCAGCGCCCAGCGGTCGATCTCCAGCAGCTCGCCGTACACCACTTTGTCCTTCGCCGGGTCGAAGTCGGCCAGGTTGCCGAGGATAAAGCGGAAAGTGTTGCGGATCTTGCGGTACACCTCGGCCAGCTGCTTCAGAATATCGTTGGAAATGCGGATATCGGACTTATAATCGGCCGACGCCACCCACAGGCGGAGAATCTCCGCCCCGTACTGCTTGATGACCTCCTGCGGATAAATGACGTTGCCGAGCGACTTGCTCATCTTGCGGCCCTCGCCGTCGACCACGAACCCGTGGGTCAGCACCGACTCGTACGGCGCCCGGCCGCGCGTCGCCACCGACGTCAGCAGCGACGACTGGAACCAGCCGCGGTGCTGGTCGCTGCCCTCCAGGTACATCGACGTCGGCAGCTCCAGCTCCGGCCGCACCTCGGCCACCGCCGCCCAGCTCGACCCGCTATCGAACCACACGTCCATGATGTCCGTCTCCTTGCGGAACTTGTCATGGCCGCACTTACCGCACTTCAAGCCCTTCGGCAGGATGTCGGCCGCGTCGTACTTCCACCAAGCGTCCGAGCCCTCGCGGGCGAACAGCTCCTTCACCGCGTTTATCGTCTCGTCGTTCACGACATGCTCGCCGCATTCCGTGCAGTAGAAAATCGGGATCGGCACCCCCCACACGCGCTGGCGGGAAATGCACCAGTCCTTGCGGTCGGCAACCATGTTGTGAATGCGGTCCTCGCCCCACGGCGGGATCCACTGCACCTCTTCGATCGCCTGCAGCGCCTGCTCGCGGAACCCCTCCACCGACGCGAACCACTGCTCGGTCGCCCGGTAGATGACCGGGTTCTTGCACCGCCAGCAATGCGCATACTGGTGGCGTAGTGACCCTTTGCCGAGCAGCAGGCCGCGTTCGGCCACCTCCTTGAGGATGGGCACATTGGCGTCGTCGACGAAAATCCCCTTGAACTTGCCGCCCTCGGCCGTGAACCGACCGGCGTGGTCCACCGGGTTGATGATCGGCAGGCCGAACTTCACCCCGGTCTCGAAGTCCTCCACCCCGTGCCCGGGAGCGGTATGCACGCAGCCCGTGCCGGCGTCAAGCGTCACGTAATCGGCGGTCACGATCGGCGACTCGCGCTCCACGAACGGGTGGCTGAACACCATCCCCAGCAGCTTCTCGCCCTTCATCGGCTCGCCGATAACCTCATACTCGCCGAGGTTGTTGGCCTCGGCCACAGTCTTCACCAGCTCGGCCGCCATCAGGTACAACTCGCTGCCGAACCGGACCCACACGTAGTCGAACTCCGGATGCACGGCGATGGCCACGTTGGCCGGCAGCGTCCACGGCGTCGTCGTCCAGATGACGCAGTACACGTTGCCCGCGTCCACGCCCACCGGCAGGTTGCCCTTATCGTTGACCAGCGGGAACTTCACATAGATCGAAAACGACTTCTTCTCCGCGTACTCGATCTCCGCCTCGGCCAGCGCCGTCTCGCACGTCGTGCACCAGTACACCGACTTCAGGCCCTTATAGATATAGCCCTTCTTGGCCATCGCCCCGAAGACCTCGATCTGCTTGGCCTCGAACGACGGCTTGAGCGTGATGTACGGGTCGTCCCAATCCCCCTGGACGCCCAGGCGCTTGAAATCCTCGCGCTGCATATCCAGGCACTTCAGAGCGTACTGCCGGCATTCGCGGCGCAGGTCGAGCGGCTTGAGCTCGCTCCTGTTCAGGCCGAGGATCTTGATCGCCGCATGCTCGATCGGCATACCGTGCGTATCCCAGCCCGGCACGTACGGCGCGTCGAAACCCCGCAGCGCCTTGTACTTGATGATGATATCCTTCAGCACCTTGTTCAGTGCCGTGCCGATATGGATATTGCCGTTGGCGTACGGCGGCCCGTCATGCAGGACGAACTTCTTCTTGCCCTTCGACGCCGCCTGCTTCTTCCAGTAAATCTCCTTCTCCTGCCAGTATTTCAAAAGCTCCGGCTCCCGCTCCGGCAGATTCGCCCGCATCGGGAACTCCGTCTGCGGCAGATTCAACGTCTTGCCGTAATCCAACCCAGCCACCTCCATTTAATATCGCACTAAAATAATTCCAAACGAACAAGCTTCCTATCCGCGACGCAGCAGACCGTCATCCGGTTCCCCCTGTATTACGCCGCGGCAGTTCAGCAGTGCCCAGATGCAAGGCGCACCGGAGGCTGACACCACCGTTTCCTCCGCGACAACGTTCATAGACGCCTGTTTGCACAGGCATGGATTAACAGCATCGCGCGTACACGGGACGTACGCTGAGGATGGCAGCCGAGGAGCAACGCCGCAGATGGGCGCTGATCAACGGCCGCCCTCAAATAAAAAAAACCCAGTCCCTAAGGGACGAGGTTATCTCGCGGTACCACCCTGCTTGCTTACGCCACTCGAAACGTCTAACGCCCGTCACGCGGCGGAGCCTACTGCCTTCGGTCCGCGGCTCGGGAGGGATCTTCGCCGCATCCGTCCTGCCGGGCTCCCACCGCCCCCGGCTCGCTGTCAAAACTTTGGACGAGGCTACTGTCTCCGTCATCGCCTTTTATGCTATGGAAATATTGTATACACAGTATTATATACGACTGCGCCGCATTTAGTCAAACTTTACCGTCGCCAGCGTAGCAAAAAGGGCCGCCTTTGTAAGGCCGGCCACCTGCACCGTCTTATCGCGGCTCTTCAGTCCGGCCACGATGCTCACGCGGCTCTTGGCGACCCCCAGCAGGGCCGCGAAAAACACCGTACAGGCCGTATTGGCCGCCCCCTCCACCGGCGGCGACGTAAGGGCCACCCGGACGGCATCGCCGGTCAGGCCGGTAATCGCCGTGCGCGACGCGCGCGGCTGGACGCGCACCTTGAACGTCACGCCCGACGGCCCCTCCCGCACATCCAGCGCCGCCCAGTCCGCCATCAGCCTTCGCTCTCTTCCGCCTTCTGCAGCATCTCCATCTGGGCCTGCAGCAGCGCGCGCATCCGCGTCTTGGCCACCTGGACCTGGCGCTGCAGCTCCTCATACTCGGATTGCACGCGGCGGACCTTGGCCATCGACTCCTCCACCAGCTTCTGGGCGCGAATCTCCGCTTCCTTGAGCTGGAGCTCGCTCTCCTTCCTGGCGTTGAGCTTGACCTCCTCGGCCGTCTCCTGAGCGATGACAAGCGTGTTGTGCAGGGTGCTCTCCATCGTCTGGTAATGCTCAAGCTTGCTGTTCAGCCTGTCCATCGTTTCCTTCAGCTCGATGTTCTCGCGGTACAGCTTCTCGTAGTCCTTGACGACCTCGTCGAGGAAAGAGTCCACCTCTTCCTCGTTGTAGCCGCGAAAACTCCGGCTAAATTCCTTGTTATGGATGTCCAGCGGTGTAAGCATTACTCCACTCCTTTTCATGGGCGGCATCCGGAAAAAAATCCGCTTGCCGCCGGCATCCTGCTGACGCCCAAGATAACCTAAATAAACCTTTTAAGATAAATGCTCGTACGGCCCTTCTTGGTCTGGCCGAGGATTTCCACCACCTCGACCCGGCCGCGGCCGCGCATCGAAATGACATCGCCGGCCTTGACCGCCTGGGCGGGGCCCTTCGCATCCTGCCAGTTCAATTTCACCTTCGCGGCCTCAATCTCCTCCGTCATCTGGCTCCTGGATGTCCCGAAGCCGGCCGCCGCGATCGTATCCAACCGCAGCGACGCCACCGTCGCGCGGATCTCCTTCACCTTCTCCTCGCGCGGCACGATGTCCGTAAGGGGAATAACCGCCGGCTCCACCGGCGCGGCGCCGATCTTGCGGAGATTATCCTTTATAAACCCGGCCAGCGACGCGTCGCAAACGATCTGGCAGCCCCGGCCGCCCATCACGATATCGCCCACGACCTCGCGCTTCACGCCCAGGGCCAGCACCGCCCCGAGGACATCGCGATGGCCGATGCTGTAATAGCGTACATCCACCTCGGCCGCCAGCGCCGTCAGCTCGAAATCCACCTTGCCGCGGAAATCCTCTTCCGCGAACGCCGCCCGCACCCGTTCCGCCCCCGGATAACCGCCGTCCGCCTCCAGTCTCACCCGCGGATAATGGGCGGCCACCGTCTCGGCGATACTGTAGCCGAACGGATCGAGGAACTCGCTTACCTTATATCGTCTGCTCTTCAGCGCCCCCTCGGCCAGGTCCACCAGCCGGGCGGCGAGATCGGACTCGCCGCTGGCGCGGTAGAAGCGCAGGATCTTTTCCCGTTCACTCATTTGGACTTCTGCCCCATCTCGCGCGAACGGCTCGTAGCCGCCACCACCGCGTCCATCAGCGCCGCCCTTACGCCCTTCTGCTCCATCACATGCACGCCGGCGATCGTCGTCCCGGCCGGCGACGTAACCATATCGCGCAGCTTCGCCGGGTGTTCGCCCGTCTCCAGCACCATCTTCGCCGCCCCGTACAGCGTCTGGGCCGCCAGCGTTATCGCCATCTGGCGGGGGAACCCCACCCGCACCCCGGCGTCGGCCAGCGCATCGATCATCACATAAGCGAACGCCGGCCCGCTGCCCGACAAACCGGTCACAGCGTCCATCGCGTCCTCGTTCACCTTTACCGCGCGGCCCACAGCGGCGAACACCGCCATTGCCACGTCGCCGGCCGCGGCATCGGCGTGCGTGCCGAGCGCGATCGCGCTCATCCCCGCCCCCACGGCCACCGCCGTGTTCGGCATCACCCGCACCACCGGCACCCCGGTAAGCTTCTCCTGCAGCGTCGCCAGCGTAACGCCGGCCGCCACCGAAATCACGAGTGTCGTCTTCTTCACCGCCGGAGCGATGAAATCCAGCACCGCGCCGATAACCTGCGGCTTCACCGTCAGGAAAAGCACATCCGCCTGCGCCGCCATCGCGGCCGTATCCAGCGTCGTCTGCACCCCGTACATCCTGGCCATAAACTCCAGCCGCTCCGTAGCCACGTCGCCTATCGTTATCCGGTCGGCGGTCACCAGGCCGGCCTGCAGAATCCCGCGGGTCAGCGCCTCGGCGATCGCCCCGCCGCCGACGAAACCAATCTTCTTCCCTTTGAACATAATCTTCCTCCTGAACAAGGCGGCCGGAAATGGCTACTGCTTACTGTTCCAGGGCAGGATCGTCCTCTCCAGACTCTCCTCGCGGCTGTTGTAAGCTACATCCACATTATTGGGCGCGCACAAGAAAATATTGTTGCCGATCTTCTGAATCTGGCCCCCGAGAGCATACGTCGTGCCGCTGATGAAATCGATCATCCGCTTGGCCACTTCCTTATCCGTATTCTCCAGGTTGACCACGACCGGTTTACGGTTCTTCAGATGGTCGGCGACATGCTGGGCGTCGTCGAAAACGACCGGCTCCACCACCATCACCTTGATCTGTTTGGGCTGGGCTGTCGGCAGATTCACGATATTCCCACCCCTCTTCCCCTTGTGATCGGGTTCCTCCGAGCGGGGGCGTTCCTCCTCGACCGTCTCGACCGGTTCAAAAAGACCCAGGCTGCCCCAAATCTTCTCCATAAACTTCACGACGCGTTCCCCCTTTTAGTAGTGGCGCGGGCCGAAGATCGCGGTGCCGATGCGCACCAGATTGGCCCCCTCCTCCACCGCCACGCTATAATCGTTCGTCATCCCCATCGACAGCCATTCGATACTCGTATTCGGCAACGCGGCCGCCCGCAAAGCCGTAAACATCCGGTACAGCTCGCGGAACACCGGGCGGGCCTCCGTCGCGTTCTCATAAAAAGGCGCCATCGTCATCAGACCGCACAACCGCACATGCGGCAGGCCGCTCATCAGCTCGGCCAGATCGCGGACACCGGCCGGCGACACGCCCGACTTCGTATCCTCCCCGGCCACATTCACCTGGATAAGCACATCCTGGCGCTTGCCGGCCATAGCCGCAACCCGCTCCACCTCCAGCGCCAGCCGCTCGCTGTCCAGCGAATGGATCAGCGAAAACAGCGGCACCGCCTGGCGGACCTTATTCGTCTGCAGGTGGCCGATCAGATGCCACTCCGCGGGCGGCAGCAGCGCAGCCTTGGCCGTCGCCTCCTGCACCCGGTTCTCGCCCACCGCCGTCGCGCCGGCTGCCAGAACTTCCAGCGCGGCCGCGGCGTCGTGATTCTTCGTTACCGCCACCAGCTTGACGCCTGGTCCCGTGACGGGCGCTTCCCGCCGCCGGGCGATGGCGAGGCCGATGTTTTGCTGGACGAGAGCGAGATTAGCGGCGATAGACATGGGAAACCCTCCAATGGGTATACTATTCGCCCATAAACATAATTTTCCTCTTAGTGTCGGCCCTTAACATAAAAAATATTCCAACAAAAAGCAGCAATAAGGCCCCTCGGCGGTGTTGCTCCCCGGTTGCTCCCCTCCGCCGGCCTTGCGGTGCGCGTCCGGCCGCTCCACGTCCTGCCTTGCACCGGGGCTCCTTGCGCCAGCGTGGCGGCCCGGCGCTTGCGGAGAGGTTATGTCTTATAGCCCACGGCAAAGCCGGCATAGCGCACCAAACACGTCCTAGCACGGAAGATCACCTCATCGGCTTCCGCGACGAAATCGCCGCCGCCCAAAAAACCCGAACCGTCCATACTCCGCGCCGCGGGCGCGGATTTTTCTTTTCTCCGCCGGGGAAGACTATCCCCGGAGGTGGCAACAATGACGCAAAAGCGCAAATCCCCCTGGGCGGCGATCGACAAAGACCAGCTCGGCTACGAATCGAACTTCAACCCCGGCGGCCAGTTTCACGACGGTCCCCGCACCGCCGACAACGACAAGACGCTGCCTGCCGACATCGTCGGCCGGAGCGACGACCAGCTCACCTAATCCCCGATTTCCCCATCCCGCTGGATATACTAAGGAAACCCTCCGCTGGGAAGGGGGCATAGCCCGTGGCATTCACCCCCGAACAAATAATCACCGCCGCCGCCGCGGCGACCACCCTCCTGCTGCTCGTCTTCGCCGTCGACTGGCGCTTTTTCCGCGACTGGGTAGTCGTCTACCTGTTCAAATGCACCCTCGACCTCATCTTTGGCAGCGTGGTCGTCGAACTCAAACTTATCGAATACCCCGACCGCCTTCTGCCGCGGTACTATGACACCAGCATCCTCTTCGAACTGTGGGTCTTCCCTACCCTGTGCATCCTCTACAACCAGACCACGAGGACGCGCGGCCTCCTGCCCATCGCCGGCTACGCCCTGCTGTACAGCGCCGGCATCGTCGCCGTCGAATACCCGCTGGAACGCTATACCGCCCTCATCGATTACCTCGACTGGTCGTGGTTCACCAGCTTCTGCACCATCGCCATCACCTTCCTCCTGTCGCGGGCGTTTGTCGCCTTCTTCCGCTGGGGCTGCACATACTTCGGTTGCCGATAAAACCCCATCTGCGTTGTTGGCCCTGCGCGTGTTCGCTCGGCGTACGTAACGGTACGCCTCCGCTCGCATGCTCGGTCCGCCTAGCATCTGGGGCTTTCTCGATAACCTTAACTAGTGCAAGCCAAGAAGAAACACCGCCAATGGCGGTGTTTCTCTTTCCCCTGTGTCCCCTTGCCTCAAAGGTCGAACTGGCGGCAGATGCCGGCGGCGAATTCGTCCGCCATCATCAGCGCCTGCTTCTCGACGCGGTCGAAAATCTCGATATCGTGGGCGTAATCCCCGCTCAGACGGGCCACCGCCTCCGCCTTGGTCAGGTCCAGGTGCTCGAACCACATCGCCCGCATCCTGTCCACCGGCCAGAAGCGATTGATGCCGTTCAGGAAACGGACGATATCCGTCGCGTTGGCGTACCAGCGGCGCTCGGCGTCCGCGGCCGCCTGCTTGTTGCCCGCTTTCGCAGCGTTCACCAGCTCGGCGGCGATCACCAGATGGTCGCGGACCAGCGCCGCCAGCTTGGCGGCCACGTCCGGCCCGTAAAAACGGGCGAACGGCCGCGCCATATCGGAAGCGTTACGCAGCAGGCGCCTTGTCGTAGCCTCCAGGTCGGGCGCCCCGGCGGCGATGGCGATGATCACCAGGCGCGTCCAGTAAACATGCTGTTCCCACAGCAGGCGGAACCGCTCCCGCAGGCGGTTGCACGCATCGCCGGCGAAGCAGTCGGGAACCGGCGGATATCCGTTCATGTAGCTCCCCCCCAAAATATTCAAGCTGCTACATCATATTCACGTACCGCCGTCGCCGCCACAGACATAACCCCCTGCGCCCATGCGGCGCAGGGGGTTCGCAGCATTTTACACCATGGTCAAAATGGCAGATAAGTCAGGACCAGCGTCACCGCCAGCGTCACCGTCACCATGAAGGCCCAGTTCTGGCGAAGGCTGACCGCAAGCAAATCGCCCTTGGTAAGGCTCACGACAACAAGGCTGATCACCGAAAACGGCGACGTATTCGCGTACGCCACATAGCCCAACACCAAGGCGCCTGCCATCTGGACGGGGGTCAGCGCCACGCTGCCCGGCGGCAGCGCGATCGCCAACGTCGAGATGGTGAGGAACGGATGCAGCCCGAACAGGCACGGAAAAGCCGTCAAAAAAGTAACCAGCGGGATGAGGGTGAGCGGCGAATCGAACCCCAGATACTGAATAACGGGGACGATGTAGCTCTTGATATCCGTCAGGCCCAGCGCGTACCCGCAGAAGCCGAACGACGTGAACAGGATCATCTCCCCATAAGCTTTCGGCAACGTTGTCGCGAAATATTCCCGCAGCCGGGCGCGATATACTCCGAGGCGGGAAAAGATGAGCGCCAGCAGCAGCGGGCCGGCGAACGACACCAACGGCACGGTGACGAGCGCGCTTTTGCGGGTGAAATACTGGAGCAGGGCGATAACGACGATCAGCACGAACAGTTGGATGAACAACTTCCCCATCGCCGCCGCCAGCCGGCCATCCGTGCCGCCGCAGTCCTCCTGCCTCCGGCCGCGGAACTCCACCGCCCCGAACGCCAGCGCGACCGTAAAGGTAGTAGCCGCCAGAACGGCGCTGCTGGGGAGAATATCGAACCAGGTAAGGCCGGCGTACTGCATCACGATCGCCACCGAAATAAACGCCGGCGACCACAGCATATTGGTCGACATCCCCCGGACCAGCGCTTTTTCCACCACCCCGGCGGGGTACCGCCTGGCCACTTCCTGCAAAAGATTATAGACAAAAGGCATCCCGCCAACATTGAGCAGCGAAGTCAACGCCGCCGTAAAACTCAGGCTGAGCGCATAAAACTGGAACGGCGACCTCGCCAGGCGCGGCAGATTCTCGCACAGCACCTCGTGGTAACGCTCGAAGTGAAGCGGGATGGTGAACATCGACACCGCCAGCAGCAGACTGATAAGCGAGGCGTTGTTGAGCAGGGCTCGTCCCCAGTCCTCGGACGTCGCCCCATGCGTCACCAGCAGCGCAACCCCAACCGCGGTGAGAATGATGCTGACATGCATGCTGCTCTTCTTCATCTTGCCGTAGGCGATGACATGGACGGCGGCCATGGCTGCCAGCATGATGTAGCGTCCGGCCGACGTCGGGTAAAACGCATCGACGAGATATGTCACGAGATATGCGAATAACAGCGTGCTCAACGCTTTGGCCTGCATTTACGCCCGCCATCTCCTTCCGTAGCGAAGGGGCCGCCTGTGCAGCCCCGGTAAGCGTCAATATTCTTTGCCCGCCTGCCATTTCCTGCCGGCGCGGCGCGAAATTTTTTCCGGCGCCCCGCCCCTTGCTGCCGAAAATGTCGGCCGGAAACCGTTGACACCCCCTATAACAATGTTATACTAATCCCGGAATTATAACGATGTTATACAAATTAACGACCCGTGAGAGGTATATATTATGGAAATTCTCGTCCTGAACGGCAGCCCCAAAGGCGACAACAGCGTCACCATGCAGTACGTCGCCTTCCTCGCCAAGAAAAACCCTGCCGCGAAATACACCATCGTCAACATCGCCCAGCTCGGCCAGCAGCTCGAGCGCGACAGCGCCGCCTTCGCCGCCGTCATCGGCCAGGTCCGCCGCGCCGACGCCGTCCTCTGGGCCTTCCCCCTCTACTACCTCCTCGTCCACGGCAACTACAAACGCTTCATCGAGCTCGTCGCCGAGCGCGGCGCGCAGGACGCCTTCCGCGGCAAATACGCCGCTTCCCTCTCCACCTCCATCCGCTTCTTCGACCATACCGCCCACATCTACATCAACGCCATCGCCGACGACTGGGGCATGCGCTACTACGGCCGCTACTCCGCGGCGATGGACGACCTCTTCGCCCCCGCCGAACAGGGCCGCCTGCTCGCCTTCGCCGCCGGCTTCCGCGCCGCCGTTTCGGGTGGGCAGCCCACCGTCCGCGTCCACCCGCCGCTCGCCCCCGTCGCCCACAGCTACGCCCCCGGACCGGCAGCGCCCCCCGTGGACCCCGGCGGCAAAAAAGTCCTCATCGTCAGCGACGCCGCCCCGGACGAACCCGGCCTCGCCGCCATGGTCGCCCGCCTGGCCGCCGCCTGAGGCGGGGCGGAAACCGTCAACCTCCGCGACCTCGACATCAAAGGCGGCTGCCTCGGCTGCTGCCGCTGCGCCTACGACAACACCTGCGTCTACGACGGCCGCGACGGCTTCACCGCCTTCTACGACAGCAAGGTCAAAATCGCCGACATCGTCGTCTACGCCGGCGCCATCCACGACCGCTACCTCTCCGCCCGCTGGAAGACCTACTTCGACCGCACCTTCTACAACAACCACGTCCCCACCCTCGCCGGCAAACAGCTCGCCTTCCTCATCAGCGGCCCCCTCGCCCAGCTCGCCAACCTCCGCCAGATCCTCGAGGCCTACGCCGAAACCCAGGGGGCCGGGCTGGCCGGCATCGTCAGCGACGAAGGCGACGCCCCGCACACCGACGCCCTCATCGACC
>MTLD01000940.1_pt2 | contig 18506 bp, 18 predicted proteins | sample 1982471 | NCBI WGS metagenome assembly MTLD01 (sample SAMN05712604, study PRJNA340218) | biofilm metagenome | isolation source: sample SPM anode biofilm adapted to -50 mV | place: USA | collected 2012-02-03
TCGAGGCCAGCCGAGCTGGCCGCGTGTGGTCCGCCCAGCGCCGACATCCGGGCCGATGGCACGACGAAGGGCTTGACCGTCTGGGCGTATGCCGAGATTGCTATCAGCGCGAATGCCGCGCAGGCCAGGGCTGTTCTTTTCATCGGTCGACCTCGTGGTAGTTCTTCATAGTATCAGTTGAAATTCACGCCTGACAGCATCTGCCCGAGCAGGCTGTCGGTGCCGTCGGCGGCATCGAGCGTCTGGGCGTATGTCAGCAAGTCAATCGCGGCGTTTATCGATACCGAATCGACGCCCGGGGGAAGGGCGCCGGTGTCCAGCAGGTCCGAGAAGTCGGTCAGGGAGCTCAGCGCAACGCCAGCGTCGCCGAAGGCATCCACGGCGATCGAGAGTGCCGCTATATAGGCATCATCGGTGCTCATGCTGGCCGGCGGGTCCGCGGCTATCATCAGCAAGGCCGTCGTTTCGGCCGGTGTCAGCGAAATTGCAGCCACGGAGGCAAGCGCCGTATCAATCTGAGCGGGAGTTATCGAGCCAAAATCGGCCGTGCCCAGGTCCGACACGACGTCACCGATGGCCGTTCCAACGCCAGACGATAGCAGCACCGCCTGGGTCAGGGCGGTAGCCGCCTCATCATAGGCGGCGGTGCCAGGGGTAGCCGCCGAAGCCGCGCTGTACAGGGGCGTCACCAACGCCGCGGCCAGCTGCTCGTCGCCCGAGGCCTTCGCGGAATCCAGGAGGTCGATCGCATCGCCTACTGGCAGGTCCGCCGGTATGGTGTAGGAATCCCTGGCAAGGAAGGTGGCGAGCGAGGCGGTAAAGAACTGCTGGCATGACGAGAGTGACAGCAGCAGGGCCATCGTCATGATGACGGCGGCGATCCTGATGGCCATTCCGCCGGTCCGGGCTGTGCGTGCATTCATGGTCGCCGCTCCTTTGCAGACTATACTTCTAGAGTATCGGCGCGGCGACCGGTTTTATTCAGAACCGTATTGCCGCTTCCATCGAGACGCCGGTACGGGGCTGGTCACCAGGCCGTGGTCCAAGTTCCTCGGTGAATACCGCGACATTGACCTGCATCAGGAGCAGATGAAAACCGGCACCAAGGCTGAGCCAGCCCTTGTTGACGCCGCCGCGCAGCGCGAAGAGGCCGCCGAGCAGATTGGTCTCGACACCCGCATGGAACACATTCCATATCGAGCCATGGTCCAGATAGACGTTGACGGGATCCTGTATCTCGGCGATCAGTGTAACGTCGACCAGGTTCCGCAGGCGGACGGGTATCGGGCTCAGGCTGGCGCCCAGCGTCACATTCGGGTAGAGCGGATACTCCGTGGTGGTTCCTGCCGGAAGCGCTCCCCCACCAAGCGAATCGAGCACGTCGCCCAGGGTAGTCTGCGAGAAATTCTGCCGGGTCGATATATCACGCACCGCAAGCCCGACGGAAGCCAGCGTGCCAAAATCCATTCTGGCGCCAAGATCGACGGCCAGGCCAAAGCCCAGGTCGACCGGTATGCTCATCGCGTCAAACGGCGTGGTGCCATCGGTCTGCGTGCCGGTCATCAGGCCCAGGAGGTCGGTGCCAACGATGGGACCGGTCGCGCGAAGGTACGGCCGTACATCGCCGCCGACCTGCACCCTGAACGGACCCAGCTGCAGTGGCGCGCCAACGCCGACGATGGCGGCTATCTGCCCATCGAGCCGCCCGGTGGCTCCAAGCAACGTATCACCGCGCACATAGGCCTCGCCCGAGCCGATGATGCCGAGCCCCAGCCCCTTGCCCACCCAGCCGAGTCCGACCGACATGCCGCCGCCAAAACCGTTGTCGGTAATCAGGTCGGACAATGGATCGATCACATCGGCTGGGTTGCTGGAACCCGACGAGACCGAGGCGGCCATGTTCTGGAACAGGGCCATCGTGTCGGTGGTCGGCCTGACATACACCCATGGCGTCACGGACAGCAGGGTGAGCTCAGGCGTCCTGTCGGCGTAGGTCGCGGGGTTGCCGTACAGGCTCTGGTAGCCCTGGCTCATCGCGACGAAGGCTCCGCCCATGGCCATGGTCCGCGCATCCTTGGGCGCGGCCGCGTCGAGCCTGGCCTGCGCGAACAGGGAGCCCGCCGCGAGGAGGAATAGTGCCGATACGAGTACGGTGCGCTTCATCGATTCCTCCTTAGAACGAGATGTTGGCCGCGGCCAGGAGATTCCCCAGCGGGGTACCTGATGTCATGTCGGGAAAGGCATACGAAAGAGGCGGGCTCGCGGTACCTGTGAGCAAGGCGTACAGATAATCTCCGGTTGTCGGATAGGTATCCTTGGGCACGCTCGCGACCATGGCGGCGATGATCGCGCTCTGGGCCACATCGCCCGCGGAAATGTCGGTGCCGCTGGCATAGCCGCCGGTGCCGATGGCGCCGCCGAGCGCGTCGTAATAGTCGTTGGCCGCGACGAGTCCATCGACCATCGACAGGAAGGCCGCCTCGTTGATGCTGCCGCCCGATCCAAGCACCGACGCGGGCAGCAGGTCGAGCAGCGTGGCCTTCAGGGTAGACTCGTCAGGCAGTGTCGCACCGCCGATCAGGTCCGACAGCAGGCTGCCGACGTTGTTGACCAGATCGAAGGCCGGCGTCGTCTTCAATTCGATGGTGGCCGCGAGCACCGCCAGCTCCTGGTCGGTCGCCCCGGAAATGGAGCCGCCGATCGATGCATCGATCGTGGCAAGAGCGGCATTCTTGGTGGCCGCGTCTCCGGCCAGGGTCTCATAGAACGATGCGCTTGCCGACAGGTCAAGCAACGTGGCCGAGTCGGCCGACTTGATCTCGTCGGAGCTGACCACGGCAAACGACTTCAGGATGTTCACCTGAAGCAACGCGTCGAGGGCAGAACAGCCGCTCATGGCCAGAGCCACGGCAGAGGTCAGAAGGATGATGCCCAGGCGTTTCATCGCTGATTCCTTTCATCTCGGTCGTGTAGTCTCACGAAGCGTGGCACGTGCCCCGATCTCGTGCCAGTCGTAACAAGCTTCGAGGAGCTACTAGAAGTGTAGCACGTATGCCGGGCAAAACAAGCCCAAAAACATTAATTATGTCTATTTAGTCAATCCCGAGCGACGAAGTGGGCGAGCAGGTCCATGCCCGAGCCGTGAGCCCCGGGTGTGGCCGCCGAATCGACCAGACAGGAAAATTCGCCGCGGAAACCTGCGGGAACGCCGCCAATGAGCAGCTTGAGGTACTCAGCCGAGGTGGCGACGATGGCGCCATGCCCTTCGTCAGCTTCGATGCCCTCATGGGCATCCGCGACGGCGCGGACGATGGCACCGAGGCGCCGCGCCGCAAACCGCGACTTGCCTTCTTCCGCGAGTGCCTGCACGACCGCGGCCCGTGCCACGGCGACGCGCTCGGGCACGCGGGGCTTCATGTCAAAGGCGCGGGTACCAGGACGCGGACTGAAGGTAAAGGCGTGCACCCAGGCTGGATCAAGCCGCCGCAATACGTCGATCGTGGCCGCGAAGTCCTCGTCGCTTTCGCCGGGAAAGCCCAGTATGATGTCGGCGCCGATGAAAGGATCGGAACGCGCCGCACGGACGGCATCGGCGGCGCGCAGTACCTGGTCCCTGGTGTAGTGACGACCCATCGCGCCGAGTACGCGGTCCGAGCCCGACTGCACCGACAGGTGCAGGTGCGGGCGCACGCGCGGCAGCGCGAAGGCCCGCACAAACGCGTCATCGACGCGATCGGGCTCGTACGACGACACCCGGAAGGCGACGCTCGACGTGCCGCGGATCAGGTGTTCAAGGAGGCCGGGCAGGTCGAGGCCGCCGGAGCGGTACTGTGACAGGTTGACGCCGGTCAGCACGATCTCCGCGACGCCGGATGCCTCGAGGGCGGCCGCACGTGCAAGCGCCTCGTCGGGCTCCAGGCTGACGGAACGGCCCCGGGCCAGGCAGACGCGACAATAGGCGCAACGGTTGCTGCAGCCATCCTGTATCTTCAGCTGGACCCTGGTATGAAAGCGCGCGTCTCCAGGTACGAAGGCAAAGGGGTCCGGAGTCCGCCCGGATAGCTCGGAACTCAGCCGGCGTGCCTCGTCCAGGACATCGAGGCCCTCGAGCGCGGCGGAGACGAGGCCGGCAGCGATGGCCCTGACGTGGTCCTTCTTCGATCCGGGTATGACCAGGGTGCGTGGCGCTATCGCCGAGACGGCCTCCTGGTCGAGCTCGGCATAGCAGCCGGTCACGATGGCGACCGACTCGGGATTCCGTCGCAGCGCCAGCCGCATCTCGCGGCGGGCCTTCTGTTCGGCCTTGCTGGTCACGGTGCAGGTGTTGAAGATGACGACATCGGCGGTGGATTCGGCATCGACGATCAATGCGCCAGCCCGCACGAAGCTGTTGGCTATTGAGTCGGTCTCGGCCTGGTTCAGCTTGCAGCCGAAGGTGCGGAATGCTACTCGGAGTGCCATCGGCGCCGCTATGGATTGAGGTGGGCGGTGACGCGCTGCTTGCCGAGCACGGCATCGGTCAGCCCGGGATTGATGGCGAGGGCGGCATCGTAGGCCTGCATGGCCCATGACCAGTCGGAGGCGCGCTCGCGCACGTAGCCCAGGCGTGTCCACCAGCGGGCATTCTGGGGTTCGTATTGCAGGGCGGTGCGTATCGATATGTCGGCATGGCTGTACCGCACCTGTCGAAGGTATGTCTCGCCCATCAGATAGTACACGGTGCCGATTCTGGAGCCGTCAGGCAGCAGGTTGATGTAGTCCCGGAAGTGGGCCAGGGCATCGTCATTCTTGCCCTGATAATACGATGCCTCACCAAGCGCCTCGACGATGCGCGGGTCCTTGCGGATGGTCGCGTATGCCCGGTTGGCGTACAGCTCGGCGTCGGCGTAGCGCTCCAGGGACAGAAGGCTCCAGACGAGCACGACGTATGACTCGATGTTGGTCTGATCGGCGGCTATCTCGGCCAGGCAGGTTGCCCGGGCTTCGTCATACCGGCCCTGCTTGTACATGCCGAGCGCATCCGGTTTGGTCTGGGCGGCAAGCGGTGGCACGAACGCTGTCGCGATGACAGCCAGAACGGCACAGGCTATCGCGCGTCGGCTAGTTCCGTGAGCCATCGCCGGCACCGGTCATGGAGCATATGCCGTTGAACCTGCAGCCTGGTTCCATCGTCACCTCGGCGGCGGTGATGTCACCTTCAACGCGGCATGACGAAAACAGTTCGACGCGGCCGCTAGCCGTGACATCGCCCTTGAGCGTGCCCCTGATCGTCAGGTTGCGTGCGCTGATGTCTGCCTCCACGACGGCCTTCTCGTCGATATGGAGATCGCTGGTCGTGGCAATGGAACCGCTGACATGGCCCTTGATCATCAGTGGTTCCTTGAAGACCATGGTGCCCGAGAATTCAACATCGCCGGCCAGGATGGTGTCGAGGGTATCTTCGTCTACGCTGCTGAGTTGTACGTCGGTCATGGTCACCGATGATACGGTAAAGTAGGCCCGCTGGCAAGACGCATGGGGCGCTAGCTCCGCGGTTTGATCGCGGTCCAGAGTTCGGAGAACGACTCGGGTGTCAGGGTCTCGGCGCGGGCGTCGGGTGATATGCCGACGCCGGCACAGGCCTCTGTCAGGTTCGCCTCGGTGAAGCCAGCGGCCTTGAGGTTATTGCGGAGGGTCTTGCGTCGCGACGAGAAGCAGGCGCGGGTAAATCCGGTAAAGGCGCGGTCGCCGGCGAAGGGCACGGCATCATTGCGGCTTTCCATCACGACGACGGCCGATGTTACGCGCGGCTGTGGCCAGAACATGCCCGCCGACAGGTCAAAGGCGGTCTTGACGCGGTAGGTTGACTGGCAGAGCACAGAGAAGGCGGAATAGTTCTTGGTGGAAGGTACGGCGCACATGCGCTGCGCGGCTTCCTTCTGCACGGTGAAGACCATGCGGGCCGGCCGCACGCCACCTTCTATCAAGGTCGCGATGATCGCTCCCGCCGCGTTGTACGGCAGGTTCCCAAAGGCCATGGCCGGGCGTCCGGAGGCGTCCAGGGCACGCTTCCAGGTCTTGATGAAGTCGCCTTCATAGAGTTCAAAGCCTTCGATGGAGCCATATGATTCCCGTATGAACGCGGCAAAGCCCTTGTCGATCTCGAACGCCGAGACGGCGAGCCCTGCGACCAGGGCCTCACGGGTCATCGAGCCGGTTCCCGGCCCGATCTCCCACGCGCGCGCGCCTGGCTGGACTCCGAACAGGGCGGCGATGCGGCGCCTGGCCTGTCCGCTCACGAGGAAGTTCTGGCCGTACTTCTTGCGCATGCCCAGGCCCAGCCGTTCCAGCAGCGCGGACAGGTCGGTCGGTGAGTCGTAATTGACCGGCAACGGTACGGTGTCCTGATCTGAGGCGTTCGGCGACATGGGGCCAAGCATATACGAAGGCGGCACCAAGAGCAACGACACCGGCCAGTACCGTTGCCGGCTTTCCATCGGCGGCAACGACGATCGACGGCATCGCCGCTCCAAGGCCGATGGTGCGGGTCAATAGGACATAGGGCGCGGCGCACAGGTACGCGGTCAGGCCCGAGACCGCCGGGATGGCCGCGACGAGCAGCGCGCTTGCGATGCCGCAATACATCAGCGCCGATACCAGCGGCCCGGCCAGCGCGCTCGTGAGCGGTGAAGAGGGGTTCAGGAAGCCAAAGGTGATGATGGACAGCGGTGCCGTCGCGGCGATGGCCGCCACGCCCATCGCCACGGCCCCCGATACCGGCGGAGGCAGCCAGCGCCGCATCCGGAACTCGCAGGCCGGCGCGAACAGGGCTATGCCGGCGACCGCCAGGTAGGACAGCTTGAACGAAAGCGCATGGATGCTTTCAGGCGACAGGACGACGACGGCACCGAATGTCAGGGCAAGCACCACGAGCGGTGCATGCGGCCTGTCCAGGAGCAGGGCCGCGCTGGCTATCCAGAACATGATCACCGCGCGTGTCACCGCCGGCGACGCTCCGACGATGTACAGGTAGGCACCGGCGAGCAGGCAGGCGGCAGTCCTGGCCCTGAAGGGGCCCATCGCACAGCCGAGCACCGCGGCGACGAGCGTCGCCAGGATGCCTATGTGTTGCCCGGACAGGGCCAGGATGTGGGCGCAGCCGGCCTTGCGGAAGTCCTCGGCGATCGCGGCATCCAGATCGTCGCGAACACCGGCGATCAGGGCCTCCAGCAATGGGCCCGCGGCTCCACCGCCCCGATGCAACGCGTCGACCATGGCCGATCTGATGCGCCAGCGTGTCCGCTCATGCGGCGGCGCCGGGGCTATCACGGTAACGTCGCCACCATCGACAAAGGCGAGCGGGGCGGCGAGCGCATCGGGCCATGCGCCTCCACCGCCGCGGGCCGCCATGACCGGCCTGCCCAGCGCGACCGATACCGACTGGCCGCGCATCAGCGAGGCCGGCATGGCACCGCGAATGTACAGGAGCAGTGGTCCACAGGCCGTCACGCGCGCGCCATCACGGCCATGCACGGCAAGGAGCTCGATGGCTACGGCGGTCTGGCCGGAGGCGGTGCGCCGGGGATCGGCGGTGATGTGGCCATCACAGGCCACGATGGATGCCGGAGCGGCCAGGCCCGGTGCGGCCCTGCCGGCGATCGACTCGACGCGGGCATGGGCGCAGCTTCCGGCGAACAGGCCGAGCGACAGGGCGATCAACAAGCGGCGGCCCGTGCGGACGCGCATCGCGGGCAAGGCGGCCGCCGCGGCGAGCAGCGCGGCGCCCATGGAAACCGCAATGATGCGGGAGCTCACGCCGGGCTTCAGGTATGCCGCGACGGCCGCTCCGATGGCGAATGGAATTGCCGGCGCCGGCGGCGCATTGGTTCTGGCCACGGCACCCGAACGCCGCCGCAAGCACCGCCGCTTGCGATCCTACCAGCGAAGCTTCTGCAGTGCGTCCCTGGCTGCCTTCTTGATCGATTCCGGGTACTGGAGGTAGCCGATATACAATAGATAGTCGAAGGCCGTCTTGTCACCGAGCAGGCCCAGATTGTTGACGACGGCAAGCGTTATCTGCTCGTCGATGGCCTTGCCCTGTTCGGTCTCGGTATTGATCAGCTGCAGATACAGCGCGAGCGCCTGAGCGGCTTCGGTGGTGCCCATCGCTCCGAGCAGGCCTATCGAATCAAGGAAATCGGACTTGGAGACCTGGCCACGGGTGTACTGTATCTGGAAGTCATAGAAGTGCTTGATCGCCAGCGGCGATGCCTTCTGCCAGCCACGCGCCGTCAGCTCCCGCGCGGCCGACGTGCGCAACGCTATCATATACGACTGGTCGGCGGGCATGGCGCCCTGGTACGACACGCCGACGGCAAGTGCCGTCTCGGCCAGCGCCGCGCGCTTGTCGGCAGGGAGCGCATCCTTCTGGAGTCCTGCCTCCAGCGCCGCGGCCTTTTCGGCAGGGGCATGGGTCTTGATCACCTCGGTCAGGAAGGCTGCGTAATCGCCGTTCAGCGTCGCCATCGCGGTGCTCGCACGGCTGGTTATGCCCAGGCTGACCGATGCCATGTACGCGGAGAAGAGGAACGGGAACGACGACGAGTCGCCAAGCTGCCCCACGGCATAGACCGTCGCGTCGAGCACGGCGGGATCCGGCGGAGAGCCGGCCTTGAACAGGGTTATCTGGTTGTCCAGGTAGGCATTCATTTCCTTCAGGATGGTCTTGTTGCCGGCGGCCGTCTCCGCAAGGGTCTGCAATATCGCAACGCGCACGAGGTTGTCCTGGTAGATGCCAAAGAGGCTCCACATGTTCTCCGACGCCGGCGCATAGTGGTACTTGCGTATCATCGTAACCGACAGTATGGCCATGTCGCGCATCAGCGGGTCGTTGGCAAGCAGGACGATGTTTCCGAGCACAAACTGGACGGCCGTATCGTACAGCGGCCCCATGTTGACGGATTCATAGGCCGACGCTTCCTTCAGCAGCTCGAGCTTGGTTCCCAGACTGGAGCGCACGAAATTGCGGCGGTAGGTGTCGATGAGGTCCGACGACTCCTGGGCTGGAAGGCCGGCAAGTGCCAGCGCCAGCATGATGACGGAGAGCGCGCTGTGTTTTTTCATCGTCACCCCTGTTCCTGAGATATCGCTGCAAGGCCCGGCACTGAATTTATACCGAAAAGGGTCGACCGTCCAGCGCGGCGCCCGCGGAGGGCCCGGTTGCCTCCGGCCCGACATTGTAGACATGAGACCTGACCAGGTTGCGCATGCGTGGGCTGGGCTGCACCGCCTCGACATGCATCAGCGACTGGTTCTTGCTGGCATCGTATTCGGCTGCCCGCACGGTGCCGCTCATCACGATCTGGTCATCGCCGACGTAGAACTGCGCCTTGACGAGCAGGCCGACCTTGGCCCGCCCGCCTATCAGCACCGAGACGCCGTCTTCCGACAGGTCCTGGATGACGCACTTGAGACCGGGCACGCGCTCGGGTTTCTCGTAGGCGCCCTCCAGCCGGCGCAACAGGTAGAGGTAGGCGGGCATCCTCGATCGAACCCGCAGTGACTTGCGCTTCTGGGTACGGAGCAGCGACTCGGAGTGGCCGAGCTGCAGCACCGGTATGTCCCTGATGCGGAGGTCTTCGAGCACATAGGTATCAAAGACATAACCCGCGTCTTCCTGTCGCCAGAAATAGACCGAGACGCGTGACCCTTTCCACTGGAACCCTGACGGTATGCGCGCCCCGACCGGATAGGAGACCACCAGGTAGCGGTCGTTGGAATCGATTACGGTTGACGAGTAGACGCCCACGCCTTCAACGAGTATGCGAATCCGCTGGTTGGTCCGGATGAAGCGCGAGTTGGTGATGCCGGCCTTGTACTTTGGCTGCTCGAACTCGAGCCGCTTGCGGAAGTCATAGAGCTTCTCCATGAACTGCAGCGCCGTGCGGTCCCGATCCTTGCCTTCGTTGCGGTTCTTCTTGCCGAAGGCACGGATGCAGATGTCGAGCTCCCTGATCGACCAGAGTGCGCTGGTCGGATCCCTGACGCCGGCCATCCTCGCCATGTCCAGTATGGTCTTGGTCTCGCCCATCGTGAATCCGACCTCCTTGCCGCGAGCGTAGTACTCGAGCGGCGAAAAGCGGTGTTCTCCACGCAGCAGCAGGGTGCCGGTGACGAAGAGCAGTATGACGACGAGGATCAGCAGGACATTCACCATGGCGACGCTCCGTTCGGACAGTATATACTGCCCCCATGGGAAGCGATACCGATAGAACCGGACACGTATGGCTGGAGCCTGTCATCGTGACGCTCGCAATGATAGCGCCAGGTCTCGTGCCGTCGGGCATGCCACCAGACATCATCACGTGGTTGTACTCCGGTGCCGTGCAATCGTTCTCGCAGGGTGCACTCCTCATGGTCAGTATCGGCGTATCCGGCAGGCTTCGTGACTACGGCATCGCGCGGCCGCGCTCCGGCGATGTCCTGCGGGCAGCGCTGCTCGTGGGCATCATGGTACTGATATCGCGCCTCGTCGTCGTTTTCATGTCGATAGCCGGCATCACCGTCGGCTCGAACGGCGTGGCGCTTCCCGGAACGCCAGGCGCATCGCCGGCCATCATCATCGCCGCCGCCGCCTGCTTCTCGCTGGCGGTCGCCTATCGCGAGGAGCTGTTCTACCGCATCTACGTGATGCGTACGCTGCAGGATCGAGGAGCGGGAACGCTCGCGGCCATGCTGGTATCGACAGGCCTCTTTGCCGCGGGCCATGCCTACCAGGGCGGCGCCGGCATCGTGTCGGCGCTGCTGGTCGGCGCGGTGTTCGCCGCGGCGGCCAGTCGGGGGTTCAGGCTGCACGCACTGGCGATAGCGCACGCCGTCTACGATTTTGGCGTGCTGCTGGCGGCGCTCGGGCTGGTGGGCGGCCCCGGACGATGACCTGTTAACAAGATGGCCCGGGCGCGGTATGATCGGCCCATGCAGACTATAGACCGACTGAGATCGGATCTGGACGACTGGGCCCGCCATGCGGGCATGGCGCCAGGCAACAAGGACTTCGAGGCGCTCAGGTCGATGTTCTCCAGATCCATGCCCCAGATTCCCGATGACACCATAGCGGCGCTCTTCACCACCTTCCTGTCCAGATACGCAGCCGGCGGAGCCGAAGGATGCACCAGAGCCCTGGAGTGGCTCGGAGGCATCGGTTCGCTCCTCCTGTGCGATTACGATGGCACGCCCTTCTCCAGGGACGAATGGACGGAGATACGCGAGCTGGTCACCATTGACTCGGGAGAAATCGACATAGAAACGCTGACATACGTGCTGGGCCAGACGCTTGAACACAGTGCCCTCTGACCCGGGCTGCGGCCCGGACCGCGAAACCGGGACGGACTGGTTTGCCGACGATGGCTTCTGGACCGACTACGCACCGCTCCTGTTCGATGGCGCCCACTGGGCTGAGGCGCCTGACGTCGTCGACGCCATACAGACGCTGAGCGGCGTGGCGCCGGGCGCCGCGGTGCTGGACATGTGCTGCGGCACCGGCCGGCATGCCCTCGAGTTTGCGGCGCGCGGCTTTCGTGTGACCGGCGTCGACATCACCGGCCCGTATGTGCAGGCCGCGCGCGACAGCGCCGATGCGATGGGCCTGTCGGTGGAGTTCATACAGGCCGACGCGCGTACCTGGTGCCGGCCAGGCGCCTACGGGCTTGCCGTCAACCTGTTCACGAGCTTCGGGTACTTTCCGACCAGAGCCGAAGACGAGCTGATGCTCGCGCGCATCACCGACAGTCTCGCTCCGGGTGGTGTCCTGGTGGTCGAGATCGTCGGCAAGGAGACGGCCGCGCGCGACTTTATCGAAGGTGAATGGTTCGAGCGCGACGGACGCCTCGTGCTGACCGAGTTCCAGGTGGTCGGCGCGTGGGAAGGCCTGCGCAACCGCTGGCTGGTCGTGGACGGCGTCAGGCGCATCGACCGCTCGTGGGTGCAGCGCCTGTACTCCGGCACGGAGCTGCGCGACTCGATGCTCCGCTCGGGCCTTGCATCGGTCGAGCTGTTCGGTTCCTATGCCGGCACCCCGTACGACAACAAGGCCGAGCGGCTGGTAGCGGTCGGCAGGAAGCCGGCCTAGCCGCGACGCGTAGCGGTCCCGAAGGCCTCACCGTAGGGTGCCCCTGAAACCCGCTCGCACACCAGCTTCACGGCAGGATCGGCATCACAGACCGAGCCACCGGCCCGGAGCCTGAGCAATTCCGCCGCTATCATCTCGCTGTTTCCAGGGCTCAGCTCGAAGCGGGCGGCCGCCAGTATGCCGGCGATGATCAGCAGGATAGGCCCGCCCAGGAAGAAGACGAAGAAGCGGGAGAGCACCTGCGGAGTCTGTACCGCGTTGGGAACAAACCCTATCACCTGCAGGAAGAACCCGATGGTCGGCATCACGAGCGCTCCCTGTATCAGCTTCCTGGTCAGGGTCATCGAGCCGGAGTACACACCCGATCGTTGCCTGCCCGTCATCAGCTCGTCGACATCGATGACATTGGGCAGAATGGCGTACGGTATGAAGACGCCTGCCGATGTTCCCAGCCCCATCAGCGCGCATACCAGCACCAGCGCCACGACCGGGGATGACGGGCCGAGCGTCATGGTGGCAAGCATGCCCGCAAGCCATAACACCGCCCCCATGATGTAGGCAAAGCGCTTGCCCCTGCTGTTGGCGATGTACACGTACACCACGATCATCGCCAGCTGCACCACCATCAGGGTGCCCATCGCGACCGAGTACAGGCCAGGCCTGCGCAGATAGTATGTCAGGTAGTACGAGAACAGGGCCATGAGGAAATCCATCGCCGAATAGACGCAGATGTACATCACGATGTGGATCCGGAACGAGCGGTTCCTGAAGATGCTCAGGAACTCGCGCATGAAGTTCCTCGATACCGTCTGGGTCTGCAGCACGGCGTCTTCCTTCGTGCCGAAGAAGACGATCAGCCAGGGCACGGCGAAGAAGATGCCGAACAGTACCGACATGGTCACGTAACCGGCCGCTGGTCTGGCCCCGGATGCGTCGATGATGATCCTCGGTATGGTAGCGGCCAGCAGTGACGAGAACCCGGAAAAGAATATCCGTGATCCGGACAGCCTGTTGCGCACACGGTAATCGGGCGACAGCTCGGCGGCCAGTGCCGAGTACGGTATCATCACCATCGTAAAGACCGTGGCAAAGAGCACATAGGCGGCGCTGTAGTAGAGGAACAGCAGCGCCTGGGAATGGAAGCGCACGGGTATCCAGAGCACCACGAACGACAGGGCTATCGGGACGATGCCCGCCAGGAAGTAGACACGGCGGCGGCCCAGATTGGACCTGGTGTTGTCCGAGAGGTACCCCATCAGCGGGTCGGAGACCGCGTCCCACACCTTGCCCAGGCCGAATACCAGCCCGGCCAGGATGGGTGACAGCCCTACCACCTCGGTCAGGTAGAAGAGAAATAGCATGCCGACGATCATGAACGCGCCGCCGCCATAGATGTCGCCAAGGCCATACGCGAGTATGGTCTTCATGCCAAGCGTGCCCGCGGGCCGTCCATCCGGTGCGTCTGGCCCGGTCGCCTTCCTGTCGGTCATGGTATCCTCCCATCCTTGCTGTCGTACTGATGGCCGCGAAGGCCCGAGAACCGCTCGGCCGAGGCGATGAGTCCTTCGGGGGGAGCATCACCCTGGTACGATGCGACGAACACACGAAAGTCCAGCCGCGCGCCGGCCCATGACGGCGCGGCTGAGAACAGGTGGTCGGCGGTCAGGATGGCGGCCAGCCTGCCGAGTCCGGTATGCCGTGCCGGGTACCGGTATTGGCTCCCCCACCAGGTGCCGTAGGGATTCAGTGACACGCTGACGGTAGCTCCGTGGCGAATCCGCCGGGCCGGGCAGAAGGCGAAGCTGCGTGGCCCACGGTCTGACTGCGCGACGAGCAGTCCCCGCGTACCATCGCCGACGGCGACCCAGCTCGGCGTGACGTGGTTGTTGATGATCGCGTCGGCGGTACCGCCGTAGTCCAGGTAGTCGAGCGGGTACGAGGCCAGCCGGCCCGAGAAGTCGCGCTTCCATATCCGGATCGGCGTTTCCACGGGCACATGGTCAAAGGCGACGAGCTCCATCGGTGCCAGCTGCCTCCACCGGGCGTCCCAGCTCCTGCCCAGCCGCCCCGCCTTCGCCCGGTCAAAGCGACGGTGGCTGGTCACCTCATAGCGCAGTGCCGTGGTGACGATGGCCACCCGCCACCGCCCGGCACCGCTGCCCGCGGTCTCGCCGGCTGCAGGCAGCTCGAAGGATCGCGTACACTCGCCATCCATCGGGGTGATGTGGCCGGCGTACTCCTTCCAGGGCGGCAGGACCATGGCCATGTCGCCGGGGTCAGCAGGCGCCTGCCCCTCGAACGGGGACTGCGGCGCGGCGCGGCCTGCGGTACCTGCGGCGCCGGGCATGAACTGGCCACGCGCGGCGGCACGCACGGCCTCTGTCCTGGCCACAACGAGGGCGGCCAGTTCCTGCCCCTCGGCGAAGCGCCGCGCGTTCATCACGGGCGCAGCCATGCCGAAGTGGGTCGTGGACAGCAGCCTGAGACGCAGCCTGATGGCCTCGGTCGCCTGGGACCGCAGGGCCGGCCCGAGCGAGGCGCTCCATGAATCGAAGTCATCCAGTGCCACGGCCGGAAGCCCCGCCGCCGTCGCGACATCGGACTTGGCCTCTTCCCACAGCCCGCGCGCGACCAGCACGCGGTCCCACAGGATGTAATCCTCGTACTTGTCAGCCCAGGATGCATACCCGTCGAAGGCGCCGTCGGCCAGGTCCTGGCCCAGCGACAGCGTCCCGCGATCCGGATGCGTCAGCATGTAGTCCCATGGCCGCGTAAAGGTCACATACCGGTGCCGCGCCACGTCGTGGATCAGGTGGTACAGGCCGGCAAACGAAGGCGCTATCGCCTGAGTCAGCGGACGCGCCATGCCTGCCCAGAAGCTGTCATCGGCATCCATGTCGAGCACGACCAGGTAGTCTATCGGCGTGTCCGCCTGTAGCTGCCGCCTCCGGAGGGCTGACACCATCCGCGCCGCGCTCAGCCAGAATTCGGCCAGGTCACCCTGGTTGCATGACGGCAGCAGCCGCATCGACTGGCCCGAAGCCGGGTCGACGAGCGTCAGAGGATTGAAGCGCTGCTCATATTCCAGGCGGGGCACGAAGGATCCAAAGCCGTTGAACGGAATCGCGCTGTAGTACAGCGACACCGCCTCGATGCCGAGGCTCCGGTACAGCGGAATGTGGCTTGCCGTGAACATGCACTCCTGCGGACGGACCATGGGTACGAAGGAACCGAACACATCGGTGTTGCCGCTTCGATCCGGAGCCCGGTCGGCCCACCGCATCGACAGCCTGAACTCCTCGGGCGTCTGGGCGGACAAGAGCCCGTTGTTCCAGGACATCGACTCGATCTCGTCGATGCCGTCCAGCACGCGGGCCTTGACGCGCTCGATGATGTCAGGCGCGTTGGCCGGAAGGATCTCGCCGAGGGTAAACGCGTTGTCAAAGTCCCAGGCGGCCCGTACGACGAGTCCTTCATCGCGCAGGCGGTCCAGATCATCGAGTATGCCCCTGATGATCCGTATGTCCTTGCCAAAGCCCTGCTCGTCCGGGGTGTCGCCGCGATACGAGTGGTAGAAGTTGACATGGAAGCGCGGCGCGAAATGGATGCTCGGTTCGTGGTCACGCATGGTCACTCTGTGGTATATGCGCACAGGCACGCTGTCAAGGAAATTGTCCGCATCGATGCGGGCGTGCCGCGTGTTTCGCACAAAGAGCGGCCAATTCGAGCGGTTTGTATGGTTTTTTCGTCACCTTTGACCGATACTATACATGTATGCGTGTCTAACCAAATCGTATTTGAATGGAAGCAGCCATGGCCAATATCGGTATCCGTCTCGCCGACGGCAAATTCTACCCAATCCTCGACGAAGGCACGGTAGTCAGGAAGCGCCTGATCGTCACGACGGTCAAGGATGATCAGCCGAGCGTCCAGATCGATGTGTACAGTTCCACCGGCGGTGTTGCCGCCGATGCATATGTCGGCAGCCTGATCATAGAGAATATTCCTCCCCGGCCGAGCGGAGAGCCGGACATCAGGCTTGAACTCGGGCTCGACGAAGACGGCAACCTGAACGCCTTCGCGCGCGAGGAGGCGACCGGCGAGCATCAGACCCTCGAGGTATCGCTCAAGGCCCTGTCCGAGGAAGACACCTACGACATTCCCGATTTCGACCTGCAGGAAGATGCCGGCATGGACCTGTCGACGGACGAGTTCCCCGAGGAGCCGCCCTTCGACACATCGATTCCGGAGGCCGGCGACCAGTCAGACGCCATGCCCGACTTCGGTGACCCGACCACCGGGACCGTATCGAGCGGGAGCACCGTCGTCGATCAATCAGAGACACGCTCAAAGCGCTCGCCGCTCCTGATAGGCATACTGGCGGCCGTCGGCACGATCATCATCCTCCTGGCCGCGTTCTTCATCTATACCTGCACCGTCAACAGGCCGGCCGAGCCGCCCGCCGTGGCGACTCCTGCGGCAGCCCCCGCACCGGCCGTTGCCCCGGCTCCGGCGCCCGAACCAGCGCCGGCTCCCGCTCCGGAACCCGCCAAGGTCGAGACACCGGCCCCGGAGCCGGCCAAACCGGTCGCGCCGCCGCCCAAACCGGCTCCGGCCAAGAAGGCGGGCACCTGGTACAAGATCCGGTGGGGTGACACGCTGTGGGATTTGTCGATAGCCTACTACCGGACGCCATGGCTCTTTGGAGCGATAGCCAGGGCAAACAAGATACGGAATCCCGACCTGATCATATCGGGCCACTGGATCTACATTCCTCCGCGCTGATCCTCGATTGCCTCAGGGCACATGACGGCGGATGCGAGAGCGTCCGCCGCTTTTTTTTGGAAGGAGTCTGGATGAGACCGCTCGCGCTGCTGCTGATTACCGTCGTCCTCGTGTCCACGCCGTCGTGTGTCGGTTCGACGATCCACGGCCTCGACCAGGCCGCGTGGTTCGAGCTGCTGGCGGGCGATGGCCCGCTGCCGATAGGCGCCGCCGACACGATTCAGTACGACGCGCTCGAGCGGCTCGGCCGCGGCGCGATCCTGTTCATAGCGATGCGCGCCCAGGACAAGGGTGACCAGCCGCTCGCGACGATGATGCTCCATGAGGCGGTCAGGCGCGAGACGGGTCTGTACCGCGAGCGCGCCGCCGGACTGCTTGCCGACACGCTGCTGGCCAGCCATGACGGAGCGGAACTGCTGAGCCTGTGCCGATCGGATGACGGGGCTGGATTGCCGCCCTACCGGCGCGCATACCTCGAGGCCACCGGGCTCATGCTGACGCAGGACTGGGTTCCGGCGCTGGACGCGCTGACGGCGCTGCGCTCGAACTTCCCCACGGAGGCCACCCTGGATGCGGCCGAGCTGGGATCGTTCATGGTCGAGGCGGGCTTCCATGCGGGGCAGGGCAACTGGGTCAGCGAAGTGGCGGCGCTCGTCGCGATGGATGGCTCCCCACGCGTCTACGCGGCGCTGTCACGCATCGTCACGCTGATCGGCTCGGCCCCGGATGGGAATGTGGCAGCGGCGATCGCCGCCCTGGGTCCACGGACCATGGAGCTGGTCGAGGCGCGGGCCCTCGTCGGATCGAAGGATTTCGGACCGGCGGTCGTCGCCTTCAGGCGCCATGCCGCCGCGCTGGAAGACGTCGCCGGCGTTGCCTTGCGCATTGGCGGGCGCGCTACTGGCGCGGATGCCTCCCCGCCCGACGGATCCGACCGGCCCCTGACCGCAGCCGCCGCCGGCAGGCTGCTCCTGGGCCTGCCCAGGGCCGCCGCCTCGGATGCCGCCAAGGCCTTCATCGCCGTCTCGCGGCAGGAAGGCGAGGCCGGCTTCGCCTGGGTGACCGGGACGGTGGCCGATCGCGGAGCCAATCCGGCGCGTGCGTATTTCGACGCCTACTGGTACGCCCGCTTCCTGCGCGCCGACGAACGCTGGAAGGACGCCGAGGTCTGGTTCTCCAGGGCCGCTGCCAAGGCTGCCAGTCCGACAGAACGCGATGCCGCCCAGTGGTACGTCGTGGAGGCCGCCTCCAGGCAATCGCCGGAGCTCGCCATCGCGGCCCTGGCCAAGGCCCTGGCTGCCAGCGGCAATCCCGGTTACTACTCCGACCTGCTGGAGCCGCTGTCGCGCGATGCGCTGCGAACAAAGAATGGCCGCGCCCTCGCCGCCATCGATGCGGCCACCGCTCGGGCGAGCCGCAAGGATGCGGCGCGCATCGCCTACCTGTGTGCCCGTGCCGCAGGTCTGGGCATCATTACCGACGCGGATGTCGCGGCGGCCTTCGGGTCGCGGTATCATGATGCCCTCGCCTATGCCGACGCCAGGATGCAGGCCGCGTACGATCAACGCGCCGACGAGTGGTACCGCCTTGCGGCGGCGTACCGGCTCGGCAAGCC
>MTLD01004698.1_pt1 | contig 18485 bp, 15 predicted proteins | sample 1982471 | NCBI WGS metagenome assembly MTLD01 (sample SAMN05712604, study PRJNA340218) | biofilm metagenome | isolation source: sample SPM anode biofilm adapted to -50 mV | place: USA | collected 2012-02-03
CACCCCCGTCCCGGTCGAGCCGTTGGCCGGCCTCGACGATGCCCGCCCCGCCGGCGCACCCAGGCGCCGCGGCCTGGCCGTGTTCGCCGACGACACCGACGCCGCCGAGACGGTCGCCGGGATCGTGGACGCGATCGGCTTCGACCCGGTCGTGGTCACCCCGCTGTCGGAGGGTTGACGGATCCAGCGCGACACCCCCGGCTACGGCGTCCGGCGCACCGCGGACGAACTGCGCACCGACCTGGCGAACGCGAAGCGCTACCACGACAGGCAGGACGCGCCCGAGCGCCCGCCGCCGGCGTAGTCTGGCCGGCCAAAGGAAGGAGTCGCCATCGCCCCGGACACCCACCCGCAGGTCGGCTCGTTGCGGCAGGACGAGGCGATCGAGTTGGCCTACGCGCTCGCGGCGAAGGCGGCTGAGGCGGCCGGTGTGCGCGCGCTGGCGATCAAGGGGCTGGTGGGGGACGCCCACGGACTGCGCGGCAACCGGACACCATCCGATGTCGACGTGCTCATCGAGCCGGATGGCTTCACCGTCTTCACCCGACAGCTGCAGGAATGGGACTGGCGCAGCCGGTATGGCGGACTGGAGGACTTTCCGGTTGCCGGGCACTCAGTGACCTACCTCCACGAGCAGTGGCCCTGCGACATCGACGCCCACCACCGGTTCCCCGGCTTCCTTGCCCCGCCACAACAGGTGTTCGATGCATTGTGGGAACGCCGCCAACTCCTCAGCGTGGCTGACCGATTGGTGCCGATGACCGACTGGGCGAGCAGCGTGGCAATCATGGCCCTGCACTCGGTGCGAAGCACGCCTGACAACGCCCGCCACGCCGACGAGCTTCGGCACCTGATCGAGGTCTCGCCCAGTTGGACGAAGCAGCAACGCAGTGAACTCGCTGCGCTCGCACGAGCGACCGGTTGCGCGCAGTCGCTCGACGTGGTCTGGAGGCGACTTGGCGTGTTGATCGACCTCGCCGACAGAACTGTTGCCTCCGACGATCTCGCCGAGTGGCGGCTGAAGCTGGACGCACGCGTACCAAGCACTCGGGTCTGGCTGCGCTACCTACGAGGAGGTGGCACCCGCCAGCTACTCACCCGAGCGCGCACGATGCTGTGGCCGCCAGCGGACCTCATGAGCGTGTCCCACCGCATCGACGGCGGCAAACTGGCGCTGACCCGGGCACGACTTGCTCGAATCGCCCGGGGGCTTCGGAAGGCGCCCCGCAGTCTGCTGGCCATCGCCCGCGGCGGCGAAAACGTCACGCGCAACGCTCTCGACTCATCCCAGCAACAGGGCTAGGGTCACTGAAAGACTTGCCAAGAGCCCTGTCCTCGTGGGCACAGTAAGGTATTGGCGAAAGCGGTGGGAGACTAGGGGGGTCCGACCGTCGGACCGTCACATCTTTCATTCAGAGGTACTCCTTGAGGATCGCGCTGTTCGGGTTGGGCTATGTCGGTATGGCCTCAGCCGTCCTGCTCGCCAAGCGACATCAAGTTGTCGCCATCGACGTGGACGCCAGCCGTGTCGCTCTCGTAAACAGCCGCCGGTCCCCTATCGAGGACCCCGACATCGACGAACACCTATTCGACAGGGATCTGCAACTGTCAGCGTCGACTGACGCGAGCATGGCCGCTAACGCGGACTTCATCGTGATCGCCACTCCCACCGACTATGACCCCGAAGCAAACTACTTCAACACGACGAGCGTTGAGTCAGTTGTCGACTGGGTCGCAAGCAACAGCCCCGGTTCGATCGTCGTCATCAAATCAACTGTTCCAGTCGGATTCACACAGAGACTCTGCGATCGACACGCCGCGTTGACCATCATCTTCTCGCCCGAGTTCCTTCGCGAAGGCCACGCGCTGCACGACAACCTGCACCCCTCACGCATCGTTGTGGGCAATCAGGACGAAGCCGGACGCACGTTCGCCGCCCTTCTCGCCGAGGCGGCACTCGACGACGATGTTCCGATCCTGCTCACTAACCCCACCGAGGCCGAGGCGATCAAGCTGTTCGCCAACACCTACCTCGCGCTGCGCGTGGCATACTTCAATGAACTCGATACCTACGCGTCCATCCACGGTCTCAGCACCCGGCAGATCATCGAGGGTGTCGGTCTTGATCCCCGGATCGGGAGCTACTACAACAACCCGTCGTTCGGCTATGGCGGTTACTGCCTGCCGAAGGACACCAAGCAGTTGCTGGCGAACTACGACGCCGTCCCACAAAACCTTATCGCCGCAGTGGTCGACGCCAACACCACGCGCAAGGACTTCATCGCCGCCGACATCCTTCGTCACAAGCCCCAGGTCGTTGGCATCTACAGGCTGGTGATGAAGGAAGGTTCGGACAACTTCCGCACCTCATCCATTCAGGGCATCATGAAGCGCATCAAGGCCAAGGGCATCGAGGTCATCGTGTACGAGCCTGCTCTGGATGCCGACTGGTTCTTTCACTCCGAGGTCGTCCGTGACCTCGACGACTTCAAGACTCGCGCCGACATCATCGTCACCAACCGTCACCACGAGACACTGAACGACGTCGACGACAAGGTCTACACCCGCGACCTCTACCACCGAGACTGAGTAGCGGGCGCCCAAGGCTACCTCAGGCCGGTCCAGAAGTCATGCTGGAACGCAGTGGACAGGATGAAGTTCACCACGCGCTCGGAGGTATTGGTGATCTGGTAATCAGCCGGACGTTCGCCACCGCGGGATTCCCCCTCGACCGCTGACACAGCGCGACCTATGGCGAATCGGATTGCCCGCACGACGGCCTCGGCGTCCAGATCGGTCATGGTGATGGCGCCGGTGTCCAAGGCCTCCGGGCGCTCGATCGACGACCGCAGGGTCACCGCCGGGAACCCGAGGATGGTGGACTCCTCGGCGATGGTGCCGGAGTCGGACAGCACGCAGGTCGCGCCGAGTTGCAGACGGTTGTAGTCGAGGAACCCGAACGGCTCATGGAACCTGGCCAGAGAATTCACCTCGGCACCAGGGAGGGCCTCCAAGCGCTTCCGGGTGCGGGGGTGGGTCGAGACCAGCACCGGCAACCTCCACTCGGTTGCGACTTCGTTCAGGCACCCGAGCAGCAGCCTCAGACGCTCGGGCGAGTCGACGTTCTCCTCGCGGTGAGCCGAGACCAGGAAGTAGCCGCCGGGAGAGACACCCAACGCATCCAGGGCCCCCGAAGCCTCGATCGCCGAGCGATGCGCTTCCAGCACCTCGGCCATCGGAGACCCGGTAACGATCACACGCCGAGGGTGCAGCCCCTCGGCCAGCAGATTCCGTCGGGCGTGCTCCGTGTAGGCGAGGTTGAAGTCGGCGGTGTGATCGACCAGTCGGCGGTTGGTCTCCTCGGGCACGTTGGCATCGAAACAGCGGTTGCCAGCCTCCATGTGGTAGGTCGGTATCCTCTTCCGCTTGGCGATGATCAGGCTCAACGCACTGTTGGTGTCTCCGAGCACAAGGAACGCGTCCGGCTTCTCTGCGTCGAGCACCTCCTCCGTGCGCCGCAGGATGTCCCCCAAGGTCGCGCCGAGTGATGACACATCGACGTTCAGCACGTGATCTGGCGGCCGAAGTCCCAGGTCATCGAAGAACACCTCGTTGAGTTGCCGGTCCCAGTTCTGCCCGGTGTGCACCAGCACGTGCTCGATGCCCTCGGTCGAATCCAGCCGACGCATCACTGCCGCCAACCGGATGATCTCCGGGCGGGTGCCCACCACGGTCATGACCTTCATCAGACGTCCTCGGGGATCGTGTCGGGGTTGGCCGGATCGTACAGCTCATCGGCGAAGAACAGCGTCACGAGAGGCTCCGTGCCGGTGTTGGTGATCGAGTGCGCCCAGAAGGTGGGCATGTCCACGATGGCCGGACGATCACCGCTCACCGCGAAGGTCACCACATCGTCGGTGAACAACCGCCGTAGCCGCATCTCCCCCGAGCCCGCCAGCACGAGGAATCGCTCCACCTTGTGGCGGTGCCAGTGCTGGCCGCGGGTGAATCCCGGGTTGGTGGTCGAGTAGAACACCTGGGTCTGCCCGCCTCGCCCCTTGACGGCCTCAACCAGCCGGCCGCGCGGGTCCTCCGCAGGCTCCGGATGAATGGGGAATGACTCGGGGAATGTTGCCGAGCGGTAGGTGTTGAAGAGTTGCTTGGTGAATGGGTCCGACAGATCCGGCAACCGCCCCGACCGATACTCGTCCGCGATCATCTCAAGGCGGGCGGCCAGTTCGCTCACCCACGTCGGGCGGCCGGGCAACGCGACCTGGCCGGGTGTCGGCGCGACGGCCAGGTCGAGCAGGCGATCCACCGCGTCGCCCACGTAGAGCAGGGGCAACTCCTTGTCGTCCACCACGCTCGGCGATTCCCCATGTGCCAGGGCGTGGCAGAAAGTGGCGACGACGGAGTTGTAGTTGGGGACGCCGTGCTCACCGAAGAGGTTCGGCATCAGAACGTCCATCACGGATGCGCCCGATCGCGCGCCCCAGTCGGTCAGGATCTCCGCCGCCCGCCGCTTCGAGACACCGAAGACTGAGTCACCCAGCGAGTGGACCGAGTTGCCGTACACGATCGGGATCGACCGCCCCAGTCGATCCAGGGATGCCACCAACTGCTCGGCCAGCCACGGGTTCGTCCGCTCGATCTCTGACGGATCGCTCGCCCGGTTCACTCCTGCCAGGTGGACAACGGCGTCCGCCCCGGCCAGCGCGGCGTCGAGCCGGGTCGGATCGTCAAACTCGGCGATGTCCAGCCCGATCAGGTCACCGCCCCACCGTGCTCGCGCAGCGCACCGAAGGTGCCACGCGACGAACCCCTGCGGCCCCGTGACCGCAATGTCCGTTCCGGCTCTCACCGGCGCACCTCAGCCAGGACTTCCTGCATCTTGGGCAGCTTCTCGATGACTTCGGCGGTCTCTTCGATGGTGAGCCGTGTCGTGTTGTGCGAGGTGTAGTCGTCGAGCTCGGCTACTTCGCCCTCGCCGTCCTCAACGAACAACCCATAATCGAGGGAGCGAGCATCGAGTGGCACGCGGTAGTAGTCGCCGCGATCCTCTGCCCTGGCCATCTCTTCTCGCGAGAGCAGCGACTCGTACAGCTTCTCGCCGTGCCGGGTACCGATCACCTGAATCTCGGGCTCCGGCACCCCCAGCACCAGCGCAACCGCCCGAGCCAGATCGGCGATCGTGGAGGCCGGCGCCTTCTTCACGAAGAGATCGCCCGGCTGCGCGTTCTCGAACGCGTACTGCACCAGCTCGACTGACTCGTCCAGGGACATCAGGAAGCGGGTCATCGCTGGATCAGTGACCGTGAGCGGCTTGCCGGCTCGCAACTGTTCCACGAACAAGGGGATCACCGAGCCCCGGGAGTACATCACGTTGCCATAGCGAGTGATCGACACGGTGGTGGCCGACTCAGGGTGGTTGCGGACAAACGCCTGAGCAACCTTCTCCATCATCGCCTTGCTCATGCCCATGGCGTTGATCGGGTAGACCGCCTTATCCGTGCTCAAGCAGACCACGGACTTCACGCCGCACTCGTGCGCAGCCTGAATGACGTTGGCGCTTCCCTGCACGTTTGTGGCCACCGCCTGCAACGGGAAAAACTCGCACGACGGAACCTGCTTGAGCGCCGCCGCGTGAAAGACGTAGTCCACGCCGACCATCGCCTCGCGGACTGATGCCGGATCGCGCACGTCCCCGACGTAAAACCTTCCGCGGCCGTCGCCCAGCCAGCGCCGCATGTCGTCCTGCTTGGCTTCGTCCCGAGAAAGAATGCGAACCTCCTTGACGTCTGACGCAAGAAGATCCTTCGTGACGGTGGAGCCAAACGATCCAGTTCCTCCAGTGATCAGTACGACGGGTGACTCCAGCATTAGGCCCAGACCAGACCGTGATCTCACTCGTTACCTCCGTTCTCAAGATCCGTGTTATGACGAGGGACCTAAAATTGTCCGAAATGCGAGATCAACCACATTCTCACGTGAATCAGCGGAAAACCTCTGATAGGCATCCAAAGCAGCGATGCGGCCGGCAGCCTTCTCTTCGTCCGATCTGGCCGCCCAAGAATCGATAACGGCGGCGACTTCAGTTGCTGCCTTCGGATCCCCGATGATCTGGCCCCCGCCGGCCTGAATCACGCCCGTCCATGGTGTGGTGGCCGTTGTGATGACAGGGCATCCTGCCTGCAGGGACTCCGCTATCACATGACCGTAATTCTCTCCAGCGGTCAGGAATAGCATCGCGTCAGCATTCCAAAGAAGCGAGGGTAGCTCCTCACGCCCTACCAGACCCACGTAATCAACCCGCACGTGCTCTGGGAGCGCCTCTATCTCATCGACGCACTGCTGCCAGTATGCTCGGTCGTCGATGGGCCCCGCGATTTTGAGGCTAATCGGCAGAGTCACGAAATGGAGCGCCTTAAGCGCGTGCAAGAGCCCCTTTTTTGGATGCACGCGCGATACGAATACCAAAACCAAGCCAGCTGCCGATACCGCAGGCACGCCAAACTCGACGGGTTCTGGAATGTTGGTTGTGAGAATGACTGGCGCCGATGGATACCACTCACCGATAGCTTGCGCCTCAACATCGCTGGTCGCAGCAAAACCAGCTATGGTTCTGCGGTGGAGCGCCTTGACGAAAGGCGCGAACAACCGCTTCTTGTGGCTCTTCTGCGCAAGTGCACCAGGGTCAAGCTCACCACGAGGCATTAGGACAATCGGGCCGCGGAGGGCCCCCACAAGATGACATAGGGCCGGGAATGCGGAGAACGGTACGTTCCAGATGCTGTTCATCAGCACTAGATCGAACTTACCCCTCCGTAGCACCTGGTTCAAGGCAAGCCAATGACTCAACGACCGAACGTTCAAATAGAAGACCGACGCGCCTCTCCTGGTCGTCCACCTGCCGGACAACCCCTCGAAGGGGACCTTGGATCCAAGATCCCGATCCACCGTGACGACGGTCACCCGATACCTTGATGAGAGCACGGACACCAAGTTGCTAAGTGACCTGGCAGGCCCTCCTGCAGCTACCGCCGGCTCGAAGGACGGAGCGAGGATGAGAACCCTCCGCTCAGCACCTGCAACCAATCCGTCCACGCAGCGTCCTCCTTAGGCACCCCCAACGCTAGTGGGCATCCCGTGCATCCTTCGCCACGCCCCCAAGCATGGACAGATAGTGAAGCACCGCGCGGCGAGCGTCTACACTCCGCTTGCCGGCCGCCGCTCAGAGTTCATCCGGTCGCTATAACAACCAACCCACGCTTCATGACCCGCAAAGCCGACATTCGGTTTCGGCGCGCGGCACCGTTATCGGCGAATTCCCCTAATCGCGGGTCGCGCAACATAGGCTGCACGTCGGCCTGAATGACGCAGAGCGCGCAGTCGCTCCTGTGTGCCCATACTTAGCGACATATCTACCTTCACGAAACCCACAAGCGCAACCGAAACGGTAAGTAGCATCGGAGCCGCAAACGACAGCATCCAGCTCTCGAACAAAGAGTGCACGACACCAGCTAGAACCAAGGCCAGCGTATGCGGACGGTAGGACCCGAAGCCCCGAAACAGCCCGACATACATCAGACCCAAACCCACCATCCCCAGAATTCCGCCGGTAATGCCGGCTGCAATTGGAGAGCCGGCGACCGCTGTATCGATCGGCAACTCACCCATGCCCACCCAAAACGAGTCCGACATCACCTGCCAAAGAAGCTCGAACCCCACTGATCTACTGTCCTCAGTACGAAATAGTAATGGACTCGTAAGTATGCTTGGCTCCACAAGCCATGCCACGGATATCGCGACAACCGCTACCGGAATCGTCGCCCGGGCACGCTTTACTCCACAAGCCCCAAGAACGACAATAGCAATCGCCAACGCAATCGAACTCGCTCGACTAGCCGACAGCAAAAGGCACGCCAGGGCGACCAAGATTCCGAGAACAGATTCCCACAACCTGCGAATACTGGCCAACGAGGCGACTCCGAGCACGAAAGCCACGAAGCCTAGCCCGTTCGCGTTCTCCATGAGGCCTCGCAACCGCAAGCGTTCAATGGCGACATCAGGCATGCCTTGATACGCAAATAGAGAAGCCACGCAGATTACTAGCAATGCGATATAGAGCCCATTAATCACCTGGGGGGTGGAGTAATACCTAAATAGCACCGCCACCTCAAGAACCGTAAGCAGCAGCGGCAACAGCCCAATCACGAAGCCGACGACGTTGCCATGCAGCAAGGTTGAAGCAGCCAAATATAGGCCGAAACCAGCTCCGATCGTGACGGCAGTCGGAGCCAGCCGAACGGGTGACATTTCCCCCGTGAGTCGTCGGCGCCACAACACAGCGGCCAGAAGCACGGCTAACCCGGCAACCCGAACACCAATGCTAAAGGGGACGAGAGCCGAAATGCTGCTGCTTGCGAGAAGGAAGAGGCAGACAGAGAGCGCCACCGTAATCATCAGTCGGACCGCCCAGGCCGTCCACGAGGAACAGCAAGCTGCGGCAGCACCCGACACAAGAACGAGGATGAACTCGACCCAGCTCTCGGAATCCCTCGTCCCTGACAAGTCCAAGCACGTCTCCCGGTTCCGTGACGTGTCGTCGCACCTCGGTTCACTCGAGTTCGCGTCGGCACGCAGCAACTCATCCGCGTATCTGCGTTCATATCTGTTCCCGTCTGGGTTGAGCATTGGGCCAGCTGCTGGCGCCCCTCCTGCGGTTCGACTCGCGCCACACCAGAACCCACTGAAGTGCCGCCCCGACCATCGCCCCTATTGCTAGCGAACACGGGACAGCACCAAATGGCGTATCCGCGACAACAGCAATCAGGACTCCAGAGAAGGCTGTGAGTGTCCACGCCGCCTTGGTCGAGACGAGCTGGCGCGCCAGTCCGCGAACCTTAAGGAATAGGGCGGCTGCCGCGGATAACCCCACGAAGACAAACTCAATCATCGTGATCGGAAGGATCTGGCGTGCCGTCAGCCATGTTTCACCTAACAAGTAGACTCCGACCGGGGTCGGTAGGCACAACAGCGTAGTTCCCCACACCAAGACCAAGGTGGTGAATGCGCCTGCCAGGACTCCTACGATGCCTAGATCACGGTTACGGGAACGGCGCGCCAGAGCGGCAAGAACGCCTGTATCTAGGTACGCAATCAGCGCGTTTAGCGGGCCGAAGGCGGTACTTGCCGCGCGCAGCACGCCAGCAGCACCCACACCATAAACCGGAAGCATCAACACGCCAATCACGAGGGTCAAGCCGTTCGAAAGCAACACGGTTAAGGTGCTCGCCTCACGGACACCCCGCTTGGGTGTCATCGCGCGAAGGCCCTCCCGCCAAGTGATGCGTGGCCGTCGCGCGGCGATTGCCACCGCGAACGCCGCTAGCGGGCCCGTGCACCACATCAAAGCGATTACTGGGATCGGTATCTGAGACCGGACCAGCCATAACGTGCCGACCACCGCGAGCCAGGCGCAGTCAGAAGCCAATGCCCAAATCGACCGCCGCTCGGCAATGAGTTGATACCGAGCTAGGTCTTGCGCAAGAAAGAATGGTGAAGCTGCGGCCACGCTGAGGCCCAACCATAGGGCGCCGGCCGAATGCGACGAGAACCCCGCGAAAAGGCCGAGCCCAAGAACAATAAGCGGCGAAATCATGAGAAGGGCCGAGATCCCGGCGTGATATGAGCTCGGGCTGGCGCCGGTAGTGTCTCGGGCTTCCAGCGAGATGGGGAGGCCAAAGTAGGCACGACTGAAGGCCAATAGGAGGATGAGGCCCGCGTAGCACAGCGAAAAGACCCCGAATTCATCAACGCCCACGGATGAAGCGATCGCGAACACAGCCACCAAGTTCGTAAGGCTGGAAACACCTTGGTCGGCCATGCCAACCAACAGATCGGTTCGTGCTGTTCTCATGGAATGCTCACCCGGGCTCCGCGGAAGAAACAGGCCTCTCATGTTCTTCGATGCGCGGCGCACGGTATGCTGGAAAGAAATCAGGATCAAGCCCGTCTCCGCATCCATCGGAGAGGCGTTCTGCCTCGATGGCGCGGTACGCCCCTAGATCGCAGATGAAGTTGAGCCGATAGAAGGGCACGCTTCCAGTTCTGTCGAATGCCCGCTTGTATCTGAACAAGCCGTCGTCGCGTGACAGGCCGCCACCAAGGACGTAGCCACGCAGGCCCGCCGCGCGACCGAATCCGATGACAGCGTGCTTGAGAAGATCGTTGGGCCGCATTGCAAACGCGTCAGCTACCGTCCCCCCCAAATACGAATAGCAATAGTGATCACTCACTAGCACCAGTTCTCCAGAAACCAGGGTCCCGTGCTCGTCACGCACCTCGGCGACGATGTGATTGTCGGGTAGGTCGGTTCCGATGCCGCGGAAGAAGGCCTCGTCAAAGTAGTACCACTGGGCGGCTTGGCGCCGATCCATTGTCGAGTGGTACAGGCTCGTGAACTCTCCAGCGTCGGTGTAGGAGTTTCGTACCTCAACGGTTAGGCCCGAACGCTGCGCTTTACTGACGTTCTTGCGCACCTTGTGATCGTAGCTGCGCCACTGTTCGTCTGCACTACGGCGCAGGCTGACCACGACGTTGTCGTTGTCGGACGCAAGCACAGCACTCCCAGGGACCCCGCGAATGGCCTGCTCGCCTAAGGCCAGTCGGCCGAAGAAGCTGACCACTCCGTTCCGCTGCAGCCAGTCGACCAAGCCGTCCCAGAGGGTTGAGAAGTCGGCACCCGGAGTGCCGTAGGGCCCCCCGTACCCGTACGGTGATGTAGCGTCTGTGGCCGCCACGGTCGGCGACCAGGCACCGACCCTGATCGGTCTGAGCAGGAACGGCAGGATTGCGACGTCGGCCCCGCTCTCGCTCACCGCGCAGCGTGCACTGGCTCCATCGACTGCGAACGACCGCAGGTAGCCGGGATGCGCGAACGGCTCACGCCCCGTCGAGGCCCAGGCGTGCAGCCACTCGGACCGATCGCTCTCATCGCCGGTCAGCACCCGGAAAGCGTTCACAAGCCCTCCAGAGCGTTCTGGAAAGCGTCGACCACCACGTCCAGGTCCTTGTCTGCCAGATCCTGGTGACACGGGAGGTTGGTGATGTGCTTCGACAACGCGACCATGCGTGGATGGGTCTCCCGCACCTCCTCGACGAGCGTGTGGTAGAGGCTCACCACCCCGACCCCGTCGGCGTTCATCCGGATGTAGAGCTCGTCCCGTCCGGGGCCCACGATGAACAAGGGCAGAGTCTGGGGTACGTCAGAGGCACTTAGCCGCGGCCATAGCAACCGGAATGACTCACCGTGCTGTGGGAGCGCCAGCAACCTCGCCGTGAGGCCGAGGTAGTTCTGGCGCCTGCGTTCCGCGATGCTTGCGAGGTCGTAGGAGAGCAGCTCGGCGGCCAGTTCGGGTCTGGTCGAATGCTGCTTCCCTGCGATCCGGACGTTCCGGTAGGTAACCAAACCACCGTCCGGAATCGGCAGCATCTTGTGAAGCGAGAACAGGTTGAGGTCGCCGTGGCCGCCGGCTGGCCCCCCACGCATCGCTGTGTACAGCCCGTGGGCAAGGTCCTCAACCAGAACCAGGCCATGTCGTTCTGCGAGCGCCCGAATCGCGCCAATTCGGGGTTCGGTGCGGCCGTAGTAGTGGATCACTACCAGCACGCTGTAATCGCCGGCGCTTGCCAGTTCTTCAAGCTTCTCGACGTCAACGGTCAGGTCGCCATGGAGGTCGTAGAACGCGCTCCGCAGCGACAGGTTCCGCACAGGGTCATACACACCGCTTCCCTCACGGGGAGACCAGCCAACGAACGCCGGCAGCAGCACCCCGTGTTCAGGGGTTGTGCAGTAGGCCTGCAAGAAGTCCTGAAATCCCTCGCGTGCTGAGTTGTAGAACAACGCCGGTCGGCGGTATGTAGACGGCGCGCTAGCCAACTTCGTAACCGAGTTCATCGCGGCCCCCCCGGCACTACTGGGGACACCCACGCCATGCGTTGGGCTGAGATTATCTGACTGCTGTCGCCGGGGAGTTGCCGCTGGTCGACGACACCCACCAACAGCGCTTCCTCGGCCCGGGGGAAGGTCGCGTGGAGCCGACCTAGAAGAGCATCGTCGGCGAAGCTTCGGTCATCGAAGCAACGCAGTGTGGTCTCGCCGATCCGACCTACCCTCCGGTTCTCGCCGAGCCATTCGAACTCATACACCGAGAAACCGTACCGCCCGTGAGTCAAGAGCTTCGCAGCCAGGTCAGGAACGTCGATCGGGTCGCTGGGAGTCGGCAATGGCCGGCGATACCACGCTGACTCGGCGACAGCAGCGAACCCGATCCTCTCGTAGAACCGCCGGGCCGCTTGGTTGTCTTCGAACACGTCCAGTTCGAGACGGGCCAGGATGGGGTGATCGTCAAGGAACCGCTCCATGATCGCCGTCGCCACACCTCGTCGTCTGGCCCAATCGGCCACGCACACGTAGGAGAGGAATGCTGAGGCCGGGCCTTCCAGCCGATACTCAGCGAACCCCACAACCTGCCCTTTATCAGCGAAGACCAGAAACTCCTTGGCTCGGCTGTCCGCGAGCCGCGCCAGTTCATCTCTGAGGAACCGCGAAGTCCCTGGCTGTGCATAAGGCAGGTAGCGAGCGAGCACGTCCGTAAAGGACGCTGCGAGCAAACGACCCGCAGCCTCAGTGTCTGCGGCTCGCATCGGACGAACGGTCACGACATCGCCCCACTCGCCCGCCGGGCGTCGTCCAGGTTGGCCATCGTGGACTCGGGATCCACGATGACCCCGGAACCGCGGACCACATCTGAGATTGTCCTGGCGAGGATCCTCAGATCCAAGGCGAGCGAACGGTTGCGGACATACCAGGCATCCATGCCCAGTCTGTCGTCCCAAGACGAGGTGTTCCGCCCGTTGACCTGTGCCCAACCGGTGATCCCCGGGCGGACAAGCAACCGCAGCCGTTCCTCCTCACTGAAATACGGCGTGTATCGGGTCAGGAGCGGTCGCGGCCCGACCAGTGACATCTCACCTCTGAGCACGTTCCACAACTCCGGTAGCTCATCGAGGCTGGTCTTGCGAAGCAGCGCGCCGAACGGCGTGATCCGGTCGCGATCCGGCAAGAGGTTGCCGTCGGCGGCTCGGCAATCGTTCATGGTGCGGAACTTGTAGAGCACGAACGGCTTACCCCCACGACCGGGACGCTCCTGCTTGAAGATGACCGGGGAGCCGAGCTTTTGCCTGACAGTGATCGCCAGCGCACCCATCGGAAGGGCCAGCAGAACCAGCGCCGACGTCGAGCACGCGATGTCCAGCAACCGTTTGGCGGTCTCGAGTCTGGGCTTGCGCAATGCCGCCCGACCGAAAAGGTCGACGAACCGGTCAACGCCCGCCCGCAGGGAGAGGTGGTCGTGGTAGAAGCGAGCACCGTTTCGCCCCATTTCCTCGCGGGCATCGGCGCCCGCCTCCCGCATCCTCAGTACGGCATCGGCGAGTCCTCGCGCATCCTCTGGCGGGAAGGTGATCCCGGCATTGGCCGCCTCTACCATCGCTGCCGCGTCGCCGCGGACGCCCATCAGAATCGGCCTGCCGCTGAGCATGTACGACTGGGTCTTCGAGGGAACGGTAATCGCGAATAAGGGATCATCCCGTAGATGCACAAGCACGGCGTCGGCCATGCCGAGCAGTTCTCCAACTTCATCGACCGGGCGCCTTGGCAGCAGGACAACGTTGCCCAGTCCACGACGCTGGGCCTGATCCGCCAGCCGTTCAGCCTCAATGCCACCACCCACCAGGACGAACCGGATTTCGCTGTCAGCGCGCAGTAGTTCAGCCGCGTCGAGGACCGTATCCAACGCTTGGGCGGCGCCCATCGTGCCTGCGAAGACAACATTGAAGTGGCCGGCGAAGCCGAGTTCCGTGGCACGCTCCGCTCCTGGGTGGCCGGCATTAAGCCGGTCTTCGTAGGTCCAGTTTGGAATGACCGTCACCGTCTCGGGTTCAACCCCTTCGGTGAGCAAGGCATCGCGGAATCCCTGGCTGAGGACCACAGTCTCGGCGGCGGAACGGTATACCTTCCGCATGAAGGACCCGACGGCGTTGAGGATGCGTTGACTACTCAGCATGCCCGTCGCAGCGAGGGTGTCCGGCCAGAGGTCCTGGACGTCGTAAACGAACGGCACGCCGCGCAGCAGTTTGAGCGCCATGGCTGGAACGGCGATGCTGGCCGGCGGATGGTAGACGTATACGACATCTGGCTTCTGAATACCGATCGCCGCGATGCTTGCCGACAAAGCAAACGACGCATAGTTGGCCACTCGGTGGATCACCGAACCGTCGTGGCTCGGGTAGAGCGGGACCCGGAGAATCGGCACGCCGCCGATCACTTCACGACTGCGCCACTGGACCCGGTAGCCCGGGTAAAGCTTGCCTCCCGGGTAGTTAGGGAAGCCGGTAAGGATCTGCACGTGATGCCCGCGCTTCTGCAGCTCCTGGGCAAACAACACACCTTTGAACGTGGGCTCCGGTTCGCACCACTGTGTAAGGAGGAGGATCCGCATCGTCAGTTTGCGCTGACTTGCACGAGCGAATCGGCCACGGACGTCAATCCGCGCCCTATCGCCGCTAGGGACCCCACCGAACGGGCTCGATAGCCGGTCAACTCTGCCTCCGCATGAAGTCACCAATGGCTTCCGCCACCCGCTCGCGATCACGCCCGTCGAGGGCCGATCCGCTGGGCATCGTCAGCCCTGTCAAGAAGAGCGCTTCGGACGTACCGTCCACCGTGTGTCGTGCGGACTCGAAGACCGGCTGCAGGTGCATCGGCTTCCACAACGGACGGGACTCGATGTTCCGCTCCGAGAGCGCCTCGACCAGATCCTGAGGACTCCACCCGGTCACCCGCTCATCGGTGAGAATCGCAGTCAGCCACACATTGTCCTCGGTGTCGTCGGCTGCCCCGAAGACCTCCACACCAGGAACGTCGGAGAAGAGCTCCCGGTAGAACTCCCGCATCGCCCGACGTCGCCGGATCATCGGCTCCAACCGCACCAGCTGGGCCCGGCCCACCGCAGCGAGCAGGTTCGACAGGCGGTAGTTGTAGCCGATCTCGGTGTGTTCGTAGTGCAGGACGGGCTGCCGCGCCTGGGTTGCCAGGTGACGCGCCCTGCCCGCGAGTTCGGCGTCGTCGGTGAGCAGCGCACCGCCACCCGAGGTGGTCATCACCTTGTTCCCGTTGAACGACACAACCGCGGCCAAGCCGAATGACGCCGCCGGTCGACCACCACGCGTCGCGCCCAGCGACTCGGCGGCGTCGCTCAGCACGGGAATGCCGCGCCCTGCGGCGATCGCGTCAATGCGCTCATGATCAGCCACCTTGCCCAGCAGGTCGACCGGCAGAATCGCCGCCGGCTTGGTGCCCTCGGCCGCGAGCTCGTCTAGGGCAACGATGAGCAGGTCAGGGTTCATGTTGCCGGAGGCGTCCGAGTCGACGAAGTACGGCTCGGCACCGGTATAGACGATGGCGTTGGCTGTCGCGGCGAAGGTCATGGTCGAGGTGACCACCACGTCGCCCGGCCCCACCCCCATCGCGAGCAGACCGAGGTGCAGCGCAGCCGTCCCCGAGGAGAGCGCCACGCAGTGCTCCCGATGGCAGTAGGCGGCCAGCTCCTGCTCGAACGCATCCACCTCGGGCCCCAGCGGCGCCACCCAGCCCGACCGGAGCGCCCTGACCAGAGCCCGCTCCTCGAGCACGCCGACATCGGGGCTCGACAGGTTGATCCGGCTCTCCCGGGTCTGGCCGGCCGAGAGGCTCGCCAACGCGCTCACTTCGAACCGCCCTCCGCCAACGCTGCACCGGCGTCCGCTCCCTCGCCCGTCTCCGTCATCCACTCGACCAGCCAGTGTGTGCGGTCCAGTTCGTCGGGCGAGAGTTCAGGAACCTGGGCGTGGGAGATCTTGGGGTGCACGGGACGCTGGTCGGCCTCTCCCCCGGTGCGCAGTATCTCGTGCAGCTTCTCACCCTCACGCAGCCCCGTGAACACGATGTCGACGTCCTTGCCGGACATCTCGATCATGCGCTTGGCCACGTCCAGGATGCGCACCGGCTCACCCATGTCGAGGATCAGCACCTCACCGGGCTGGCCGATCGCGCCCGCCTGCACCACCAGCTGGCAGGCCTCGGGGATGGTCATGAAGTAGCGGGTCACGTCCGGGTGGGTCACCGTCACCGGTCCGCCGTTGCGGATCATCTGGGTGAACAGCGGCAACATTGACCCCCGGCTGCCCAGCACGTTACCGAACCGCACCGACAGGTAGCGCATCCCCGACTGCTGCGCTGCCCAGGCCGTCAGACGCTCGGCCAGGCGCTTGGAATGCCCGAGCACACTGCTCGGGTTCGCGGCCTTGTCGGTGGAGATGTTCACGAATGTCGTCACGCCTGCCGCGCGGGCCGCCGACAGCACGTTCTGAGTGCCCAGCACGTTGGTCTTCCACGCCTCCTCCGGATACTGCTGCAGCATCGGCAGATGCTTCAACGCTGCCGCATGGAACACCACCTCAGGCTTGCGCTCGCGGAACAGGCGGATCAGCGTGTATTCCTCACGAATGTCGGCCAGCACTACTTCCGGCCCGTTCAGCAGCCCGTGGCCGTGCGTCGCGAGCTCGGCCGCCTGCAGGCCGGTCTCGTCGCGGTCGAGCATGATCAGCTCGCTCGGGCCGAAGCGGTGGATCTGCCGGCACAACTCCAGGCCGATCGAGCCACCGGCACCGGTGACCAGCACCCGCTTGCCGGTGAGGTAGCTGGCGATCGATTCCACGTTGGTATCCACCGGGTGACGGCCGACGATGTCCTCGATGGCGAGGTCGCGCAGGTCGACCCTCTTCGACGTGCCGCTCAGCATCTGCTCGAGCATCGGGACGATCTTCACCGACAGCCCCAGCTTGGTGGCCGCGGAGTCCACCCGCTGCAGAAGGCTGGCGTCCGCGTGGCCGATCGCCACCACCAGGACGGTCGCGCCGGTCTGCTCCACCAGCCGGGGCAGGTCGGAGAACTTCCCCAGCACGTTCACCCCGCGAATCTGGAAGTGGCGCTTGCGCGGGTCGTCGTCGATCAGGCCGACCGGCTGGAACGGCGAGGCCTGGTCGGTCTTCAGCCGGCGCGTGATCGCCGTGCCCAGCTCCCCCGCCCCATAGATCAACGCACCCGCGAGAGGACGCGGGCGACGGAACTCCTCCGCAACGGCTCGCACCGCCGCGCGAATGCCGAGCATCAACAGGCCGGCAATCGGCACCGCGATGAACTGCGTGCTGCGCGGCACGTTGACTGCGGGGCCGACCACCAGAACGAGCGGACCCACCACCACCAGGTTCACCGCGATACTGGCCACGAGTGCCTGGAACTCCTCGAAGGACCCGTAGACAAAACGTCCGCGGTACAGCCGCAACAACCAGCCGGTCAGCACCTGCACGAACGCGGCGATCACGATGATCCCGCAAACCGCCGGCCAGAAGACGTCGGTGATCGACAGGTCGAGACGGAGAACGTTGGCCGCAGCGATAGCCACGGCCCAGGCCCCAACGTCAAGGAGTGCCTGGAACCTCCCTCGGCGACTCCAGCCGGTGACCAGCCCGGCCGCGGCGGAGTTGGCGATCTGTGCCCTGTCGACGGTCATCGCACGGCCCTTCCGCCGACGACGTGTTCAAGTCCTCCTGCGCCGCTCGCCCCTGCCCAAGGAGCAGACGCGGACGAAACACAGGATCGATGCGAACGCACGCCTATCATAGGCCTGACGGACCGGCTCACCGCGAATCCCCCTCAGGACGGAAACACGGAACGCGCGTTTCCTTTCATTAGCTACAGCGAATGTAGCAGGATGCGCAGGATTGTGAAGCACTTGTCCGCCGATTGACCCGCCCGAGTCGCACCTGCGCACGTTCAGTCCGCCCGAAAGCGCTTGTCAAAGTGATTCGGGTCGGGCCTCGCGCCAACTGAAATCCAGCACGGCCGACGGGACCCTGTCGGGCGGGCCGAGCGTGCCCCGGAGGGTATCCGAACCGCACTCACCGGACGATCGGCGATCCCGACGACAACGGGCGATCGGACCGCGAGATTGACTTCATACACGCTCAGCGGCGCTGTCATGGCGTCCGGAACAGCACAGGTCGAGGTGCGACCGCCGCGGGCCCCGTCGCCGCCCGACCCTGCGGCCCATCACGCCAGCCGGGCGCCTGGACGGGCCCGACTAGACCCGATTCGCCATTCACACCGACACCGGGACGATGCAAGAATGATGAAATAGGTGAGCGAACTCAACCCTTTGAATTCCCTCGAAACACACCCCCTCCGCTCGCTTGTCCGGACATACCCCGGACCCGCAACGGACAATTCCGGCGGTCTCCGCGGTGATGCAATCGACACGGGCGGACGCCATGTGGAGGACCGCTTGGACGAAGCCTTCGGCACGGTCACGCAGCTGGGGGGG
>MTLD01007083.1_pt1 | contig 18476 bp, 13 predicted proteins | sample 1982471 | NCBI WGS metagenome assembly MTLD01 (sample SAMN05712604, study PRJNA340218) | biofilm metagenome | isolation source: sample SPM anode biofilm adapted to -50 mV | place: USA | collected 2012-02-03
TAAGCACCGTTAGCTTCGGCTCTTGCAATAAGAGGTTTGATATTTACAGCAGCACCAAGAAACCAGTTCTGGTAAATTGTAGTACAACTGCTTTGAATTGGATTCCAAGCTGCAAGTAAACTATTAGCCGCAGTGGTGGAATAAGTTTGAGTAAGTATTCCGGAAATAGTGCTGGTACGCATATTTGCTACTCCTAGGGCATACATATAGTAGTGTTGTATCCAAGGAAGTCTGACATTCTCTGTTGCGCTTACGTCACTTGGATTGTCCGGGTCAACATTTACATCCAACCACTTATTGCAAGATGACATACCTAGTAGAAAGGCCAGACTTAAAGCGATATATAATATTTTTTTCATAATCTTATAATTTTAAATCTGTTTAATTAAAATGTTAAATTAACGCCAAATGTAATGCTCCTTGTAGCAGGTACACCACAATAGTCGATACCCATTGATCCCGATCCACCGGTTCCTGAACCGGATACACTAACCTCAGGGTCCATCCCTTTATAATTTGTCAATACCCAAAGATTATAACCGGCTACGGAGGCAGTTAAACCCTTGATTATTTTTTTGTTTGTCAACAAATCAGAAAAGTCATAAGAGAGAGAAAGAGAGCGAAGTCTGAGCCAATTTGTCTTTGTAATGAAATTATATGCATTATCGCAGTAGCTTGACCAATATTGTTGAATCATATAATCACCTGAATAATTCGCATTATTAATTACATAAGTCTGCCCTTTTGTATAAGTATAACTTAAAGCCTCTCCGGTAGTTTTTGAAACACCCGACAGTGTTACTGATTGACGATTTAAAGTTTTTGTACTCATACCTCTCAATGTCTCATAATAGTCGGTACCGTTATATATAGCACCACCAACCCTTATATCCAAAAGGAATGAAAGGTTTAAGTTTTTATACCGGAAGTTATTATTCAAACCACCAATGAGTTTTGGCTCACGATTTCCAATGATATTTGTAGTAACCTTTGTTGTAGTATATAAACCTGTAGCCGGGTCGATTACATATCTTCCGCCGGCAATTTCCTTACCGTCGGCATCAACCTCTCTTTTCCAATAATCACCGGTTAAACCGAGGAAGTACCCTCCGTTAGGAACAGAAGCAGCCTTAACACCACCAATTTGAGCATCTGTCACATAGAACAGATCGACACCTTTTAAGAAATTACCCAGAGTTCCACGGTTACCCGAAAGATTCAATGTAATATCCCATTTAAAGTTCTTAGTATCGAAAGGTATTGCATTTATCGAAAGCTCCATCCCCTTATTTCTAACAGATCCACTATTCAATGTGAGGAATATATAACCTGTCGATTGGCACAAACGAGGGCTAGCCAGCTGATTTCTTGTAATACTGTTATAGTATGTAAAATCCAATCCTAATCTTCCTTTTAGGAATTTCAATTCAGTACCGATTTCACTTGAAGTTTGAATTTCCGGCAATAAATAAGGACTGCCACCTGTCCAACTGTTACCATTACCAATGAACGAACCACTTACAACCTTAGGACCCCATAAGTATGTGTTTGTTGAATAAGCATCTGCATCCTTACCTACTTGTGCCCATGATAATCTGATTTTACCAAACGATAGAATGTCATTTTTAGGTATCAATTCCGAGAAAACAAAGCTTCCGGATACCGATGGATAGAAATATGACCTGTTCTGTATCGGAAGTGTAGAAGACCAATCATTTCTGCCTGTAACGGTTAAATAAGCAATACTTTTATATGAACTGCGGAATTCTCCGTATACACCAACCATACGTTTTCTTGTAGTACCTTCTGTAAAGAATTTTTGAGTATCAACAATATTTGAAAAACTTATTGTTCCGTCTGTTGAAAAACCATAGCCCCAGTTAGTAAGCCTTACACTTTTTGTAAGCTCTGCAGTATGTCCCAACAATAAATTAAAGTCGAAGTCACCAAATGTTTTTTTGAAATTCAACATTAAGTTTGAAGACAAAAATTCGTAATTCACACTACTTTTACTCAAACGACCTTTTTGATATTTCTCAAGAACTGCACCACCGGGAGCAATATAAGTATATGCACCACTGTCATAAGTATCATATCCCAAACGATACATTACATTAAACCAGTTACTTACATCCATAGATGCATTTAAACCCCCTGTAAAACGATTTACCTGGTCAGACAATTTATTTTTATTTATAATCCAGTACGGATTTTCAACATCATCTGCCAATTGTTGTAAACCGTCAAATATGCGATATTTAGTACCGTCTGCATTTAAATAGTGAGACATATCATCGCTTCTGGCCCATCCATATAGCGCAGTCATAGTTCCGTTACCTCCTCCATTATACAAACCTGCAGATGTTAATGTTTTATCGGTTTCAGAAATTGAATAAGCTGCATTTGCTCCAACTACCAATTTGCCATATTTTTGCTCTCCGTTAAAACGGAATGTAGTTTTATCGTATCCGGTCAATGGAACAACACCGGTCTGATAAAAATTAGAAGCAGACATATAAAAACTATTGGATTTGCTACCTCCGGATATGCTTATACTATTATCTACCACATTTCCTCCTTTGAAGAAATTTCCAATGTTATCGTAAACAGTACCGGTTATTTGATTACCCCACGATTGAGTGGTATAATCACTAAACACACCTGCTTGGTTATAATAACCTCTTCCATATACACTTTGAGTTTCCGGAAGAGTTCCTGCCCATGAATAAGAGTACTTAGAGTTAAAATTAATTTTTACCGCACCGTCACTCCCTTTCTTGGTAGTAATAACAACTACACCATCGGCAGCACGAGATCCGTAAAGCGCAGCAGCAGCAGCTCCCTTAAGAATTGACATACTTTCAATATCGTCCGGGTTAATATCCATTACACGATTACCGAACGAAGTGGCGGTTTTTGTAACACCGTCAGTGCCGGAATTTCCACCGTTAACAGTCGAGTTATTATAAATTACCCCATCAACTACAAACAATGGTTGGTTATCACGCGACTCACTGGCCGAATTACCACCACGGATTATAATTGTAGATCCTGCACCTGCCGAGCCACTCGACTGAGTAATATTTACACCGGCAACTTTACCTGCAAGTGAATTAATAATATTAGTCTGTTTGTTTTTTATAAGCTCATCCGATTTTAAATCTTGTACTGCATATCCTAAAGCTTTCCGCTCTTTTTTGATACCAAGAGCGGTAACAACAACATCTTCCAGTAGAATTGAAGATTCCGATAAAGAAACATTAATTACGGATCTTCTGTTTATAGGTATTTTTTGGGTCTCCATACCAATTGCAGAAAATACCAGAATTCCATTTCCGGGGGCATTGATTACAAAAGTACCGTCAACTGATGTAGCTACTCCGGCACCACTAATTCCATCTACCGTTACCGATACTCCTGGAATAGGCTGATTCGCTTTATCAACAACCTTTCCGGTAACCTTGATGTTCTGAGCCCACATAGCTCCCGAAACCAGGAGAAGGGCTAAAATCGACAGAAATCTCATTACTGTACGATTCCCATTTTTTGAAACATGCATTAGAATAAAATTTTAGGTTAAATTTATTTTTTAGGGTTAAATAACTCTCCCATTGTTTCAAATTTAATAAAAATTATAGTTAATTACTTTCAGAATTAGATAATTATTCTTTAAAAAAAGAAAAATTTTTAATTAAACTAATTTGACATTTTTTTTATTTACACAATTCTGTAAAATGTAATGGAAGTATCGATTAATATATCTCATGCAGCAGAATATGAGAGAATTACAAAATATTTTTAATTACACCTAAAATATCAATATTTTAATTTATTATAGTCAATATTTATAACCATAATAATAAAAAAGCTGTCTGCGAAACAGACAGCTTACATATTTTAATAAGATTTTAATTAAAAATTAAACCTCATTTGATCTTTTTCTATACTTAGACTCCGAACGAAGAAGAACTTCTCCTGAGAAACGGCGTGTTTCGCCTTTGGTTGGAGTAACTATAACGTCGGCATAGTTGCTCCCTTTCTTCATCGAAATTTCAATTTTAGCGGTAATTGCAGATCCTTTAACCTGCATTACAACTTTAAGGTTTCCCTTTTTATCAAATTCCTGTTTGTAGTCGGTAACTGATGTTCTATTAGTAAAACTGTTACTTGCTACAATCATTCCTTGTAAGTATACAAATTCTTTTTCATAAGAAATAAAAGCAAAATCGTCACTGTTAGTTTCAATCGTTCCATTTGAGGTTTCATACTGATCGGGAACAATAGCGAAGTCTTTAGCTTCTATTGCAGCCACAGCTTTATTGAAAAGAGCTGCTGCTGCTGCCTCTTTCTCGGCCTTTGAATTTTGAGCAAAATTTACATTAAAGGCTAATGCAATAAATAATACAGATAATAATATCTTTTTCATAAAATGATTCTACATAAAAACCTCCCCCTATAATATGGGGGAGGTTAATTATTAGTATTTAATTAGTTCAATGTTATTGTACTCAGTCTTATACTTGTTGTAGCATAATTGGTTCCACGTTTGCCGTTTAGGTGGAAAACATAGTTTTTCCCTTTAGTACATGTGTAACCGGTTGCAGAATAAGTAGTAACCGCGTTAGAAGATGTGAATGTTGAGAGCAATGTGTTTGTAGAATCATACAAAACAAATGCTAATCCAGATTCAGCACCACTCCAAACAGTACCGGTTTTAATAAGATTAAATCTTATTAAGCCTGTAGCTTCACCAAAAGCAGCAGTTCCAATAGTTGTATAAACATACGGGCTGGCAGTTGTACCGGCACCTCTTCTTGCTTTAAGTGTTAAAGTTCCTGCAGGAGAAACTCCGTCAGCAGCATAAAGTAAGTTTACAAACTGTATAGTAGCACAAGTATCTGCCCATGGATCAAATACAGGTAAAGTTGCAGGAACCTCAACCATTAAAGGAGCTTGGTTAAGATTATATACAAATGCATTCCATCTTCCTGCACCAATTGTTGTTGTATTTGAATACTGAACAACATCTTTTGTAGAACCTGTATAGGTATTAATCTGAAGCTGACCAACAGGAACAACATGATACTTTGCAGCACTGTATGGGAAATAGTTACCAATAGATGTTGCAACTTCCGAAACCATTTGCGTATTATATGCAAGTCTTGTAATAGTAGGAGCACCTGTAGTTACAATACCCAAATCATAGCAAAGGCGAATTTGCGCTTGAGATGTTTGGTCCAGATAGGTAACGTCATAATCCAACACATGTTGCGCACAAGATACAAGCAATAAACTTGCAAGTACCGGAATTAGTGTAAATATCTTTTTCATTATATATTCTTTTATTTAATGTGTTGTAAGTTTATTGAGGTATAGCAAACCATACGACAGAAGTACCATAGTTGTCGGCATTACCCGGAATTGGAGTAAGAGCTTGAAGAGACTTAAGGTTCCACATATATTCTGAATTATAACGCGGACGTAGTCTGTAGCAAGGAGAACCAAGGTTCTGTGAAGGGAATGCAGATCTTCTTGTAATCACATCTGCAGGTGGCAGATAAAATCCTTTGTAAATTCTGGAAACATCCGAGTCTGCTTTATGATATACTCTGGTATAACTTGAATTCCATGAAGTTCCGGGAACAGGTACACCATTAGGACCTAAAAGAAGGTCATAGTGGTAACGGCGCAAGTCGTTCCATGCATCAATATTCCAAGGGTAGTTGGCAATATGTTTTTGCATCATAATGTGTGAAAGAGTAAGATTTGCTGAACCAAGACCGTTTACATGTGAGCTGGCAAGGTATGCATTAGCAAATGTAGAGAATGTAGCAGCTGTAATCTTATCTCCAATAACAGATGTTTGCTTGTTTGAAGAGTTTTTAACAACAGTGCCCGGAACAATCAATCTTTGGCAGAACTGCATACTTGCAGCAACACCATTTTTGAATGATTCATAAGCTTCTGTCTTAAGATTTTTACGGAATTGAGCTTCTGCTTTAATAAACTGAACTTCAGCATAATTAGTTAGAGGCCATGGAGCATCATCTCTGAATAACCATCTGCCTGTTCCTGATGTTGTTGCTGTTGCCGAACTAGAAAGACCAAAGAAGTTTACTGTAGGAGTATAACCAGGTCTTGTTCCAACAAATTTGTATGTGTTAACATCAATTGACGACTGAAGTGCAGGCATTGTATCTTTTGTTCCAAAATACAAAATTGTACGAGGATCAAGAGTCAATGAGTCATTAATAGGCTGAATTGAAGAATAACCTTCTTGTGCACCTTCAGTGTTAAAGTATGGCAACTTACCGGTCATCATCTGAACCATCCAATCAGACTGTGAATAAACCAATCCTGTTAAGTTCGCTCTTAATACTCCAAAGAAGTTTGAGTTAGAAGAGACTCCTGTAGCATCGAAACGAATATTTGCATCATCGGCAGTACTTGTAAATGAATTATTTACACAGTCAATAGCTGAATCTAAATATTTAGGATCTTTCCCTGAAATTGCAATATAGTTTCTTGCTAAAACAGCATAAGCGAATTTTTTCCATTTAGCAGCATCACCTTTATAAATAAGGTCATAAGTAGCTAAAGAAGCAGGATAAACGGTTGCATCTGCTTTTTCAAACTCAGCAATTGCTTGTCTTGCCCAAGAGCGAACCATTTGGAATGCATACTCTTGATTATCATAGCTATGCGACAATAATCCAGGAACGAAAGCATCTTTAACGATAAGGTCACCGTGAATTGAAGCAAGTTGATGCCATGAATAAGCTTTAATTGCAAGAGCAATACCGGCTAATCTGTATTCACCTCTCTCTCTACCATCGTTAATAATGTCTTCAATATTTTGTCCCTGAAGCCAGTAAACCATTCTCCAATGTTCTCCCATTGCGTCACTTCCGCTAATATAATAGTGCTGTGCACCATATGTACCGGCGTATGAACTGTAACCTCCCCAAAATTGAACCATAGGAGCAAGGCCTCTCAAGTCGTAGCAAATTCCTTCATAAGCTGCAATAGTTGGAGCAAGTCTCAGCAAAGGAACTACCCAGTCCGGAGAGTCAGTATTCTTATTTACATCTAACCAGCTAGTACAAGAGGTACTAAACATAGCTAAAAGTATACTTAATGATATTAGTATTTTTCTCATTGTAGTAATCAATTAAAATGTAATATTTAAACCAAATGAAAGTCCTCTCGGAGCCGCAATGGCGAACATATCGAAACCAACTCCGCCAGTTCCACCAAGTGCTGCAGAGTTAGAGTTACCTACAACATCAATACCTGAGTAGTTAGTAATTACAAACAAGTCGGAACCTGAAGCAAATACCGAAGCAGAAGATACTAAACCTTTAGATGCCTTAGCAATCCACTTTCTGTCGAAAGAGTAAGAAAGTCGAAGTTCGGCAAGTTTAAGATAATTAATATTTTTCTCTACCCAACTTGCATCACCACCTGAATAACCTGTTGCCAAATCACCAAATTTTACTGCTATTGTGTTAATTGTAGGAGTTTCTGAGTTTTCATAATTGTCTTTAAGTACTCCGTTGAAGACAACAGGTCCTTGTTCTCTCTTGGTAACAGATTCCCAACTGTAACCATATTGCATCATATAACGTTTTGTTCCGTTAACGACAGTTGCGCCAATACGACCATCTAACAATGCAGATAATGAAAGACCTTTATATTTTACCTGAGCAGTGATACCATATTTTAATTTTGGCTCACGGTTTCCGATAACTGTCCAAGTACCACTTATAAGAGGTAAACCTGTTGTAGGGTCAATCAAAACCTGTCCTTTATCGTTTTTCTGGAAGTCATTACCTGTAATAGAGGTGATAGGATAACCAACTTTAATACCGTTACGAATATTACCCGATACCCAAGTATATGCGTTATAATACTCAGTTACGTTTTCAGGAAGGAAAGTTACCTGACTCCATCCTTTACTTAAGTTAATACCTAAGTTAACGAGCCAGTTACGATTTTTAACAAGGTCACCTGTAAACATCATTTCCACACCATCGGTCTTGAAAGTACCAACGTTCATATTATTCAGAACGAAACCAGTACCGTAGCTTAGACGGAAACCTGTAATAATTTGGTCTGCAGATTTTGTGTTATAGTAAGATACATCGAAGTTAACTCTGTTACGGAAAAGACGACCTTCAATACCAACTTCCCAAGAAGAGTTCATTTCCGGACGAAGTGTAGGGTTAGGCCCTGTATAGCCATAACGGTAACCACCTGCAGTTGTTGATTGTGACTCAAGAGCAGGAAGTATAGAGAGAGGAGGAGCATCTTTACCCACCTTAGCCCAAGATCCTCTTAATTTCACATAACTTAATACATCTGAATATGGTTTAAGGAATGGAAGGTCACTTAAAATGATACTACCTTCAATACCTGGATAGAAGTAATGGTTATTATCAATTGGAAGTGTAGAGGTCCAGTCATTACGTCCACGGAATGTCAAGAAAGCTAAGTTGTTGTAAGAAAACTCAAATGATCCTGAAATCGCTTGAAGACGACGAGTATTTCTTGCAGATTTTGTATAAATCGAAAGGATATCGCAGTTATTAATTGATTGAAAATCAGGAACGAGGAATTTTTCTCCGTGTACCGATAAAGTACTGTTTGCTTGTTCAGTTTGGTGATAACCAACTTGAGCAGAAGCAGAGAACTTGCCAATATCTTTTTTGTACGAAGCAATAAAGTTAAATGAAGGATTCGACTGGAACAATCTTGATTGGTCATAAATACCAGTTCCTGTAGCAGACGAAGACCATTGCGGATTACGAACGATTTCAACCAATGTGGTAGAATAGTCCCAACCTGCTTGTGCACGGATTAACAAATCTTTTATAGGAGTAATGTTAACAGACATATTTGAAATAACCCTTCTTGATTCATCATAGTTCTTATTCTTATACAAATCAAAATAAGGATTCAATACATCTACGTCAACATAATGATCCGGATATTTAATTGAACCGTCACCATTCTGATAAATTCTCATATCAGAGGTAAGAGGCCATCTCATTGCAAGGTCAAGAGTTCCGCCTGCGCCTTTAGCTACTTTATTATTAGTAGTTGCAGCATAGGACATCGAAGCCTCAATGTTCATCCATTTAGATAATTTAGCTGTTCCTGCCAATGTGATGTTATCACGAGAGTAGTCAGATGTAGGCACAACCCCGGTAGATTTTTGAGTACTTGCACCGGCGCGGATAGTCATACTTTCGTTACCCGATTCGAAAGACACATTATGCCTGCTGGTTACACCTGTTTGGAACAGATTCTTTAAGTTATCGTAAAGTTTAGTACCTGCAGGATATTGTGAACCATATCTTGCATAATAATAGTAGTTGGTTGTACCAGAGTTACCATTATCATACTTGGTTTGAAGTTCCGGATATCTGTAAGCATTGTCGAACCTGAAAGAGTTGCTGTAAGAAACAACACCCTTACCGGTTTTACCCTTTTTAGTTGTAATAATGATAGCACCGTTAGAAGCATCACTACCATAAAGAGAAGCAGCGGCAGCTCCTTTAAGAACTGTCATACTCTCAATATCTTCAGGGTTAAGGTCAGAACCACGATTTGAGAAGTCAAGGTTACGGTCGGCAACAGTTTCAGATCCACCTGTTTTGTATGCCAAACTTCCAACCGGGTTAAATGTTGAGTTGTTCATAGGTATACCGTCGATTACGTACAACGGTTGGTTATTTCCGGAAATTGAAGTAGCTCCACGAATGAGGACCGAACTTGAAGATCCGGGAGTTCCGCTTGAACTTGTAACTGTAAGACCAGCAACACGTCCTTGCAAAGCTTGTACGAAGTCCGTACGACCAGATTCTGCAATTTCTGCACCTCTAACGCTTTGTACTGCGCCTCCGACAGCGCGGGCAGCTCTTTTTACCCCGAACTCACCGGTAACTACTGCTTCTTGCAGTATAACAGCATCTTCTCTTAAAACAATCTTAAGAGTCGATTTGTTTCTGATCTGAACTAACTGCTTTTCGTAACCGAGAGCAGATACTTCCAGAACAGCATTTCCCGGCGCTGTAATGGTAAATTTTCCATCAAGATCGGCCGCTTGACCGGTCTTGGTGCCTTGAATGAGGACATTGGCGCCAATAATTGGTTCGCCTTTATCATCAACAACAACACCTGTAACCTTGATGTTCTGAGCCCAAATAGTTCCTGTAATGAGCAGGAGGGCTAAAACCGAAAGCACTTTTCGTGCAATCCGGTTTCCATTTTTTGAAACATGCATGAGTTAAAAATTTTAGGTTAATATTATTTGTTATAAGTGGGTATTCGTTAGCTAGATTACATATTAATATTCGCGAAAGTAATAAAAAAACCTATATCACACAATGAATTCTTAATTATTTTGCGATGGTGTTAACAATTTATAACCACCAAATTTATTTATAAATTCTTTTTAACTTGTGTGATAATGCTTTCGCATCCTGCTTCTTCAAGCACTTTTACTTCTATTGGAACATAAAAAAATCTTTTCTTAACCTCGTCCGAAAGTTTGTCCAGATGGACAAGTCTTTGAGCATCTTTCTCGGTTGTGTAAATTCCACATTTAGGATGATTTGCCGCCCATCGGTTAATTCTTATAACATCCAACTTGGTAAAATTATGATGATCGGAAAACTCCAACTTATCATTTATTACTTTGTTAGAGTTCCTTACAAAATAATATAAAGGTGTCGGATTTGCAATTGATGTTAATACAATTGCAAATTTCGAATAGGCATACCTTTTATCTGCCTCTTTAAAAACAGGGAGTGGGTCACCATATTCGATAAGTGAAAAGAACAAGCTTTGATAATCCCTTACGCCCTCACGTTTTCTTAACATTTGTTGTTCTTCGATGTCAGGTTCACCGGGGCATTTAGTTATTATTACGATATCAGCTTTTCTACTTCTTGATGGCAAATCTCTTAACATTCCAAAAGGTAAAAGTTTGTCCTTGGAGATTGGTCGGTTATAATCTATAAGTAAAATGTTAACACTGGGGGTAATCCATCTGTGCTGATATGCATCATCCAGTATTATTAAGTCCGGTCGTTCCTCCGGAAAAAGTGAAAGTAACATATCGATCCCTCTTTTTCTGTTCTCGTCAACTGCCACTAATATCTCCTGAAATTTCTTCTTAATTTGTAATGGTTCATCGCCGCAATCAAGTGGAGTATCAGAAACCTCAACTATCTTAAATCCCTTGGATTTACGACCATAACCTCTGGATAAAACGGCAACTCGGTAATCTTTAGAGAGGTTTTTGATAAAATATTCTGTATGAGGGGTTTTACCGGTTCCTCCGGCTGTAATATTTCCCAAGGAAATAACAGGAACTTCGGCCTTATGAGATTTTAAAAAGGAATTATCAAAAAGAAAATGGCGAAAAGCCAATGTAAAATAGTACGGGAAAAGCACGACTTTGTTAATAAAATCTCTTATCATTTTAAATTATTGCTTTGTATTTTTCATAAATTTCATCGATGAGTTTTATCAACTCATCAACGCTGTTTTCGGTTACAAGTTTTAGTCTGGTCTCTTTAAAATCCGGAAGACCTTTAAAATAGTGAGTTAAGTGCCTTCTCATCTCCAGTACTCCAACTCTGTCGCCTTTAACTTCTACCGACTTAAGCAGATGCCTTTTAGCTAAAATAACTTTTTCGCTTAAAGAAAATGGCGGCATTAATTCTCCTTTCTCAAAGAAATATTTAATCTCTTTAAATAACCATGGATGACCATAAGTTGCTCTGCCAATCATCACTCCGTCAACTCCGTATCTTTCAAATGCATTTGCCGCACTCTCCGGTGAGACTATGTCCCCATTCCCTATAACCGGAATTTTCATTCTCGGATTATTCTTAATCTCCCCGATAAGTGTCCAGTCTGCCTCACCTTTATATAATTGTGCTCTGGTTCTCCCGTGAACTGTAATAGCCGCAATACCGGTATCCTGCAATTTTTCGGCAAGGTCAACAATAATTTTGGAATCTTCATCCCATCCAAGTCTTGTTTTTACAGTTACCGGCAGTTTTACTGCATTTACAATATTACTTGTTATTTCAATCATTTTGTCGGGATACCTCATCATTCCCGACCCGGCTCCCCTTTTGGCAATTTTATTTACAGGACACCCGAAATTTATATCAATCAAATCTGGTCCCGCCGCTTCTGCAATAATAGCTGCTTCTGTCATTGCTTCGGGTATATGACCGTAAATCTGAATCCCTATTGGTCGCTCAATGTCGGAAACTTCAAGTTTTGCTTTACACTTCCCGGCATTCCTAATTAATCCGTCCGAGGAGACAAACTCTGTATAAACGACATCTGCACCGAACTCCTTACAGATATACCTGAACGATGCATCTGTAACATCCTCCATAGGTGCAAGAAAAAGCGGCCTCTCGCCAAGTTCAATGTTTCCAATCTTCATTACACAAAAGTATATATTTGAAGAATAATAAAAAAGAGTAATTTTGCAGCCGTCTAAAATAAATGTTGTATGGCAGTTCATAAGGAAATTAAGAGAATAGGTGTACTTACTTCGGGAGGAGATTCTCCGGGGATGAACGCCGCAATCAGAGCGGTTGTAAGGTCGGCTATCTATAATAAACTTGAGGTGGTGGGTATTTTGAGGGGATATAGTGGTCTCATCGAAAAACAGTTTATGAGTATGCAATCTCACTCTGTATCAAAAATCATTTCTCAAGGAGGGACAATACTAAAGTCTTCCCGATGTCCGGAATTCAAACAGAAACAAGTAAGAGCTCTGGCATATGAAAATCTGCGCGAATCTTCAATAGATGCTCTTGTAGTAATAGGTGGCGACGGCTCTTTCAGAGGAGCAAATCTGCTTTACAAGGAATTCGGGCTTCCGGTTGTAGGAATCCCCGGAACAATTGACAACGACATTTATGGAACTGATTTTACAATTGGTTACGATACGGCTATTAACACAGCTGTTTCGGCTGTCGATAAATTAAGAGACACCGCCGACTCTCACAATATTGTTTTTTTCGTAGAAGTAATGGGGCGCGATGCAGGATTTATTGCTCTCAGTACATCCATTGCAGGAGGTGCCGAAGCAACCTTAATTCCGGAAATACCTACCAGTATTGACAAACTGTGTGAGTATATGGAAACAGAGCGTCGTTTAAATAAAACTTCGGGAATAGTAATAGTTTCCGAAGGGCTGGAAATAGGTAATGCTTACGAAGTTGCAGCTAAAGTAAAAGAAAAACTTCCTAACTACGAAACTCGGGTTACAACACTCGGGCATATTCAAAGAGGTGGATCTCCCAGCTGTAACGACAGGGTTTTGGCTAGTATTCTAGGGCACGAATCGGTACAGGCTCTTATCCTGGGAAAGAGCGGAGTTATGGTTGGGCAGATGCAGGGTCAAACGGTTTATACCCCATTTGATGAAGCTTGTAACCGACATAATGAGATAAATAAAAAGTGGTATGATATAGCTCGTATTTTGTCACTTTAAAAAATAATTTTATCTTTGCAGCCCCCATTTTATGGGGAAATCGCAACAGGTAAAAATTAATTAATTAAAAATCAACAAAGTGGACACATTAAGTTACAAGACCGTGTCGGCCAATAAAGCTACCGTTACAAAAGAATGGGTAGTTATTGACGCTACGGATCAAGTATTAGGAAGACTTGCCGCTAAAATTGCAGTTATTCTGCGCGGTAAGCACAAACCCAGCTTTACTCCCCACGTGGACTGCGGCGATAACGTTATTGTTATCAATGCAAACAAAGTCCGTTTTACAGGAAAGAAGCTGACAGACAAGGTGTATGTTAGACACACCGGTTATCCCGGCGGACAAAGATTTGCAACTCCTAAAGAGATGCTTGTTCGTAAACCGCTGTTTGTAGTTGAGCACGCCGTGAAGGGCATGCTGCCAAAGAACCGCCTCGGTGCAGAAATGTTCAGGAATCTATTCGTTTACGAAGGAGCGGAACATCCACACGAAGCACAACAACCTAAAACAATCACATTAAACCAGTAAACAGAGCATGGAAATTATTAACGCCCTTGGAAGAAGAAAATCAGCAGTTGCTCGTGTTTATGTAAACCCTGGTAAAGGTAACATTACGATTAATGATCGCCCTCTTGAAGTTTACTTCACAGAAGGAACTCTTCAGTACATCGTAAAACAGCCTCTCGAACTTACCAACACTCTTGCCCAATTCGACATTAAAGTTAATCTCGACGGCGGCGGAATCAAAGGTCAGGCAGAGGCATTACGCCTTGGTATTGCACGCGCTCTTTGTAAAATTGACGAAGAACAATATCGTGCGATATTAAAAGCAAACGGTCTTCTTACCCGCGACCCTAGAGAGGTTGAGAGAAAGAAACCAGGCCGTCCGGGTGCACGTAAACGCTTCCAATTCAGTAAACGTTAGTTTATTAAGCTGATTTATGCACAGTTTAGATTTAAAACAGTGGGATCTTTTAAGTACATTTTACAAAAGGCTACTCCTGTTTGTCTAGCTGCGGAAAATCGATGAGACCGGCAGAGCCGTTACTCAGGATTGATGAAAAGAGAACTAAAACAATTTAGAAAAAAACAAAAAAATGCCTAGAACAAATTTCCAAGAATTACTTGATGCAGGTGTTCACTTCGGACACATGAAAAGGAAATGGAATCCTAAAATGGCTCCATATATTTTTATGGAGAAGAACGGAATTCACATTATCGATCTGCACAAGACCGTTATCAAAATAGATGAGGCTGCAAATGTAATGAAACAGTTGGCTAGGGCCGGCCGTAAAATTCTTTTCGTAGCTACAAAAAAACAAGCGAAAGATATCGTTGCCGAAAAATCATTAGCAGTTAATATGCCTTATGTTACAGAAAGATGGCCGGGCGGAATGCTCACCAACTTCCCTACTATCCGTAAGGCTGTTAAAAAGATGAACACCATCGATAAAATGATAAGTGACGGAACTTTCGAAACTCTTGCAAAAAGAGAAAAATTACAAGTTACACGTCAGAGAGCAAAACTTGAGAAGAACTTAGGTTCTATCGCCGATTTGAACCGCCTTCCGTCTGCCCTTTTCGTGGTAGATATCCAAAAAGAGATGAATGCAGTTAAAGAAGCTAATCGTCTGAACATCCCGGTTATAGCAATGGTTGATACTTGTTGCGATCCAGGTCCAATTGATTATGTTATTCCGGCTAATGACGATGCTGCAAAATCAATTGCAGTCATAATGGAAATCATTACACAGGCGATTGCCGAAGGTCTTTCGGAGAGAAAACTCGAAAAAGAAAAAGAGGCTACATTTGAAGGCAAGGAGTCAAAAGAGACAAATGAAACTTCTAATAAAAAACTTCGCACACGTAAAACTGTTATAAAAGCAGATTCTGGCGAAGAGGCTAAGCAAGAGAGTCCCGAAGAAACTACCGAAGAGACTTCTCAAGACGAGTAATAATTAACAGTATTAACCTTTTTATAAATATTAAAAATGGAAATTAAAGCAACAGATGTTGCCAAATTGCGCCAGATGACCGGAGCCGGCATGATGGATTGTAAGAGTGCACTCGTTGAATCCGATGGTGATTTTGAGAGAGCAAAAGAGATAATCCGCGAAAAAGGTAAACTGGTAGCAGCAAAAAGAGCCGACCGTGACACTACAGAAGGTTCAGTTATTGCAAAAACTAATGATGCAAACAACAAAGGTATACTTGTATGTCTTGGTTGTGAAACCGATTTCGTCGCTAAAAACGCCGATTTCCAAAAATTAGCTTCTGATATTGCAAATGCAGCCATTACAAACTTACCGGAAAATCTTGAAGCTTTAAAAGCAGTCAACCTAGATGGTCTTACTATCGATCAAACGGTTGTTCAACAAACAGGTAAAAGTGGAGAAAAACACGCAATACCTTTTTACGGTAAACTTGAAGCTCCATATATCGCATCTTATATTCACACCAATAATAAAGTTGCAACAATAGTTGGTTTCAGTAAAACTGTAAGTTACGAAGTTGGTAGAGAAATTGCAATGCAAATCACTGCAATGAACCCGGTTTCAGTAAGTAAAGATACCTGCACAAAAGAGGTTATCGAAAAAGAGTTGGAAATTTACCGCGAACAAGTTCGCCTCGAGGGAAAACCTGAAAATATGGTTGAACAAATTGCCCAAGGTAAATTGAACAAATTCTTTAAAGAGAGTACTCTTGAAGAGCAAACATTTGTAAAAGACGGCAAGATTTCGGTAGCTGCTTATCTAAAAAGCATCGATCCCGAAGTTAAAGTTACCGGATTCTACAGATTCTCACTTAACGACTAATTATCACAATATTTGTAATTTTCGCAGACACCCAGTCGCAGAAGCTAGATTTTTCAGACACCCCAGTCGCAGAAGTTCGATTCTCTCAGACACCCAGTCGCAGAAGCTAGATTTTTCAGACTCCCAGTTGCAGAAGTTTTACAAAAATTAAGTGAATTTCATAAAAAGACTGCCCATTTCGGACAGTCTTTTTTTATTTATTTGAGATTTTTTAACTTATCATTTATTGATCTTTGACTTATCATTGATTGATTTTTGACTTATGATTGATCTTTGATTTTTCATTGATTTTTCACTTATGATTGATTTGTCTTTGATTTAGCATTGATTTATCTTTGATTTTTCACTTATGATTGATTTTTGACTTATGATTGATCTTTGATTTTTCATTTAAAATATATTTTGTGTTTAGCATAAGCCTGTTTTACAGCAGATTATGACACATTGTGCCACAACATATACAATCAACTGAATATAAGGCATTTACCAAAGTAGCGGGAACAATTTGATTTATAATACATTATAAAAGATGTGCCACACGGTGTGGCACATCTTTTATAGCGTATTGTCAATCATGCATTTAAGAACAATAAGTGCAAATAACTCATATTCTGTTACTTGCTAACGTTGTGGCACAACGAAACATAAACACCTGCTTTCCAGACATATAGAAAGTGATCTTGTACACAAAATTTATAACTTTCAAAAAACATCTCAAAACGCGTCTCTAATATTTACATCAAAAACGCGCCTCTGATATCAACATCTAATATTTACATCAAAAACGCGCCTCTAATATTTACATCTAGAACGCGCCTCTAATATTTACATCAAAAACGCGTCTCTATTACTCACATCTAGAACGCGCTTCTAATACCAACATCTATAACGCGTCTCTAATACTCACATCAAAAACGCGCCTCTAATATTTACATCAAAAACGCGCTTCTAATACCAACATCTATAACGCGCCTCTAATATTTACATCAAAAACGCGCTTCTAATACCAACATCTATAACGCGTCTCTAATATTTACATCTCAAAACTCGCCTCTATTACTCACATCTAGAACGCGCCTCTAATACCAACATCTAAAACGCGCTTCTAATATTTACATCAAAAACACGTCTCTAATATTTACATCTCTAAAACGCGCCTTGTTAAAGCTCCAAATAAGCTTCTCGAAATTATTTTCGCTGGTAAACCCTTACATAATCAATATTATGGTATTGAGGGAAAACAGTAGTTGAGTCGGGATTCCCAGGCCAACTTCCGCCAATTGCAGTATTTAAAATTAAAAAATGAGGAGTGTGCGGAACTCCCTCTCGTGCTGTATGAAGTAACTTTCCGTCGATATACCATCTGATAGCATCTTGTTCCCATTCAAGAACATAAACATGATAATCATCTGCAAAAGAAAAATCTGCATTATATGTAACAGAAGAACTCTTTTTTTCTCCTTTAAATGAGTAGTAATGAGATGTTCCGTAAAAAACCCTTGGCTGATGTCCCAAGTACTCCATAATGTCGATTTCGGTGTACCAAGGACGTAGCTCAGGAATAGAGCTCTCTTTCCCATTTGCAATAGCCTCAGTCATAATATATTCCATCATCCAGTCACGATTTTGAGGATATAACCAATAGGCTGGCCACATACCCTGACCAACAGGCAGTTTACCTCTTATTTCAAAACGACCGTAAGTAATTGCAAGCTTATCCTTAGTGTCAAGACGTCCACTTGTAAAATGTTTATTACCATAATCAGCCTTACTGCTGCGAATCACAAGATCACCTCCCTGCAGATAAACCTCTTCGGGAATATAGTATTGAAGTTCATTGTGTTTGCTGGTTTCCCGCGTAAGAACATTCCATTTTTTCATGTTAAGCTTTTTACCATTGAATTCATCATGCCAAATAAGCTTCCACTCTTTTTTGCCGGAATTTTCTCCGTTTTGGCCATTTACAAATTGTACATTAAGGCAGATTATTATAAACATCGCCATTAAAAATTTGACTCTTCTCATTTTTCAAAATTTTATGTTTAGCAAAAGATTTACGAAGATAAAATAATTTTACATATCTTCGCGCCGCAAATAATTCTTCAGGGCAGGGTGCAATTCCCGA
>MTLD01001489.1_pt1 | contig 18459 bp, 15 predicted proteins | sample 1982471 | NCBI WGS metagenome assembly MTLD01 (sample SAMN05712604, study PRJNA340218) | biofilm metagenome | isolation source: sample SPM anode biofilm adapted to -50 mV | place: USA | collected 2012-02-03
CCGCCGCCAGTACGGCGAGGCCCGCCGCCAGGACGATGCAGATGCCTTTCCTCACAACCGCGCCTCCTCAGCGGCCTACAGGCCGCGCAGGTACTCGTCGATCGTCCTGTCGCCGATATAAAGCTGCTCGATCACGCCCAGGCCGTTTTTGACCCTCACCGTCACCACCGCGTCCTTACCGGCTGTCCGTTGGTATGCCTTCTCGGCCAGCGGCGCCAGGTCCTCGCGCATATAGAACCGCTTGAAGGGCACCGTCACCGTCCACAGGCCGGTGGCCGCCGTATAGTAGCCCGCCCTTGCCGCCACGTAGTCGCCGGCCGCGGGCTTCGCGGCGCTTACCGCCGTGATGCGGGCGAAGCCGTCGGCGTCGGTGCCGAGCGAGGCATAGACCGTCTGGTTATATTGGAAATTCTCGCCCGGCGCCGCCGGCCCCCTGGTATCCTTGAACCGCAGGTCGACATAGCGGCCGCGCAGCGCGTCGAAAGGATCGACCGGCGCCGTCCGCCACTTGTAGGCGACCCCCGTCTGCAGGATATCCTCCCATCGCCAGGCCATGTAAAGCGGCGCCGCCAACTGGACGGCGGCCAGCACCGCGAACAGGATCACGACAACCCGCCGCTTCGTCATTTCGCCCCACCGCCCTTCCGGCGGGACATCGCCACGTTCACTGCCAGGAACGCCGCGCCGACGGCGATGAACGCCACGCCTCGCACCACGAAGCTGTAGCTGAAGTCGAAAAAGCGCAGCAGCACGAGCGCCGCCAGCATCAGCATCCCCGCGTTCAGCAGGCCGAGCCGGTTCTCCCGCGCCCCCTGCCGTATGTAGCCGACGCTCACCGCCAGCAGGTACAGGCTCATGAACACGGCCGCGTACACGCCGCTCCTGTCGGCGGCCTGCAGCATATACCCGGCGCCGACCGCCAGCGGCAGCACCGCGATCAGCCCCGGCCACGGCTCCTTCCGCTTCGCCAGCAGCGCGCCCAGCCCGACGAACAGCGCGACCAGCCCCAGGACGGCCAGGTATTCCTCCCGGCTGACGGTCGGCGGCTGGCGCAGCAGCCAGGCCCCCTTGAAGGACAGGCTGAAGGCCATAATCAAGGCCCCCGCCATCCCCAGCGCCTGAAAAGGCTTCTTCCACCCCTTGTCCTCCGCGGCGAACAACAGCCGCCCGGCGAGATAGGTGGCGCAGAACAGCAGCGGATACGCTATCCGCCACAGCTGCTTGTCCCCGGTCAGGGAAAAGCAGGCGTAAAAGCACAGCAGCACCAGCCACGACATTATAACCGCCGGGTTGCCGTAACGGTCGGCCCTCAGCAGCCGCGCGTAATACGGCAGCACGAGCGCCAGCAGACCCCAGGCCGCGTACTTGATCGCCCCCAGCCCCTGCACCGACGCCAGCCAGGCCGCGACGCCCGCCAGGTACATCCCGGCCACGCCCTCGGCCTCCATCAGATACACCAGCGGCAGCGACAGCAGCATCCAGACGAGCAGGAAATTCTTGAAGTCGTCCACCAGATGATACGTCTGCCCCACGAGGGCGATGCACGCCCCCACCGACAGCGCCAGGAACGCCGCCGTCCCTTCCGTCCACGCCCGGCTGTCGCGCCTGCGCAGCAGGGCGAACGCCGCCGCCGCCTGGGCGAGTAGCAGCTGGCCGAGCGAGATCAGCAGCCGCGTCATGTGGTCCAGCCTGTCCCAGTTGTGCCCGAGGATGAGGATGATCCCCAGCCCTAGCAGCACCGCGCCGACGAAGCCGAACACCGTCAGCAGCGTCCAGCGGCCCAGCCCTTGCGGCAGTGGCCCGTAATGCTCCCTGATTCGTTCCGCGGCCTCGGCCGTAAGAACGCCTCCCGCCACCAGCTCGGGCAGCTGTCCGTACAGCCAGGCCACCGCTTTCTTGTTCATCGGCTACCTCCGAAAATCTCTTCCCATTCCTTGGAAAATCGTTCGCCGCCCGCCCGGCGTTCTCCTTCCTCTTCCCGGCACCCGTCCCGCGCCGCAACAGACTAAAAAGCCCGCATTTCCGCGGGCTTTAAGCCGTAATCCTAACGCGCCCTATTTCAGGCCGGCGTGGTAGCTCTGCAGCGACCTGACCTCGCTCCGGCCGCCGTCGTCCTTGAAGGCCGCGATCCCCTTCACCGCCGCCCTGGCCGCCGCCAGCGTCGTGATATAGGCGATCTTCTGCTTGATCGCCGCCTTGCGGATATACGAATCATCCTCCAGCGCCTGCCTGCCCATCGGCGTGTTGATCACCAGCTGGATCTCGCCGTTGGTGATCGCGTCGGGGATATTCGGCCGCCCCTCCTGGATCTTCCTGATCTTGTCGCACTTTATCCCGTTGTCCTGCAGGTAGCGGCACGTGCCGCCGGTCGCCAGAATCTTGAAGCCCAGCCGCGCTATCTCGCGGGCCAGCTCCAGCAGCTCGGGCTTGTCGTGGTCGGTCACGCTCAGCAGGGCAGTCCCCTCGACCGGCAGCGACACCTGGGTGGCCTCCTGGGCCTTGTAGAACGCCATGCCGAACGAATCCGCGATCCCCAGCACCTCGCCGGTCGAGCGCATCTCCGGCCCCAGGACGGGGTCGACCTCCGGGAACATGTTGAACGGGAAGACGGCCTCCTTCACGCCGAAATGGGCAATATCCCGCGTCTTGTAGGCGCCGAGGTCGACGCTCTTGCCGGTCAGCGGCGCGGCCATGAGCATCGTCGCCAGCCGCACCATCGAGATGTCGCACACCTTGGAGACGAGCGGCACCGTCCGGGAGGCACGCGGGTTGGCCTCCAGCACGTACACCATGTCGTCGGCGATGGCGTACTGCATATTCATCAGGCCGCGGACGCCCATCGTCTCGGCCACGGCGCACGTGTAGCGCTCGATGGTCGCCAGGTGGCGCGGCGGTATGGAGATGGGCGGGATGACGCACGCCGAATCGCCGGAATGCACCCCGGCCAGCTCAATGTGCTCCATGATCTGCGGCACGAACGTCCGCGTGCCGTCGCACACCGCGTCGGCCTCCGTCTCGATGGCGTTCTCCAGGAACTTGTCGATCAGGATCGGCCGCTCCGGCGTTACGCCGATCGCGCTGGCCATATAGCGCCTGAGCATCGCGTCGTTGTGGACGACCTCCATGCCGCGCCCGCCCAGCACGTACGACGGCCTCACCATCAGCGGGTAGCCGATCCGCCCGGCGATCGCCAGCGCCTCGTCCACCGTGCTGGCCATACCCGACTCCGGCATCGGTATCCCCAGCTTCTCCATTATCGCCCGGAAGCGGTCGCGGTCCTCGGCCAGGTCGATCGTCTCCGGGCTGGTGCCGAGGATGGTGACCCCCGCCTTGGCCAGCTCGCCGGCGATGTTCAGCGGCGTCTGGCCGCCGAACTGCACGATCGCCCCCAGCGGCTTCTCCTTCTCGTAGATGCTCAGCACGTCCTCCACGGTCAGCGGCTCGAAATACAGCTTGTCGGACGTATCGTAGTCGGTCGACACCGTCTCCGGGTTGCAATTGACGATGATCGTCTCGAAGCCGAGGTCGCGCAGCGTGAAGGCGGCATGCACGCAGCAGTAGTCGAACTCGATGCCCTGGCCGATGCGGTTCGGCCCGCCGCCCAGCACCATCACCTTCGGCTTGTCGCTCGCCGTCGTCCGGTCGGGCGCGTTGTAGGTCGAGAAATAATAGGCCGCGTTCTCCACCCCGCTCACCGGCACGGCCTCCCAACTCTCCGTCAGGCCGAGGGCGATGCGCTGCTTGCGGATCGCCTCCTCCGGCAGCCTGAGCAGCCCGGCCAGGTACCGGTCGGCGAAGCCGTCCTTCTTGGCGCGGACGAGCAGCTCGTCGGGCAGCTTGCCGCCCTTGTGGCGGAGAATTTCCTCCTCCAGTTCGACCAGTTCCTTCATCTGCTGCAGAAACCACGGCTTGATGTGCGTCAGCTCGTACAGCCTGCCGCTGTCCGCGCCCTTGCGCAGCGCCTCGTACATGATGAACTGCCGCTCGCTCGTGGCGTGGCGCAGCAGCCCCAGCAGCTCATCGCGCGACAAAGTGTTGAAATCCTTGGCGAAGCCCAGCCCGTAGCGGCCGATCTCCAGCGAGCGGATGGCCTTCTGCAGCGCCTCCTTATAATTCTTGCCGATGCTCATGACCTCGCCGACGGCCCGCATTTGCGTGCCCAGCTTATCCTCGGCGCCGGGGAACTTCTCGAACGCCCAGCGGGCGAACTTGATGACGACGTAATCCCCGGACGGCGTATACTTCTCCAGCGTCCCGTCCCGCCAGTACGGGATCTCGTCCAGCGTCAGGCCGGCAGCCAGCATCGTCGACACCATGGCGATCGGGAAGCCGGTGGCCTTGGACGCCAGCGCCGACGAGCGCGACGTGCGGGGATTGATCTCGATCACGACCACCCGCCCCGTCTTCGGGTCGTGGGCGAACTGCACGTTCGTGCCGCCGATCACCTCGATGGCCTCGACGATCTTGTACGAATACTCCTGCAGCCTTTTCTGCAGCGCGGGGTCGATGGTCAACATCGGCGCGGCGCAGTAAGAATCGCCGGTATGCACGCCCATCGCGTCGATATTCTCGATGAAGCACACCGTAATCATCTGGTTCTTGGCGTCCCGCACCACCTCGAGCTCAAGTTCTTCCCAGCCCAGCACCGATTCCTCGATCAGCACCTGACCGATGAGGCTGGCGGACAGACCGCGCGACACGATCACCCGCAGCTCCTCAACGTTGTACACCAGCCCGCCGCCCGTGCCGCCCATGGTATACGCCGGGCGCACCACCACCGGGAAGCCGAGCTCCTGGGCGATCTCCTCCGCTTCGGCGATCGTATAGGCCGGCTTGCTGCGGGGCATCTCGATCCCCAGGCGGGCCATCGTCTCCTTGAAAGCGATGCGATCCTCGCCGCGCTCGATCGCGTTCAGCTGTACGCCGATCACCTGCACGCCGTACTGCTCCAGCACCCCGGCCTTGCCCAGCTCGGCGCTGAGGTTGAGGGCCGACTGGCCGCCGAGATTGGGCAGCAGCGCGTCGGGGCGTTCCTTAGCGATGATCTCCGTCAGCCGCTTCACGTTCAGAGGCTCGATGTACGTCACGTCGGCGATCCCCGGATCGGTCATGATCGTCGCCGGGTTGGAGTTGACGAGCACGATCTCGTACCCCAGCCGGCGCAGCGCCTTGCAGGCCTGCGTGCCCGAATAGTCGAACTCGCACGCCTGGCCGATGATGATCGGCCCCGAACCGATGATCAGTATCTTGTGAATGTCCGTGCGTTTCGGCAAAGATAACACTCCCCATTCCTCTTTATTAGGCGGCCCCCGTCTCAGTCCGTTTTACATAATATTATTCCGGCAAAATAACGACAGGATAACCCCTTTATTTGATTGTATATATATTTCCAGCAAAATTTCGCCACTCCTCTGGAAAATACTTCTTTCCGGCCGTTAGCCGCGCAAAAATAAGCGCAGCCCGCCCTCCCGGCAGGCTTGCGCTTCTTCTTCAACCTTTTTTGTCCGCTTTATCAGTCGGCCTTCTGCACCGGCTTGTCGTTTTGCCATTCGCCGCTGTAAATCACCTTGCCGACCGGATCCTTCATCACCCCGAAGCCGTGGCGGACGCCCTGTTTGTAGTCGCCCTCGTAAGTGGCGCCGTTCGGCCACCTCAGCAGCCCCTTGCCTTCAGGGATGCCGTTGACCCAATCGCCCTCGTACGAGCGGCCGTCCGGTTCCTTCAGCAGCCCTTTGCCTTCCGGCCGGCCGGCCTTCCAGTCGCCCTCGTAAATGCGGCCGCTCGGCTGGACGGCTTTGCCCCTGCCTTCGCGCAGACCGGCCTGCCAGTCGCCCTCGTAGACCTCGCCGTCCGACCACCTGACGGTCGCCCTGCCGTCCAGCTTGCCGGCCTTCATCCCCCCGTCGGCCTGGACCTTCACCTCCTGGCCCTGTACCTTGTAAGCGTATTCCAGCCTCCCCAAGCCTTCGGCCTTGCCGTCCGCCGCCGGCCCGGACCAGCTCGCCGCCAGCAGCGTCGCTCCCTCGGCCCGGAACACGATGCAGAGCTTTGTGCCCGTCTTCGCGTCCGCAGTCCACGCCTCGACCGGCACGGCGGTCGCCGTGCCGGCCGCTGCCAGGATAAAGGCCGCGATCGCCGCCAGCAGCGGCAGTTTCTTCCTCATAGCATAACCCTCCCCTTCGACGCCTTTACCCTACGAACTTGCCGTTCTGCCATCTGCCTTTCTGGACAACCTTCCCGCTCGGGTCGTACGCCACCCCGTAGCCGTGGAAAGCGCCGTCGACGACATCCCCTTCGTAGCGGTAGCCGTTGGCGAACCGGTAGACGCCCTTGCCGTTCATCTGGCCGTTGGCGAAGTCGCCCTCAAAGCTGTTGCCGTTGGGGAACTTTATCAGCCCCTTGCCGTTTGCCGCGCCATTCGCCCAGTCGCCCTCGTACACGTTGCCGCTCGCCCATCGCATCGTCCCTTTGCCGACGCGGACGCCGTCCACGTAATCGCCGCTGTAGCTGTGGCCGCCAGCCCAGTTCATGGTGCCCGTGCCGTTATACTTGCCGTTTTTCATCGTCCCGTCGTAAGCGTAAGCGAGCTTGCCTTTGCTGTAATACTGCATCGACCCCTGGCCGTCGGCGCGGTCCTGGCCGTTGTGGCCGCCCGTCCACGTGGCGCTGTCGCCGGCCTGGAGCCCGGTTATCCACACCAGCGCGCCCGAATTCGTCCTCAGCCAGCCGTCGGCGGCGGCAACCGCCGTCGTGCAGGCCACCGCCAGGATAAGCGCCGCCGCCAGCGTCAAAATCACTTTCCCGCGCATCGCAAATCTCCTCCTCAGTCAGCCTTCTGCACCGGCTTGTCGTTCTTCCACTGGCCGCTGTAGACCACCTTGCCTGTCGGATCCTTCACGACCCCGAACCCCTCGCGCTGGCCCTGCCTGTAGTCGCCCTCGTAGGTGGCGCCGTTCGGCCATCTCAGCAGCACCTTGCCGTCCGGCCAGCCGTTTTTGAACTCACCGGCGAAGACGCGGCCGTCGGCCTCCCTGAGAACGCCCTGGCCGTCCGGCAGGCCGGCCTTGTAGTCGCCCTCGTACACCCTGCCGTCAGGCCACCTGCCTATACCCTTTCCGTCCTTCAAGCCTTCCTTGTAGTAGCCGTCGTAAGTCGTGCCGTCCGACCACCTGAGGCTGGCCTTGCCGTCCAGCTTGCCGGCCTTCATCGCGGCCTCGCCCTGGGCGGTCGTTTCCCTGCCGTCCTTGCCCCTGGTCACGTATTGCAGCGTTCCCCGGCCCTCGGCCTTGCCGTCCATGGCCGGCCCGGACCAGCGCGCCGCCGCCAGGGCGTCCTCGCTGTCATCCCAGAACATGATGCAGATTTTGCTGCCGGTCGCCGGGTCGGCCGTCCATTTCTCGAGCGCCGCCAGGGCTGATACCGTCCCGGTGCAGGCCGGCGTAAGAACGGCGACCGCCGCCAGTATCGCCAGAGCCCTTTTCATCGTCACTTCCGCCCCTCCCTTGCTTATGTCAGCGCAGCAGTCCCTCCAGGCAGTCGATCTCCCGGGAAACGCGCGCCGCCTTCTCGCGCAGCTGCTCCATCGCCTGCATGTTATATCTCAGGTCGTTCTTCATCCTGGCGACCTGCGGACCCCACACCACGTACAGGTCCATCACGTCCCAGAAGAAATCCGAGGCGTAGGCGGCCATCTTGCCCATCGTCACCACCTGCCACAGCTTGTCGTTCGCGAACCACTCCTTCTTCTTCAGGAACTCCTCCAGCCTGGGATGGTCGAGGAGGATCTTGCCGATCAGCAGCGCCGTGTCCACGCCCCGCTGGAAGCCGCCCGACTCCTTGCCGGCCTGTTCCCACTTATCGATATCCTTGGCGTAATTCGCCCCTTTGTACAGGTCGAGCAGCCTGGCCGTGTTGGCGACGGAATCCGCGTAATTGGCCGCAAGGGCGCTCTTCAGCCTGATCTCCTCGGCGAGCGCCGCCCGCGCCGCGTCGCTCATCGGCGTCGAGCTCCTGGCGATCAGGCCCGCGATCTCGTCCTTCATCTGCTTGATCTTGCTGTTGTGGATGTCCATGTACTTATCCATCGGCAGATCGAAAAGGGTCGCGATCGCGAACTCCCAGGCGCGGTCCTTGGCGGCCTCGAAATCCTTCGTCATCGCCGCCGTCAGCCTGTCGATCTCGGCCCGCTCGGCCGCGTTAATGGCGATCAGCCTGCGCAGCGCCTCGTTGATATACTTCAGCCTGTCCCGCGCCTCGCCCAGCTTCTTCGTCAGGTAGGCCCGGCGCTCGGCCGGCAGCGTCTCCGCCCCCAGCGAGCTTTCGCCGCACACCGTTATCTCCGGCTGCTTCGCGGCTGCGGGCGGCGCGGCCGGCGGCACGTCGCCGAGCTGCCCCGTTTGCAGCTTGAGCAGATAGTCCGAAGCCGCCGCCGGGTTGTTGTTCACCTGCGTGTAGAGGTTGCCCAGCTGGCCCAGCGCGGCGTTGGCCGCCGCGGCCGACGCCGGGTTCTGGCTGAGCGTCGCGATCTGCTTGTGGGTCTGCTTGATCAGCTCCTTCTGCAGCTGCACGCCGGCCGCCGTCACCGGCGCGGCCTTGGGCTCGGGCACCGCGATATTCAGCTTCGCCAGGTCGCTCTTCGTCAGACTGCCGTTCATCGCCTGGGCGCTGAGCTCGGCCAAGTACCTGGCGCTCTCCAGATCGCCGCTCTGCGCCGCCGTCACCGCCTTCTGGCCGAGGCCGGCGCTCAGCACCAGCTGGCCGGTCACCTTCGTCTCGCCCACCGGCGCCGGCGTCATCTGCGTCCAATTGCCCTTCGGCTTGAAATTTATGCCGCCTTCCGTTACCAGATAGGTGGTCAGCAGCGTCTTGCCGTCCGCGGCCGGCAGATACGCCTGGCTTACGATACACTGCAGCGGGAACTTGTCCGGCATGGTCCACTTCTCCTGGGCCGCGCCGCCCAGGTCTACCGGCACCTTCCCGGCCTGGAGCCACTGGGCCAGGGCGATGACCTTGGCCGCCTCCCGCACCTTGTGGAAGGCCGGAATGATACGTGCGTACTCCTCGAAGCCGGCCTCCAGATGGTGGGCCCGCCACGCCGTATAGGGCTCGGCGGCCTCCTCCTTCTGCGGCAGTAAATCGACCAGATCGTTGGCGTCCGCGCTGAACACCGTCATCTGCGCCGTGCCGAACGACACCACGTTCCGCTCCGGCGTAGCCGTCATCGCCACCAGCTTCGGCTCGATCCATATCCGGCTTGTCTTGGCGCCGCTGCCGCCCACCAGCTTATTCTCCGCCTTGAACTCCGGCCCGGTGCGGAAACCGCTAAGCCGAATGAACAGCTCCGGCACCGTGACCGCGCTCTTCAAGGCGTAGTCGGCCTCGAACATTATCCTCGCCAGCTGGGAGCCGCCGTCGAGGCCTATCGGCTCGATGACGGAGTAAATCGGCGGCAGCTGCGGGAAAAATGCGCCCGTCGCCGCCGGGGAAAGCGTTATCCGGTTGAAGGCCTGGTTCATCAGATTGACGTTGCTGTTTTTGCGGTAATAGGGCATCAGGTTCTGAGCCGTTTTCGCCGCTTCCTGCCACGTCATGCTCCCCGTCGCCAGGCGCTTGCGCAGCTCGGCCGCCGTCTCCGGTCCCGCGAGCCTCATCTGCTCGGCCGCGGCCACGAACACCGCCCCGGCCATAGCGCCGAACCTCGCCTCCGCCGTGCCGCCGCGGGCGAGGCTGGCGGCCGCCTCCTCGCCGCGCCCCAGGGCCTGCAGCGCCTGCGCCTCCGCCTCGGGCGTCCTCTGGTATAGCAGCTCCAGGGCGCGGGCGACCTCCTCGTAGCCGAGGCTGCGGAACGCCTTGACCTGGATGGCGGCGATCGCGGCCGGCGGCAGCGCCTCCGCATTGCCCTCGCCGATGACGTCGAACCGGCAGTAATTATACCAGGCCGCGTACTCTTCCGGGGTCAGGCCGTAGGCGGCGGCCAGCTCCCTGATCATCTGCTGCCGCTCCCGCTCCAGGCCGGGGTGGCCCTGTACCATGTCGGGAATCTCGTTCGCCCCCGTATTCTCCAGCCTGGCGACGATGACCGGCTTGAGGTCCTCCAGCACCTTCTTCGTCGCCGGCGCCGGGATGATGTTCAGGCGGGGCGTGGGATTCGCCAGCGCCGTCTTCAGCAGGTCTAGATACGGTATCGGCCCGGTGTTGTAATTCTTGTCGTAATGGCCGATGATGGCGATCCGCCCCGTCTGCGGGTCGAGGACGACCTGGTCGAGGACGTTGACGGCGTCCAGCGCCTCGATCGCCGACGGCGCGGCCGTTGGCGGCGGCGGCACCCCGGGGATAGCGAACGCCGCCGTCACCTCCTGCACCGCCAGCCGCACGCGGCCGGTCAGGACGATCTGGCGCTCGAGCACCGCGCCGCCGCGGCTTATCGTCAGCCGCAGGGGCGTGTACAGCGGGAAGTTGTTCTTCACCGCCCGGAACTCCTGCACCGACCGCACGGCCGCCCCGTCGATCGCCAGCAGCACGTCGCCCGCCTGCAGCCCGGCCTTAGCCGCCGGCGAGTCCGGGGTGAACCCCTGGATGAGCACCCCCCGGCCGCCGGCCTCAGCGGTGTATATGCCCCAGGAGATTTGCTGTGGCTCCGCCGCCGCGGCCAAGCCGAGGCGGCATACCAGAACAAGTGCTGCAAATGCTGCGCACGCAAGAAAAACTTTACCCCTCACCCCGATACCCCCCGTCGCCCAATCTGTCAAACGACAGAAAATTGCGGCATCTTTTGGCAAAATCTTATCATAACCCGCGTCGGCTGCGTACTACCCGTTACGGGTAGTCTTTGCCCAGTCTGCGCAAAAAGCGCATCCCCGGCCGCCGCAAAACAAAACCCGCGACAGCGTCGCGGGCCTGCTACCGTTCCCTAACCCATCTTCCGCCGCGGCCCGGCTACATGAAACCGCGGAACTCCTCGCGCACCAGGGTGGCATAGGCGTACTTTATCATCGTCACCACATCGAAGACGGGCAGCCCGGTCACAGCCTGCAAGTTATGCGCATAAGGGGCCATATTCGTGCATTCCAGGACGAGCGCGCCGACCTCCGGGCGCTCGCGCACCAGCCGCTCGGCCGTGCGGACCATCTCGTCGTTGACTCTCGCCACATCCAGATACGGCTTGCCCCCGAGGAAAATCTCCGTGAACGCCGGCGCCTCTTCCATGCCCGCTATCGCCGTCGGGATATGCTCGATGCCGACCCCGGCCAGATGCCTGGCCGTGAGCGATTGCGCCCGCGCCGTCATGATGCCGACGATCTTGTTCTTATTCAGAATCGCATGGGCGATAGGCACCTGCAGCAGGCTGGAACTGTACACCGGAATGCCGACCGCCGCCGCCAGCTCCTGGTGAAAAATGGCGAGAAATCCGCAGCTCGTGGCGATCGCCCTCACCCCGTCGCGTTCCAGCCTGCGGGCGGCGGCGACGAACGGCTGCAGCAGCGCCGGGTCGGCCTCCTTCACCACCCGTTGCGGTGAGGCCCCCTCGACGGTCAGGTAACGGACCGGGAAGGGAAAAGTGCTGGCGTTGCCGACGTCGCCGGGAATGCGCGGAAAAACCGTATCCAGCATGATGATGCCGATCGCCTCGCCGTAATTCGTCCGCCCCCCGTCATATCTCATCTTAGCTTCCTCCAGCCTGTTTGCCGTAATGCCGTCCCGGTGCATACCGATGATATGCAAATATATGCACATAATCGGCGGATAGAACAGCGAACGCCGGCTACCGGGCGGTTCCATGCGGAAGAGCACCCCCGGCGGGAAGTGCTCTTCGCATAGCCGATATCGGGTATGTCGCTATTTGACCTGCGGGATGTTGTCGCCGTACACGTTGTGGAGGGCGCGGTCGCCGGGCAGCATCTCCGGCTTGGGAGCAGGCTCGACCGGCGGAGTGTACGGCTTGTGATGCTTGCTCTCGTCCACCAGCCACCACACCACGCCCACGCCGGCGATCCACTTGCCGTATTGCACCCAGAAGCTCGGATGATGGGCCGACGCCGTGGCGGCGAGCAGGCCGGCGCCCGAGGTCAGGCAGAAGACCCCGATCAGGATGCAGATGATGAGCTTTTTCAACCATATCACTCCTTGTTTGTTTATTGGTTCCAACATATTCGCCGCCCGGCGAATTTACGACAAATATTCGCTTTTTCGCCGCCAAAAACTTCCCCGCCCGCCCCGCAACCCCGTCCCTCCGCCACCCACCTCCCACAAACGACAAAAAGCCGCGAACCCGCGGCCTTTGTCTTTCGGTGAACGTCACGTCGCCGAGCTTGATCGGTTTACACCCACCCCCGTCCGTCGTCTACGGCCGGAGTTTATTACCGTACCGCCAGATGCCCATCGCCCCGGCCGCCTTTATCAGCTCCTCCCGGAAATCGGGATGGGAGATGCCGATGATCGCCTCGGCCCGCTCCCACGTCGACCGGCCGGCCAGGTAGGCCATCCCCCACTCGGTCACCAGGTACTGCGCCTGGCTGCGCGGGTCGGTTACCGTCTCGCCCGGCAGCAGCGAAGGCATCACCCGCGACCGCGTTTCGCCCGTCTTTTTGTCGGTGTACGCGGAAGCGAAACAGATGAAGCTCTTGCCCCCCGGCGACAGATACGCGCCGGTCAAAAAGTCGAGCTGCCCGCCCGTGCCGCTGATCTGCCTCGTGCCCGACGACTCGGCCGACACCTGCCCGTACAGATCCACGGCGACGCAGTTGTTGACCGTCACCATCTTGTCCAGTTGGGCGATGACCTGCGGGTTATTGACATAATCCACGGGGTACGAGGCCAGGCCGGGGTTGTCGTCCAGCCAGTCGTACAGCTCCCGCGAACCGGAGCAGAACGTCCACACGCCCTTGCCACGGTCGATGCTCTTGCGCCGGTTCGTCAGCTTGCCGGCCTTGTACATCGCCAGGTAGGCATCGACAAGCATCTCGGTGTGCATCCCCAGGTCCTTGAGGTCGGTCTCGGCGATCATCGACCCCACCGTGTTCGGCATGCCGCCGATCCCCAGCTGGATGGTCGAACCGTCCTCGATGTGCGGCAGGATGGCCTGGGCGATCTTCCGGTCCACCTCGGTAGGCGCGGCGCACGGCAGCGCCACCAGCTCGGGACTGTCCCCCTCGACGATGTAGTCTACGTCGGAAATATGGACGCACTCGTCCCGTCCCCCCAGGGCCCGCGGCAGCTTGTCGTTAACCTCCACGATCACGGTCTTGGCCTTGCTCACGATCGCCGCATTGGCCGAATTGGTCACCGAGAAGTTGAAATACCCGTGCCTGTCCGGCGGCGCGACCTGCAGCACGGCGACGTCGACATCGAGATCGTTGCGGTAATGCTGCGGCATGTTGCGGTAGACAAGCGGGATGTAATCGCACAGCCCCTGTTCGTGCATCTTCCGCTCGTAGCCGCCGAAGTGCCAGCTGCAGTACGTGAAAACCTCCCGCCGGGGGTCGGCCTCAAGTATCGCCAACGGCCGCATCGCCAGCGTCCCCCTGACCTTGACGTCCTGCAGCCGCCCCTTCTCGGCGGCCAGCGCCTTGTCCATCGCCACGCAGAACGTCTGGCAAAAGCCGAAATCCACCCAATCCCCGGATTCGACCGCCTTGGCGGCCTGCTCCGCGGTCGTCAGTTTCCGGCGGTATTCGTTTGCGAAATCCAACCCGGACCCTCCCTCTCCCCACATCCGAATGTATAAACTACTTCTGCATAAAGCCGCCGATGACGACGAGCGCGATGCCGGCGCCGGCGAGCAGCGTCACCCCGGCGTGGCCCGCGTGCCCCTGCAGGAAGCCGGCGGCAAACACCGCCTGCCCGCCCAGGCCGAGGGCGGCGGCCAGTCCGGCCGCCAAGCCGCCGACGGTGCCGATCACCATCAGCGCCGCGCCTGCTTTCGCGGCCGCAGATTTCCCGGAAATATTCTCTTCGCCGACAATATCCGTCCACAGCAGGTCCCATTTCTTCACCCGCGGGTACAGCACCAGCATGAGCGGTATGCCCAGGATGACCGACGGCAGCGAGTTGTTCACGCTGATGATCGTGGCCAGGGCGGCGAACGGCACCAGCTTGAGGGCGTCGCAGCCCCAGGCGATGATGAGCGCGCAGACCATCGAGCTCAGCACGGCGATGACGCCAAAATTGACGAGCTTCTTCGTGGTGTTGAGCAGCAGCGGGTCCCCGTCCCCCTCGTCGACCAGCCCCAGCCGCCCCCACAGCTTGTAAGGGATATAGGCGGAGTAGAAATTGCCGACAAAGCCGAAGATGCTGCCGGCGCTCAGCGTTCCGCAAAAATCGCCGATCAGGTTGCCGATCGCCGCCCCCCAGGCCCCGGCTGGGCCGAACAGCAACCCGAGCACGACCGGCAGCGCGTTGGCCGGGCGGATCTCCGTGAACCCGGGGATGAGCACCAGCGCCTTGAACGGGATGAGCAGCGCGGCGAAGATGGCGGCGCTCAGTGCGGTCAGCACCACCATCTTCGTATACTGCCACATGCCGAATACTTCCTTCATACAATTACCCTCCTTACCAGCCGGACGCCTTGACCCAGGCGCCTGCCAGCAGCGCCGCCCCGACCGCGGCCGATACAATATAGTCCGTCGCCCTGAAGGCGACCTCCAGATAGCTGCTCCGCGCGTCGCTGTACCCGAAGCCCTTCGACTCCAGCGCCATCGCGAACACATTCGTCCCGCGGATGACCGACACGAACACCGGGATGAGCAGCGGGACATACTTCCTTATCCGCGTCGCCGGGCCGCCGGCTTCGAGGTCCAGCCCCCGCGACCGCTGAGCCTGGACGATGATGTACGTCGTGCCCGCGATCATCGGCACCAGGCGGATGGCGGTCGAAAGCGCGAACGCCACGCGGTACGGCACCTTCAGCTTCTGGAGGCCCAGTGAAATCTCCTCGATCTTCGTGGCGCTGAGGAATATTATCCCGGCAACCATCATCACAATTATCTTCAAGCCGGCCGCCACGCCCTGCTCGATGCCCTCCAGCGTCACCGGCCCGATAAGCTTAGTGGCCCCCGGCCCCATAACCGACCAGATAACGACCGACAACAGGCCGATCATCGTCAGGATGACCTTTATCCGCCGCAGGTTGCCGAGCACCCGCCCCGACCATCCGTAGGCGGCGACCGCCGCAGCTATCCCTGCAAGTACTGTTAAAGAATCGAACATCAGCGCCAAAGCGAAGGTGGCGAGCATGACGAGCAGCTTGGTGCGCGGGTCGAGGCGGTGCAAGTATGTATCCTGTGGCTGATACAAAAACATCGTCATCGCTGCCCGTCCGCCTTCCGGGTGCAGGCCAGCAGCTCATCCACCGACAGCAGCGTCTTCCCCAGCCCGTTCGCCAGGCTGACCACCGGCGGCACCTGCAGCGCGCACGCGGCCAATGCCGCCTCATCGCCCAGGACATCGCGCGTCCGGCCGTACTTCGCCAGCCGGCCGTCCCGCATCACCGCCACCTTGTGCGCGTACTCGGCCACCACCCACATCGTATGCGTCACCATGATTATCGTATGCCCGGCGTCGTTCAGCCTTTTCACCAGCTGCATCATCCGGCGCTGTTCCTTATAGTCGAGGCCGGTCGTCGGCTCGTCGAGAACGATGACCTGCGGCCGGGCGGACAGCACGGCCGCGACGGCCACCCTCTGCCGCTCGCCCTTCGTCAGGGCGAACGGGTCCGCAGCCTCATAGCCTTCCAGGTCCACCGCCCGCAGCGCCTCCTTCACCGCCAGCTCGACGTCCGCCGCCGCGAACCCGCGCATCTTCGGACTGAAGGCGACCTCGTCGTACACCGTGTCGGCGAATATCTGGTGATCGGGGTTCTGGAAGACATAGCCCACGTCGCGGCCGACCTCGTAAACGCTGCTGCGCCTGGTGTCCCGGCCGTTCACCGTCACCCACCCGGCCGTCGGCGCCAGCAGCCCGTTGAAATGCTTGACAAGCGTCGTCTTGCCACAGCCGTTCGCCCCGACCACGGCGAGGAACTCGCCCGCCCGTATCTCCAGGTCGACGCCCTTGAGCGCCGGCTCTCCCGTCTCATAGCGGTGCTCGAGCCCGCGCGCGGCGACGACGGGGTCGCCGCAGCGCTCTTCCCGGGCGGCATCCGCCGCCAGCAGCGCCGCGTACCGCTCGTCGTCGAGCGCGAACCCGCCGGCGGCAAAAGCGGCCGCGCCCGCCGCGGGCGTCAGGGGCAGGTCCTCCTGGGCCACCCCCAGCCTGCCGAAGTATTCCGCTATCGGCAGCGGCTGCAGGCCCAGGGCAGCAAAAAAATCCACCGCGCGCAATACGTCGGCCGGCCGGCCGTCAGCTGCGACGCCGCCTTTGTCCATAACGACGAGACGGTCGGCCGCCAGCGCCGCCTCCGTCTCGTGCTCGATGATCAGCACGGTCAGCCCCTCGTCGTGCAGGCGCCCGGCGATGGCGAACACCGCCTGTTTACCCGCCGGGTCGAGGTCGGTCGTCGGCTCGTCCATGCAGATTATCCGCGGCTTTATCGCCAGCACCGACCCGATGGCCAGCCGCTGCTTCTCCCCGCCTGACAACGTGGACGGCTCGCGGTCCTCCAGCCCCTCGAGGCTCACGGCCCGCACCGTCTCAGCGATGATGCCGTCCATCTCCCGCCGGTCGACGTTGAAATTCTCCGGCCCGAACACGATCTCCAGCCGGCTGTTGGTCGAAAAGAGCTGGGCCTCGAAATCCTGGAACACCAACCCGATGTCCCGGGCCATCGCGCCGACCCTCTCCTTCGCCGGGTCGCGGCCAAGGACGCCGATGCACCCACCGTACTCGCCCCTTACGAAATTGGGGATCAGGCCGTTCAGGCACGCGGCGAACGTGGATTTGCCCGCGCCGCTCGGCCCCATCACGACGACGAACTGGCCGGCGGCCACGTCGAGATTGACGCCGGCCAGCGCCTGCCCCTTCTGGCCCTTGTACCGGAAAGACAAATCGCGGATAGTGATGGCGTTCGCTGCGTCCTGCGACGTCAAGTCGGTCTGCTGCGTCTTCAACTGTTGAACCTCCCGGCGGCAAATGCCGTTTTGTTCCAAATTCGCCCCGCAGCGGCAAATTCCTACTTTGGCCGGTTTTTCATTCATCCCGCCGCGCCGCGAAGCTGCTGCTGCTGGCGTTCAGCTCGCCGCCGAGGAGGAAGATCCGCGTGCTGAACGTTTTTGAACTGCAGTTTCATCATACCATGCCGCCCCCGCGCCGCCTACCCTTGTTCGCCACAAGCAAAACCCGCGACAGCATCGCGGGTTTGCTTCGTCACCCCAGTCGGTCCTCGACCGTGTGGAGGAAGTATGTGGCGGCCAGCAAATCGGCCGCGCCGCCGGGGCTGATGTTGCGCCTGATGAAGTCCCGATCCAGTTCCGCCACCGCCCGGCGGCCCGCTGCCGTCCGCATGCCGCCCGCGGCGACGACGGCGGCGGTCACCCGCCGCACGGTCGCCAAGGCGGCCGGCCCGTGCCTGTTGACGATCGTCGTGTCCTCGGCGACCGTCATCAGGGCGAGCAGCGTCTGCACGAGGGCGTCGTTGAGCTGCAACCCGTCGGCCAGGGCGGCGCGCAGAGCCGGCAGCCCGGCCTTCGTCACCGCCGGCAGCCCGGCCGCTACCTCGCCGCGTATCCCCGTCAGCCCGTGCTCCAGGTACAGCCTTTCCCCGGCCGTCAGTCTCCCGGCCGCCGCCTTTTCCTTCAGGGCCGCCAGCTCCCGCGTCACTATCCCCTCGCATACGGTACCGGCCAGCGCGGCGATGGCGGCCGCCGCCGGCTGCGCGGTCGTGCGCGCCGCCAGGGTCGCGGCCGCGGCCAGCACGCCGAGGAGAAACAGCAGCCCCTTCTGGGTGTTCACGCCGCCGGTGGCGGCAAACATCGCCCTTTCCCCCTCGCTGCCGATCGCCCGCAGCGCCGGCAGCAGCTCGTCCGGCCGGCCGGTATGCTCGGCCCCGGCCAGCGCGCAGCGGAGCAGGTACGGCGCCAGCGCCGCACTGCTCTTCAGGAAGGTGAAGAAATCCATGTCGCCGTGGGCGCCGCTGTTGGCCCTGTCCACCAGCCCCGGCGCCGGCGTGCAGGCGATCTCCATCAGCATCGCCTCGAGCGCCGCCGTCGCCGCCGTTTCCGCGACATGCGGCCAGCGCCGCGTCGCCCCGGCCCGGTGGCCGAAAACAAGCCACCGCATCGCCGCCAGCACCTCGCCCTTGTCGTGGGCCGCCGACCGCACGCACGCGGCGGCCGGTCCGCCGCACAGCAGGCAGGCGCGGGGCGGCAGGCCGAGGTCCGTCCGGCTTATCTGCCGGCCGGCGGCGTCAAAAACGTCGATATCGAGAAGGCGGCCGCCGGCCAGCCCTTCCTCCAGCTCGATGCCCAGCCGCTTCAGGGCGGCCGGGTCGCCGGCCGCAGCCAATATCGCCGCCGGCCCGCCGGCGGC
>MTLD01003322.1_pt1 | contig 18439 bp, 22 predicted proteins | sample 1982471 | NCBI WGS metagenome assembly MTLD01 (sample SAMN05712604, study PRJNA340218) | biofilm metagenome | isolation source: sample SPM anode biofilm adapted to -50 mV | place: USA | collected 2012-02-03
ACTCATGATCGTATGTTGCCTTATAGAATTTTTGGGAGATTATACAAAAAGAGGGGTAAGACTTGGTTTAAGCAAGATAGGTTGCCGTATTTTTGCCCGCTTCTTTAGAGATATAGAGCGCTTGATCTGCTCTTTGTAGCATGATGTTAAAATCATCTTCTTGCTTATACGAGGTATAACCTATACTCAGATTGATTTGTAGGTCTTGATTTTCTTGATTTCGTGTGACAGGAATTGTTTTATTGTTAAACTCTTCCAAAATACGATTCACAATATGAGAAGCAGCATTTTTATCTTCATCAACAATGCAAATCACAAATTCATCCCCACCAAAACGAGCGATGGTATCTGAAGCGCGTAACAAATAACGAAGCGTTTGCGCGGTTGTTTTAATAGCTTCATCACCCACCAAATGCCCATAAGTGTCATTGATAGGCTTAAAATCATCGATATCTAAAATAACTAAAAAAAGTTGATTTTGTGAACGTTTGATTTTTTGAATTTCTTTATGAACAATGGTAACAAACATCAAACGATTGTACAATCCTGTTAAACCATCGAAATGGGATAGATTTTCAACTTCAAGGTAACTTTTTTTTAAAAAGTAGGCTAAGAGTGTGACAAGTGTCGAGATAATGACGGTTAAAATAAAAGAATAAATCAACGCTGTATGTACAATGGCTTGTTGGTCATGCAACCATTGCGTACTCATATACTGGTTTTCTGGGAAAGAGGACAAGTAGTGTTCTACATGCTTATCATGGAGCATAATGACAGGAACAGTGCTCATAAATAAGTTAATAATAAATGTGATAAAACCCAGTAATACAGGTCTCTTCAGTATAGCTCTTGGAATTCTTTTCATCCTAACGTATGCCCCTTTACGCAGATGGAAAATAGTACCATAAAAAAATTAAAAGAGAGGCTGTTTCAAAGATTTAAAAAAGAGAAAGAGTCGGGTTACGACTCTTTATACTCATATAATCCAGCGCTTAAATAACGCTCACCAGTGTCACACAAAATAGTAACAATTGTTTTACCTTTATTCTCTGGTAATTGTGCAACTGCAGAAGCGACATAGACATTGGCACCTGCTGAAATACCGACAAGCAGTCCTTCTTGTTTGGCCAAATTACGTGATGTTTCTATGGCATTATCATAGCTCACTTTAATGACTTCGTCATAAATCTTTGTGTCTAAAACAGCAGGTACGAAACCAGCCCCAATGCCTTGGATTTTGTGTGGTCCAGGATTGCCCCCTGAAAGTACAGGCGACGTGTCTGGCTCAACAGCAATAATTTTAATATTTGGATTGAGCTCTTTGAGACGTTTTCCTGTTCCTGTAATCGTTCCTCCTGTTCCTACAGCGGCGATAAAAATATCCACTTTGCCATCGGTATCTTTCCATATCTCTTCCGCTGTTGTTGCATAGTGAATCGCAGGATTGGATTCATTAGCAAATTGTTGAGGCACGAATGAGTTTGGTATCTCTTTGGAAAGTTCAGTTGCTTTATCCACAGCACCTCTCATACCTAGTGTAGGTTCCGTTAAGACCAATTCTGCACCTAAAGCGGCAAGAAGCTTACGACGCTCTAAACTCATGGAACTAGGCATGGTTAAGATGAGTTTCAGTCCTAAACTTGCACAAACAGTCGCAAGTCCAATTCCTGTATTGCCACTGGTTGGTTCAATAATAACCGAATTGTTATCGATTAGTTTTTTATCCAGAGCGGTTTTAATCATATTAAAGCCAATTCTGTCTTTCACAGAATGTGAAGGATTAAGAAACTCACATTTGCCAAGGACAAGTGCGTTAGAAGCTGTCGATGCATGGGTGAGTTTCACAAGAGGTGTATTGCCAATAAGTTCAGTTACGTTGTTTGCATACATAATTTAATCCTTTCAAGTTTAAATACTGTAGTTAAGTTGAGCATTAAAACGCTCGGCATAAATCTCAAAGTCCGATAACGGAAAATTGAAGATTTCTTGCAATTTAGCATTGCTCTCGGTATAAAAAATTCGTAAAATGGGGTCTTTCGTCTCACCGTCAATGACAGCAAGCGTTCCTTCTAATGCGATCAAAATATCTTTAATTAAAATATCTTGAGCATTTTTTGCGAGTAAATACCCACCGTATGCCCCTCGAACACTTGTAACAAGCCCTGCTTGACGCAGGAGAATTAACAGTTGTTCAAGATAATTTTGTGGGATTTCAGCTTTTGCCGAAATCTCTTTAATTTGCATGGGTTTATCACTTTTTGATAAAAAAAGCTGATACATGGCACTTAAGCCATACATGCCTTTGGTTGATAATAATGACATAATTTCTCCTTACCCCAATGCAATCGTTAAATCTTCAATCAAATCGTCTGCATTTTCAAGTCCAATGCTCAGACGAATGACACCTTCTTTAATGCCTGCTTTTTCTAACTCATCATGGGAGAGCTGCTGATGGGTCGTGCTCGCAGGATGGGTAATAATCGATTTTGAATCACCAATGTTTACAACGACTGAAAAGAGTTTTGTTGTGTTTAAAACATGTTTTGCACTCTCAAAATCTTCTACTTCAAAGCTTAACAAGCCTGATGTTAATCCATCTTTAAAATATTTTTTAGCTCTTTCATGTAAAGGATCACTCTCTAATGCAGGATACGCGACACTTTTGATTTTTGGATGCTTTTTCAAAAATGAAGCAACTTTATACGCATTGCGTGAATGCTCTTTGATACGAAGCGGTAACGTTTCTAAGCCTTGAATCAATAACCATGAATTGTACGGAGAGATTGTTGCTCCAATATCACGGATGAGTGAAAGACGAATCCTAAGTGAAAAAATCGGGAATGGCAATGTTGCATAAACGAGTCCATGATAACTCTCATCTGGCTCATTAAAATGTGCGTAACGAGGATTGTCAATTAATTTTGCATTCAACCCTTTTGCCTCGATGATTAAACCACCAAGCGCCGTGCCTTGACCGCTGATATATTTACTTGCACTGTGAACGCTTACATCAATACCATGGAGTAACGGTTGAAATAAAATAGGCGTAGCAACGGTATTATCACACACTGTGATAATATTGTATTTTTGCGCTACTGCAACAATTTTCTCGATATTAGGAATCGCAATTTGTGGATTTGAAAGTGATTCAAAAAAAATGGCTTTTGTCTTATCATCAATCAAAGCTTCCAAGTCATCGGCATTATCGCTATCAAAAACTTTGGCAGTGATACCAAAGCGTTTAATCGTATGTGTCAATAGTGTTGTAGCACCACCGTAAATTTTCTTAGCAACAATGATGTTATCGCCCACTTCTGCGAGGTTGGCAATGGCAAAAAAGATGGCAGCTTGTCCACTGGCTGTTGCAATGGCAGCTTCTCCGCCTTCTAAAGCAGCGATACGAGATTCTAAAACATCCGTCGTAGGATTGTTAAGACGTGTATAAATAGGTCCAAGCTCACGAAGAGCAAAACGATTTGCCGCTGTTTCTGCACTTCCAAAATCATAAGCGGTTGTTTGATACACAGGTACTGACATTGTTCCAAACTGCTGTTTGTCATATCCGTAATGTAAAGCAAGTGTTTCTTGATTCATAAAAAATCCTTTTTTTGTTTCGTTGCTGAAAGTATAGACTATTTTTAAATCAATGTCAAGTAATTTGATAAAATAACTAATGATTAAAAAAGTAGGGTATATTTTTTTGAGAGGGGAGGGTGAAATTTGCTCAACTATAATTTACATGTAAATGTGATAATTGCTTTTACATGTAAAAAGAATAATACGCCAAGCAAAGGATAAAATCTCTTTGCTAACGCCATTTATTATACAGATTATTATGCATATAATTTTATGTATATAACTGTAAATAGGCACTTTTAAGATAGCTATTTTTACCTATATTTTCTATTATTACTAACAGGATGTTAGTGCTTAAAATCGTGTGCTGCTCTATTTTAGAAGCGTTTTTTCAGAAGAGACGAGCTATAATCGAATGGTTTAAATAGCAGGAGTTTACATGTTATACGAAGACGAAGATGATTTTTTTATGGGGAGTCCTAAGAGTAAGTTTTTTGATATTCTCTTTAATGCCAATAGGGAATTAGTGAAAACAAAACTGCTCGAACTTGTTGATCGTTATTGTGCGATGGAACTATTACTTGAAAGAGAAATGGGTGAGGAAGCAACGGAACACGCTATTCGCACGACCCTTTTTGAAGAACCAGATGCTATATTACATCGCAATAATGATCTTTTTATTGCAACCGTTGGGGAAATATTAACTCAAAATGAGTAAAATAACCCATATTTTTTTGGGATGGTTGGTTTTAGCGCACTGCGCCTATGCGGAACAGCCGTTTAAATACCAACATCAATTCATTCTCAAAAAAGACGAACCAGGGTTAATGTTAATCAATCGTAAAGAGGTCACTAAGAAACCAACGGCAGACAATCCCAACAACGAATACCTTCTTCGTTTACGTTGGACGCTGTTTACCAATAATATGCTGACACTTTTAGTCAATTATAGAGGTTATCCGACACAATACGTTCTTGAGAAGCACAATCCGTTAAAAAATGTTGTAATACCTTTATTGCCTGATGGCGTTAATCGTATTGCTTCAAAAACATATGCCAAAATTGTTTTTAGTGACTTTAATCAAAGTAATCATGAGGCAATTTTAGATATATTTATAGCCGATATTCAAGATCGCATTGAGGTTGAATTTCGTCAGCCTAATAAAAAGTAGGACCGCACGTGCTGGAAAAAGTAGAAAATTTGATGTTAGAGATGGTTTCATCTTTAGGTGATGCCAGAAGTGTTGAACTCTTCCATAGAGTTCCCAAGGGCAAACGCCTACGCGCAAAGCTTATTTTAAAAATTGCAGGCGTGAGTGAATTTTCATTGAAACTTGCTGCCATTGTTGAGTTGATTCATGCGGCGAGTTTACTGCATGATGATGTCATAGACGATGCGTTTACCAGACGTGGCGAAGAGTCTATTAACGCACTTTTTGGCAACAAAACTGCCATTATGTTAGGTGATATTCTCTATTCAAAAGGTTTTAGCGAATTAACATCCATGCCTCAAGAAGTTGCTTACAGCATCTCGCATGCGGTTGCATTACTCTCCGTAGGAGAACTTTTAGATGTTGAATTAGCACAATCCTTTAACGATAATTTAGAACGCTATTTCGATATGATTTATAAAAAAACAGCTTCGTTGATAGAAGCTTCTGCAAAAGCTGCTGCTTTACTGGCTGGCAAAAACAGCGCTATTTATGCTCTTTATGGTAAAAATCTTGGACTTGCATTTCAAATTATTGATGATGTACTTGATATTACCGAATCCAGCGCAACACTTGGCAAACCTTCTTTGAATGACTTTAAAGAGGGCAAAACAACGCTTCCTTACGTTTACATGTATCAACGATTAAATGACCACGATAAAACAATGCTCCTATCGCTATTTGGTGTAACCTTAGATGCCAATCAAGCGGCATGGATTAAAACGAAAATGCAAGAAACCAATGCTATCGTTGATACCATTGATTACGCCAAAAAACTTGGTTTTGAGGCATTACACGCGATTGAAAAAGAAGAAGATGTCGGTTTATCTTCAATTATGAAAGAGATGATTGAGAGGAATTTTTAATGCACTATCTTACCATTAGTTTTACACACAAGAATACTGATATCAAGATTCGTGAAAAACTAGCGTTTAATTCGGAAGAGAAGAGCTGTCATTTTATGGCAACACTTAAAGCCTGTGCGGCAGTGAATGAAGTGATTTTACTTTCTACCTGTAATCGTGTAGAAATCATTGCCAGCGTGACAGATTGTCAATCGGCATTGAATGATGCATTAGACCTTCTAAGTCATGTTGCGAATGTCACACGTGAAGAATTAGAAGGACATGCGGATGTGTACGAGGATAATGGTGCTATTCATCATCTTTTTACGGTCTGTTCGTCTCTTGATAGCCTTGTTATTGGGGAGACTCAAATTGCAGGACAGCTAAAAGATGCTTTTAAATATGCGTTTGAAAACAACTATTGTGGTCAAAAACTAGGTCGTGCGATGCACCATGCGTTTCGTTGTGCGGCAGAAGTGCGCAGTCGTACGGACATCTCTAAAAGCCCCGTTTCCGTCTCCAGTGTCGCAGTGAATAAAGCCAAAGATTTATTGGGTAACTTAGGTGGTTTAACAGCTTTGGTTGTTGGAGCAGGGGAAATGAGTCAATTGGCGGCTAAGCATCTAATATCCAGTGGCGTGAATATTATTATCATCAACCGAAACCTTGAACGTGCCCAAGAACTTGCCGCTGAATTAGGCGAGCTTGCAACGGTTGCGCCTTATTCAAAACTCACAGAATTTATCAATCGTTATCGCCTTGTTTTTTCCGCAACAGGAGCTCCACACAGCGTCATTACCGATGATATGGTGGAAGAGCGAGAATTTTCACGCTATTGGTTCGACATTGCCGTACCTCGCGATATAGATGTGCAAGAACATAAAGACTTACAGGTCTATGCCGTGGATGATCTTGAAGAGATTGTCAATCGCAATATGTCGCTTCGAGAAGAACAAGCCAAGATTGCGTATAGTATTGTAGGACGCTCTACAATGGACTTTTTTAAATGGCTTCAAAGCATGTGCGTGGACCCAATTATCAAAGAGATTCGCGATAATGCAAAAGAGTGTTCACTGCAAGAACTCGAAAAAGCAATTAAAAAAGGGTATATTCCTGAAGAGTTGCAAGACCAAGTAGCGAAAGTCATGCACCATGCCTTTAACTCGTTTTTACATTCTGCGACTAAAAACTTAAAAGAAGTGGCCGAAAAACCAGAAGCCGATACGATTGTACAAGCGGTGCAATACATTTTTAATATCAATGAAGATCAAACAAAACGAATGAATCTATATAAATGTGAATACCAAATGGGGGGAATGAAATAATGAAGTTTTCAAAACTGTATGCACCAACAACAAAGGACGCGCCAAAAGATGCAACGCTTCCGAGTCATCAATATTTGGTGCGTGGCGGTTTTATCTCTCAAGTAGGAAGTGGACTGTATAACTTTTTGCCGATGGGAAAAATCGTTTTTGATAAAATCAAAAATGTCGTCAAAGAAGAGATGGATGAAACGGGTGCGCAAGAGATACAAATGGATGTGGTCACACCTGCGGAGCTTTGGAAACAAAGTGGTCGTTATGATGTCTTTGGCAAAGAGTTATGTCGCTTTAAAGATCGAAAAGAAAATGAGTTTGTTTTAGGACCCACCCACGAAGAGGTCGTTGTGGATATCGTTCGAAATCGTATCAACAGTTATAAACAATTACCATTACATTTGTACCAAATTACCACGAAATTTCGTGATGAAGCACGTCCTCGTTTTGGACTTCTTAGGGGTCGCGAATTTACGATGAAAGATGGGTACAGCTTTCATGAAGACGAAGCGTGCATGAAAAAAGAGTTTGAGGTCATGGAGAAAACCTACACCAAAATCTTTACACGCTTAGGACTTGATTTTAGAGCCGTAGAAGCGGATAGTGGCGCGATTGGTGGTAGTGGCAGTAAAGAGTTTATGGTGCTCGCACAAAACGGTGAAGATGATATCGTTGTGTGTCAGAAATGTGCATATGCTGCCAATATTGAAGCGGCAAAACGTGCGCCTAAAACGACGTTAAGCGAAGCTCCCGAAGCCAACCTCTCCAAATTTAAAACACCTGATATGAAAACGATTGAAGATGTCTGTAATTTCTTCAAAGTCGATCCTTTCTATAGCATTAAAGCCGTGGTAAAAAAAGCCGTTTATGTGGATAAAGAAGAGGTTGTTGTTTTCTTTGTCAGAGGCAATGATGAGCTTCAAGAAACAAAAGCCCAAAATGCGTGTGGCGCACTTGACCTTGTGGATGCAAGCCTTGAAGAAGTCGAACGTGCAGGGCTTAAAGCAGGTTTTATAGGGCCTATTGGATTAGAATGTGTAAAATTTTACATAGATTTTGAGCTCAAAGAGGCGAAAAATATTATCTGTGGTGCTAATGAAGTGGATTATCATATGGTTGGCGTTTCCATGTTTAATTTCAAAGAAGAACGTTATGCTGATTTAGCCGCGGTTAAAGCGGGAGATACATGTAAATGCTGTGATGGAGAACTAGGCGTTACCAAAGGCATCGAAGTAGGGCACATTTTTCAACTTGGACAAAAATATGCCAAAGCGATGGGTGCGACTTTCTTGGATAAAAACGGCAAAGCACAACCGTTTTATATGGGATGTTATGGCATTGGTGTGAGTCGATTGGTTGCGGTGATGATTGAAGCGAGCCATGATGATAAAGGATGTATTTGGAATAAACAAACCGCTCCTTATCTTTTAGACATCATTGTCTCCAATGTCAAAGATGAAGCACAAAACAGTTACGCAGAAGAAATTTACGCTGCCTTAAAAGCGGAGCGTTTCAGTGTTCTGCTCGATGATAGAAATGAGCGTTTCGGTTTTAAAATGAAAGATTATGAACTCATCGGCCTTCCATACGCATTGATTGTTGGAAAAGAGCTTGAAGAGGGATTTGTTGAGATTGTTGAACGTAAAACGTTGGAAAAAACAGTTCTTAAAAAAGAAGATGCTTTAGCAGCCTTGAAGGAACGACTCGCGTGAAATATTTTTTAATCTATCTCTTTTTAGAGGTTTTTGTAACGGTCAATATAGCTTCGTCTATTGGTGCCGTTGCGACATTTCTTGAGCTGGTTATTTCGGCTTTGGTTGGTCTGATTCTTCTTGCCAATATGCGTGTAACACTCATGCAAAATCTCAATGCTCTCATGCAAGGAGAGATTAGCATTGAATCATTTCAACGTTTAAATTTATGGGCAATTGTAGGGGCTATTTTATTTATCTTGCCTGGTTTTTTGGGTGATATAGTAGGTCTCCTTTTGCAATTTAGTTCTATTGTTACTCTGTTTGCTTCAAAATTTTTACATGTAAAAGAGGAAAACCCTCCGCATCATTACACACAAGGAAGAGAAGATGAGATCATTGATGTTGAAGTTCTTGACGACGAGCATCATCGTATTAAGTAGTGTTTCGCTTTGGGCGAGTGGTAACGACGATAATTACGACCCTAAAGTTGTCAAATTTTTACAACAAGCCATAGCTCCTAATGAAAATTATACGTTCGATAAAGTGGTTATTATCAAAAAAGAAGCGCTAAAAGATATTGCTGGTTGGATGGTTTATTTTGTGCGCATTGATTTGAAATTAACCAAACAACAAGGGAAAACGATTTCTGTCAATGATATGATTTTTACCAATGGCACACTCATGAGCAAAGATTTTGCTGATTTAAATAATGGTCGAAGTATTAAAGGGCGTTTTTCACTGGATATGGATTCAAAAGCCTACAATAAAGAACATCTCTTAGCCGGCAATTTTGATGCGCCACATAAAATTGTTGTGTTTAGTGACCCCTTATGCCCCTTTTGTATGGATTTTGTGCCTGAAGTCTTAGCGGATGTTACAAAGAACCCTGAGACATTTGCTCTGTTTTATTACCATTTTCCACTCAACATTCATCCTGCATCGCCCACATTGGTAAAAGCAATGCTTTTAGCAGAAGAGAAGGGTGATAAAGAGATTACTCAAAAGGTTTATAAAGCTTATTTGGATATCGAAGAAAAAGATGAACAAAAAATCTTAGATATTTTCAATAAGACATTTGGAAAAAACTTTACGCTTAGTGAAATCAATCAAGAAGCAATTTTAAAACGTGTCGTTGAAGATGAAACCCTTGCCAATGCATTAATGGTGAATGGCACACCGACCATCTATTTTGATGGTAAAAAAGATGAGACAAAGCATCAGTATCGAAAATTTTTGAAAGAGTCTAAATGAAAAAATTAATCATCGCTACGCGTGGTAGTAAACTCGCTCTCTGGCAATCAGAACATGTTAAAGCAGCGCTTGAAAAAGCCCACCCCGGCCTAGAAGTCGAACTTTCTGTCATGATGACAAAAGGTGATAAAATCTTGGATACGCCTTTAGCAAAAATCGGCGGCAAAGGGCTTTTTACGAAAGAGCTTGAAGAAGCAATGCTCAGAGGTGAAGCGCATATCGCGGTGCATAGCCTAAAAGATGTGCCTATGGAATTTCCTGAAGGTTTAAAACTCGGTGTCATTACGAAACGTGAAGACGTACGCGATGCAATGTTGTCTGAAAAATACAGCTCTTTAGAGGAACTTCCAAAAGGTGCTGTGGTTGGAACAACGAGTTTAAGACGCAGAATGCAACTTTTAAAAATGCGACCTGATTTTGTTATCAAAAACCTTCGTGGCAATGTTAATACACGTATTCGTAAACTAAAAGAGGGCGAATTTGATGCTATCATCTTGGCGAGTGCGGGAATTAATCGTCTAGGCCTTGCCAGTGAAGTGAAATTTTTTACACCTATCTCTAAAACGCTCATGATTCCAGCGTCCGGTCAAGCGGCTCTTGGAATTGAAATTGTCTGTGATGCTGAAGTTGAGCGCTTGGTTTCTGTCTTGAATGATGAAAATGCGATTATCGAAACACGCGTAGAACGTGATTTTGTGACAATCCTTGAAGGTGGTTGTCAAGTGCCGATTGGTGTGAATGCAGAAATCGAAGGTGACTCTTTACATGTAAAAGCCATTCTTGGTCTTCCTGATGGTTCAGAGATGATTTGTGAGAGTTTAAGTGCCTCTAAAAATGATTTTGCGACACTGGGTAAGGCTTTGGCTCAAAATGTGATTGACAAAGGCGCTAAAGCGCTTTTAGAACGTGCAGAAGCAATTGCTCTGAATGAGATTTTATAAAACTAAAAAGGTACGCCATTGCAACGAATTATCGATCTTTTAAAACAGCACAATCTTCTTCGCGTCATTGATGACGCTTTAGATATTGACCTTGAAATCCCTCATTTAGCCTATATTGAAGTTAAAAAAGAGGATTCTAAAGCGTTATTGTTTACCAATCCCGTGAGTAAAAGACTCGATAAAAAATTTGATATGCCAGTGCTGATGAATGTTTTTGGCTCTGCAAAAGCAACCGAACTGATTTTTGGTAAAAATCCTGATGATGTCGCCAAAAGTATTGAAGCGCTAATGCATATGAAACCACCCACTTCGTTTATGGACAAGTTAGGTATGCTAGGAACGCTGTTTAATCTTAAAAATGCACTTCCGAAACGTCTGAAAAGTAAAGGTGTTTGCCAAAGCAAAGTTTTCACTGAGCCTAATTTATACGATTTTCCTATTTTGACAACATGGCCTCAGGATGGTGGACCTTTCATCACTATGGGACAAGTGTATACACAAAGTTTAGACGGCACGAAGCAAAATCTAGGCATGTACCGTTTACAAGTGTACGATAAAACGCGCCTTGGTATGCACTGGCAAATTCATAAAGACAGCGCGCATTTCTTCCATGAGTACAAAAAAGCGGGTCAAAAAATGCCTGTGAGCATTGGCATTGGCGGTGACCCTTTATATATTTGGTGTGGACAAGCGCCTATGCCGATTGGTATGTTTGAATTATTGCTTTATGGTTTCATTAAAGATGAAAATGCACGATTGGTCAAATCTCTTACCAACCCGATTTATGTACCAGAAGATGTGGATATCGTCATTGAGGGTTGGGTTGATCCAACACAGATGGAAATTGAAGGACCTTTCGGCGACCATACCGGCTACTACACCCTAAAAGAGCCGTATCCTGTTATGGACGTAACGTGCATTACCTCAAAAGAGAAGCCTGTCTATCAAGCGACGGTTGTGGGTAAACCACCCCTTGAAGATAAATACATGGGCTGGGCAACGGAGCGTATCTTCTTGCCACTTCTTAAAACAACAGCACCTGATTTGATTGATTATAACATGCCTGAAAATGGTGTTTTTCATAACCTAATTTTGGCAAAAATGAATGTACTCTATCCTGGACACGCAAAGCAGTTTATGCATGCATTTTGGGGCGTAGGGCAGATGAGTTTTGTCAAACATGCCATTTTTGTCGATGAAAACGCACCAGAGCTTGGAAATTACGACAAAATAAGTGATTATATTTTAGATAGAATCAGCGCTAAACGCCTTCTTATCAGTGAGGGTGTGTGCGATGCGTTGGATCATGCATCACCCAATGCACTGTTTGGTGGTAAATTAGGTGTTGATTGCACAGGTGACATCATAGATACACCAGCAAAAACACTTCTTGCAGATAGGGAACTTTTTTTGAAGGTCACAACCATTATTCCTGAAGTAAAAGCGCTCAAACAGTATAAAACTGAGACAAAAACGCCGATTACGATTATTGCGTTAGAGAAGAAGAGGGCAGGCAAAGAGGTTTATGAAGCGCTAAAACCTTTACGTGAATATATGAAACTGATAATTCTCGTGGATCAAGAGGGCAATGACGTTGATAATGCCTATATGCTTGTTTGGCGTGTTGTCAATAATATTGATGCTTTACGCGATATTTTTATTGAAGAAGAATTTATTGGAATTGACGCAACCACAAAAACGGCTCTTGATGGTTATAGTAGAGAATGGCCAGGCGATACCAACTGTGACCAAGCAACGATTAAAAGCCTGATAGAACGTGGTTTGGTTGAAAATAACCCGTCTTTTTTAAAGCATTTTCATATTTAAAATAATTTAATGTATATCATCTATTTATTTAAAAAAGTGATGATATACATATATAAAACCTAAAGCTTATTTACACCTGATGTATTGAAATATTTCTAAAAATGCACTAAAATAATGTATTTCGACTAAGGAAAAAGCCATGCAAACGTCTTATAAGCCTTTAGTAGAGCGTTTTTCAATCCCTCGACCTACTTTAATCGAGTGGCAAAAAAGGGCAAAAGAAAAAGAGAATTGGCGTGTCAAACACTTAGCCTATCTTCGGATGCAACTGCTTGTAGAAAAAGAGACATGCGAAGAGATTAAAAAGCATGCCCCTTGTTCTGAAGACCTTTTTTTATTTAGTATCTATCTTTTTTTCCACAATATTGACCATTATATTTCCAAAGATGCTTTGATGCAAGGTTTTCGTGAATTTGCTTTACATGTAAAAAGCGGTGTTGAGTATCAGCATGAGTTCGCTGGGCGTATTTGGTCCCTTCGAATGGGAGAAGAATCGAGTAAAAAGATGGTGAATTATTACCGCTTATTTGATATGCTCAAACATTTTACTGCTGCGCAATATGCTCTTTTATTTAGCATGGTATTGGAATTTGTTGAGACAACAAAAAATAAATACAAAATTGAAACCACTGTATTTCTTGAAGGCAAGACTTGGCAAGAATTATACACATACGATAAAGCATTTTCACTCAAAGTGATTGAAGCTTTTTTCCACCATAAAGGCATTTTATAGAGATGGCATCGATTAATATGGATTTTTTTCAGTTATTGGGTTTTGCAGGGATGCTCTGTATCGTCTTAGCCTATTTTTTATTGCAAATTGGCAGATACAATGTTCATTCATTACAGTATCAGTTACTCAATCTTATGGGTGCAATAGCGCTGATTGCTTCACTTTTAGTCCATTTTAATTTAGGTTCTTTTCTTATTGAGGTATTTTGGATTATTATTACCCTTTATGGAATTGTTAAAAATATTCGAAATAAGATCGTAAAGCATAAAAAATAGGTTTAATACATATTATTTTATGTATTAAACTATGTAAAGTATACATATATTGATTAAAATTAAAGAAAGTTGTTTTAAATAATAAAAATTATCAATTACTATTTATTAGTATTTAAGTTTACTTGTTCTAAAATTTCATCATAAATTTTAAAGGAGTTAAGATGAGACAGTATGAGACATACAAGTGTAGTAAATGCGGTAATGAAGTGGAAGTTCAAAATGTAGGTGGTGGAAAGCTTACATGTTGTGGTCAAGAAATGGCATGTATCACCAGTGATTTGACAGCCGTCAATTTGATGAAAGCATTTGCAGGTGAATCTCAAGCACGTAATAAATATGACCTTTTTGCTGATATCGCTCAAGAAGAGGGCTGGCATGCCGTTGCACGTCACTTTAGAGAAGCCGCAGAAAATGAAAAATGGCATGCAAGAGCCGAATTTAAAGCGTATCATAAACTTGTTGATGGTGCAGAGACCGATATAACACTTAAAAACCTTGATTCTGCAATGGCAGGTGAGCATTATGAACACACAACTATGTATCCAGATTTTGCAAAAATAGCAGAAGAAGAGGGACACAAAGAATTAGCGCGTCTTTTTAATGCCATTGGTAAAGTTGAAGTCGAACATGAGCGTGAATACAAAGCATTGCAAGATGCGATGAAAGCAGATGGTTTCTTTAGCGATGAAGAAGAAGAAATTTGGGTCTGTGAAGTCTGTGGACATATTCATAGAGGTAAAAAACCACCAAAAGCATGTCCTCTCTGCAAAGTCGGACAAGAGTACTTTAAACGCCAAGATTTAGGCATCTAAATCAATTTTAGCTAGAAGTGATACTCTTTCAAGAGCGCTTCTAGCTAATGCTTCCCTATCAAAAACTCACTATACAACAAATTCTCACAATCTATTACTCACTAAGGTATAATTCAACACGATAATTTATCAGACATCTTCATGTAAGAAGGAAATAGGTCATGAACTATAAAATTTTAGGCAATACAGGCGTATTGGTATCGGAATTATGCTTAGGTACGATGACTTTTGGCAGTGAAGCCGATGAACTTGAATCAACACGCATGTTTACTAAAAGTAGGGATGCTGGTATCAACTTCTTTGATTGTTCCAACAATTATAGCGATGGCAGAGCTGAGCTTATTTTAGGCAAGCTCATTCATGATTGTCGAAACGATGTTATCATCACATCCAAAGTTTCTCAGCGTGTAGGGACAGATGTCAATGCACTTGGTTCATCCAGAAGGCACATTATGCTCTCTCTTGAGCAAAGCCTTGCCCGCTTAAAAACAGATAGAATTGATTTTTATTTTATTCACCACTTTGACCCACTTACACCTATGGAAGAGACGCTACGAGCACTTGATGACCTTGTTCGCCAAGGAAAAGTACTCTACCTTGGTGTCAGCAATTGGGCGGCTTGGCAAATCGCTAAAGCACTAGGTATTTCAGCAAAAAATGTTTGGGCGCGCTTTGAATGCATTGAACCGATGTACAATTTACTCAAAAGACAAGCAGAAGTAGAGATTTTACCTTTAGCGCAGTCCGAAAAATTGGGCGTCATTCCCTATAGTCCCTTAGCGGCAGGTTTATTAAGTGGAAAATACTCTTCTAATAGCACAAAACCAACAGTAGGGCGCATTATTGAAAAACAACAGTACACTAAACGATACAGCCATCCACGATATTATGAAATTGCAGAGCAATTTGTTCACTACGCGCAAACCTTGTGTGTTAAACCAGGAACGCTCGCTATTGCTTGGACGATGGCAAATCCAACCGTAACAGCGCCGATTATTGGTGCTAGAAATCTAGCTCAATTAGAAGATTCTCTTGCCGCAGTTAATTATAAGCTTGACTCTGAAATATACGATGCTATGACAAAACTTTCTGATACACCCAGTAATGCAACAGACCGTTTGGAAGAAGACTTGGATGCTTCTTTTAAACTGAGAAATCGATAAGAATTGAGAGTGTGTAGATGAGATGTATTTAGCGATATTGACTCAATTTTACATACTGATATAAATATTATTGTCTTCCTAAGTATAAAATTTTTTATAAAAAATAATACTTTTTGTTATGAATTTTAAGGTAATAATGACTAAAATGTGACTTTAATAAAAGACACTTAAAAGTATTTGTGTGACTCAAAAGTAGGGTGCTACTTGAGCTGTATAAATCTTTGAATGGTAAAAGACGCATTGGGCAAACGGACTTAACCAAAACATCTTTACTTCTCAAAACTATACTTCTTTTATATTTCATCCCTCTTTAGACAGTTCAATGCAAACTATGTTCATTTTCTCATGACTTTTACATGTAAAGATGTCCGTGGGACATTCACATTTACAACTGCCTTTAAAATCAAAGGTAATCATGGTAAGGAATTAAGATGCTTCAGAATCCTTTTTATAGCCTTTCGCCTTATATTACTTCATATTTTCACAGAGATATACAATACTCTTATGCTACATCTAACATACAATCTAAAATCAAAAATATAAATATGCAAAAAATGCATATTGATTTCAATGATTGTCAAGATACACTGGTTATCGATACCGATAAAGACGGTTTTATCTCCACGGTCTCTTTTGAAAACTCAGAAGTTTACTTTGACATCACAGAAAACGGTGTTAAAACAAAAACTTCATGGGTTAAAGGCAAATGTGACATTATCTTAGTCTATGATGAAAATGAAGATGGAAAGATCGATAGTATTAACGAAGCATTTTGTAATGCTAGAACAAGTGGTTTTGATGAACTACGAAACACCATCGACTTTGACTATGACAATAAGATAGACGGTAAAGACATTCTCTTTAACCGTAATAATAATTTTTTATATGTAAAGGATAAAAAAGATGGAAAATAAAAAAGATAATCACCTTTCAGAAACACGTTACGAGAGATTTCTGAAAGATCAATCATTGTATGGGATACAACAAAATCCAAAAAATTTATGGTCATGGAAATCTCTATATTATTAGCCATTTTGTTATTTATTATCCTATTTTGCTTATTTGCGACTGCTACTACCTACAACTTTGCTTTTTTGTATTTAGTGTTTGGTATTGATGACAATGATGGTTTATTAGGGCTGTATAAACTTGGTGGAATGGTATTACTTATACCATTGTTTTTAATTCCTTTAACTTTATATTTCTCATTTTATTGTACGAGAACTTTATTGAACAATAAATATAACAAAATGCCATTGATTGATAATAAGAAAAGCTTAATATTATGGTTCGTTATGGTGTTTATATTTTCTTTTTTTATATGTAGTTTGGCATCTAATATGTTGCTTGCTTTATTGATGCTATATCTTCAAAAGTATCCACAAATTGATAATCTTAGATATTTGCCTCATATATTTTATTTTTTCGCTTTAGGTCTCTCTTTTTATGTAACTAAAAAAATTATTAAAAAACTTAATCAAGGATTAACTTATGACAAATGAAGATTTTGTTTTTAACGGAAAAATTCCTAATGGTGCTTCCCTTGAAGGAAATATAGCTTATGCAAAAAGCTTTACATGTAAAGATAGAAAATTCACCAGGGGAGGCAAATTGTGAGTTGCGAATTATGGTGGCGTGAGCCAAGAAAAATAAATAAAGAAAAGGATGGGAAATGATTAATTTTTGGAAAAAAATAAAACTGCTTCTTTGCATTGGTTTATCGTGTATGTGGGCACCTTGCATTTACGCTGAAGGAAAAACAACACTTGTTCAAGAATTGACACAAGGTAGTAAGGAAATTCTTGTAGCTAAAGGAGCTTGTGCCACTATAGCAGAATGTTCAAAGAAAGAATTGATTTTTTTTGAGACAGAAAGTGCTGTAGTTTATATGAATATTTATCAAGTTGATGATTATAAAGATTTGAACGAAATAAGTCAATTGTGTTTAAAAATTTATGAGAGTTATCATGGAAAAATAGGAATAACACTATCTGCTTTTCATGGAACACACAAAAATGAACGAGGGTTGTTTGGTGGAAAACCTTTTGCAAAATTAATTCTTACAGGAGAAAAATAATGAGTTATTCAGTAAAAATTCGTGTAGATGTCTTTGGATCAGATGGTATTCCTCATACATTTTTAACAATAACAGATTCTTTAGGAAATGAAACAAGTTGGGGATATGGACCAATAAATCCAAACGCAATAGAACAAGGTGTCGTGAAAGAAGAAGATCATGAATATCAAGTTTCTTCTTCAACAATTTCAATTACTGAAACTCAATACAACGATTTGATGAAATACATCAATGAAACAACTGCAAATCCTAGAGATTACAATGTTTTAATAGGTGCTGAATGTCCTGCATGGGCAATGGGCGGTTTACAAGAAGCCAAAATTATAGACCAGTTGGCAATTCCTGATTATACAACCGTCGATAAATTTGGTATCCCTCTTGGTATTATGCAAACACTTATCTATAATCCTTATACACAAGCACTAGGATTTTTATATCAAAAAGGGAAAGAGGGTATATCTGAATTCATCGATCAGATAATAGATGGAGCAATACTAACAATAAAAGACCTAACGAAGATCATCACCGCATTTGCCAACCCAAAACCCATCGAAATAAGTATCTCCGATACCACCGCCAACGAAAAAGAAGGCACTATCACCTTCACGATAAACATAAATCAACCCTTAGACAAAGACTTCACCTTCAATGTCACCACCATAGACGGAAGTGCAACAGGAAATGTTGACTATATGAGTGTTCCAAACGGTACGATTAC
>MTLD01000173.1_pt1 | contig 18429 bp, 24 predicted proteins | sample 1982471 | NCBI WGS metagenome assembly MTLD01 (sample SAMN05712604, study PRJNA340218) | biofilm metagenome | isolation source: sample SPM anode biofilm adapted to -50 mV | place: USA | collected 2012-02-03
GAGGTGGAGTCGGAGTGGGACACCACCAATGCCGGCCCGGCCCGCAAGATTTATCGCCTGACCGACATTGGTTGGAGCAGGTTGGAGTATTGGAAACAGGATATCGAACAGCGGATCGTTAACCTGAATTATTTCCTGACCACGTACAACAGGATCAGCGGCCCGCGGAAAGCGTGAACAGGAGCCTCGGGATGATGACCCGCAGCCGCTGGATCATGTCATTATCCCTGCTAGATCAATTGCCCGATACTTCCCCACCGTACCCGCCATGAATCCTGATCCCACGACCAGTACTTGATGAACGCCTTCCCGACGATGTCGCTCTCCTTGACAAAGCCCCAGAAGCGGCTGTCATAGGAGCGGTCCCGGTTGTCCCCCATCATGAAATAGGAGTTGGCCGGCACCCGGACCGGTCCGAAATTGTCCCGCGGACTCTGCTCGCGGGATAGCAGGTCGGTTTCCTTATGCACCTCGTGGGGGTTTTTGTAGGGTGTGCCGTTCACGTAGACCACCTTGTTTTGCACCTGGATCACGTCGCCGGGGACGCCGATCACCCGTTTGATGAAATCCTTGGAACGGTCCACCGGGTATTCAAACACCATCACATCGCCCCTTCGCGGGTCGCGGATCTTCAATATCCTCTTGTCGGTAAAGGGGAGCTTGATGCCGTAGATGAACTTGTTCACGAAAAGATGGTCGCCGATGGCCAGGGTATCCTCCATGGAGCCCGAGGGGATCTTGAAGGCCTGAATCACGCACGATCTGATGATGAAGGCAAGAACGAGTGCCCAGATAATGGATTCGGCATATTCGCGAATCTTTGATTTTCCCTTGGTGATGGCCTGATGTTCCGCTGCGGTTGCGGTGGTGTGGGACATGCTGTTGTAATCCTTTCTGTGGTTGATTGGTTCAGTAGCGGGTTATCAAAAAACCGGTGCTGCTTTAAGTATTCCGAGGACAGTTCCGCCTCCGGCCAGCGCGTAGCGTATCGGCCTGGACCAGATCAGGCGTTCGATGGCAGAGGCCCTTGCGGACTCGAAGGCATGGACCCGCTGCATGACCTTGGCAACGAAATCCGGTGAGGGTTCATATTTTGCGTTCATGGCTGGCTCCTCCGAAATGCCCTTTTAGTAAGAGCGTGAGCTTTTCCCTGGCGCGAAACAGCCTGGTCTTTACCGTGGCTTGCGGCACGCCGCATCTTTTGGCGATCTCTTCCAGTGTGGCCCCCTGCAGGCTCATGAGGATGGTGGAGCGAAACGGTTCGGGAAGTTCCTGCAGTGTGGCCCGCAACGCCTCCACTTCTTCCTGCCTGATCAGGGCTGACTCGGCGGTTTCGCCCTTGTCTGCAATCCGCTGAAGGTGGTCCGCGGAAACGAACTCGGTCCGGCCCATCCTGCGCAATTCGCTGATGCACTGGTTACGGGCCACGATATAGAGCCACGCCGCAAAGGGGGTGCCGCGCCCGGGATCAAAGCGCGGCAGTTCCTTGTAGACATTCAGGAAAACCTCCTGGCCGATATCTTCCGCCAGGTCGGCATCCTTGACGAGGCGGTAGATGAACGCCAGCAGGTTGCGATGGTGCTTATGGACGAGCTGGGCATAGGCATCGATGTCGCCGCTCAGCACTCGCTTGATGATGATCTGGTCGTCCATCCGCTCTCCGCGATTGTTTGTACAGGTTTATACGCCGGACCCCGGCAAAGGTTCCCGAAAAAATACAATTGTAGCATTTGACGCAAAAAAGGGATGCCGGAACAGCATCCCCGAGACACTTTGCTTATCCCGCCCCAGTCACACTCCACCCAACTCCCGCCAGCGGAAGCAATCCACGGTATGGTCGTTGACCATGCCCACGGCCTGCATGTGGGCGTAACAGATGGTGCTGCCCACGAAGCGGAAACCGCGCTGTTTCAGGTCGCGGCTCAGGGCGTCCGACAGCGGCGTGCTGGCCGGGATCTCCCGTATGGTCTTCCAGGCGTTCAGGAGCGGTCGGTTGTCCACGAAACGCCACAGATAGGCGTCGAAGGAGCCGAACTCCTCCTGAACCGCCAGAAAGGCCCGGGCATTGGTAATTGCCGAAGCTACCTTGAGGCGGTTGCGGACGATGCCGGGGTTTTGCAGCAATTCTGCAACCTTGGCATCATCGAAGGCCGCGACTGTTTCGGGATCGAACCCGGCAAAGGCGGCCCGGTAGGCCGCGCGCTTGCGCAGGATGGTGATCCAGGAAAGCCCGGCCTGGGCTCCTTCCAAAATCAGGAACTCGAACAGCAGCCGGTCGTCATGCACCGGCACGCCCCATTCCCGGTCATGGTAGTCCTGGTAGAGCGGGTCGCTGCCGGCCCAGGCACAGCGGGTCACGGTAATTGCCATCTTTCAGTACCTTTCATCATTGATCCGGCTCTTGCCGGAACGGGAGACGCGGCTTCCATTCCCCCTGATATACTTCCGGTGCTTCTACGTACGGTGTGGCCTATTCGACATGGGCATGCCCCAGCAGGATGCCGACGGTCAGGGCGCACAACACGACCAGGCAGAACAGGGCAAAGAGCCAATCCTTTTCGCGCACGAAGATCAGCCCAGCTGTCAGCACCCGCATGATGGGCGTTGCCATAAGCGCCACCAGGCCGATAGTAACCAGCCGCGAGGCGACATCCCCGTGCCCCAGCAGCATCGCCCCGATACCCACCGCCAGCAGGATGGCGGCGATGACGGAACCGACGAACAGCAGGCGGGCCAGGACCATTTCTATCGGTTCGTGTTTCGATGGTGCTTCCCGGTGAGTTTCTTCCGTCATCATCGTATTCCCCTGTAGATCATCTCGATGGCCGTATATATGATCAGCGGGATGAAGAACTTACGGATGGTGGTAGTTTTCATCCTGACCATCAGCCTGGCGCCCACAACTGCTCCCAGCAGCACTCCAAGCACCACCGGGCCTGCCACCAGCGGCTTGACGTCGCCTCTGGCGAAATAGACCACGGCGCCGGATGCCGCTGTCACGCCGATCATGAAGTTGGAGGTTGCGGTGGAGGCCTTGAACGGCATGTGCATGACCTGGTCCATGGCCGACACCTTGAAGATCCCGGCGCCGATGCCGAGGAGACCGGCCGCGGCCCCGGAAAAGTACATGATCACCAATCCGGGAAGGGTTCCGGTTACCTGGTAATCGATCCGTTTGCCCAGCAACCGGTCGTAGTAGGAGCCGCCCAGATTCAGTCTCCGCGACACGCGGTCGGGCACGACTTCGCCCGGCAGTTCTGCCTTGCGGGTCTTGAACATGTTGTAGCCCGAATAGGCAAGAAGCACTCCAAAGAGAATGAACAGGAAGCGCTGGTTGAGGTAACCTGCGAGTATGGCCCCGGTCAGGGCCCCGGTGGAGGTCCCCATCTCCAGCCACATGGCAACCCTGGTGTTGGTCAGGCGGTCATGCAAAAAGGCCACGGCAGCTCCGGTAGAGGTGGCAATGATGGAGATGGTGGATGCTGCCACGGCCGTACGCATCGGCATGCCGAAGAGAAGCGTCAGGGTCGGCACAATGATGATGCCGCCGCCAAGCCCCAGGATCGAGCCGATGATCCCGGCTCCTATGGCGATACAGAAGATTTCGATTGTTGTCGTGAGCAGAGGAAAGCTCCTTTTTCAATAGAATGTTGCTGAATCCATTACGGTGCAGTGTCGCATTTGCCGCTACATCAACCCCCGCTCCACAAAACTCAGGTATTCGCCATCACCGACAATGATGTGGTCCAGTACCTTGATCCCCATGATCTCGCCCGCTTCGCGCAGCCGCCGGGTGACGGCGATATCCTCGGAACTGGGGGTGGGGTCGCCGGTGGGGTGGTTGTGGACCAGGATCATGGCCGCGGCAGACTCCTTGACGGCCGGGCTGAAGACCTCCCTGGGGTGGACGATGCTTTTGTATAGTGTACCTTTTAACCAACACATTAATGGGTCAATTGGTACACTAAACTCTAGTCTAGTGTACCAATTAACCCGATAACCCGTTCGTGGCCTTTTTTCTCAATCAATTATCCAGTGTGCATCTGAAGGAGGATGTTGAGAGCCTTTAGTGCTTAATGAAATCCCCCCACATATATCGCCATGCGTTCCGAAATTTCACCGTCACAGGAAGCATTCTAAGCCTATCAGCGGCTAATCCACGATAACCAATCCAGTACCCGTTTTGCTGGTTTGCCTCGTAAGCTCTCCCTTTTTCTATTTTATTATGCTATCATCCTTTGCTAAATTTACCGAACGTTTTGTGAAATGTAAAGACAACCGCTGAGTGAAAATAACACAGTGAATTGGAGTGGTTGTGAGAGCTGAAGCCATTAAAAATACACAGGAAAATATGCCAAGTTGCAATACTCACCCGCTGGACAATTTAACAAATATCAGCATTGCGAAAAGATCTCTTACGGCTCTGTCTTTATTTTCAGGCGGTGGTGGCCTTGATCTAGGTTTTTCAGCCTCTGGTTTTAAAGTTGGCTGTTCAAGTGACATAGATACTTTCTCTTGCAAAACCTTATTGATTAATAGTGGTAAGAAGCCGTTTTATAATCATGCCCATTCGATTGCTGCCGACATTAGAAAAGTTACAGCGGCTGACCTGTTGAGCGAGTCGAAGTTGGCAAATGGACATATTGACATCGTTATTGGTGGCCCACCTTGCCAAGCGTTTTCAGTATTTGGACGCCGCAAAGGTCTTGATGACCCAAGAGGCAATTTAGTGTGGGAATACGAGCGAATCATAAGAGAAGTTCAACCCAGCGCTTTTGTATTTGAAAACGTAGCAGGACTCAAATCGATTCATGATGGCAAGCTTTACGCCGATATATTAGAAGAACTCACTTTGGACGGTACATATACTGTAACGGCGCATAGCTATCAAGTCGCCGATTTCGGCATTCCACAGTTTCGCGACAGGATATTTTTCATTGGTGCCAGAAATGGAGTAAGTGTACCTCCAATGATGCCTACGCACGGAACCGAGTTAAATCCTTATCGAACTGCAAGTGAAGCTTTGCGTTTTTTGCCTGAACCTGGAAATGAGAGCGATATTCCGAACCATATCGGGCGCAAACATAGCGTAAGGATTATTGACCGCTATCAAAGTCTCAATTTTGGGGAACGCGACCACAAAACACGTATTAATAAACTCAACCCGGAAAGACCGAGCTTTACTATTATAGTGGGGTCTGACAAGGGCGGTGGCAAAGGCCATGTGCACCCTTACGATCCAAGAGAAGTCACACCAAGGGAATCAGCTCGCATGCAGACATTTCCTGACTGGTGGGAATTTCATGGAACAGGTAGGCATGTTATCAGGCAAGTAGGGAATGCAGTACCTCCATTATTTGCCGCGCTACTTGCGGAGCATATAAAACTGCACGTGTTTGGCGCACGAAGGAAAAAGACTTATTCCGAGCTTATAAACACTCTTGGTCTTGATTATTTACGTTGATAATGAAGGGTTAATCCTTGATCGTTGATTTATTCAGCCATAAAATTCATTCTAGCGGGAACGAATGGCCTGACAAGCTAGCTGAGCTTGCCGCAATATTTGGCGAGTTTGATGGCCAGCTCTTCGACCGAAGAGCATTTGAAGAACGTCTTCAACGTATTAGCCCACGAGCATCTTATTTCGCTCACGATGCGGCGGCAAGCCCACGTACGGCTGGTGGCAGGCTTGACGTTTCTAAATTTCGAGATGAAATAAGCGCATACCCTGCCTATTTGGGCCTTTATTTTTTAGAACAATCTCCTGCTGGCTGGATTGTGAGAGTAAGTGAGACGACTAAACGCTTTTTGCTGCGAGAAGAACCAGATGTAGCGTCATTTTTACGCCTCCAATTGCCACTTTTTCAGTATCCAAATGCGATGGGAGCGGTTTACAGCAGTTTTACAAACAGACTGCATATTCAATCCAACGTACGCGACCGTATTTTGGAGTTTATCAAACAAGGAGTCCATTTTTCTCCCGTTCGGCTCATGGCGGTTGCACTTAAGGCAGATGCTGTGCTTCGCGGCGTTAGTTTGTTGGAGGCTACCGTATCCTTCAATGAGATTTTTGGGCTAGCAAATGTTTCAGACGTGAATCAGTATGCTTTGCCGCCTACAGAGGTTGTTGCAACAATTTTAGATGATATCCGGCAAGGCCGTATTGGGGTTCCTCGTAAATTTGAAAGTCGTTTTCACACATTACGTCATACAGAAATGTTTGTTAGTAGTCATGGTTCAGTAAAGTTGCGTGACGGAGTTAGTGAACAAGATCAAAAACAGTTAGTGTCCCAACTTAACGCAATTTGCAGTATTGCTAATCAGTTCAATGGTTTTGATCATTGCATCAAAGCTCAAGAAATTGAGGAGGTAATCCAAAGTGGCGATTGGGGCCGCTATTTTGATGGGGTACGATTGTTACCGTCAAGTATTGTTACTGCATTAACGTGTGACTATGCACTCGATGCAGCAATTCAGCTTGAACCTGCCTTGGTAATAGGGCCTACTCCAACTCCATTGCCTCTGCCTGTAGCGGAAAAATACCCTTTTCGCGAACGTATTGGAGTGCCATCACCTGTTAGGCCATACGACCGACGCCGTGAAATGGCCGATCCAGAGGTAACTCGCATAAAGCTCCAGAGACGCAATTTAGCCCATAAAGAGTTAATTGATAAAATGGATACATTTTTACGCTCTCTCGGCGCGATGCCTAAAGAAAATGACCATATAGACCTTTTTGCGGATATTCCAGATGACGGATCATTTATCTTCGAAATGAAAAGCGGCGGAGACAGTTTGTTGGATCAAATCCGAAAAGGGTTAAGCCAGCTTTACGAATATAGATATAGGTATCGTGAGGTGGTCGGTGATCGGCATCTTTCGCTTTGCCTAGTCCTTCCAGAACGACCATCCTCAATACCTTGGATAACCGACTATCTCTGTAATGACAGGGGTGTTAATCTATGCTGGTTTGATGAGAGCGGTCAACCGATATGGCCTGCGCATTGCGAGGGGAGCATGAAAGTCTTAAGGCAAGCAACTCTATCGAGTTAGATTAACGAATATGCCTATGGATAGGAGCCAAATGATGGCGGCGGTCCGCTCTAAGGATACGCAGCCTGAGTTGCTTGTTCGCCGTCTTGTGCACATGATGGGCTATCGTTACCGCCTCCACCGAGTTGACTTACCAGGTAAACCGGACTTGGTTTTTTCTAGGAAGCGAAAGGTAATTTTTGTGCATGGGTGCTTCTGGCATCAGCACGGATGTAAGTCTTCGCATCTTCCGAAATCAAATCTTGATTATTGGGTGCCTAAGCTTGAAAGAAACAGAATCCGTGATGTCGAGCAAATCAATGCGTTGCAGGCAACTGGCTGGTTTTGTTTGATTATATGGGAATGTGAGCTTAAGGATATTGATTTGCTGCAAAACCGTATCAGAGAATTCCTTGGGTAATCAGACTGCTTGACCTCATATTTACTGAATGGTCATTGCTTACAATCCTACGGGTATGAATGAAGTTGTAAACAGTACCCCGTGACACCGAGAATATCTTAGATATCGACGCTAACGAGACTTTTTTATTCAATAGATCTGCTAGTTGAGCCTCAAAGCCGTCAAGCTTACTTGCGCTTGTCCGCCCTTTTGGCCTTCCAATCTTAACCCCCGCCGCTTTTTTGGCCTCTAATGCCCTCCTTGTCCGTTCCGAGATCAAATCCCGTTCAAGTTCGGCAAAGAGAGAAAACATCGTCAACATCACTTTAGATTGCATATCTCCGTTTCCATTGGTTACTATATTCTGCTTAATGGCAACAAACTGCACCCCTTTGTCATGCAACTGTTTGATTATATTCAATACTTCGACTGTACTTCTTCCTATCCTTGATAGTTCAGACACGATAACGGTGTCTCCAACCCCCAAACGCCCCATCAGGAGGTCGATCAACCTTTCTCCGGTTCCTTTCCTGCTGGAAACCTCCGCCTCAATGAAGTCGTCAACCTGTAATCCGCTCCGTTGAGCATAATCCAGTATCTCGTACCGCTGGTTTTTCAAATCCTGCTGGTTGGTACTGACCCTCAAATATGCTATTGTCTGGTTCACTGTCCACCTCCCGGCAGCCATATTATCGGTTTAGCGCCATTGTCGGCTGGTATAATCGAGATATATTTCAATCCCCTTGCCCTTGCACACTGGATCATGTGTCGGGTTCCGGTTGATTTGAAATCCCATACTGCAATAAGTGCATCCGCAATTTCAGCCATTTGTATATTCCGCCGTATCCCCGCGCCCTTGCCATACTGCTTCCAATCCGCAGGAACCCGAATATTATTAATACCGTTCTCCACCGCGTAACGAGAAGCTAGGCTATCAACACCTCTAGCCATCCCATCGATGATTGCGGTGATATCCAGACTGCATTTCCGCGCATCATCAAGCATAGTACGGATAAGCTCGTAATCGGTAATGCCCCTGCTCCCAGCAACGATGACCTTCATGCCGCACTACCCCCCCAATTAACCGCCGACAATCCCCAAAAAATCCAAAGTTAAACATTGTGTCTACGAATATAGACTAATAATATTTTAATGAACAGTATAAGTCAATGGAATATCACGGTTTTTATTTTATTGCTGCTGTCCTAAACCGTTGGGTTTGTTGGTCAGTTCCGTGTCATCTGAACTGTCCACCAGAAATGAGAACTTTTTGGCGAGGTTTTCTAAATAGGTGTGTGAGTGAGCGGGCCGGAGAAAAAACTGGGTTAGAGAAACAAAATAATTATAATTCACTAATTTATGCTTCTGCCTATCTAAATACCATCACTGAGGAACGAACAAAAGAAAGGAGAGTCTGGCCGTGAGAACAAAATAACCATGATTACCCGCTAGTTATCGCCACCAACCGGCAATTTAGGTTGACCACAACAACACCGAAGTAGCCATTCGGAACAACCAAACAGGAGAAAGATCATGAAAAGACAGCAAACACTATCAAACGTCATCAACCCGCTACCGCTTTCATTATTTGGATCAGTAGACCCGTGGCCGGAAGCAGTCCAGAAACAACTTCTGGTGTTCGTAAAGGCGACAAGGCAAAAGGCAAGCTATGAGCCGGTTAGCCTTATTGACGCCATTTTAATGTTAAGAATGCCTACCTACAATTAACCCGGCCGACTGGCAGGGTGGCCGATACCGCCCTGCCGGTCAGACGATAGGCTAAAACCAGCAACCAACCCAACATAACGCTATTTACAAAAGGAGAAATACCATGTCTACAGATTTAACGGAAACTATGCCTAAAGCATTGCCACTCAACTGGATCAAAAAAAATATGTTCAAAAACAACTATATGAACTTCTTCACTGCAAAGCAAAACGGCCAATTTTACGTTGCTGACGAATACCTAATCAGTGCGTGGAAAAAAGTAGATGACAGAATATTCAAGCACGTTCAATCCGCTACGTGGAAAACGCTCGACAAGGAATTTCACGTTTACGACAACAAACTTGCGAAGAGATGCATATTCCGGCGAGACAACGAGACTGTTACGCGCAGCAACATCTACATTTACCACTTCAATGCTGCCCTGGTCATGCGAACTGCTTACATATACCGGTCATATTCTGGTTGCACTATGAACGGAGCATGGAGAAAAGCCCGTGAAATCGAGCGATTACTGGTGTTTCACCAGTACGATGAAGCAAAAGCGATTCTGATGCCAGAGATGATGCAGATGCTTAAACTTCCTGCATCAGGGCCAGCAATGAAGACAGAGGCAATGAACATTCTGGACTGGTGCGCTGAAATGAATGCTGCATGAAAGGCCAATGTTATGGGTGCGCCATGTCAATTTGGCATGGCGCATGTTTTATCTACAAGAACATCGTTTGGTATCAAGTTTTTATAAATAGAATAGAAGACAGCGAACCATCAGCAACGCCTATGGTTGCATCTCAAAATACTACATGTCTAACTGCCTATTATTCCTTGATTCACGGAGTCTATCTATAATGATTAATAAATTTGAATATCCGAATATATCTGGTGACTCCATCCGCGCCAGATACATCGACTTTATCAAACAACATGGCCCGTTCGCATATTTTTTTACCATCACATTTCCGAAACGCCAGACCGATGATGCTTGTACGCAGCAGATAAACCAGTTGTTGTACCTGCTGAATAACAAAATCTATGGCAAAAGAAACACGACTGAATACCTAACCGGATTCTGTTTCTATGAAAAACACGGACTGTCTGCAAATAATCTTGTTCACTGTCACGGTATCATCAAACATGATCCCAAACTTGATCCAGACTGTAAACAATCATTCCTCGATCACTTCTGGATGCTGATAAATAACAAGAAAATCCGAATCGTCAGAAACCACATCGTCACCGATGAACCAGCTTTCGGACACAACTGTTGCGACATTCAACGCATATACGATGAAAACACACTAATCGAATACCTGACCAAAACCGTCACGGAACGGTTTGATTTCAACTACTTCAAGCCGATTGGCAAACACGGGATATAAAAATGCAAATCGTTAAATCTGCCTATACCTGCAAAAAGACCGGTCGAAAGAAATACCGCATCTGCCTGTACCTACCGGAAGAACTTATCAAAAAGCTCGACCGTTGGACTGTCCAGAACCGATTAGCTGGTACAACCGGCCAGTCCATTACTACGATGTTGAATATGTTGCTGTGAGTCGATCTTGATACCAAATGATTTTATCTCGGTTTTGAAGATGCAAAGACGATGCATGGCATGCTGGCTGCACTTATTTGACAAAGGCTTTCACGATCCGATGCAGAATTTTCAACTGATCGTCAGTCACGGTTTCCAGCACGCTGTCAATCTGTTCAATACTGGCTGGTCGCGCCTCGTGATGAGAAAACTCGAATAAATCCTTGATTTCCATGTCCAGAGCCTGCGCTATATTTTCCAGTGCTTCCAGTGACGGCGAACTCCTGCCAACCTCAATAAAACTGATGTATTTCGGATCGACGCCGATCTTCTCCGCAAGCTTCTCTTGAGTCATCTTCCTGAGCTTGCGGAGTTCTTTTATTCGCGCCCCAAGCAGTTCCTTTGTCGTTTTCATGTCCCCTCCCATGCCGCCGATGATCGGACTTATGAGAAGGAATAAGAACTGTCGCTGAGTTAGTAAATTATTGACAATACTAATATTTTGTTATACATAGCTAACCACGAATTAGATTACTAGCCAATTATCAAACATTCAATTAGTGGTTTGCTGCATTTTCCGGACTTTCCAGCCGGAAATAATTCATTACCGGAGGTAACAGATTATGCGTCAGACTGTCGGTTGTTGTCGTTTCCCGCTGAATTTGTTGAAAATGTTATTTGTTGCGGCAGCAGCTATGTTCATTATTTCTTGCTCGGCGTCTCCACCAGACAGCATGATGCAGAATTATGTGACGATTCAGTCCAATGACGGGAAAGTCCTGTATAAATCCAACGGATCGTTAAAGGATGTGATGGATAATTATTGGAGTCCGGTGGCAAAATCAAAAATCAAGTGCAGTAAATCAGGCGGGGCATACGTATTCAGTTTCAAATCGAAAAGTTACGACAAGGTAGAATTTACGATTGCTGAGAATGGCAGTCTGAAAAAACTCATATTCAAAGGCGGCTCTGATACAATGGAAGTCGCGGATGATAAGGCCGATGCACTGCATAATATCGCAGCAGGACTGTTCCAGTTCGACGCAGTTAATCAATAACCTGTTGAATTATTATCAACTTATTTCAATATTACTGGCTGGCGGCAATTATCCGCCAGCCAGTTTGCGTTGTTCTCGTTTACGGCAAACACTGCCAGAATATCAACGTTGTATGCGCTGTTCACTCTCCCAAATTCTGGATCGTGTAGCCGGATCGTCCCATTTTGAACTGTGTAACTGCCTTCAACTGCGTATGCTACGCCGGTCTGCAATTCCTTCTCTATCACCCATTCAAGCGTTGCAAAGTCATCCGACATAAAGACCAGTTCAAGATCAAACACGAACCCCATGCTGTCAAGACCCTTGCAATATGCCAGCATTTCATTCTGATCCGGTAATTTTACGACTCTGACAACTCTGGCCAGCGTTGCAATCATTGCTTCGTTTGGAAAACTGAACTTGGCCTTGGATGAATTGCAATCTTCGTTGCATTGTGTTAAGTGCCTTCGATTCACAGTAGATAAATCCTCACGGGAGGTTAAGTTGCCATAATTGCAACTATTTATTCATCGCCATCCGAAAGCTCACCGCTATTCAAAAGCTCATCGATATTCAAAAGCTCATCGATATCCAAAAACTCATCGCCAGCATCAAGAATGATGCTTGGCATTTTAATTCCGCCCATCGACCAGTTAAGCTGGTTACCAATCCGGTCAAAGGTTACCTTGTAGGTGCCATCTGCTTTTGAGTATTTTATGTGCCTTGAGTTGCCGTTTTTGAATATTACCTTGAAATACCTATCATCTTTAGTGTTCTGTTGCGTTAGCAACATTTGCTCGATGACATGATCTCTTTCAAAGATGAGTGCATCTCGTTTATTGCCATCAGAAGCAGATATTTCTATATCGAACTTATTTCTTGTTTCTTCGATTTTCTCGTGACTAGCAATATTGCCTCGTGGATAAACTAGGACTTGTTTGATAATCTGCCGAAATTCATTTCGAATGCGAGAGCGAAATAGGATCTTATTATTATCGTCAGCTGAATCATTCAACGATCTAACCAGATCCAATATATTACTTATTCTAGCTTCGGCATCGTCCATGGTTGAGGCGATTTGATTGATTTGTTTATTGATGTCTTCGATCAAGTTAATGATCTCGGCTTTTTGATGTAGCTGTTTTCTTAAGGTTACCCTGAAATGTTCTCGTTCAATGGGATCGGTAATTTCAAGCAGATCATTATCAATAAAACGAATTTGATCTTCTGTGCTCAATAACTCGCCATTTTTTGCAGATAATTGTCGCTGTAGCTTAGTGAGTTTCGATTGATCCTCACCTCCCTCTAGCTTGAGTACGTCTAGTATGTCGATTTCCCGACAATACGAAATAAAAGCACTTTCCAACTCATTGCATTTAAACGATATATAGCTACAAGCTAAACCACGCCGAGCGCTATCACACACAAGGTATCTGGCAACCTCTTTCCGATTATGCTTGGTAACAATGTCCATTCTGGCGCCACAATATCCGCAATTGGTTATGCCGCTGAACAAGTTTTCAACCTTTGCAGTTCTACCGGCTCTATGTGAGCCATTGTCGAGCCTTGCTTGAACAGCATAATAGATTTCATCATCGACGATTTGTGGAAAGTAATTGGGTACAGGGTCGCCTACTCGCAGATACTCTTTCTTAGGTGGGTTTTTAGGATTTATCGGATCAAAATCAAACGTATAGGGCTGAAACTCGCCTATAACTGAACGGCTTGATAAAATTTTACGTATAGTTGACTGGCACCATCCATGATCCGATCTTGCAGCAGGGATTTTTTCTTCATTGAAAATTCGAGTTATAGCCTTGATTCCCGCGCCGCCGTAAGACATTGCAAAAATACGTTTAATAATTTCTGCCCTTTCAGGAATAATTTCGAAGTCCAACCTGTCGGGTGTCATCTTCAACCATGTTGGGCAATTTTGTGTAAATTTGACTTTAGAAAGATTTTGACGTTTTATTCTGATTGCTGATCGAATTAGACCCGATTTACGTTCACTCTCCTCATTTGCTCGAATCATAATAGCGAATGAAACGAAAAATTGGCTAGGGTTATGCCGTATTGTTTCCCTTGTGTACTCCATCTTATCTTGAATGGTTACAACCTTGATGCCTTCGTTGACAATCAGTTGTAGCTGATTGAAGGCATCAATCGGATTTTCGCGGCTTAAACGGTCAAGAGATTCAACCAGCAAGACAGAGCCATTCGGTATCTCGCCTTCCTTAACTGCTTCAAGCAGGCGACCAAAATGACCACTTTTGACGTGCGCTCCTGAAAATGCAGATTTACCAAGGTCTGGAATAGAAAACTTATTGTCCAGTATCAAGCCATGCTCTTCAGCGTATTTACTCGATAGGTCAAATTGTCTTTTTAGGCTGGTGCCATCGGCTTGAGATGCTTTGGAGAATCTGATGTAGGATATGCAGAGGGGTTTTCCCATAATGTCAACCTTTAGGCTTGACTGGCTTCTGGGAAAAATATATCAGGATGGGGTTAAATGGTATACTAAATTTTGGTTGAGGGACCCTTCCGAAACCTGCACCCGCCGGATGATGCGGTTTTTGCCGTCCAGGAGCAGGGTCAGGAAATATTCCTTGCGGGAGTCGCGGAATTCGTGATGGAAGTAATCGAAGACCTGGCGGGGGGAGGTGAAGCGTTCGAAGCGTTCCAGCTTACGGGCCTGAAACCGCGCGGCCAGGGTGAAGGCGGCTTTTATGCCGCTGGCCTTGGCCAGTCCCATCCCCTTGATGCCGCAAATCTGGGCGATATCGGCGCTGCCCAGTTCGCGCAGGTTGCCGTCGAAATGGCTGATGAGTTCACGTCCCAGGTCAATGGCGCTCTGTTTGGTGCTGGGATCGCCGCTCCTGATGATCAAAGCCAGCAGTTCGGCATCGGTGAGGCTCCCTGCCCCCTGTTTCAGCATCTTTTCCCGTGGCCGTTCGTCCTCGGGCCAATCCCTGATACTGCCGCCCATATATCCCTCCTGTAACAACTCCTCGATGGAAGATGATGCAGACCGGAACCTACCCCCTGGCACCCATTATGATAGCCAGGATGAGCGCCCCACCCGCCAGCAACCGGTACCAGACAAAGGGCGTCAGGGTTCGTTTTTGCACGAAACTGAGCAGAAAGGCCACGCTGATGTAACCGGTGACCGCCGAAACCCCAATACCCACCAACATCGGCATTCCTTCTCCTGCCGGAATGCCGTACTTGATGACATGGAGCGACTTGAGAAGCGCTGCGCCGGCCACAATGGGAAGGGACAGCAGGAACGAGAAACGGGCCGCGCTCTCGCGGGTAAAGCCGGCCATCAGTCCCGCGGTGATGGTGATACCGGAACGTGACACGCCCGGTATCAGCGCCAGGCATTGCAGCAGGCCCACCAGCAGGGCGCTGCCGGTGGTCATGCCGCTCAGCCCGCGCCGTTTTTTGCCCCAGCGGTCAACCGCGGCGAGCACCAGGCCGAATACGATCATCATTCCGGCGATCAGGAGCGGCATTTCACGGAAGATGTCCTCCACCTGATGCTCGAACAGCTTGCCCACAATGGCGGCCGGCACCGTGGCGGCGACGATCTGAAACGGCAGACGTTTGGCCGGGGTGTCCAGTGAACGGGTGGAGATGGCATCGAGGGTGGCATAGGCGATTTCGATTATATCACGGCGGAAATAGGCTGCCAGGGCGATGAGGGTTCCCAGGTGCAGGGCCACGTCGAAGGTAATCCCGGATTCAGGCCATTTTAACAGCCAGGGGATCAGGATCAGGTGGGCGGAACTGCTTATGGGGAGCACCTCGGTGAAGCCTTGCAGGGCACCGAGGACAATGGCGTGCAGCAGATTCATTTGCATTCCTTTCTCTATTCAGACTGTCCAGAATACTTCATGAAACCGATAAAGGCAATCGTGCAATCAGGTCTGTTACAGATGTGTGACTTTTAAGTGGGAAGCCTCCGGAAACTGTGGTATGTATATAAGGTTTTTATTCCAGGCAGGTCAAGCAGGCGGTTACGGGAGGCAATAAATGTTCGGATTCATTCCCAAAGATGAAAAGTTTTTTCAACTTTTCAAGGAGATGACAAAAAATATCATCGAAGGGGCCAAACTTCTTAAGGATATGCTCGATAATTTCGAAAACCCTTTCGAAAGTCAGCGCAAGATCAAGGACGTGGAGCACAAGGGTGATTCCATTACCCATGAGATTATCCAGAAATTGAACAAGACCTTTATTACCCCGCTGGATCGCGAGGATATTTATTCCCTGGCGTCCAAGCTGGACGATATCATCGACCTGATCGACGCTTCCGCTCAGCGGGTGATCATGTACAACGTTGACAGCATCACCCCCGAGGCCAAGTCCCTCGGCTTCATCATCCTGCAGTCCTGCCTTGCGGTGGACAAGGCGGTCTCCATGTTGGGAAAGAGATCCAACGAGCAGATCTTCGAATTGTGCGTGGAGATCAATGCCCTGGAAAACGAGGCGGATCGTGTCTCCCGCGAAGCCATCAGCCGGTTGTTCGATGAGGAAAAGGACCCGATCCAGCTGATTAAATGGAAAGAGATCTATGAAACCCTGGAGACGACTACGGACAAGTGTGAGGACGCAGCCAATATTCTGGAGAGCGTGGTGGTGAAGAATGCTTGACCAGTCCCTCGTGATGCTCTGCCTGGTAATCTTGGCAGCGCTTCTCTTCGACTACATCAATGGTTTCCATGACACCGCCAATGCCATTGCCACCTGCGTCTCCACCAGGGCTTTATCGGTCAGGGCCGCCATTTTCATGGCTGCCACGTTGAATTTCGTCGGTGCGATGGCCTTCACCAAGGTTGCCAAAACCATAGGCACCGGCATTGTCAGCGGCAATAATCTCACCCAGATGGTGGTGCTGGCCGGCGTAATCGGTGCCATCATCTGGAACATCATCACCTGGTATTACGGCCTGCCATCCTCATCCTCCCATGCGATCATCGGTGGCCTCATTGGGGCTGTCATAGCCCATGTCGGATCGTCGGCGCTCTTGTGGGGCGGGTTGGAAAAGATCATCCTGGCACTGGTCATTTCACCCATTCTCGGTACAGTGGCCGGTTATATATTTGTGGTCGTGTTTTCGCGGATTCTCCGCAACAAGTCGCCGGGCGGAGTCAATCGTGGGTTCCGCAAGATGCAGATCTTCTCGGCCGCCACCATGGCATTTTCCCATGGTACTGCCGATGCCCAGAAATCCATGGGCGTAATTACCATGGCCCTGTTGAGCTACGGCGCTATCCCTGTTTTCGATGTGCCGACCTGGGTCAAGATCGTCTGTGCCATGGCCATGGCTTTAGGAACCGCAGCAGGCGGATGGCGCATCATCAAGACCGTGGGCCGGGATTTCGTCAAGCTGCAGCCGATGACCGGCTTTTCAGTGGATTCGGCTTCCACGAGCGTCATCCTGGGAGCCGCCATGATGGGACTTCCCACCAGTACCACCCATGTTGTTACATCCGCCATCTTGGGGACAGGCCTGTCAAAGAGTATTAATGCCGTCAACTGGAAGGTTGCCCAACGAATAGTTCTTGCCTGGGTTCTGACCATTCCGTCTGCGGCAATGGTTGGCTACCTGGTCTATCAGGTGCTGAACCCGCTGCTGGGAAAATAAAAAGGCGGGGTCTGCCCGCCTTTATTCCAGATCATCTCCCAGTTCTTCCATCTCCCTGGTAAGCTGCGCCAAGCCAGCGTCCTTCTTCCTGAAGGCCGTCACCAGCCAATAACAGATGAAATATGCGGCAATGGCCGCTATGAAGCCAAGCACGGAACTTCCAAGCAACAGCGACTTGGCATAGGGTTTGAGGTGTTGCCATTCCGATCCCCTAAGGGTCAGTTCGACGACCGGCTTTCCCCGCAGGAATCTGCCGAGCTTGAAGCTGGCCGCCAGGACCGGCAACATGGTAAAAGGGGTATTGATCCAGGCACCGGTGATGCAGGTAAGTTTGTTCAGGCGGAAGATGAAAGCCAAGGCTATGGCCAGTGGGGTGTGTAGCCCGAAGAAAGGCGTAAAACTGATAAAGACCCCGACGGCAAAGCCGGCCGAGATATGGCCGGGATGACTGTCCAGGGACAGGATGGCCTTGAACTGCTTTTTGATTTTATTGATATTGATCATAACAGTTCCCAGGTCATGCGAATCTAAAGCCTGCCAGCCTGCTTTGTCAATCAATTAAGGGGGCATTTTACCCTAAAATTCGATTGACATAACAATAAATTATTCCTATACCTACCGATAGGTAAACAGATTTAATCAAAGATGAGGCCATGCCAGCCAAGACTCAAACAGAATCTACCCAGCCGGATGCCCGCGAACGACTGCTTGACGCCGCTCTGGTTCTTTTTACACAACGCGGCTATGCGGCTTCGTCGGTGCGGGAGATCTGCGCGGCGGCCGGAGTGACCAAGCCGGTGCTGTACTATTATTTCGGCAGCAAGGAAGGGCTCTACCTGCAACTGATGGAGGAGAGCTATGCGCTGTTCGAATCCCTGGTGCCCAGGTTGACTTCGTACACGGGCCCGGTTCGCCAGCGGCTGATCCACATCTGCGAGGGCCTCTTCGACATAAGTACCCAGAAGCTGGACATCGTGCGCCTGATCTACTCCATCTACTACGGCACGCCGCAAGGTGCGCCGGCCTATAACTTCGACAGGTATTACGACCG
>MTLD01000705.1_pt1 | contig 18298 bp, 11 predicted proteins | sample 1982471 | NCBI WGS metagenome assembly MTLD01 (sample SAMN05712604, study PRJNA340218) | biofilm metagenome | isolation source: sample SPM anode biofilm adapted to -50 mV | place: USA | collected 2012-02-03
ACGTCTTTCCAGTCGGACGAGATGTAGGCGGCACCCATGGATTCTACCACACCGATAATCACCCCGCCCAAGGTGGCGCCGACGATGCTTCCCATGCCCCCCAGCACGGTGATGACGAACGCCTTGAGGGTGAAGGCGCTGCCCACTTGGGGGAAAATATAGTAGGTTGGCGAAATCAGGGCACCGGCAGTGCCGGCCATGGCGGAGCCGATGCCGAAGGCCAGGACCGACATGCGCTTGACATTGATCCCCATGAGCTGCGCCGCCTCCCGGTCCTGGGCCGTGGCGCGGATGGCCTGGCCGGTGTCGGTCCGCATCAGGAACCAGTAGAGAACAGCGGTGATGATGACCGTGATCAGGAATGAAATCGCCAGCGGTTTGGATATGGACAGTCCCGCCAACCGGTAGCTCGAAGACGAGTACGAGGTAGTCAGGATCTTATAGTCGGAAGTAAAGGCCAACATGGCACTGTTGCTCATGATGAGCCCCAGCCCGATTGTGAGCAGGATCTGGTTCTGGGGGAGCGACCCCAGGATCCGGTTGATGAACAGCTTTTGCAGGATGCCGCCGAACAGGAACATCATCGGTATGGTGATCAGCACGGAGACAAAGGGATCGATGCCAAACAGGGTAAAGAGGAAATAGGTCATGTACATGCCGACCATCATGATGTCGCCATGGGCGAAATTGATCACGCGCATGACGCCGAAGATGATGGTCAGGCCGATGCCGATCAGGGCATAGACACCCCCGATCAGGATGCCGCTGATAAGGGATTGCAGGAAGAGGATCATTGGGGGTCTCCCTAGTGCTACTTTTGTCACAAATATTCAGATCGATTGTTTATGTAGGAGCGAAGCAAGAGCTTTACCTGCTTCGCCCTTGTGCCGAATTGGTTTTGTCCCTACAGTCAAACGGTAGTTTCAGAATCCCTTAGATAAAAAACGGGGCGATACAAGACCGCCCCGCAGGTTTAAGAACGAGCTACCACTTGAAAGGGTAGATCGGCTTCTTGGTGGCGAACTTGGCCGGATAGACAGTCTCGTACAGGCCGTTCTGGACCTGCTGCACCAGCATCTGGTGGTTGTTCTGGTTGGTGTAACCGGCATAATCGGCGAACTTGACCTCGCCCATGATGCCGTTCCAGTGCCCTGATTTGAGCCCTGCCCGGGTCTTTTCACGATCGCCGTGGTTCTTTACGGCTGTCTCGGCCATGATCATCATGGCTTCATAGGCGCAGGCGGCGTGATATGAAGGTTCCTTGCCGAATTTAGCTTTATAGCGGTTGTAAAAATTGCGGGCCCCGGGCCAGTTGACATCCTCGGTCCATTGGGTGCTGGAGAATACCAGGTTGGATATCTTCTTCTGTGCCAGGAACTGCGCTGTGGTAAAGCCTGCCCCGGCGCCCAGGAAGGCCTTGGGAGTCAGGCCGATTTCCCTCGACTGGCGCATGAGGGTGATGGCATCGACTTCGTAGGAGACCATGAAGACCAGGTCGGGATTAAGGGTCTTGATCTTGGTCAGGGTGGAACGGAAGTCAGGGGCGCCTTTCTGGTATTTTTCGTTGGCGACTTCCCTGATGCCAAGCTTCTTGGCATATTCCTGGGCCGTCTTTACTGTCGAGATGCCGAAATCGGTGTTGGCATAAACGTAGGCAATGGTTTTAGGCTTGTCCAGGCTCATGATGACGTCCATCAGGACCGATGAGTAGACATCGGCCGGTGCGTTGAGCCGGAAGACGAACTGGTGCCCCTTGCGGGTGATATCTTCCTTGGCCGCGGCCGGGATCAACTGGGGTACCTTGTACCGGTCGGCCTGGCTGGCAACGGCGTTGGCACAAGCCGAGGTATAGGGACCGACCACGCCGGCCACGTTGTCGCGGGTGGCCAACTTCTCAAAGGCCGACAGGGCCTTCTCCGGTTTTCCGGTGTCGTCTTCCTTGATCAGCTCGACATCGACCCCGGACTTCTTGAGGTCTTCCAGGGCCAGGGTAACACCATTGGTTAGGTTTTCACCGATCGGTGCCTCGGCACCGGTGATGGTGTTGATAAAACCGATTTTGACCTTTGCCGCCAGGGATGTACCTGGAATGGCAAGTGCCAGGGCCAGTGCAACTGCTCCGATTCGACTAAACATGCTCGACCTCCTTATCTTGGTGTTTTACTGCACTACAGTCAATTGTGAGATGCTGTTTTATTGCAATAGGGGTGCCACGCAACTATTGTATCTTAATTTACCGGAATTACAGAAATGGGCTGGAAATTATCCGGGGATGGATGTAGTGAATGGGATGGTTGTGGCGGAAAACCGCCAGTTGGTGGCGGATAATCGGCACTGATATTCACGTCGGGAGCGCGGTAGGGGATCTACAGCCCGTACTTATCCATCTTGTAGCGCAGGGTACCGCGGGGAATCTTCAGCATTAGTGCGGTCTGGAGCACATTGCCTCCATTATGCCGGAGGGCCTGGCCGATGAGTTCCATTTCGTAAGCGGAGACAGCTTCTTCAAGTCCGGCGCCGGTCGGTAAGGTTTTGGCCGGGATTTTGTCATCCGTGCCGTTTGCATGAGAAATATCTCTGATTTCCAAGGGAAGGTATTCGGGGAGCAGGGTGGGGCCGGAGTGCATGATGCAGATGCGTTCTATGACGTTCCTTAGTTCGCGGATATTGCCGGGCCAGTCGTAATTCTCCATCAGTGAGGCTGCTGCAGGCGCAATTCCGTTGAAACACCGACCAAAGGAGCGGCTGAAGCTGTCCAGAAAAAAGGCTGCCAGGGGTTGAACGTCCTCGGGACGTTCCCTGAGTGGCGGGATATGAATAGGAAAGACATTGAGCCGATAGTACAGGTCTTCCCGGAAGGTGCCATTGGCGAGACTCTCCAGCAGATTGCTGTTGGTGGCCGCTATCACGCGGACATCGATGCCTATGTCCTTGAGTCCCCCGACGCGCCGGATAGTGCGTTCCTGCAGTACCCGCAGCAGCTTGACTTGCATGGCGGTGTCCATCTCGCCGATTTCGTCCAGAAAAACAGTGCCGTGATGCGCTTCTTCGAAAAGACCCGGTTTGCGCGCGGTGGCATTGGTGAAGGCACCCTTTTCATGGCCGAATAGTTCGCTTTCCAGTAGGGTTGCCGGGATGGAGGCGCAATTTATGCCGACAAAAGGGGCCTCGGACCGGCTCGACAGGTTATGGACGGCCCTGGCAACCAGTTCCTTGCCTGTGCCGGATTCACCTGTAATCAATACGGTGGAGGAGGGGATGCGGGCAATCTCCCTGATCTGCGCCAATATCTCGGCAAAGGCCCTGCTCTTGCCGATCATCTCCATCCGGAGCAGGGTGCCGTCGCCTCTCTTGAGATTGCGGACCTCCCGTTTCAGTGTCTGGGTTTGAAGTGCGAGCTTAACTATCAGGCGCAACGCATCGGCTTTGAACGGTTTTTTCATGTAGTGGTAGGCGCCCAGCTTGAGAGCCTCCACGGCGCTCTCCACGGACCCGTAACCGGTGATGACGATCACCAGCAAATCCGGTTCGAGTTCCTTCAGGGACTTAAGCAGATCGATGCCGTTTTCCGTGCCCAGGTTGAGGTCGAGCAGCGCCAGGTCGATATCTTCGCCGGCCATCAGATCCAGGGCCTCACTGCCCGATGCAGCCGCACAAACCTGGTAGCCCGCATCGGTCAGGATGCGTTCCACGTTTTCGCGGATAAAGGCCTCGTCGTCGATGATCAGAATCTTTTCCATTATAAAACACCTTAGTGCCTGTCAGAGAATAACTGTAACTTACTAACCTTATGTTTAATCAGTCATCTTTTTCGTTTCTTCTATATCATAATAAAATAGGGACGTGAGCAAAAACATGGTAGTAGGATTAAACCACAAATTTCCATTTATCAGTCATCAGACAACCCTGGCCTCTGTTATCTTCTTCCATTAGTTAACAACCCGATGTTTAAATTGTTTTTAGACAACTTTCGCTTGAATATACACTTCGGGTCAGGTAGTAAGAAAAGAGATGATTGATTGATATGCTGTGATGATGTCACGTTAGGAGCGGCCAGAGTGTCCCCCAAACCCGAACAGGAAGCGCGCATAGAAATTGACCGGATGCTGTTTGAAGCAGGCTGGCTGGTACAGGATGTAAAAAGCGTCAACCTGCATGCCGGTCGGGGCGTGGCTATCCGTGAGTTTTCGCTGGAGCGCGGTTTCGGTTACGCTGACTATCTGCTGTATATTGACGCTAAAGCAGCTGGGATAATTGAGGCCAAGAAGGCCGGGGTGACGCTCTCCGGTGTCGAAATTCAGTCTGACCGTTACACCCAGGGGGTGTCGTTGTCGCTTCCTGCCTGGTTTCGTCCGCTTCCGTTCTGTTACCAATCCACCGGTATTGAGACCTGCTTTACCAGTGGCCTCGATCCCGATCCTCGTTCCAGACGCGTTTTCTCTTTTCATCGTCCCGAAACATTGGCTGAGTGGCTGGATGCGGCTTGCCGAAGTGTGGAGATCGCCACCCACCAGCCAGGAGAAGTGGCTGAACCTGGGGAGATCTGGTCTCCGGATTGTTATCGGAGCCGTCTGCGCCGCATGCCGCCCCTACACAGCGAGGGGCTCTGGCCGGCCCAGTTCACGGCAATCACCAACCTGGAGAAGTCTCTGGCAGCCGACCGTCCTCGCTCGCTGGTGCAGATGGCCACCGGCTCGGGCAAGACTTTTACCTCGGTTTCCTTCATCTACCGCCAGCTCAAATTTGGCGGTGCCCGGCGGGTGCTGTTCCTGGTGGATCGTGCCAACCTGGGGCGCCAGACGCTGAAAGAGTTCCAGCAGTACCAGTCGCCGTACACGCCGTTTAAATTCACCGAAGAGTACATCGTCAACCACCTGCAAAGCAGCCGTCTCGACAGCACAGCACGGGTCTGCATCTGCACCATCCAGCGGCTCTACTCGATCCTGCGCGGCGAGGAATTGGCCCCGGAGATGGAGGAGGAATCGCTTTTCGATCAGACCAGTCTCTTCAAGGAGCCGCCACCGGTGGTTTACAACCCGGCCATCCCGCCCGAATCATTTGATCTGATCGTCACCGACGAGTGCCACCGCTCGATCTACAACCTGTGGCGCCAGGTGCTGGAGTACTTCGACGGCTTCCTGGTGGGCCTGACCGCCACCCCCAACAAGCAGACCTTCGGCTTTTTCAACCAGAATCTGGTGATGGAATATCCCCACGAGCAGGCCGTGGCCGACGGGGTCAACGTCAACTATGATGTCTACCGTATCAGGACCAGGATCACCCAAGGGGGCTCGGTCGTTGAGGCCGGGCACTTCGTGGACCACCGCGAACGGGAGACGCGGGCCGTGCGCTGGGAGCAGTTGGACGAAGACCTGACCTACGATGCGGGGCAGCTGGACCGGGACGTGGTGGCCGTGGACCAGATTCGCACCGTGATCAGGACGTTCCGTGACAAGGTGCTGACCGAGATTTTTCCTGGTCGTACTTGGGTGCCCAAGACCCTGATCTTTGCCAAGGACGATTCCCACGCCGAGGACATCGTCCGGATCGCGCGGGAGGAGTTCGGCAAGGGGAACGACTTCTGCCAGAAGATCACCTACCGCACCACCGGCAGAAAACCTGAGGAACTGATCGCAGAGTTCCGCACCAGCCCCATGCCGCGCATTGCCGTTACCGTGGATATGATCGCCACCGGCACCGACATCAAGCCATTGGAGTGCGTCTTTTTCATGCGCATGATCCGTTCCCGCTCCTTCTTCGAGCAGATGAAGGGGCGCGGGGTACGGGTGATCAACAACACCGACCTGCTGGCCGTCACCCCCGATGCCGTGGCCAAGACCCACTTTGTCATCGTAGATGCGGTGGGCGTCTGCGAACAGGACAAGACCGATTCCCGCCCGCTGGAGAAGAAGCCGACCGTCTCCCTGGAAAAGCTGCTCCAGGCCGTGGCATTAGGGAACACAGAGAGCGAAGTGATTTCCTCCATTGCCGGGCGCTTTGCCCGTCTGGAGCGGAAGCTGGACGCGGCCGGGAAGGCGGAGATTGAGCGACTGACCGACGGCAAGGGGTTAAAGGAGCTTACCGGTGACCTGATCGCGTCAATCGACCCGGAACGGCAGATTGAGCAGGCGAGGGCCGCGTTTGGCGTCAACGACCCGACCGTGGATCAGGTCAGGCAGGCCGGGAAAAAACTGATCCAGCAGGCGGTCAAGCCACTCTGCGATCCGCGGTTGCGGGAGAAGATTCTGGAGTTGCGGCGCAAGGCCGATCAGATCATCGATACAATCAGCGCTGACGAGGTCATAGAGGCCCAGTTTGATGCCGAGGCACTGGACAAGGCCAAGGGGCTGGTTCATTCCTTCGAGCAGTTCATCGAGGAGCACAAGGACGAGATCACCGCCTTGCAGGTACTTTACAGCCGCCCTTACCGGCAGCGGTTGAAGTATGACGAGATCAAGGTGCTGGCCGAGATGATCGAGAAACCGCCGTACCTCTGGCGCATCGACCGGTTGTGGGATGCCTATGCGGCCCTGGAAACCTCCAAGGTCAAGGGCGCGGGGAGCAGACGGCTCTGGACCGATATCGTTTCGCTGGTCCGTTTTGCCCTGCATCAGGAGCCGTTTTGGAGCCGTTCGAGGAGCATGTCCACGAGCGGTTTGCCGCCTGGGTGGCAAAGCAGGAGGAGAGCGGAAAGGCATTCAGTGACGAGCAGCGCTGGTGGCTGGAGCGGATACGGGACCATGTCATTGCCAGCCTGGAGATCGGGCGTGCAGATTTCGAGTTTACCCCGTTCAAGGAGAACGGCGGGATCGGCAAGGTGTATCAGTTGTTTGGGGAGGAGTTGTGGGGGATGTTGGAGGAGTTGAATGAAACGTTAGCCGCGTAGGGGCGAGGCGGCGCCTCGCCCGCCCTTGATGTTTTTGAAGATGTTATTGTTTCTGGTTGTATCAACGGTGGGCGACCCACCGGGTCGCCCCTACGGATCGAATATTTTTGCATGATGTGTAGGGGCGATTCGGTGAATCGCCCGCTTTTACACGATAAAGGCACTGCATGACATTCAACCCCGACATCCACCACCGCCGTTCTGTCCGTTTGAAGGAATACGACTATCGAAGTGCCGGGGCGCATTTCGTGACGATCTGTACATTACAGCGAGAATGCCTGTTCGGTGATGTAGTAGATGGCAAGATGCGTTTGAATAGTTTTGGTGAAATCGTTCGTGAGGAATGGTTGCGGTCAGAAGTCGTTCGCAATTATGTTTCTCTGGATGTTTTTGTCACAATGCCGAACCATTTTCACGGTATTTTGTTGTTGAATGATTCATGTAGGGGCGAGGCTGTGCCTCGCCCGATTGTACCTCGCCCGGTTATGCCAGGTTCAATCGGTGCAATATTGGGGCAATTTAAATCGATTGTTACTAAACGTATCAATACATTGCGCGACAACCCCGGTTGCCCGGTCTGGCAGCGCAATTATTACGAACACGTCATCCGCAATGAAACCGACCTGGACAATATCAGGCAGTACATCGAGAACAATCCCCTGAAATGGGACCAGGACGAGAACAATCCGGTGAATGTTGGAAAATAATGTGGAACGTTTGTAGAGGCGAGGCGCTGCCTCGCCCGATGTTACCGGAATAATCGTTATCAAATACGATTCAACACCGGGCGACCCACCGGGTTGCCCCTACGATGATTGAATGAGGTGCTGGCGGCGTGAGTGAGAAATGGCGGACTGTGCCGCTTTCCGAAATAGCAGATATCAACCCGCGTCTGGGTAAAACCATGCTTGCGGATGATGAACTTTTTTCTTTTGTCCCCATGGTATCTGTCGGAGCTTCTGACGGCAGCATCGACGTTTCCGCAAAACGCCCATACGCTGAGGTGAAGAAGGGCTTTACACCGTTTCAATCCGGCGATGTGCTCTTTGCCAAAATCACGCCGTGCATGGAAAACGGTAAAATGGCTGTGGTTCCACACCTTGAAAACCAGTACGGTTTTGGTTCGACCGAATTTCATGTTATTCGACTCAAGGATGATAATGATCCAAAGTACGTCTATTACTACGTTTCAGGACAAGGTTTTCGCAAGGAAGCAGCTCATCATATGACCGGAGCAGTGGGGCAGAAACGCGTTCCCACTGACTTTCTCAAGCAAAGCTTTATTCCTCTCCCTCCGACTATTGAAGACCAAAAAAGAATAGTCGCCGAAATCGAAAAACAATTCTCCCGTCTGGATGAGGCTGTAACCTCGCTCAATCGGATACAGGCCAACCTCAAGCGCTACAAAGCTGCCGTCCTCAAGGCTGCTGTGGAAGGCAAACTCACCGAACAGTGGCGCAAGGATCACCCCGACGTCGAACCCGCTGACCAACTTCTCAAGCGCATCCTCGCCGAACGCCGCGCCAAATGGGAAGTCGAAGAACTGGCGAAGATGAAGGCCAAGGGGATCAAGCCAAAAGATGATTCGTGGAAGAAGAAATACAAGGAGCCTGCCGGGCCGAATACGGCCAATCTGCCGGAATTGCCGGTGGGGTGGGTGTGGGCGACGCTTCCGCAACTCGGTGAGTTAAATAGAGGAAAATCAAAACATCGTCCGCGAAATGCACCTCATCTTTACGGTGGTTCGTATCCTTTTGTGCAAACGGGAGATATTCGCGCTGCTAATGGGCTCTTACGAAACTTCACGCAGACTTATAGCGATGCTGGGCTTGAACAGAGCAGATTATGGCCATCAGGAACTCTCTGTATTACTATTGCCGCAAACATAGCTGACACAGCGATTTTAGGTCTTGAGGCATGTTTTCCTGATAGCATTGTTGGTTTTGTCGCTGAACCAAAGCATTGTGAAATTAGATTTATGGAGTTCTTTATCAGAACTGCGAAAGAGAACATCGAAAGATATGCTCCGGCTACAGCACAGAAAAACATTAATTTAGAAATCCTATCAGACGTTGCAGCTCCGTTACCACCGTTACGAGAGCAGAAAGAAATTCTCGCCGAAATTGACCGCCGCCTCTCAGTCACCGAAGAGCTTGAAGCCACCATCAAAACCAACCTCAAACGTGCAGAGCGCCTGCGGGATGTAATTCTTAGAGATGCCTTTGGTGGTCTCAATTTGGCTTAAAAAGGGAATCTGTATGCCATACGCAAAATGTTTTACTCGTGTCATAGATGGGATCTTGACACGTGAATGTGTTAAAAATGATGATCTTTTAGTTGAAGTCCTTGCTGATGCATTGATGGAGCACGATGCTTCTCCCCCCAAAAGCACTGTTAAACTAACAAACCAACGCCAAGGTAATCTCTCAGAATACTGTGTTTGGGATATTGGAGATCGCCACTGGACGCTATTTGAAAAAGGGCTTTCTAAGCCAGCAAATGCTGACAGCCCTTGGAAAGATGGCTCTGATCCTGGGATTGATATACTGGCGCTATCGCTAGATGATCCGCCATTGCTATTAGTCATCGAGGCAAAATCGAGTATTAATGATGGGGTAGCTTTGATTAATGGCAAAGGCTCAAGCATCAGAAGCGATTTCACCGGTCTTCTAGCTAACAGCGTAAACTCAAGACTGCTCATCAGAGTTGGGGCGTTTAAAAGCCAACTTCGATTTGTGGCTAAGAAGCCAGAACTTCTGCGTCGTATCGACGAGTGTGTTGGGGACACTCCTAAAGCTTGTAGTGGAGTCAAACTTATGGGGGTACTAGTTTGTAAACGCGGCGAAACAAAAGATGAAAATGCAAGAAGAGATGCATTTAATGCTTTACGTGACAACTTGGTTTCAGACGGTTGGGCCATTTCTAACATCGATCTTAGGACCGTCGAGGCGGGAAACCTATCTAAACTTTTAACCGAAGTTATTGAGAGGGTGACATGTTAGAGAGCGAGTCTGATATGCTAGACATAGCAACGTTAAATTCTGAACTATTAGAATATGATCTGGAAAATGTGGAACATTATACTGCGCTGGCATGTAGGTCTTTTGTTACACCTACAACTGAGGATTTTACTAGCGTTCAAAACCGTCTTTTAAAGATGAGTTTAAGTGCGACCTCGTTGGGGCAGGACAACCTTCCACAGCCTGATGGTGTCCAAGACATCCCCCTTAGTTTTTTGGCAAGGTCATTGTCTAATTCTATGCTGGTTGATGATTTCAAAGACTCTTATCTTCTGGCATTGGCTGCGATGCACGCTGCGATGGCTGGAACTTTTCCAACTGCGAAAGTATTTGCTGAGACTCGCTTGAAGAGCGAGGATTTGTTAAATGAGGAATATTCTTCGGGAGTAGAGAAATGGCTTATAACCTTACTCTCAAGAGTTTCTCTACGTACAAAATTAGAGACAGTACCAGAACCTTTTGTTAAGTATTATAAGTTGTTGCGGAAGGGATTAAAGCTTGGGAATAGGGATTACTTTGAATCAGCCGAAAAGGAGTTTTCTGAAGCTGTTGCGACACATTTTCAAGAATTTACTGACTCAGATCAATATTTACTTTTGCTGTGGACATACGTTCATTCTAGAATTGCTGAATTTGCCGCAGCACCACATCTAAGAAATAGCTGTCTTCCGGAAAATTATGTCGATGCATTGATAAAGAAAACTCCTTTATTATTCCCATCACAACTAACTGCACTTAAAAATAATTCGGTGTTAAGTTCAGAGTCTAATTTGCTTGTATTGTTACCAACAAGTACAGGAAAGAGTCTAATAGGTGAGATGGCGCTTGTGGCTTCATTGTGTGATGACCGTCCAATTGGAATTTACTTAGCCCCTTATCGTGCGCTTTCACATCAAGTTTTTGAAAAAATGAAGCTACGTCTAAGTGAATGTGGAATTTCATGTGAACAAAGGCGTGGAGGTTATCTCTCTGACCTCACAGATGTTGAAGTTAGAAAGACGATCATAGTCGCTACACCAGAAGCGTTTGATACTTTGATAAGGCAACGCCCCCTACTACTCGATAAAATATCCTGTTGTGTTTTTGACGAATTACATCTCATTGAGCAAAGTGGACGAGGAGTATGTTATGAGGGGCTAGCAGCTAGGCTTATGGCTGCTAAGAGTCGCGTAGTTGCACTCTCGCCCGTTGTTAAGGCCTCGAAAGAGTTAAAAAACTGGCTAAATGTTGGTGATATTGAAATTGTTCAGTCAAGATGGCACCCTGCTGGGAGACGCGTAGCGATAGTTGAACCCTCTGGCAATACCTTCTATTTTACACCATCTGAAAGGCTTTCAGCCGATGCTTCTAGGGAACCAGCATGGACTGGGAACATTAAAATTCCTTCTCCTATTCAGAATTATCCTCAGCATTATTCTGGTTACCAGCCTTTACGCGATTCCATTATTCGAAATGCCGCATCAGTAGCTTTTGATCAATATTCACGATTTAAAGAACAAGTATTGGTTGTTGCCCGTTCGAAATCACAAGCTCGTGATATTGCTTCAGCTGTTTCCACTCTGTTTGCACCTTTAGATGAATCTAACCTTTTGATTGATTTTGCGAATGAAATCGAAGAAAATTTCCCCTACTTAAAGACCCTTCATAGGTGTTTGCTACACGGTGTTTGTTATCACAATTCTGCATTACCTAATTCTGTAAAAGAACAACTCGAAAAGAAGATAGATCGTGGTTATTTCAAAGTTGTCGTTTCTACAACTACTCTTGCTGAAGGTGTCGATCTCCCATTCCGAGTTGTTGTGTTAGCGGAGTGGCAACAGAGTGGCATGCATGGTGTTGCACCAATGTCTTCGCTATTGTTTAGGAATATAGCTGGGCGTTGTGGGAGGGCTGGTCGGTATTCTGAAGGTGACACTATACTGATTGATCACCCTGGTAAATCTTTTGAAGACCTGAGTTCGAGTAAAAGAATTAATGAGTTCCTAAGCAGATATGTATTTGCCGGGCCTACTGATTTAAAGCCAAGTGCCGAAGCTATAGACACATCACACGCTAAACAAAAAAACATGGAAATTACGGCATCAATTGAGTCTCAATTATTTGCCTTCATCGCAGCAAATCCTTTAATCGATGACCAACTTTCTCTATTCACTGAGAACCTGTTTTCGAGTAACTTCTCACATGCAAACCAATTTGTTGAAAGTACATGTCTAGACGTTGTTAATAAATTACTGATTGATCCAAATTACAAGATACTTACCCGAAATAGCCCACTTAAGTTAACAGAGCTTGGTAAGACAGCTTTGATAACAGGGCTTTCTCCTCGTTCATCACTTCAATTAATAAAAGCAATTACTTCATACACATGGATTCCTGAGTCAAGGTCCGGACGTATCGTTAGACAACGCCACCTGATAAGTTGGAATTCTTTAGCAATTTATTTTTCTCAACTAATTCGAGATGATAAATGTGAATTGCCTGAAATGAAGAGTGGTGGCTTCGCTAGGATAGGTACGAAGTATTTTCCTGTAAAGTGGAATCAGTTTGACAGTCTGTTGCTTGGCTGGATTTCAGGTCTTCCATTCGAGGAGTTAGCCTATTTGACAATTATGTCCGCCCCCGACCGTAATTATTATGAAAAGTGGCTTCATCAAATACATGATGATTTAACATCGCAGATGGAGGGCCGAATTGAAGAGGTAGTTACTTTTTTCAATGGTTATATTTCAAACCAATGGTCATGGGTCCTAAGGGGAGCATACGAAATATCCAAAACAATTAAACCTGAATTAGCTGAAGACTTAAATGTGTTGGCGATACGAATCGAATTTGGTGTGGAACATCCTTTTGCGGGTAATTTGATAAAGCTCGGTTGCAATGTTGATAGAGCCAAAATCGACTTTATGGTGGGCAATGCAAAATCTGCCACTAAAAATAAGGACCTCTGTGTTGGCAGCCTTCTTCGATACCTTCAAAATCATACTGATTCAATTGTGAATGTTGCTGTTGGAACATTTCAAAGAACAATAATTACTCAACTTGATATTGAAAATTTACAACAATTCTTGGAAAAACAGCGAGACACTCCGTAAAAAGATGAGTCACATGAGGTCGCCCATGCCCGTATATGAAATAACCACCGACGCTATCCAACCACTGGAAGAAACATCATTCATCTCCGCTGGTATTCGTGAGCGCTCAGATCTCCAGCGACTCCTGCGCGATTCAATCAGTGTCATTGACCGTGACGTCATGGTAATTACTGAAGAGTTTGGCGAATGGGAAGATAGTCGCCGCCGTATCGATCTTCTTGGGCTTGACCGGACCGGTAACCTGGTTGTAATCGAATTAAAGAGAACCGAAGACGGCGGCCACATGGAGCTGCAAGCCATTCGCTATGCCGCGATGGTTTCGACCATGACCTTTGCCAAGGTTGTATCCGTGCATGATCAGTATTTGAAGGCACATGGTAAGGATGGGGACGCCGAGGCGGCAATCCTGGAATTCCTCAGGTGGGACGAGCCGAACCAGGAGGAATTTGCCCGGGATGTTCGCATCGTACTGGCCTCGGCTGAGTTTTCCAAGGAGTTGACCACATCAGTCATGTGGCTGAATCAGCGTGATATGGATATCCGCTGTATCCGCCTTAAGCCATACAAGCTGGAAGGCAAAATCCTCCTCGATGTCCAGCAGATAATACCTCTGCCAGAAGCAACCGATTACCAGGTGCGGATCAGGGAAAAAGAGGTGGAGCAACGCCAGGCACGCCAGCAAAAATCCAACCGTGACCTTACCCGTTTTGACCTTACAATCGATGGCACTTTGTATCAGAATCTTCCAAAGAGAAGAATGATCTATCAGGTCGTAAAGGCGATGATCGAGAAAGGAAGATCACCTGAGGAGTTGCAGCCGCTGCTCCCCGGAAGTGAGCGCTGGCTGGTCGTAGATGGTGAATGCCCGGAAGATGTGTTCCACCTGAAGGCCGAGCAGGTGCGAAGCCAGCGGGGTGCTCTGTACGAGGCACGACGCTATTTTAATGCTGATGATGAGCTATTCCGTATTAACGGTAAGACCTATGCTCTGACCAAGATGTGGGGGACTGGAACGATTCCGGCAATGGAGGCAATTAAGGAAAAATACCCAGAAGTGCAGATTGAATTTTTGGAGGCTGCTTAATTATCTGGAGATTCTTTCTTGGTATCCTGTTCTGCTTCTTCCTTTTCAAAACGATCCAAATCCTCTTCGGTGATGTAAATCCCTTCGATGGCGCTGGAAGAAATGATATGTCTGCGAAACATTTTCTTTCGCATTTCCGGATCGTTCAGGTAAGGATTGGTTTCAAGGAGTGACTTTTTCATAGTGGTTTTCATAGTGGCAGTATACCTCGAATGGAAATGAAACATGAGCAAAAACTTACAACTAGCCCCCAAGTCTAATGTTCCGGTTGGTTTCGGCTTTGAAGGCTGTTACCTAAAGCTTTAGAACATCTGTAACGACCTTTGTAAATTTGGAAATTTACATCAATTGTGCAGTCTTCCTTATCTTAACCAATGTATTAGAAAGGCTGTAGATTTTTCATGGAGACATCAGAGGTTACGAAAATATATCCGAAAGATCTTATCGGCCCAAGGTCTTATTTTACGGATCTAGACCCGTTGGACCCCGATTTTGCTAGGGAGGATGTTCTTGAAAAGTTAAAAATTCAACTCTTAACTAAAAAAACTATCATCATCGCTGCGTCTTCACTCTTTCATCAAATAGGCAGAAATTTCATTGAACAAGAAGTTGGACTACCAGATGCGATAGAGATGGGAATCATTGTTCCTGCTATGAGAGATGAATATAGTGATGTTAAAGATTTTTTCAATAAATATAAGAAAGACGGATATGGTAAAAATGAACTTTCGTTTTATCAAAAAATTGTAAAAACAGTTGTTCCTTGGAATTTATCTGATAACACAAGGTGGTTTGAAACAAGCCTATTTCATCAGTTGGAAGATCACCAGTCAATTCTTAGAAAACTCCTTAATATATCTCAGTTTCAAGCGGATACGTTTGCAGCACAAATATTGAGGGCTATAAATAAAGGTTATCTTGAAAGGGAGAATATACTTAATTGTGCTACGAAGTTTGATTCGCAAAAACAGGAAATAATCAGGGAATTCATATTTATGCTGTACCGTTTGTCTGGTTCTCGAGTTGTTAATTCAGACCCACACATGCCAGATAAAAATATTACCAAAATTGAGAATGTGAAACCACTCAGCGACTATAATATTTTTTGGGATATTTATGTCGAAGCTGTAATGTCTTCCATAACCACAGCTGCTTACCTCAGAAAAGAAGATTTGAAACGACTAAAAATTAAAGATATTCTAGAAATACGCAGCAAATTGATTGACCATCAATTTATTGGTGAATACGATAACATTCTAAAAAATATAGATAATATAACAAAAACAACAGATCCTTCAGATGTTATTCATAGCCAATATCAAATTAATAATTTTACCAAGGTATTGCACAGTAAATTTCAAGATCAGCTATATCACGAATTGAAAATTCGAGAACATTCTAGTGCCGAGCAGGGCCTGTTGGAACTAGCCAATGTATTGGCTAAAATTGGCTTTAATGGTCCTCTCCTTGGCGCATATTCTACTTTTAAAGCAATCCCAAAAATCACAGCTGTTTTCTCTCCTAAGCTCGCTAATAATATTTCAAGAAGAATCGAATTAGCTCGAACATATATAAACTCACTTACTACATGGTCTGCTAATGAACATGCGGCTCTTTTAGACGGATACAAAGATATAGTATCTTATGGCCTTCCTAAATCAAAATAAGGTGGACACATGACCCCAGCCGCAATCGTACAAAAACTCTGGAACTACTGCAATGTCCTCCGCGACGACGGGATGAGCTACGGCGACTACGTCGAACAGCTCACCTTCCTCCTCTTCCTCAAAATGGCCGACGAACGGACCAAGAAGCCCTTTGACCAGAAGAGCATGGTACCGTCCGACTACGACTGGCCGAGCCTGCTGAAGAAGGACGGCGACGAGCTCTTCGACCACTACCGTCACACCCTGGAGAAGCTGGGACAGGAAAAGGGGCTCTTGGGGCTGATCTTCGGCCGCGCCCAGAACAAGTTCCAGGACCCGGCCAAGCTGCGCCGCTTGCTGGTGGACCTGCTGGACAAGGAGAACTGGTCGATCATGAGCGCCGACGTCAAGGGCGAGGCCTATGAAGGACTGCTGGAAAAGAACGCCCAGGACACCAAGAGCGGCGCCGGACAGTATTTTACCCCTCGTCCCTTGATCCAGGCCATTGTGGACGTAATGGCGCCCAGACCGAAGGAGACAATCTGCGACCCGGCCTGCGGCACCGGCGGCTTCTTGCTGTCGGCCTTTGCCTATGTCAGCGACCCCAAACATTACAAGCTGGACCGTGACCAGAAGCGGTTCCTGGAAACCGAGACCCTGCGTGGTTGGGAGTTGGTGCACGCCACGGCGAGGCTCTGCGCCATGAACATGATGCTGCACGGTATCGGCGGCGAGGCGCTTCCCATCGAGGCGGGCGTTGATTCGCTGGCCTCTGATCCGGGTGAGCGTTTCGACATCATCCTGACCAACCCGCCTTTCGGCAAGAAGAGCAGCACCACCATCATCGGCGTGGACGGCAAGGCCTACACCGAAAAGGAAACCATCGAGCGGGAAGATTTCTGCGCCACCACCTCCAACAAACAGCTCAACTTCATCCAACACATCAAGACCCTGCTCAAACAGCATGGCCGGGCCGCCGTGGTGGTGCCGGACAACGTGCTCTTCGAGGGTGGCGCCGGCGAGACCATCCGCCGCAAGCTGCTCCAGGAGTGCGACGTCCACACCCTGCTGCGCCTCCCCACCGGTCTGTTCTACGCCCAGGGGGTCAAGGCCAATGTGATCTTCTTCGACAAGAAACCGGCCAGCGAAACACCCTGGACCAAGAAGCTCTGGATCTACGACCTGCGCACCAACCTGCACTTCACCCTCAAAACCAACCCGCTCCAGCGTACGGACCTGGATGAGTTCGTCACCCTCTACAACCCGAAAAACCGCCACGAACGCGCTGCCACCTGGAGCGAGGTGACACCCGACGGACGCTGGCGGTCATACGACTACGCCGAACTGATGGCCCGTGACAAGGCCAGCCTGGACATCTTCTGGCTCAGGGACGAATCCTTGGAGGATTCGGACAATCTGCCCGAGCCGGGCGTGATCTGCCGCGACATCATTGCCGACTTGGAAAGCGCATTGGAACAGTTGCGGCTTATTGCCGAGGATGTGGGAGAGGATGATATGGTAGCCGATGATCAGTAGCTCATGCTGATCTCTAGAGAAAAAATTTAAAGTTCCTTCAGCGGCAGTTCAATGACAAACCTGGTCCCTGTTTCGGCTTCGCTCTCCACCCTTATTGCGCCGTGATGCTCTTCGATGATGCGTTGGGTTATGGAGAGACCCAGGCCTGTGCCGGCCCCCTTGCGGGTGAAAAATGGTTCGAAGATCAGGGGCAGGTCTTCATCTTTGATGCCAGGACCGTTGTCAGAAACGGTTATCACGGCATGCCCGGCATCTTCCCTGGTGGTGACGCAGATCTCGCCGCCGTCCGGCAGGGCCTCAAGCGCGTTTTTGATGATGTTGATCAGGGCCTGTTTGATCTTTTCAGGGTCTATCCTGAGCATGGAGATATCCCCGGCGTCCAGGACCAGGGAAACCCGCTGACGCTCGCAGGGGCGCCGCATCAGCAGTACGGTATCGTGCACCACCACGTTGAGATCGCTGGTCCTGAAGTCGGCCCTGGGTGGCGACGAATAGTTCAGCAGCGCGTTGATCAGGCGTTCCACCCGTTCGATCTCGGTGAGGGCCTTTTTGATCATGATCTGATCGTCCGATCCTGATGCTGCCCGGTCATGGAGGTCGTCCAGCAGCAGCGAGATGCCCGTGAGCGGATTTCTTACCTCGTGGGCGATGCCCGCCGACAGTTTGCCCAGCGACGCCAACCGGTCAAGTCGCATCATTTCCTCGCGCAGTTTCTCTTTTTCCGTCTCGTTGCGCATGGTAACGGTCAGTCCCTTGACACCGTCGGTGCCAATCGGGAAAAATCCCACTTCGAAGTAGATCAAGCCTTCGCCACGGTCGATCATGAAAGGCTCTCGGCCGTAGCCGGAGTACGTGCCGAGTGCGCGGTCTATCCGCTCGGCCATATCTCCCCAGCCGTGGAAAACGTCCTTGAAATGCATGTCTACCGAGATCTCGGAGCCGAGGAATTTCCGGCCGGTGGCATTGATTGAAGTCAACAGCCCTTGGGGCGAGAAGGTGACAATGGCGCTGGAGATGCTTTCCAGGATGCTGGC
>MTLD01000941.1_pt1 | contig 18290 bp, 17 predicted proteins | sample 1982471 | NCBI WGS metagenome assembly MTLD01 (sample SAMN05712604, study PRJNA340218) | biofilm metagenome | isolation source: sample SPM anode biofilm adapted to -50 mV | place: USA | collected 2012-02-03
ATCTTCATCATCGACGAAGTCCACATGCTCACCACCAACGCCTTCAACGCGCTGTTGAAGACGCTTGAGGAGCCCCCCCCGCACGTAAAGTTCATTTTCGCCACCACTGAACCGCACAAGGTCCCCATCACCATCCTGTCGCGCTGCCAGCGCTTCGACTTCAAGAGGATCGCGCTGCCGCGCATCGTCTCCAGGCTGCGCTATATCGTCGACCAGGAAGGGGTGCAGGTCTCCGACGAGGCGCTGGCGGTCGTCGCCAGGAAAGGGGACGGGAGCATGCGCGACTCGCTCTCCACCCTGGACCAGGTGCTCGCCTTCTGCGGCAACCAGGTGGCAGACGCCGACGTCGCCGCGCTTTTGGGCGTGGTCGACCGCCGTCTGATCATGGACGGCTGCCGCGCCGTGCTCTCAAAGGAGGTGCGGCAAGCGCTGCAGATCGTGGCGCAGGTGGATTCCTTCGGTTACAGCATGCGCCAGTTCTGCCGCGAGCTGATCGACCAGTTCCGCAACATCGCCATCATCAAGGCGGTCGGGGAACCGGGTGAGCTTTTGGAACTTTCCGAGGCCGAGCTTGGCGAGTTGCGCGAGCTCTCCGGCGCCGCCTCGGGTAACGATCTCCAGCGCCACCTGACCCTGCTCCTGAAGGCGGAGGCGGAGATGGCGCACGCAAGCTTCCCGCGCCTGGTGCTGGAAATCGCCCTGATGAAAATGGCGACCCTGGCGCCTGCGGTCGCCGTGCAGGAGCTCCTGTCCAGGCTGGACGCGCTGGAGTCGGGAGACCCCGCCCCGCGCCCGCCCCGCCGGGAAAGCGCCCCCTCCCGCCCAGCATCACCCCCGCACCAGGCGCCCCCCGCAGCGCGGGATCCGCAGCCCCCGCGTCCTGCCGCCGCTCCCGTTGCTTCGGCTCCCCCGCCCACGCCTGCAGCGCCGGTTGCCGCCGGAGACGGCGTTGACCTCTGGAGCAGCTTCGTGCAGTTCGTCAAGGGGAAAAGACCGATGCTGGGGACCGAACTGGAACAGGTCCACCCGGTCAAGGTTTCCCGGGAGCTGCTGGAGATCGGCTGCCTGAACGGGACCTACGAACTGAAGCGGATGCAGGACCCGGAGCGGGTGACCGAACTGAAGGAGCTTGCCAAGGCCCACTTCGGCCAGGCCCCGGCGGTCAAGATTACGGTGCTGAGCGAAGTGCCGAAGGACGCACCGCCGAGCCTGTCGGAAAAAAAAAGCCTTGAAGATGCCGAGCGCCAGGCAACCCTGAGACGCGAGGCGGAGGAGCACCCGCTGGTGGCGGCGGCGGTGGCGCTGTTCGACGGAGAGATCGCGGAAGTGAGGGAAATTTCCGACAAGAAAGTCATACAATCATAACAATGTTCCGCGGTACGCTGAGATCAATAAAAGGAAATCGGAGGATAAGATGTCGAAAGGTTTAGCGCAGATCATGAAACAGGCTCAGATGATGCAGCAGAAGATGGGAAAGCTGCAGGAAGAAGCGGCGTCCAAGACCGCCGAAGTAACCACCGGCGGCGGCGCCGTGACCGTCGTGGTGAACGGTAAGAACCAGGTCCTCTCCCTGGTGATCAAGAAGGAGGCCGTAGATCCTGAAGATGTCGAAATGCTTCAGGACTTGGTGATGACCGCCATCAACGAGGCCCTCAAGAAGGTGCACGCCGCGATGGGCGAGGAGATGAGCAAGATCACCGGTGGGCTCAGCATCCCCGGCCTTTTCTAGAGGCCCCGCTTACGGCATCCGGACAGGCAGAAAATGGAGGGTGCACTCCGCAAGGTGTGCACCCTTTAATTATCTATTTCTAGGCTCAAATTTTTTTTCGTCAAATTAACCAGTAAAAACTTGTTTTATCCACGGTGGGAATATGCTACATTTTTCGGGCTCCCTGACCAGACTGGTGGGGGAGCTGAAGAAATTGCCCGGGGTGGGCGAGAAGAGCGCGCTGAGGCTGGCGTTTCATTTACTGAAATATCCCAGCAATATCGAGGCATTGGCGCAGAGCCTCTTGCAGGTGGGCGAGCGGGTGCATCTATGCTCCGTCTGTTTTGCCATCACCGAGGACGATCCCTGCTGGATCTGTTCCGGCGAGCGCGACAGCGGCACCATCTGCGTGGTTGAGGAGCCGCAGGACCTTCTGGCACTGGAAAGAAGCCGCGCCTTCGGCGGCCGCTACCACGTGCTGCAGGGGGCCCTTTCACCTTTAAACGGCGTTACGCCGAAGGACCTGCGTATCGCCGAGCTGATGCAGCGGTTGGAAGGTGGGGAGGTGCGCGAGGTGCTGATCGCCACCAATTTCACCGTCGAGGGGGAAGCCACGGCGCTCTACCTCACCAGGCTGATTAAACCGCTGTCTATCAAGGTCACCAGGCTCGCGCACGGCATACCGGTGGGGAGCGACCTCGAATACGTCGACGCTGCCACGGTGCAGCGCGCAGTCGAGGGGCGCTCGGAGCTGTAAGGAACAAAAACATCGTTTGCAACACCGGGGATGAGCTGCCGCTGCTGCACCCCGCGCTCGGTCTTCAGTCACGGTTTCAAGGTTCCGAAAGCGTTTATCCAAGTCCAGTAATCTTCACCTACAGGAGGAAATCAATGTCCCGCAGAATGGTAACGATTGACGGCAACACTGCTGCAGCGCACGTGGCGCACGCCACCAACGAGGTGATCGCGATCTACCCGATTACCCCTTCTTCCGTGATGGGAGAGATCTCCGACGAGAAGAGCGCCCGGGGCGAGAAGAACATCTGGGGAACCGTTCCCTCCGTCTCCGAGCTCCAGTCCGAAGGGGGCGCGTCCGGCGCGGTCCACGGCGCACTCCAGGCAGGCGCGCTGACCACCACCTTCACCGCCAGCCAGGGCCTTTTGCTGATGATCCCCAACATGTTCAAGATCGCCGGCGAGCTCACCTCCACCGTGTTCCATATCTCCGCCCGCGCCATCTCGGCCGCAGCACTCAACATCTTCGGCGACCACTCCGACGTCATGGCCGCCCGCGCCACCGGCTGGGGGATGCTCTGCTCCAACAACGTGCAGGAGGTTATGGACTTCGCCCTGATCTCCCAGGCGGCCACGCTGCGCGCCCGCGTCCCGTTCATGCACTTCTTCGACGGCTTCAGGACCTCGCACGAGGTGCAGAAAGTCGAGGAGCTCAGCTTCGACGACATGCGTGCGATGATCGACGACGACCTGGTTCAGGCGCACCGCCTGCGCGCCCTCACCCCGGACCGCCCGGTGATGCGCGGCACCGCGCAGAACCCCGACGTCTACTTCCAGGGGCGCGAGACCGTCAACGCCTACTACCCCGCCGCGCTGAAGATCGTGCAGGAGGAGATGGACAAGTTCGCCAAGGTCACCGGCCGCAAGTACTCGGTCGCCGAGTATGTCGGCGCACCCGACGCCGAGCGCGTCATCATCGTCATGGGTAGCGCCGCGGACACCGTGCAGGAGACCATCGAGACCCTCGCCGCCAAGGGCGAGAAGGTGGGCCTCGTCAAGGTACGCCTGTTCAGGCCGTTCCCGGTGGACGCCGTTGCCGCCTGCCTGCCGGCCTCGGTCAAGAAGATCGCCGTCCTCGACCGCACCAAGGAGCCGGGCTCTCTCGGCGAGCCGCTCTACCTTGACGTGAGAACCGCCATCGGCGAGGCCATGGCCGACGGCAAGACCTCCTTCAAGAACTATCCGATCATCGTCGGCGGCCGCTTCGGCCTGGGCTCCAAGGAGTTCACCCCGGGCATGGCCAAAGGGGTCTTCGACAACCTGAAGGCTGACAAGCCGAAGAACCATTTCGTCATCGGCATCAAAGAGGACGTCACCAACTCCTCGCTCGACTTCGACAAGAGCTTCGTGAACCCCTCCGCCGGGACCTACGCGGCGATGTTCTACGGCCTGGGCTCCGACGGCACCGTCGGCGCGAACAAGAACTCCATCAAGATCATCGGCGAGAAAACGGACAACAACGTCCAGGCCTACTTCGTCTACGACTCCAAGAAGGCCGGATCCGTCACCACCTCGCACCTCCGTTTCGGCAAGGGGGCCATCCGCTCCCCGTACCTGATCGACCAGGCCGACTTCATCGCCTGCCACAACTTCTCCTTCCTGGAGAAGTACGACATGCTCACCAACGCCAAGCAGGGTGGCACCTTCCTCCTCTGCTCCACGTTCGACAAGGAGCAGGTCTGGGATTCCATGCCGGTCGAAGTACAGCAGCAGATCATCGACAAGAAGCTCAAGTTCTACGTGATCAACGCCATCGCGCTGGGCGAGAAACTGGGCCTTGGCGCCAGGATCAACGTGATCATGCAGACCGCTTTCTTCAAGATCTCCAACATCATGCCGCTTGACACCGCGCTCGCCGCCATCAAGGACGCCATCAAGAAGAGCTACGGCAAGTCCGGCGACAAGGTCGTCGACATGAACAACAAGGCGGTCGACGCGGCGCTGGAGAACATCTTCGAGGTGACCGTCCCGGCCAAGGCTACCAGCGCCCTCAGGAAACCCCCGGTCGTCGGCGCCCACGCCCCGAAATTCGTCCAGGAAGTCACCGCACAGCTGATCGCCGGCTACGGCGACGACGTTCCGGTCTCCATGATCCCGGCCGACGGCACCTTCCCGACCGGCACCTCGCAGTACGAGAAGCGCAACATCGCCGTAGACATCCCGGTATGGGACGAGTCGCTCTGCATCCAGTGCGGCATCTGCTCCTTCGTCTGCCCGCACGCCTCCATCAGGATGAAGGTCTACGACGCCGACAAGCTCTCCGGCGCCCCGGCCACCTTCAAGTCGGCCGACGCGCGCGGCAACGAGTTCAAGGGGATGAAGTGCACCGTGCAGGTTGCTCCCGAAGACTGCACCGGCTGCGCTGCCTGCGTCGCCAACTGCCCCGCGAAATCCAAGGAAGACCCCAACAGGAAGGCGATCAACATGCAGTTCCAGGCGCCGCTCAGGGCATCCGAGGCTGCCAACTACGACTTCTTCCTGGCTATGCCCGAGACCGATCCCAAGCTGGTGAAGCTGGAGACCCTCAAGGGAAGCCAGCTGGCGCGTCCGCTCTTCGAGTACTCCGGCGCCTGCGCCGGCTGCGGCGAGACCCCGTACCTGAAGCTCATGTCGCAGCTATTCGGCGACCGCGCCATGATCGCCAACGCCACCGGCTGCACCTCCATCTACGGCGGCAATCTGCCGACCACCCCGTGGGCCAAGAACGCCGACGGCCGCGGTCCGGCCTGGTCCAACTCCCTGTTCGAGGACAACGCCGAGTTCGGCTTCGGCATGAGGCTTGCCGTCGACAAGTTCAACCAGGCGGCCATCGAGCTCCTGGACGTGGTCTCGCTCCCGGCAGAGCTCGTCGCCGAGATCAAGGGCGCCGACCAGCAGACCCAGGCGGGGGTCGAGGCGCAGCGCTCACGCGTCGCCAAGCTGAAGGATCTCCTGGCAGCGTCCAAGGACGCCGCCGCCAAGAAACTCCTCTCCATCGCCGACTACCTGGTGAAGAAGTCGGTCTGGATCGTGGGCGGCGACGGCTGGGCCTATGACATCGGCTACGGCGGCCTTGACCACGTCATCGCCTCCGGCAAGAACGTGAACCTCCTGGTCCTCGACACCGAGGTCTACTCCAACACCGGCGGCCAGGCCTCCAAGTCCACCCCGATGGGCGCCGTGGCTCAGTTCGCAGCCGGCGGCAAGCCGCAGGCGAAGAAGGACCTCGCCATGATCGCCATGGCTTACGGCAACGTCTACGTCGCCAAGGTCTCCCTCTCCAACCCGGCCCAGGTGGTTAAGGCGTTCATCGAGGCGGAAGCGTACAATGGGCCGTCCCTCATCCTCGCCTACAGCCACTGCATCGCCCACGGCATCGACATGGCGACGGCCGTCGAGACCCAGAAACGCGCGGTAGCCTCCGGCCACTGGCCGCTGGTCCGCTACAACCCGGACCTCGCCGAGCAGGGCAAGAACCCGCTCCAGCTCGACAGCAAGGCTCCGAGCATATCGCTCGAAGAGTACGCTTACGGCGAGAACCGCTACCGCGTGCTGAAAAAGAGCAACCCGGAGGCGGCGGCTACCCTCATGGCCCGTTCCTCCGAGCTCACCGCGCGCCGCTTCGACCTCTACAAGCGTATGGCGGAAATGGATTTCGAGAACAAATAATTGCGACAAAACCGCTTGACACCGGTAAAAGTGGTGCATAAAATCTTGACCTAGTGCCGGGGCCGGTCCCGGCAGATCAACCGTAGAGCAGCAACAGGAGAAGCGGTAATGGCAAATGGCGTAGTGAAATGGTTCAATGACAGCAAGGGGTTTGGTTTCATCGAGCAGGATAACGGCGAGGATGTCTTCGTGCATTTCTCCGCGATCCAGAGCGAGGGGTTCAAATCTCTGGCAGAGGGCGATTCCGTCACCTTCGACGTCCAGCAGGGCCCCAAGGGCCTGCAGGCCGCTAACGTGACCAGGGTTTAAAGACAGCTTTAAACGACGAAAAAGCCCCCGGAGCCAGGCTCCGGGGGCTTTTTTCTTTTCGCCTGCGCGCTGGCCCGGGCTCTACTCGATGCAGCTTCCAACCGAGCCTTTGCGGCAGACCGTCTTGTCGGTCCAAAGCGCTCCCTCAAGCTTCGCCCCCACTATCTTCGTTCCGCGCAGCCTGGCCTGGCTCAAAGAGGCGCCGCGCAGGTCGGCGCCGGTAAGATCCGCCAGCTCCAGATCGGTCTCATCCAGCTTGGCCCGCCCAAGGTTCGCGCCCTGCAGGTTGGCCCGGCTGAAATTGGCCCCGCTCAGGTCGTAACCGACAAGGTTTGCGCCTCTCAGGTCGGTGCCGGAGAAGTCGCGCGTCGTGGCAAGGATCCCCTGAAGTTCGCCCTGCGTCAGGTGGCGGTTCAGGATCTTCCCGCTTGCCCCGGCCGATTTGGCTCCTTTTTTGACCTTCCCCTTGGTTTTCGAGCCCGCCTTGGCCGATCCCTTTTTCTTCTTTTTAGCCGTGGCCTTTTTCTTCGCCGGGGCCTTCTTGTCTGCGACGACCGAGGGGCCCTCGGTGGTTCCCTCCTTGGCCAAAGCCGCGAGCTTCGCCTGCGCCTCCTTCAGCGCACGGGCTTCGGCGGCGGCGTCCTTGGACGCCGCGTCGGTTTTGGCGCCTGCGGAGTCGCCCTTTGTCGGGGCGGCAGGAGCAGCCGGAGCTGCAGGGGCGGCGGCTCCTGCCGCGCCCGCCGGAAGGGCCGCGATGAAAAGCCACGCTGCCAGCGAACAGGAAGCGGTGTGGCGTAGAAGTCGACGATTCATAGATACCTCCGTGACGGTGCTGCTCTCCCCGGAGCCAGCCGGGGAGGGACGTAACTCTCCTTCTTATCGGCAGCAGCCGAAAAAACTGAAAACGTTTACGTTAGCCCCAGCGCTTGCAGCGGCTCATTATATTCCGGTGGTGCATAAGCTGCGGGCGCTGTGCTATATTTGTCAGTCGTGCCGCGGGTTCGGCACGGCCTAAGACAAACAGTTACGGGAGCATCATGGCAACGGACAAGATCATCATTAAGGGTGCCTGCGAGCACAACCTCAAATGCATAGACGTGGAAATCCCCCGGGACCAGCTGGTGGTGATCACCGGCATCTCCGGTTCGGGAAAGTCCACCCTCGCCTTCGATACCATCTACGCCGAGGGGCAAAGGCGCTACGTGGAGTCGCTCTCCGCCTACGCGCGCCAGTTCCTGGAGCAGATGGAAAAGCCCGACGTCGAGTCGATAGAGGGACTTTCCCCGGCGATCTCCATAGAGCAGAAGACGACCAGCAAGAACCCCCGTTCGACGGTGGGGACCGTCACCGAGATCTACGACTACCTGCGCCTGCTCTTCGCCCGGGTCGGCAAACCGCACTGCTACAACTGCGGCCGCCCGATCACCTCCCAGACCGTTTCCCAGATGGTGGACCAGATAACGGCGCTGCCGCAGGGGGCGAAGCTCACCCTCCTCTCCCCCATCGTGCGCGGCAGGAAAGGGGAGTACAAAAAAGAGCTGGCGCAGTTCAGAAAGGACGGCTTCGCCCGTGTCGTCATCGACGGCGAAACCCACGACCTTTCCGAAGAGATCACCCTCGACAAAAAGAAAAAGCACGACATCGACATCGTGGTCGACCGGCTGGTGGTGAAAGCGGGGATAGAGAAGCGCCTCGCCGATTCGCTTGAGACCGCGCTTTCGCACGCGGAGGGTATCGTCAAGGTGGCGCTCTCTCCGGACGAGGAGCGCGGCGTCAAGGAGGAAACGCTCCTTTTCTCCGAGTCTGCCGCCTGCATCGAGTGTGGCATCTCCTACCCCGAGATGACCCCTCGCATGTTCTCCTTCAACAACCCGTACGGTGCCTGCCCCGACTGCACCGGCCTCGGGACCAGGATGTACCTCGACATCAACCTGGTGGTGCCGGACCACGACCTCACTCTGGCCGAAGGCGCGGTAGCCCCTTGGGAGACGCGCTTCTCTGGATGGTACCAGCAGACCCTCGCAGCGCTGGGAAAAAGCTATGGCTTCGATCTCAACACCCCTTACAAGCAGCTCTCCAAGAAGGCGAAGGACGTGATCCTGAACGGGTCGCAAGGCGAGCTGGTCGATTTCTGGTGGGTGGACGACGCCGGCAAAAGGCATACCTACAAGAAGGCGTTCGAGGGGGTGCTGAACAACCTGGAACGGCGCCACCGCGAGACCGACTCGGAGCAGGTGCGGGAGGAACTCGAGAAGTACATGGACGTCATGCCCTGCCCGACCTGCCAGGGGGCTAGGCTCAAGAAGGAGGCGCTCTTCGTCCTGGTGGGGGGACAGAACATCCAGCAGGTGACCGCCTATTCCATACAGGACGCCCTCTCCTTCTTCGACTCGCTGGCCCTCACCGAGAAGGAAGAGGACATCGCCAGGAGGATCCTGAAGGAAATCAGGGAGCGGCTGAACTTCCTGGTCAACGTCGGCCTCGACTACCTGTCGCTGGACCGCTCCTCCGGCACCCTCTCCGGCGGGGAGGGGCAGCGTATCCGGCTCGCCACCCAGATCGGCTCTTCGCTGGTCGGGGTGCTCTACATCCTGGACGAGCCCTCCATCGGACTGCACCAGCGCGACAACGGACGGCTCCTGTCGACGCTCAGGCACCTGCGGGACATCGGCAATACGGTACTCGTGGTCGAGCACGACGAGGAAACCATCTCCGAGGCGGACTGGGTCATCGACATGGGTCCGGGGGCCGGAATCCACGGCGGCGAGGTGGTAGCCGAAGGAACGCCCGCCGAGATCATGGCCAACCCCCATTCGCTCACCGGCCGCTACCTCTCCGGCGCCCTCTCCATAGCAATACCCAAGAAGCGCAGGAAAGGGAGCCGGTTCCTCTCCATCGAGGGGGCGAGCGAGAACAACCTGAAGAACGTCTCGGTCGACCTTCCGCTCGGCGTCATGACCTGCATCACCGGCGTGTCGGGGTCCGGGAAGTCCTCGCTCATCATCGACACGCTCTACAAGACCCTGAACCAGAGGCTCTACAAGAGCCGGGAAAAGGCAGGGGCGGTCCGGGCTATCCACGGCATGGAAGTCCTGGACAAGGTGATCAACATCGACCAGTCCCCCATCGGCCGCACCCCGCGCTCCAACCCCGCCACCTACACCGGGCTTTTCACCGAGATCAGGGAGATCTTCGCCCAGCTCCCCGAGTCGAAGATGCGCGGCTACAAGCCGGGGCGCTACTCCTTCAACGTGAAGGGGGGACGCTGCGAGGCATGCTCCGGGGACGGCATCATCAAGATCGAGATGCACTTTCTCCCCGACGTCTACGTGCAGTGCGAGGTCTGCAAGGGGGCGCGCTACAACCGGGAGACGCTGGAGGTCCGATTCAAGGGTCGCTCCATCGCCGAGGTCCTGGACATGACCGTTTCCCAGGCCCTGGTATTCCTGGAGCATATCCCGCGCCTTAAGGCAAAGCTGCAGACACTGGAGGAGGTAGGACTCGGGTACATCAAGCTGGGGCAGTCCGCGACCACCCTCTCCGGCGGCGAGGCGCAGCGCGTGAAACTCGCCAAGGAGCTTTCCAAGCGGGCGACCGGGCGCACCATCTACATACTGGACGAGCCGACAACCGGGCTTCACTTCGCCGACATCGCGAAGCTCCTCGAGGTGCTGCACAAGCTGGTGGACGCGGGGAACACCATCGTGGTCATCGAGCACAACCTCGACGTGATCAAGACGGCGGACTGGATCGTCGACCTGGGACCCGAAGGGGGTGACCGCGGCGGCGAGGTGATAGCGGTGGGTACCCCGGAGCAGGTCGCCCGGGTGGAACGCTCCTACACCGGACAGTACCTGAAGAAGATGCTCCCGCAAGGGTAGCGGCACGCGGTGAATCAAGGAGAAGCCTATGACCGCACACGACAGGCAAGGCGGCTGCGGCAGCGAGCTCGGAAAAGAAGGTTGCGCCGCCTGCCGCTGCGAGGACCTTTTCCCTTATTGGTGCCAGACCTGCAGCCGTTCCGTCTCTACAGGGCGCTGCCCGTACTGCGGGCTAAAGGCAAAGAAGAAGAAAGGGGGAACGGGGGAGCCTCCCAACAAAAATTGAACTAATTTTAACGGAAGCTGACGCTGAAAATTTTTGCGCTATAATTGCCACGTCGTCTTTCTGGCCGCGTAAGTGGTCTTTTTATAAGGCATTTACCATGCGCAAGTTCATCTTCGTCCAAGCCGTGCTGTTTTTGCTGCTGCTCACCCAGGCCGGGTGCAGCCATCTGCTGCCGCGGGGGAAGAGCATCACCGAGTCCCCCTTCCAGAACTATTCCGACGCTAAGGCTGCCTTCGACCAGATAGAGATCGGCAAGACCACCGTCGAGGACCTGCAGAAGTTGGGGTTCGACGTGACCTCTGCTCCCAACCTGAAGCTCTTGAACTACCTCGACATAGCCGCGACGGTCCAGGCGATCCCGAACAAGGACCTGGACCCCGGCCTGCAGGCCTGCCTCAAGGCCAGGGCTAACTGCCGGGCCTACCTCTTCGAGCCCAAAAGGACCTACACCAAGCGAGTGGGAAACTTCTGGCTCGACATCTTCAACTTCAAGCGCAAGAGCCACGAGACAGGGTGGCGTTACAAGGCCCTCATCGTCTTCGTCAACCATCACGTGGCCTACAAGCTCTCCAGCGGAGAGCCTCAAATCGACCAGGTCAATGACCAGGTCAACCCCCTCGGCCCGTTCCAAGCCCCGGCAGACATGGTTACCCGGGCGCTGTAGCGCCCCGCCTGCGGTTTCACCGCAGGAACTCTTTCCAGCAGGTCCCCCGACGGGTCATGCGGCCGCACCCGTCTCTTCTCTTGGTTTTCCACGATGAATGGTGCTATGTTAGGGCGCTGCGCCGGCCAGGCCGCAGCACAGAGGAGAAGCGCCATTTATGAAAGAATCATCCCACCCTTTTTCCGCCCTCACCCCCAACTTCATCATGGACGCCGTCGAAAGCCAGGGGTTCCGTTGCGACTGCCGCACCTCCGCGTTGAACAGCTACGAGAACCGCGTGTATCAGGTGGGGATCGAGGAGGAGAAACCGCTGATCGCAAAGTTCTACCGCCCGGGGCGCTGGAGCGACGATCAGATCAGGGAGGAGCACGAGTTCTGCCTCGAACTGGCGGAACACGAGCTCTCCGTGGTCGCGCCCTGGGCGAACTCCGCCGGTGATACGCTCTTCCATTACGACGGCTTCCGCTTCGCCCTCTACCCGCGCCAGGGTGGGCACGCCCCCGAGTTCGACAACGACGAGAACCTGGTGATCCTCGGCAGGATGCTGGGGCGCATCCACAACATCGGCGCAATCCACCCCTTCCTGCACCGCCCGGCCCTCGAAAGCCGCAGCTTCGGGCACGAAAGCGTGGCCCTCATCGAGGAGCGCTTCATCCCCGAGGAGTACCGCGCGAGCTACAAGGCTGTCACCGGGCAGCTATTGGCCGCCATCGACGAGGCCTTTGCCAAGGCGCAGGGTGTCTCCCAGATCAGGGCGCACGGCGATTGCCATGCCGGCAACATCCTTTGGCGCGACGGCGCGCCGCACTTCGTCGACTTCGACGACGCCCGCATGGCCCCTGCGGTCCAGGACCTCTGGATGATGCTTTCCGGCGAGCGGTCGCGCCAACTGGTGCAATTGGAACAGCTGGTTAAGGGGTACACCGAGTTCCGGGACTTCCACCCGGGGGAGCTGAGGCTGGTGGAGCCGCTGCGCGCCCTGCGCATGCTTCACTACAGCGCCTGGCTGGCGCGGCGCTGGGAGGACCCCACCTTCCCCCTCACCTTCCCCTGGTTCAACACGGTGCGCTACTGGGGGGAGCACATCCTGCAACTACGCGAGCAGTTGTCGGCGCTTGACGACCCTCCACTAGAACTTCCCTGAAAACAGAAAAGGCGGTCGTAAGTCGATCGCCTTTTTCCTTTCACGCCGGCAGCTCCCGCAGCCAGATCATCCTTTTGTTTTCCCGCAGCCCTGTCAGCGCACGTTTTTTTCCAGTTCCTGGTCGAGGCGCTTTAACCGCTCCAGGCTCTTGTTCAGGTCGCTGATCTCCCTGGTGAGGGTCTGGTTGTTTCCCTTGAGGCTCTTGTTCTGCCGCCTAAGATCGTCCGCCACTTCGATCAGGTCGTTAAGCTGGGCAGCCTGTGCGTTCCAGGGGCTTTTGGGGTACTCCCTGGCCAGACGCCGGAGCAACTGCTGGGACTGAACCGATGCCGACCGCTCCAGCCCCGGCTTCAGCGTGAGCAGGGCCAGACGGAAAAGCGCCTGATCAGTCACACCGGGGGCCGGGGGGGCGCTGACCACGGCATGCAGCGCCTTGGCTGCGCCTGCCGCATCTCCCCGTCCCAGCATCTCGTCGGCCTGCTCCAGTTGCCTGGACGCCGTATAACGCTGCACCAGGTTCCCTTGGGGGGTTTTACCGGTGCTGGCGCATCCCTGGCAGAGCGCGATGACGATAAAGCAAATCGGTAGCTTTTTCACGCGGCATCCCCCGATGTCCATACCAGATAGTTGCTTCCAGGGGTCTCCTTGGCGCTGTCCTTCACCTTCGCCGCGGCCCTGGCGATGTCTACGGCCGAAGAGAACTGGTCGCTGCCACAGATGATTACCGCGATGGAGATGGTGACCACCGGGAAGAAGCGCTGCACCCCGTAGCGGTCGCACCCCTCGATGCCTCCCGCCTCAAGGTCCTGCGGGCTGTAGTGCTTCACCACCTCCGCGTTGAAGCTGTCGATGACCGCCTCGCAAACCGGTCTTGCAGTGTCGGTCGGGAGCACCATCACGAAGTCGTCCCCCCCCACGTGTCCGACGAAGCCGGCGGGGCCTCCATGCTCCTTTACCGCGGCCTGGATCAGGTCGCCGGTCAGCCGGAGCAGCTCGCTCCCCTTGGCATAACCGTAGTGGTCGCCGAAGGGCTTGAAGTTATCCAGGTCGGCGTAGCAAAAGGCGAACGGCGCCCCGCTTTTTAGCCGCTCCTCCAGTTCGCGCTCGATGGCGGCGTTGCCGGGAAGCCGGGTCAGAGGGCTCGCGTCCAGGCTCATCTGTTCGAGGACCTTGAGCCGCGCCGCCATCTTGGTGAAGTCCCTGGCCAAGTCGCTGATCTCGTCGCCCAGCGGAATCTGCGGGTCGTAGTCGAAGTCCCCGGCGGCGATCCGGTCCGTCGCGCGCTGCAACTTCCTGATCGCCCCGAAGATGCGATAGGTGACGAAAGGCGCGACCCCTATGGCCAACAGGAAACCGGTCAGGGAGATCACCACCGTCCACCAGATCGTCGCCTTCTGCTGCTGGTTCGCCTTAGCCAGCACCGTGTGCAGATCGGCTTTGCGCTTGACGTAGGTCGCGTCCACCGCCTGAAGCAGCTGCCGTGCCGACCGCCGCAGCTGAACTTCGCTCCCCGGGGTCCCCGAGAAAAGCTTCGCGGAAGCGCCCTGGTAGCTTTGATAAAGCCGCCTGAGTTGGCTTGCGTCCTGCTTGGCGCCGGAGGTCTCCAGCACCGCCAGGTTCTGCAGCGCTTCCGACTCGCGCTGCCGGAACAGATCGATGAAAGCCGGATCGTGCAGGATGGCGTACTTGCCGGCGAAGCCTTCTTGGGCCAGCAAGGAGGTGCGCAGTTCGATCAGGGCGCTCATAACCGGCAGGTCGTTGTTTGCGATCTGCCGGGAGGTGTTGTTGCTCTTGTAGATGTTGAAGGCAGAGAAGACGAGCGCGGCCATGGTGAAAAAGGCCATGGCGGCATAGCCCGCGCCGATCTTCTGTATCAGCGTCAGCCTGGGCAGGTTGAATTTCGCGGGAGCATTTGTGTTCATCGATGATGACATGGGCTAGATATTAGAGGACGCTGAAAGCAAAGTCAACGATGACGGTCCGCGGCATGGTACTCCTGCCACTGTGACAGTACCCGCGCTGCCGCCTCTTCAGGGGTGCAGCTGTCAAGCAGAACCACCATCTGCGCATACATTCTGTAAAGTGGAAACCTCTGAGCATACAGTTCTTCCAACCCGCCCTGATCCATCCCGACTATGCCGCGCGGCGCCTCGAGCGCGATGTGGCTCCGGATGGCATCGACGGGCAGGTCGAGGAAAACGACCGTGGCGATGGAGCGAAGGTGCAGCATGGCCGCCTCTGAGTAGACGACGCTCCCGCCGGTGGCAATCACGGTCCGCTGCGCAGATTCCAGGCTCAGTACTGTCTGCTCCTCTACCAGGCCGAAGGCCTCCGCCCCCACTTGTTCGATCACGGCCTGCAGCTTCAGCCCGAAGCGTTGATCGATAAGCCGGTCCGTGTCCAGGAAATCCCACCCAAGCCTGTCTGCCACGATTCTCCCCACAGCGCTCTTACCCGCCCCGGGCATCCCGATCAGTGCCATCGCCTGCATAACTGCTCCCTCATGGGTTCCGTGCCGTTCTGTGCGCAATACCATCCAACGACAAGAATATTACCAACTAATGTGAAAGCAGGCCGGGAAGTTCCGGCAAAGATAGGGCTTCCAGAACATCAAAACCACTGGCGAGCCAAAGCAAATGAGCTATACAGTGCCGCTGAAAGGGGTGCGGGTGGATCTGTTGAGGGCGGGAAGGGAGGGGGTCGAGCTGCACGCCAGCACGCTTTCCCAGGAAAGCGGCTACTACCTGTTCAAGGCGGTGAAACCGGGCGATTACCTGATCGTCATCCCCGGCCAGGAGCTGGCCAGGCTGGACGCGGCCCCGCCCCAGCCTCTGCGCGTGGCGATGCCCGATGGCGGGGACATGGTCTCGGGACAGGATTTCCTGCTCGAGCCAGCCTCCGCACTCCCCACCCTTGAGGCGGCGGCAAACAGGAGGTGAAACCGAAGGAGGTGGTTTGGGTCAGTTCTTAGCCGGCAAAAGCGTCGCTTCCAGGAGCTCGCGCAGCACCCTGTTGGCACCCGACTCCCGGTTCACGATCGCCTTGCGCTCCCGGCGCGACAGGAAGGCGCCCAGGTGCTCCGCTGCCTCGGCGGTACTTCCCGCAATGGAGGTGGAGAGGTGGCAAAGGATCTGCACCGGCAGGCCGTTTTTGAACCCCTCTACCAACTTGCCGATCTCCTCGTGGCGCTTCTCGTAGCTCCAGGTCTGGTAGACTTCGTCTCCGATATTGTTAAGCTGGTGCAGCATTTGGCCTCCGTTTTCGTCGTGCGCCGCTATTTCTTATGTTCGTGGCTGAAGATATGATCCCTGCAGTAGCCGTACTGCCCGTTGCACTTGGGGCAGTAGCGGAAGTCCATGTCGGGATGGGTTTTGTCGGTGATGCCGCAGGTGGTGCACTTGTGGCTTAAAGGCTGCTCCTTCCTGGGTGCCTTGGCCACGGTCTTGGCGATCTGCCGCCTGCCGTGCCTCAGGTTCAGCGCGATGTCCCGGGCGAAAAAGATGAGGAAGTTCGCGGTCGCCGCCAGCACCATCACCCGCGCGGTCCAGTCGCCGAAGACGAACTGATAGGCGTAGCCGAGCCAGGTGAGCAGAGCGAGCCACTTGACCTTGACCGGGAGGATGAAGAAGAGCAGGATCTCGAACTCCGGGAACAGGGCTGCAAAGGCAAGGAAGACCGAACCGGCGAGAAAGGCGTTGCTGATGGGGTAGGAAGGGACCAGGAAGGAAGCCCCCAGCGTGATCAGGCACCCCAGGAAAAGGTAAGCGTTGTAGCGGAAAGCCCCCCAGTACTCCTCCAGCGCGGACCCCAGCATGTAAAAGAAGTACCAGGCGACGAGGGTGAAGAGGACTCCTGAGCGCGGCGGATCGAAGGGGATGGTGAAGATGCGCCACCACTCACCCGCCAGCAGCAGGTCGGCGGAGAAGTAGGTCGAGCTCCGCTCCAGCTTCCCGGAGAGGTACATGACGTAGAAAAACGACTGTCCGGCGATCAGGTACAGGGTCAGGTTCGGGATCGCGAAGCGCCCGAGCTTTTTCTCCAGCAGGTCTATGGTTCTCATTGCGCGGGATCGGGTCCTTTTTGAGCCGGCAGCACGCTGCCGGGAGTTGGCGATTGGGTTCTGACGGCCATGGTGCCGGCGTCGGCAACGGCGCCTGTATGCGTCAGGACGCCCTGCTTTAGAAGGGCGTCCCGTTCGGTATCCGTGATGACCTTGATCCTGGCGAGCGCCTCGATATCGACCTTTCTGGCATGCTCGACGGTGTAGGCGAAGTCCTCGGTACCATAGCTCGAGCCGCGGGGATAGACGTTGCGCACCATCACCTGCAGCGGCGACGGGTACTCGAACAGATGCTCCTCCCACTCTCGCCGCTGGTCGTTGGTCATCCCCGTGTACCAGACGTGGTGCGCCAACTCGTGCAGCATCATGGAGCGCAGCTCCTGGTCGCTGTATTTCTGGTACAGGTTCCGGTAGATGAGCCTCGTGTCCGGGCGGTAGGCGCCCAGGCGATGCTTCACCTCGCTGGGCATCATCGGCTCGTCGAAGGAATCCCCGGCGACCCTCAAGGTGCTGCGGTCGCGGTCGTAGCGGTCGAAAAGGGTGGCGAGGAAGAGGTCGGAGCGGGAAAGCTGCTGCACCTTCTCTCCAAAGCCCCAGCTGACTGGGACATAGGTCGTTGCGCACCCGCTGGAGAGCAAGACCAGGAGCAAAAGCGACAGCATTTTAACCGTAGACGGCATCGTTACCCCGGCCCCGTCGCTATCAGCGCGACGGGAAGACCCTGCGCAATCTACCACATTATTTTATTAAAGCGCAACCACCGCTCTCTTCGTCCGGCAGCAGGCAGCCGGCTCATTTTCATCCCATGGGCTGAATAATATTGATTATTGCGCTCCCCTACCCTAAAATGTCGCCGAATTCGAATACCAGAAGGAAAACATGACCAGCGTCCTCTTAATATCGGATAGCGAAAGGGTGCAGCGCATCTTCCAAGGCCTGGAAGAAAAGGGAGTGCTGAAGCTGCAGTCGGCATCGACCCTCCCTTCCGGGGAGGCTCAGATAGCTTCTTCCCCCTGCGACTTCACCTTCGTGCAGAGCCGCATCTCAGGTTTTTCCGGTGACATACTGCTGCGGCACTTGGAGAAGATGCTGCAAAAGGGCGCCGCGCTGGTCCTTTTGGGGGATGCCGAGGATGCCGGGCAGGCGCGAAAGTACGGCAGGCAGTCGGTCGACCTGACCCTTTCAGACGACCTTCTTGCGCAGACCGTTGCGGCCGTTGTGACCGGCGCGCCGCTCCCTGCAGAGGAGACGGTTGAAGCTCCTGCTGCAGCCAAGCCCGCCCCGAAACAGGAATCCGTGCCGTCAGAAGCCAAAGACGAGGAAGCCGAGCCTTCCGCCGCACCCGGCGCCTCCCCAAAAAAAGACGCCGCCGATCCGCTTGCCTCGCCTTTTGAAGAGGCGATGCAGCGCGCCGCGGCTGGCGTTACCCCCATCAAGGCAAGCCTGCTCGAGGTCGAGGACCGGGTGGAAATTGGCAAAAGAGGCCCCGGGACCAGGAAAGAACAGGCCTCGCCGCCGCCCACCGCCGAGGCCCCGGTGCGGCCGGAAGATGACGATTTCTTTGCCGGCGAGACCCTGCAGGAAGCGATGCGCCGGATCGAAAAGAAAAAGAGCCGTCGCCCATACCTTCTCATCGTGCCGGCTCTGGTGCTGATAGCCATCCCTTTGATCTCGTACACTGTCGGGAAGAGATCGCCCCTCAATCTCGAACTTTCACCCTCCTTCAAGACGGCGCAAAAAGCCCCTGCATCGATTCCCGCTCCGAAACCCAAGGAGGCGCCTGCCGCGCCTCCCGGCGCTCTGGCGGATAGCTCGGGGAAGGCCCCGGCAAAGACGGAGCCGCCCCCCCCGCAAA
>MTLD01001446.1_pt5 | contig 18285 bp, 17 predicted proteins | sample 1982471 | NCBI WGS metagenome assembly MTLD01 (sample SAMN05712604, study PRJNA340218) | biofilm metagenome | isolation source: sample SPM anode biofilm adapted to -50 mV | place: USA | collected 2012-02-03
ATCCTCGCCGGAACCGCTGTGGTAGGGCTGTTTCGCCAGGCCGCGCCCCTCGCCGCAGCCCCGGTGGTTCACGGTCCAGACGTGATGCCCAAGGCGCCGTGCGGAGGCTACGGCGCGGCGGACGTAGTGGGCCCGGTCATCGCCGCCAAGCCCGTGGAAGACCAGCACGAGCACATCGGTCTCTCCCGGATGATGGCGGGCGGCCAGTTGGTCCCCATCCGGGAGGGGGATGCGAAAGGGTTCCGAGGGATGAGCCGGGGGTTCGTCTGGAAGGTAGTTGCCCAGGATCGTCTGGAGGTGCCCATTCCCGGCCCAGCGCGGCGGACGGCAGGGCAACGGCGGGGGGGCGAGGGTCGGCATCCCTCCATGCTGACGTCAGTCGTTGCGCTTGAACACGAGCTTGTACGAAAAGGGATTGTCCAGTTTGGGGTGGGTGTAAGTCACCTGGAGGGCCAGGGTCTCGCCATCCTTCCGCATGGAGTAGACGTGCTTCAGGGTGTAGCCGTCGCCCTGGAGGGTCTGGATCATGGTGGGGCCGTCCTGGGTGAGGCTCGCCTTGAATGTCTCCCCGTCGCTGCGCTTCCAGTCGGTCACGGTCCCGTCGGCGGGCGTGTCCACGGGGACCTCCCTGCCCATGGTCACCGTGAAGCTGTCCCCGGCCAGGATGTCGAGCTTGTCGAAGGTCTTGCAGGCGTTCTGGAGCTTCTTCTTCCAGAAGAGGCGCATCGCGAAGTTCATGTCCTTCACCTGCGCCTCGATCTGCTCCTCAAGGTTGTCGCTCTTCGCTGCGACCAGCGACCACTCGCCGTCCCAGTCCACCTTGCGCGGCTGGGCCGCCTCTTTCGCGGGCGCGGGTTTCGCCTTCTGGGCGGCGAGGGGCAGGACGGCCAGACACGCGAGGAGCAAGGGTACCGGGCGCATGGGATCTCCGGGAACGGGGGTTCATGGAGCCTACACCTCCCGGCAGGGAACTGGGAATATGCCGTTGTGATCGCAGTAACAAATCCAGGGATTGATGACCCGGCTGGCAGGATCCCCCGAGGCGCGGTGTAAGCTTGGGGTCCAGCCCGGTAGGGCCCCCCACAGCAAGGAGAATGGCGATGAAACGCAAGCAGGAAGCCCTCGACTACCATTCCCAGGGACGGAAGGGAAAGATCGAGGTGGTGGCCACCAAGCCCTGTTCCACCGCCCGGGATCTCTCGCTGGCCTACTCGCCGGGCGTGGCGGAGCCCTGCCTCGAGATCGAGAAGAACCCAGAGGACGCCTACCGGTACACGGCCAAGGGCAACCTCGTGGCCGTCATCTCCAACGGCACGGCTGTGCTGGGCCTGGGCAACATCGGCGCCCTGGCCGGCAAGCCGGTGATGGAGGGCAAGGGCGTCCTCTTCAAGCGCTTCGCCGATATCGACGTGTTCGACATCGAAGTGGATGAGCTGGACATCGACAGGTTCTGCCAGGTGGTGAAGGCCCTGGAGCCCACCTTCGGCGGCGTGAACCTCGAGGACATCAAGGCCCCCGAATGCTTCGAGATCGAGACCCGCCTGAAGAAGGAGATGAACATCCCCGTCTTCCACGACGACCAGCACGGGACGGCCATTATCAGCACCGCGGCGCTGATGAACGCCTCCGAGGTCGTCGGCAAGAAGATGCAGGACATGAAGGTGGTGTTCAGCGGTGCCGGCGCCTCCGCCATCGCCTGCGCCAACATGATGGTCTCCGCCGGCGTGAAGCTGGAGAACCTCTGGCTCTGCGACACCAAGGGCCTGGTGTACACCGGCCGCAAGGAGGGCATGAACGTCTACAAGGAGCGCTTCGCCAAGCCGAGCGACTGGCGCACCCTGGCCGACACCATCGTGGACGCCGACGTGTTCGTGGGCTGTTCCAGCAAGGGCGCGCTGACGCCCGAGATGGTCAAGAGCATGGCGAAGGATCCCATCGTCTTTGCCCTGGCCAACCCCGATCCCGAGATCGACTACCCCCTGGCCAAGGCCACCCGGTCCGACATCATCATGGCCACGGGCCGCAGCGACTACCCGAACCAGGTGAACAATGTCCTGGGCTTCCCCTTCATCTTCCGCGGCGCCCTGGATGTGCGGGCCACCGAGATCAACGAGCCCATGAAGCTGGCCGCTGCCAAGGCCCTGGCCGCCCTGGCGAAGGAGGAAGTGCCCGAGTCCGTGGTGAAGGCCTATGCGGGCCAGAAGTTCTCCTTCGGCCCCGAATACATCATCCCCAAGCCCTTCGACCCCCGCGTGCTCCTGTGGGTCGCCCCGGCCGTGGCCAAGGCGGCCATGGACACCGGCGTGGCCAAGCAGCCCATCGCCGACATGCAGCAGTACAAGGAACGCCTTGAAGGGCTCCAGGGCCGCAGCAAGGACGTGATCCGGAGCGTGGTGAACCGGGCGAAGGCCAATCCCAAGCGCGTGGTCTTCCCCGAGGGCGACCACCCGCTGATCCTCCAGGCCGTGGCCCAGATGGTGGACGAGGGCATCTGCATCCCCATCCTCCTGGGCGATCCCGACCGGATCAAGTCCGTGGCCATGGACCGCGGCATCGATGTCAGCGGCATGGAGATCCTGGATCCGGGCGCGGTGCCCTGGCGCCAGGAGGCGGAGGACGCCTTCTTCGACATCCGGAAGCGCCGGGGCGTCACCCACTCCGAGGCCAAGCGCCTGATCCGCCGGCGGATCTACTTCGGCGCCATGATGTGCCGCCTGGGCAAGGCCGACGGCCTCATCGCGGGCCTGACGATGTACTACCCCGAGACCATCCGGCCCTGCCTCGAGGTGATCGGCACCCGCAAGGGCGTCAAGCGCGTCTGCGGCGTCTACACCATGGTGCTGAAGAACCGGGTCCTGTTCTTCTCCGACACGACCATGAACATCGAGCCCAGCAGCGAGGAGCTGGCTGAGATCGCCCTGCTGACCGCCGACCTGGCGAAGGACACCTTCAACATGGATCCCCGCGTCGCCATGCTCTCCTTCTCCGATTTCGGCAGCGTGGACCACCCGCTGGTCCGCAAGGTCCAGAAGGCCGTCCAGATCGTGAAGGGCCAGCGCCCGGACCTGAAGTGCGACGGCGAGATGCAGGCCGACACGGCCCTGGGTGCGGACATCCTGGCCGAGGACTACCCCTGGGTGGACATGCCGGGGGGCCCGAACGTGCTGATCTTCCCCGACCTCACCAGCGGCAACATCGGCTACAAGCTGGTGCAGCGGCTGGCGGGCGCCGAGGTGATCGGGCCCATCACCTGCGGCATGGCCGCCCCGGTGCACGTGCTGCAGCGGCACAGCGACCTGAATGACATCGTTCACCTCACGGCGCTCACCGTCGTGGAGGCGCAGAAGAAGGCGTGAATCCCGCCGATCTGCGGCGCAAGGGGGGCCTGCGGGCCCCCCTGCTATGCTGGGCCGGACGATCCCCTGCGGAGTCCTGATGGCGGATGTGCTCTGTGCCTGGTGTGGAGGCTGGATCCGGGATGGGGAGATCGAGCACTCCCATGGCATCTGTCCCGCCTGCTATCACCGCCTCCGGGGGGTGCCGGATCTCACGGAATCCGACTTGGACGAGCTCCCCTTCGGCGTCATCGTCCTCGCGGTCGATGGGACGGTGCTCGCCTACAACCGGGCCGAGGAGGAACTGGCGGGCCGCCGGGCCCAGGACGTGATCGGCCGGAACTTCTTCAAGGAAGTTGCCCCGTGCACCTCCGTGAAGGCGTTCCAGGGCCGGTTCGCGGCCTTCTGCCAGGGCCCGGAGCCCTCGCGGACCTTCCAGTTCACCTTCCGCTTTTCCACGGGTGCGGTGAAGGTCCAGATCCTCTTCCTGCACAAGGCCGTTGGAGGCGTGGTGGTCGTCCGCAAGCTGGCGTGAGGCCCCTGGGGCCGGCAGGTATCATGGGGGCCCTGGAGGCCGGACATGTACCACATCGTCGAATCGGGCAAATCCTTCGAGCAAGCCGCGGCGGACCTTGAGGCGGCGGTCAGGGCCGGCGGCTTCGGAGTACTCCACATCCATGATCTGGGGAACACCTTGCGGAGCAAGGGGATCACCTTCGAGGAGCAGTGCCGGGTCTTCGAGGTGTGCAATCCCGTGCAGGCGGCCAAGGTGCTCGCGCGGGACCTTCGCCTGAACATGGCGCTCCCCTGCCGGATCTCGGTTTACACCGAGCAGGGGCGCACTCGGATCGGCCTGATCCTGCCTGCCGAGATGCTCGCGGGGCTCACCCAGGACGCGGCCCTCCGGCCCGTGGCGGAGGAGGTGGAAGCGGCGCTCCTCGGCATGGTGGAGGCGGCCCGCTAAAGGAGCGCGCCTACTCCTGGCGCAGCTGCTGCATCCAGGCCCGTATTTCCGGGTCCTCGTCGGGGCTGAGGCGGAGGGCCTCCTGGAGATCCTCCAGCGCCGGGCCGGGTTCGCCCCGCTGGAGGTGGACGAAGGCCCGCTCCTTCCGGGGGCGGGGGTTCGAGGGCTCCAGCAGGATGAGGTGGGTGCCGGTCCACAGCGCCTCCTCCCAGAAGGCTGCGTGCAGATACCGGAGATGGAGGTTGCGCACGAGGCGCGTCAGGATCTGGCGATCCGGTGTGGGACGCAGCATGGCCGGGTGGAAGGCGACCGTGCCACCCGTGGCCGCGGCGACGATCTCGGAACCCCGTTCCGCGCCCACGGGGCGGCCGCCGTGGAAGGGATCGAAGCAGAGCAGGCCGAGGTCGGTGCGGATCCCCGCAATGAAGTGGCCGGGCAGGCCCACGCCCATAGCATCGAAGCCCAGGCGGCGGGCCAGGTCGATCCAGAGGATGGAGAGGGCGATGGGGAGGCCCTGGCGGCGGGCCAGGACCCGGGGCAGCAGGGCGTTCTCCGGGGCGTCGTAGGTGTCGCGGTCCCCCTGGAAACCCAGTTCCTGGAACATCAGGTGGTGGAGGGCGTCGATCGCCTGGTGGAGGTTCCAGGGCAGCGGCATGCGCCCCGCCAGGAGAAAGGCCCAGTCATCCAGCTGCTGGAGCACCGGCGCGGGGTCGGGATCCTCCAGCGCGGGGGAGACGGCGTGGATCGCGCCCTCCGCGAGGTTCCGGCAGTCCGGATCCACGCGGAGGAACTCGAGGAGGGACATCAGCGGCGCCGGAACCAGGCCCGGGCCAGCCAGGCGAGGCAGAGGACGCCCAGGGTGGCCAGGGACCAGCGCTGCCAACGGTTCGTGGCGTCCTGGAGCTTCCGGGCTTCCTCGGCCTTGCGGGCATTCTCTTCGATCGAGAGCTTGGACTGGGTCTCGCGGGCATCCTTCACGGCCTTCTGCGCGGAGGCCTGCGCAGCCCTGAGCTCATCCGCCGCGGAATCCTTCTCGTCCTGGAGGCCGAGGACGGCCACCCGCTGGAGGCGGGGGCGCGGGTGACCGCGGTGACGCAGGGGCACGGCACCGCTGTCGTCCTGGAGGGTGGTGTCGTCCTGCCCCGAATCCAGGCTGTCGGCCAGGTCCTGGATGTCGGCCCGGAGATCGCTCAACTGCTGGTTCTGCCGGTGGAGCTGGGCTCCCTGGATCCACAACAGGCCGATCTGGACCGAGAGGAGCAGCGGGACGAGCCATCTCAAGGCGGAACGGCGCGGCATCAGACCTCCCTCCCCAGGATAAACAGGGTGCGGTCATCGAGGTTCTGCGCATCGAAGGTGGCCACATCCCGGAACACCGCCTCGCAGGCGGCGCGGGGGCTGCCGACGCCCCAGAGGCGCCGGAGCTGGGCGCAGAGTCGCGGCACGCCGTAGAGTTCACCCTGCTTGCTCATGGCCTCGGACAGTCCATCGCTGTAGAGCACCAGCCAGCCCTTCGGGGGGAGGACGCCTTCCAGGACTTCCCAGTCCCCGGGACCGGCGGGGCGGAGGCCCAGCCCCCGGCCGTGGGGCGCCAGTTCGCGGGAGCAGTCCTCCGTGAGCCCCTCCAGGAGCAGGGCTCCGGGGTGGCCGGCGCGGGCCAGCCGGTATCGCCCCTCCGCATCCCACTCCAGCAGGGCGAGGGTGAGGAAGCCCCGCTGACCCAGGAGCTGCCTCAGCGTGTGGTCCATGGACTGCAGGATGGCCTCCAGGGGCTGGTCCTCGCGTTGCGTGGCGTGCTCCAGCAGTGCGGTGGCCTGGGCCATGTAGAGGGCTGCGGCCAGGCCCTTGCCGCAGACATCGCCCACGGCCGCCAGCCAGGTGCCGCTGGGGCGTCGCTTGACGAAGAGCAGGTCGCCGCCCGTCTCCAGGGCCGGCTCCAGGCGCAGGGCCACGTGGAAGCCGGGGATGGAGGGTGGTTCGGAGGTGATGAGCCCTTCCTGGATCCGCCGGGCGGTCTCCAGTTCCTGGCTCAGGCGTTCCTGGGCCAGGGTGCGGCGGTGGAGGATGGCCGTCTCCAGCACCATGCCGGCGGCCAGGGCCACCTCCCGCAGCAGTTCCCGGTCCTCGCGGCCGTAGTTCAGCTCAGCGTACTTCCCGCCCAGCAGCACCGCCGCGTGGGGTTCGTCGCTGGCCATGAGGAGCACCAGCAGCTGCGCCTCCAGGGCATCGACATGCTCCCGGAGCCGTTCGCCCTGTTCGCGGATCCAGTCGGCCTCCTCGCTGCCGAGGCCGAGCACCAGCTCCCGGTTCTCGCGGGCCAGCCGCAGCAGCCCCGCGGGCAGGCTCAGGAATGCGGGGGGGAAGCTCACCTTGCGGTCGTCGCGATCGAGGGTCTCGGCCGCGGGCAGGAGGATGCGGCGGTCCTCCACCGGCAGGACCTCTAGCAGCTGGGGCCGGAAGGCCTCGCGGAGCGACGAGGCGACGGATTTGAGGAGGGCCTCCTCGCTGAACCGCTTCCGTGGCTCGCGGATGGCGCCCAGGGTCGTCTCCCGGGCCGTGGAGAGGTCCCGGCGGAACTGCTTGCGGATGCCGCGCAGCAGCCAGCGGAGGCCCCAGCCCAGGGGCAGGGCCAGCAGGCCCACCAGGGCCCCGGCCCAGCCGGAGGGGATGGAACTGAGGCTGAGGGAGAACACCCAGGCCAGGCCTCCCAGGTAGAGGCCGAGGGTGAGCCCGACCACGGCGAAGTAGGTCACCCAGCGGAGCAGGGCCTTGCGGACGTCGAACAAGCCGCGGCGGAAGATGGCGTAGGCGAAGCTCAGCGGCAGGAGCGGCAGGGGCACCATGAAGATCCAGCTCTGGCGGCCGAAGATCTGGCTGGATCCGAACTTGGCCTGGAGGAGGACCATGGCCACGAGGTCGGCGCAGATGGCGGCGGTGACCAGGAGGCTGGGGATGAGCGTTCTGCGGAACCTGGGCCCGACCCGGAGGGTGCCGGCCACGAAGAAGCCGAGGCCGAGGATGCCGGCGCCGATGTAGAGGACCTGGGGCAGCCAGGTCAGCAGGAAGGCGAGGAAGCCGAGCAGCGCGGAGGGATCGGGCTTGTGGTCGAGGCCCAGGATCTTGGCTGCGCCGTCTCCGAACGCGCGGATCAGGGTCAGCGTGGTGAGTACCAGCGCCAGGGCAGCGAAGGTGGCGTAGAGTGCCCGCAGCAGGCGCCGGTTCTTGCGTGCCTCGAAGGGATGGGGGAAGCGGAGGAAGAAATGCACCCACAGGGGCGGGAGCAGCGCCCCCACCAGGCCCGCCACCACGATGGTGGCGGCCATGGCAGATCCGGGGACATTGCCCTGGAGCCGGGTCCCGGAGAGCATCAGTGCCGTGCTGGCCAGGTAGAAGAAATGGCGGGCGCTCTTCCGCTCCGCGGCCGAGACCACCACGAGCAGGGCGATGGCCCAGGCGATGAGCCCATTGAGCAGCAGGGCGAGCTGGAGGAGATCGAGGGGCTTCACCAGCCGCAGGGGCAGCTGGAGCAGGTGGCCCTGGCGCCTCACGGTGTAGATGAGGATCGTGCCCTCGCGCCGGGAGTTGATGAAGCGCTGGGCCTCGAGGGTCCCCGCATGCGTGGGTGCCCAGCGGTGCCCCTGGATGGCCACCAGCTCGTCCCCCTCCAGCAGGCCCGCCTCCTCGGCCACGCCATCCGGCATGATTTCGCGGATGACGATGTGCTTTTCGCCCTGGACGTTCTCTACGATCCAGGAGCACTGGTCGTCGGAACGGGCATATATCCACTGGTTCAGGTAGAAGGAGCCCAGGGCGAATCCCAGCGCGACGACGCTGATCCAGAGGAGGCGCCAGCGGATGCGTTTGAGGGTGGGGCTCATGGGACCTTTGTGGAAGAATGCCCGCATGGAGCGGATGGCGGCGAAGGGAAGGCCCTGCTGGGTGCTGGTGGGAGGCCGCCGCAGGCTGGGGCGGGCCCTGGCGGAGGATCTCGCCCGGGACCACGATCTGGTGCTGACGAGCTCCCGCCCCTGGGAGGGCGAGGACTGGCTGGCCGGGTTGTCCAAGAAAACACAGATCCGGACCCTTCACTGGGATGCGGAGCGTCCGGAGGTGGCGTCCCGCATGATGGCAGATCTGGAGGCCCTGGACACGGCCGGGGTGGTGATTTCCGGGGCGGTGATCGTGGCTGGCACCTTCCCCGAGGCGCCCCTGGGGACCTGGACTGCCGAGGGGCTCGAGGCCACCTGGCGGGTGAACCTGGGTTTCCCGCTCCTCTGCGCGCAGGCCCTGGCGCCGCGCCTGGCGGAGGGCGCCTGCCTCCAGTTCCTGTTGGACACCTCCATCCACCAGCCCTGGCTGAAGCGGCTGCCCTACAGCGCGGCCAAGGGCGGGCTGGCCTCCGTCCTCCCCGGCCTGGCCCAGGTCCTGGCGCCCCGGCTTCGGGTGGTGGGTCATGCCCTGGGGGCCATCCTCCCGGCCGAGGGCAGCGACGAGGCCTTCCTGGCGGAGCGCACCCTGCTGAAGCGCCTGGGCCATCCGGACGACCTCTGCCGCGCCGTGCGCTACGCCGCCGACAGCCCCTTCCTCACCGGCGAGATCCTCACCCTGGACGGCGGCCGGCGCTGGATCTGAAGGCGGTCCGGGCCTCCGTGGAAGCAGGAACATAGAGGACGCAGAGCGCCCCAGAGGACACAGGGATATGCATGGGGCGTGGCCAAGGACCTCCCGTCTGGCGCGCCAGTCGTTGGTCCCCCTGTGCTCTGCCTTCCCCGCCTTGGCCTGCGGGCTACTTCAGCTCCAGTACATCGATCCGGGAGGGCAGGGCGGCGCTGTGGTAGACGCGCTGCTCGGCCTTGCGGAAGTCCCCGGGCTTCGCATGGGGGATGTCGCAGAACACCTGGGGGTTGCGGTCCACCAAGGGGAACCAGGAGCACTGGATCTGGACCATCAGGCGGTGGCCCTTCCGGAAGGTGTGGAAGACATCCGGCAGGGTGAAGGCCACTTCGGTAGGCTGGCCGGGCACGAAGGGCTCGGGGGTGGTGTAGCTGTTCCGGAACTTGCCCCGGATCGCGTCCCCTCGGATGAGCATCTGCTGGCCAGCGGCGTGCCAGCCCGGGGGGCAGTGGGCCGGATCCGGGGTGTCGTCGGGGAAGACGTCGATGACCTTCACGATCCAGTCGCCGTCCGTGCCCGTGGTGCTGACGTGGAGCACGGGGCGCACGGGACCCGCCAGTGTCAGGTCCTCCGTCAGGGGCGCCGTCTCGTAGACCAGCACGTCCGGCCGCCGCGCAGCGAAGCGCTGGTCCTCCACCATGTAGGGGGCCCAGTAGTCGAAGCTCACGGCCTGGGTGGCGGGCACGGGCTTGGCGGGATCGCTCACAAAGGCGTCGAAGCCATCGGCGGCGCCGGGCTTCGTGAAGCTGACGCGGCCCTGGGACTCCAGGTAGAAGCTCCGGGGCTTCGCCTGCTTCGGGGGCCAGGCGTCGAAGGCGCGCCACCGGTTGCTGCCGGTCTCGAAGACCGTGGCCTTCGGCAGGGCCGGGCCGGGGGCGTCCTCCAGGTAGTGGTTGAAGAAGGGCAGCTCCACGTCCTGCTCGAACCAGGCCGCGGTCTTCGCCCCGAACTCCGCGGTGCCGATGCGGCTGCCGTCGCCGCCGGCCCACTGGCCGTGGGTCCAGGGGCCCATGACGAGGTGGCTGTCCGTGGCGGGGCTCTTCTCCGTCAGGGTGCGGGCGCAGGCCAGCGCGCCGAAGAGGTCCTCCGCGTCGAACCAGCCGCCCACCGTCAGCACGGCGGGCTTCACGCCCCGGAGGTGGGGCCGCAGGTTCCGGGCCTGCCAGTAGGCGTCGTACGTGGTGTGCCGGATGTACTCCTCCCAGATGCCCTCCGGCGCCTGCTTCACCTTGCCTTCCAGGCCGGCCACCGGGCCCGCATCCAGGTACCAGCGGTAGCCGTCGGGCGTGCCCACCTCCGTGACCTCGGGCCGGTCAGGCGAGGGGGCATCGTGGCGGCTGTGGAAGAAGAGGAAGAACCCGAAGTTGGCCGCAAGCTGGAAAGCGCCCCGGTGGTAGCTGTCGTCGCCCTCCCAGAGATCGATCATGGGCGCCTGGGGCGAGACCGCCTTCAGGGCCGGGTGGCCGCACAGCATGCCCTGGGCGGCGTAGTGGCCGGGGTAGCTGATGCCCCACATGCCCACCCGGCCGTTGTTGTCCGGCAGGTGCTTCACCAGCCAGTCGATGGTGTCGTAGGTGTCCGTGGTCTCGTCCGTGTCCCTGGGCCCCCTGGCCGGGTTCACAGGCCGGGCGTCCACGAAGGTGCCTTCGCTCATGAATCGGCCCCGCACGTCCTGGTAGGCCACGATGTAGTCCTGGTCAGCGAAGGCAGGGGAGGGCCCCACGCCCCGCCGGTAGGCATCCTCGCCGTAGGGGCCGACGCCGTAGGGCGTGCGCTGCAGGAGGATGGGATGGGGCCGGCTCGTGTCCTTCGGCAGGTAGATCGAGGTGAAGAGCCGCACGCCATCCCGCATGGGGATGAGGACCTCCCGCTTGGTGTAGCGGGCCCGGACCGGATTCGGCGGCAGGGGCGCCTGGGCGGCCAGGGGGCCGAGGAAGGCGGCGAGGACCGGAAGGCACAGGAACCGGCGGAGGGACATGGAACTCCCGGAAAAGAGACGATGCTCCCACAGGAGGCGCAGCCTGGGGAAGCGCCGTGGGAGAATCGGGGAGAGGGGCCGGTCCGCATGAAGTTCAAGGTCAACGAAGTCTTCCATTCGATCCAGGGCGAGGGCGCCCGTGCCGGCCGGCCCTGCCTCTTCCTCCGGCTGACGGGTTGCCCCCTGCGCTGCTCGTACTGCGACACGGAGTACGCCTTCTACGACGGGACCATGCGGGAGCTGGACGAGCTGGTGGCCGAGGTCCGGCAGCGGCTGGGGCCGCCGCGGAAGGGTCCTTCGGCCCCCTTCGTGGAGCTCACCGGCGGCGAGCCCCTGGCCTATCCCGGGGCCCCCGACCTGCTGCGGGCCCTCCTGGGCCTGGGCCACGAGGTGGCGCTGGAGACCGCCGGCAGCCACGACCTGGCCCCGGTGCCCCGGGAGGTGGTGAAGATCGTGGACCGCAAGACCCCGGGCAGCGGGGAGGTCCACCGGTGGCTGGAGTCCAACCTGGACCACCTGCTACCCGGCCAGGACGAGCTGAAGTTCGTCCTCTGTGATGCCGCCGACTACGAGTGGGCCCGGGCCTGGTGCGCCGAGCGGGGGATCTGGGATCGCGTCGAGGTCCTCTTCAGCCCCGTCTGGGGGAAGCTCGACCCCGCCTGGCTCGCCGAGCGCGTGGTGGCCGACGGCCTGCCGGTGCGGGTGCAGCTGCAGCTTCACAAGGTCATCTGGGGAGCGGCGCGGACGGGGGTCTGACCCTGGGAGATTCCTGCATTCCTTGAGGAGATCCTCCAAGCCGCCGATGGGGTTGTCGTCCAACGCCCGCAGGAGTTCCCCTGGACATCCTCATCGTCGACGACAGCACCTACATCCGCGCCTTCGTCCGCATCCACCTCCAGGAGGCCGGCTACGAGGTGGGCGAGGTGGAGCCGGCCTCGCTCTACGACGTGCTGGCGGCCCTCCACGCCCATCGTCCCGCCCTGGTCATCACCGACTACGAGATGCCCGCCTGCAACGGGGAGAGCCTCCTCCGCGCCATTCGCGAGGATGCCACCCTCCAGGACACCCCCGTCATCGTGCTCAGCGCCCACCGCGAGGCGGATCTGGTGGCGCGATTGGGCCGATGGGGCCTCGTGGCCTATGTGCTGAAGCCGATCCGGCCTGCCGATCTGGTGCAGACGGTGAACGGATTCTTCCGGCAGGAAGACTCACGCATGGATGACAGATCTGAAGTGCCTGATTGAGGGGCCGCCGAGGCAGTTGGCCGGGAAACCCGAGAGGGCATTGACCGCATCAGCGGATCACCACGGGGGTCAGTTCCTGGACTTCGGAGTACCGGTTTCCTCGCGGCCCCTGGATCTGCTGCCGGTGGTAGGTGAATTCCACGGTGACCCGGAAAGGGGCCCGACTTGCGAAGGCCTTCGGGACCCGGAACTGCCATCCGAAGGCAGCCTTCAGCACCGCCGCGTGCAGTTCTGGCCTGCCTGTGAGAGGAACCGCCTCGAGGGTGGTCCCGTCCGATCCAACCAGCAGCTGGACGGTGACAGATTCTCCATCCTTTGTGCCCGGCGGGTAGTCCGGCGTCACGGAGCGGACGAGCTGGAGTTTTGCGCTGCCGCCCCCACCGGAACCGTCCCCCACGCCATTCCCGTGGCCCCGACCGAATCCGGCCCCATCGCCCTTCGGAACACCATTCCCCCCAGGACGGACCGGAAGGCTCTTGTCGAGGGTCAGGGGGAGTTGCAGAGGGGGAGCCGCCAGGTCTGTGAGGGTGGCCAGCTGGGTGGGGGGGACGCGGATTTTTACGAGGGCGGGGAGGGCGAGGAGCCCCGGGTCGATGGTTCCGGTGCCGAGGCGATGGCTTCCCCCGCTGGGGCCAGGGGCAGGACCGGGCGGAGGCGCGTAGATCGGGGGATCGAAGGCCGCGAGGGAGACCCGCACGGATGTGGGGCGGGCCCCGGGGGTCGGGGAGGGCATCCTCCACGCAAGCAGGCCCAGCACCACCAGGCCGTAGGCGGGAAGCCAGAGGCCAAGGGGAACCCACGGGCGGCCCGGGGCCGGCCGATCCAGGTCGGGCGGGAGGGGGAGAGCGTGTGATCCACGCAAGGGTCCTGCCGCGGACGTCAGCGGGGTCCGGCCTTCCACGTCGCCAGCTCCTGCTCCAGGTTCGCGGTGTACTCCTTCGGGGCCTTGCCCCGGGAGAGATCGATGGCCTTCTGCAGGTGGGCTAGGGCCTCGGGCATCCGCTTCGCATCCCGGTCGATCCGGGCGGCGGTCTCGTGGTTCCAGAAGCTCTCGCCGGCCTTGAGGCTCGTCTCGATCCAGGCCCGGGCCTTCTGGGGCTCGATGCCCTGGGACTGGCAGTAGGCGGCGGCCTGGTACCAGGGCACCCAGTCGGTGGTCGGAGCCCTATTCAGGGTGTCCTCCAGGTGGGCCCAGTAGGCGGCCTTCACGTCGATGGCCACGGGGAAGGCGATGCGCAGGTGTTCCCAGGCCAGCTCCACCTCCACGACGCCAGGCGCGGTGGGGCGGAGGCGGTAGTCCAGCCATTCCTCGTAGGGCCCCTGGGTGGGGGTGGCCTCCCAGCGGAGCTGGTCGTCGGCGGCTTTGTAGTCGTAGGCGCCCCACTGGTCGGCCTTCCGGTTCAGGATGAGGGTCCACTGCTTCTCGCCGGGGATGGCGAAGAAGGCATAGCTGCCGGCGGGCACGTCCTTGCCGGCCACCTTGGCGGCGTGGCTGAGGGCGAGGACCGTGGCGGCGTTGGCGCCGGTCCGCCAGACCTCGCCGTAGGGGACCAGCCCGCCCCAGATCTTCCGGCCCTTCACGGCCGGGCGGGAGAAGCTGAGCTTGATCTGGTCGATGCCCACGTCCTGGGTGATCGTGCAGGCCGGGCTGACCCGCAGGGGCTTCAGGCGCACGGGGGCGGGCTTGGCGGGCGCGGGGGCCTGGGCGGCCAGCGGGAGGGCCAGGGCGGCGCAGAGGAGGGAACGGACCAGCCGGGTGCGCATGGGGTTCTCCGGGGAAGGGGACTCCAGCCTACGCCTTCGGGGGCGCCCCCAGGAAGCGTCCCGGCTCCCGATTGAAGGCCTTAAGGATGTCCCACCAGAGGCGTCGGCTCGACCGGCCGTCCAGGTCGCGGGCGCGGATGGCGGTCCAGAGGGCCAGGGCGAAGGAGACGGTGAAATTGAGGACGCCGATGAGGCCGATACCCAGCAATCCCCAGGCGAATTCCCCCCAGGGGTGGGTGCCCTGGTGGAGGAGGAGGCTGGCCGCGGCCAGGCCCATGGAGGCGGCCTGGAGGGTGACATGGCGCACCTCCAGGTGGAGGCCCGCGAAGGCGGCCACCAGGGGGACGAAGGCGAGCAGGAACCCCAGGGCTGCGTAGCCGACGATGCCCGGAAGCTGCTTGCGGGCGAACCGGGCCACGGCCGCGGCCGCCAGGGGCCCGAGCCAGGCGTTCAGGCGGTGGTTCTGCGCCAGGGCCTCGGGAAGTCCCCGGTAGGCGCTCCAGTTGGCGGTCCAGCCCGCGGCGAGGCTGGACAGCCAGAGGATGACCCCCGTGACGGCCGCGAAGATCCACATGCCCAGGTGCCGCGGGTCGTTCATCTCCAGGCCGTGGAGGGCCGTCTCCGGTCCGAGGGGCGGGTGGCCGGTGGCCCAGCGCCAGAGCAGGCAGAGGCCCACGGCCGTGGGAATCGCGACCAGCACGTTGCCCAGGGTGGCCATGACCTGGGTGCGCGTGATCGCCGCCACCGCCTCGATCTCGGCCGCCTGTCCGTTGTCCGCCTCCAGGGCGCGGGCCAGGGCGGCGGCGGTCATGGCCGGCTGCTTGGAGGCCAGGCTGAAGCCGAGGAGCTGCATGGCGATGAAGCTGAAGGCGTAGTTCCCGGCCACGCCCAGGCCCAGCATCAGCGGCGCGAGGGGCAGGGCGAAGAGGCCGAACTTGACCAGGGCGGTGCCGGCGGTGAGCAGGCCGCCGCCGGCGGCGGAGCGGCCCATGGCCCACCATTCCGGCCGATCCCGAGCGATGTAGTGCTCGCCCGTTTCCCCAGTGTGCTCGACGACCTTGCGGGCCAGGCGCTTGACGGTGGTCCGGAGGAGGGCGCCCAGATCGTGCTGCCGGGCGCAGCTCTGGACCAGTTCCGCCGCGAAGGCCCGGCCATCGCCCTCGCCGAGGGCGAAGCGCAGGAGGCGGTCCATGCGCGCCAGCTGGGCCTCTGCCAGCTCCAGGCGGAAGATCAGGTCCGTGGACACGCCCCGCTCGTCCAGCTGGGCGTGGGCCCGGTCCAGGGTCGCACGGCAGGCCGTCAGGACCTCCTCCCAGGCGTTCCGGGCCGCGGGATCGTCCGGGGCCTCGGCGAGGCTGCGGACGATGTGGTCCAGCTCGAAGAAGGGGGAATCGGCATCGCAACCGCCGGGTTCCAGGGTCAGGAGGTCCCGGGCCAGGCCCACGGCGGCGGCCCGGTGGGCCAGCAGGCGGGCGGCGTGGAACCAGGTTTCCCGGGGCGGGGCCAGCAGGCCGGACCAGGGGGCGAGGACCTCCTCGGGCAGGGTTTCCAGCCAGTGGGCATCCGCCTCGTCCAGCCCCAGCCGATCCAGGAGGGCGTAGAGATCCCCTTCCGGATCCAGGCGGGGGATGATGCGGTCCACCGCGCGCTGGAGGCCCTCCCCCAGCAGCGTGGTGCGGTCCGGCAGGCCCGTCTCCGCCAGCAGCCGCACCGCGGAGGCGTGGGTCCAGGCCTCGCGCAGGGGGGCTTCCTGCCTGCGGCCGGCCAGGGCCGCCTGGAGCCTGCGGAGGCGTGAGGTGCGCCGGGGTTCCCCGTCCTCGCTGACCGCCGGGGAAGCCTCCAGGAGCCAGCGGAGGAGCGCCTCGAGGCGGAGGTTGCCGTCGGGTTCCAGCAGGGCATCCAGCCTAGGGTCGGGCACAGTCATGGGCGGCTCCAGGGCGGACTACCAGGGTGCCACAGGCCCCCGGGGAACCCATCCTTGAGGGTGCAGGAGGCGCGGGAGGGTGGATCTTCGCGGGGCCCGGGAGGCCATGGTGCTGAGGCAGATCGAGGCGCGGGGCGTCCGTGATCCACGGGTGCTGTCGGCCCTGCTCGAGGTTCCCCGCCACCGGTTCGTGCCGGAGTGGGAGCGATCCGATGCCCACGGGGACCACCCGCTGCCCATCGGCCGGGGCCAGACGATCTCCCAGCCCTACATCGTGGCCTTCATGGCCGAGGCGCTGGAACTGACCGGAACCGAGTGGGTGCTGGAGGTGGGCTCCGGCAGCGGCTACTTCGCGGCGGTGCTGGCCCGGTTGGCCCGCGGCGTCGTGGCCCTGGAACTGGAGGCGGAACTGGTGGCCCGGTCGTCCACCCTGCTGGCGGAACTGGGGATCGGGAACGTGGATGTGCATCTGGCTGACGGCGCCCGGGGCTGGCCCGCCTCCGCGCCCTACGACGCCATCGTCCTCAGCTGCACGGCGCCGGCGGTGCCGGAGGCCCTGTGGGACCAGCTGGCGCCTGGCGGGGTCCTGCTGTCGCCCCTCGGCTCGCCCTGGGAGACCCAGTGGCTGACCCGCTATCGGGGTGGCCCCGGGCATCCCGAGCGCCTGCTGCCGGTGGCCTTCGTGCCCCTGCGGTAGGAGTACCCGGCAAAGCCCCACGGGGCGGGTATCAGGCCGGTTCGGGCCGGAGCCGGAAGCGGTCCAGGAAGCGGAGGACGGCGCCGGCGTCCACGGTGGCGGGGAGGCCGCTCCAGGGCTGCGAGGGGCGGAGCATGGAGAGCATGTCCTCGGGGCAGCCCACCTGCTCGTAGAGCCGCTCCACCCGCACGGCCAGCTGGGGTAGGGTCGATTCCGTGGCCAGGGCCTCGCGGAGGATGGCCAGGCGCCAGCGGTCCTGGGCGTGGGCCCAGCGGGCGCTGCCGGGCCTCGGCGTCTTGCCGGTGGCTTCGGCGCAGGCCTGCCAGAGGCGGGACTCGAACTCCCGGAGGTCCGGGCCGGCCAGGCCCCGGAGGGCGGCCAGGGCTGGTCCATGCCCCTGGGTGGCGGACCAGGCCTGGATTCCCGGGACATCCAGGAAGCCGAAGTCGTGCCCCACGACAATGTCATCCCAGCTGGGTTCGCCCAGGCAGGTGCGGAAGGTCTCGAGCCCCTCTCGGTTCATGGTCACCTCACAGGAGGAGATGGACGGCCAGGTGGGCGGCCAGGCGGGCGGTGGCCTCGCCGCCCTCCAGGTCCGGCGCCAGTTCCATCAGGTCGGCGCCGGCCCAGGGGCGCGGCCAGGCGTGGGCGGCCTGGACGAGGCGGAGGACTTCCGCGAGGGAGAGGCCGCCGGGCACGGGTTCGGCCACGGCCGGGGCCAGGACCGGGTCGAGGGCGTCCAGGTCGATGCTCAGGTAGGCCGGGCCCTCACCCACGCGGGCCAGATCCTCCTTGAGGCTCAGGGCCAGCAGGGGATCCCGCAGGTCCGCCGGGGACCACATCCGCACGCCGGCGGACCGCAGGAAGGCCAGTTCGTCGTCGTCGAAGCGGGGGGCGCGCAGGCCGGCCTGGACCACCCGCCCGGGATCGAGGAGCCCTTCGAGGATGGCCTGGCGGACCCAGGTGCCGTGGTGGATGGCCGTGCCCCAGGCGGCGCCGTCGGCGGCATCGGGATGGGCGTCCAGGTGAAGGAGGCCGAGGGGGCCGTGCTGCCGGGCCAGGGCCCGCAAGGCCCCCAGCGTCAGGGCGTGGTCACCGCCCAGCAGCATCGTGCGGCAGCCGCAGCGAGCCCAGGCCCCCACCGTCGCCTGGACGGTGTCCAGGGCCTCCGCGAGGGAGAAGGGCAGGGTCGGGATGTTCCCGCCGTCCACCCAGCCTTCGGCCGCAGGGGGGGCGAGTGGCTCGCGGCCTTCCCGCAGGCGCTGGGGCATGGGTCGGGTGCCGAGGCCCATGGCGGCGGCGCGGAGGGCCCAGGGGCCCAGGCGGGCGCCGGGACGATGGATGACGCCGGCATCGCAGGGGACCCCCAGGACGACGCCCGCGACGGCCCGCGGCTCCAGCTCCAGGGGCAGGCCCAGGAAGGGCGTCAGGCCGGTTCGGAGGCCCTGGAAGATGGCGTCAACGGACATCGGAACTCCGGGGGGCGAGGGCGCCGCGGAAGGCGGCGATCCACTCGGCGGGATCGGGGAAATCGGCGGGGTGGAGGGGCTCCATGGCCTCCAGGACCACGGGGGTGCGCGTGGCCAGGAGGGTGCGGAGGTGGGGCAGCAGGGTCTCGTCGCCGGTCCAGGGGTAGTGGGGGGCCGGGCTGCTGAGGCGGGTCGGCTGGGCCGGCAGCCCCAGGGTGTGGGCGGCCCGCAGGCCG
>MTLD01004863.1_pt2 | contig 18198 bp, 12 predicted proteins | sample 1982471 | NCBI WGS metagenome assembly MTLD01 (sample SAMN05712604, study PRJNA340218) | biofilm metagenome | isolation source: sample SPM anode biofilm adapted to -50 mV | place: USA | collected 2012-02-03
TAAGCCACAACCGGCATCAAATTTTGAATCAGACCGGAAAAGTGCTGCTCCACATTGTTTACATGTATAAATACCCTCTTTATTGAATAAATAGTACTTTCCGGAAAATGGAGCTTCTGTCCCTTTATCAATAATTACTCTTTTCTCCTCTGCAGTCAGAGGTTTAAAATTTTGTGCGTCCATCGAGTAAAATGTTAAAATTACTATTAATGTAAAAAGCACCTTTTTCATCTCAAATCTCATAGTGCTGCGTTTTTAAAATTAATTTTATAATTAAAACACTCTCTTAATACTATTGGTTCACATAAAATTACATATTCTCATAGCCGTATTCAACTGCCTTGTTAATCAAATTATTAAATGCAAGCGTTTTTTTGTATTCATTTATAACTGATTCGAGTAAATTATCTTTTAAAATAAAATCATTGGTTAAAAATTGAGCAAGAAAATAATTTTTAAGTTTAAAAAAATCAGCATATTTTGAATCTGCCGGGAAACCGGAAGGAACCCTTTTTAAGGAATCACTCATCTGAATTGAGAATCCATTAGCCAACTTGATCGTATTCAAAAAATTTTCACCATTAAGCATAATTTCTTCTCTTATACTTTTAAGAACTCTTGGTTGAGGCATATAGATTCCGGTACTTAATATGTTGCCACCTATGTAATTGGCATTGGCAGCTTCAATATGAAAATAGTAGCCAGAATATCCACCATTTTTCCCCTTTGGAGAAATATATGCTCCCATATGAGTCTTATAAGGAGTCTTATCTTTAGAAAACCGGACATCTCTGTATATACGATAAGTACAATCCTTAACAGTCAAATTCTTCACAGAAGGATCAAATGAAGCTATTCCTTCTATTAATTTTTCCGTGAAAGTATTAAAGACGATTTGTGCTTCTTTATATTCATTTTTATGCGAATCAAACCACTCTTTATGATTATTTTGCTGAAGTTCATTTAGAAAATTAATAACTCTTTCCATAACAATTCAATATTTTCTTAAAGTTAAATTTAATTTCGAATACAATAAAAAAGGCTGCCCGATTCCAAGCAGCCAAATTTAAAAAAATTAAATTTTTATTTATGCTTTTTAGCATTTGCGGGATCTTGTTCGTACTTCTCTTTGTAAGTTTTATATTTTTCTACTCCTAACACTGCTTCAATTTTACCAGAAAGACCTCTTACAATTGCACCTAATTTTTCTCTGTCATTAATCGAAGCTAAAGCCTCTTTTTGATATTCCACAAAAATCGTTTGAAGTTTAGTGCTGTCATCCTTACTAACTTCTACATACTTTGCAATATTCGCAATTTTATCCTTGGCGAAAGCAACAGGTTCTCTGGTGCCTGTTTGTTGAGCATTTGCACCTAAAGAAAAGAGTGCAACAGCTATTACTAAAATAATTTTTTTCATCGTGATTTTAAAATTAAAGCCCTTTGACTCAAAAATTGAGATTTAGTTTAGTTTCTTTTTGTAATATTCTTGAACATCTTTCCAATGATAAAAAGGTGCAATATCGGTTTTAACAGGAATCTCTACCTCTTTCTCGTTATGAAGTATTTTTACTATAACATCTCTGCTTTTTTTATTTCTAAAAAAAACAATCTGCAAATTTGCCCCCATTGGACTAACCTTAAAATCGCTCCAAACCTGATAGACTTTTTCAGGATTATTTTCGATTACATTCATACCTTTTACATCCATCAATGCTAACAGTGGAATAATATATGTATCGTGACCAAATCGAAGATCGGCAGATACATTTCCTTTTTCAATAGCAATATCGGCACATTTAATAATATCGTTTAATAATAATTTTGAGCTGTCCATTGCCACTTTTCCGTTTATTGCAGATGGTCCGCAAGTATAATACATATTAAGATTTGCAGCCTGCCATAGAACAAACAACTCATCAGGAGAAAGAACATCTGCCATTGAAATATTAAGATGTTTAACATCCAGCAAATCACTGTTTATTAAATTTAAATCTCTAACAAATGAAATAGGATTCGTGAGATGAGATTTAGTGTAAACAGTGTCCGAAAAAATTCTATTTATTATTTTATTTACATCAAGGTGCTTTTTGAGAAAATTATTAATAATTAAAGTTGAAGAATCTTTCTTGACATTTGAATAACTATTATTCAGGTATGAATTTCTTGCATATGCCTCTCTTGTAATTTCAATTTTCGGATTGAGTTCTTTTAATCGCTCATTATTTGCAGCCATACTGATGATACAACGTGGGACAACAGTTGAACGACTATATATAAAACACTTACGTCCATTTTCGGTAGAAAATATCTCAGGAAAAGAAGTAAACATTCTTCCCGCAATTTCTTTGTGCTCTTCCACTCCTAAGGGAGAAAGATCTCCGTATCGTCCAAAAGCATCATCTGCAATTATAATTAATCTGCCGTAAAGACTTTCTCCGAGTGCAGATAATTTTCCTGCTTCGTGAGCCTCTTTTAATATAGCTAATGGAGCGGTATAACTTAGCGGAGTTTGAATCCAACGCGATCCATGACGTCCGTAATGGCTTATATAAAATGGTTTATATCCCTCTGGGGCAGGAGTAGATTTTGTTTTTGTATAATCGTAAATCTGATAAATTCCTCCGGAGTGTTTTAAATCCTTTAGAAATTCCTCTTTTGATGTTTGAGCCTGATTAGCAGACGAGAATAGTAATACAATAATGAAAATGAGAAATTTAATATGTTTCATAATATACCTTTTAAAGAGTTATAAAGATATTATTTTTTCTCCTTAACAATAAAATTAAAGCTTCCCGATCCCAAAAGACCTCCTTCTCCAACACCTTCTATTCTTCCGACAAACAGAGAATTAATATCAGAGCAAAAGAAACTTACGGTTGCTTCTCCTTTTTTATCGGTAATAATGTTTGGTTCCCATAATATCGTTTTACGGTAATCAGAAATATCAAGGTCTTCTTTTACTTCATCATAATTTGGCTGATAAAATTCTTTCCCTTTGTAGTAACCCTTGACAATATAATTCTTCATTGTCTCAATCATACTCTCAGAAAGAAATGGTTGAGAAATAATCGGAACAAGATTTCCTGGAATTTCAGGATAAGTTATAGAATATACTTTCTCATTTTTTGTATTTACAAATGTGTTTACAAAATACTTCTTTCCATTTATTGGCCTCCTGTAATCTTCTTCAAAAACATGTCTTGGGCAATTGAGAACATTTTGTCTACATACATAATCGCCAACTAATGTATTTGCAACATATTTAATTGTTTTAATTTTTGAAAATACTATTGTTTGAAGAGATGTTACTCCCGGAGAACTAACATCAAGTTTTACAGGTTCGGCTTGGTAATCAATTGATTTAAATGGAAGATAATATTCTGCTTTATTGTCTTTTATAATTTTTGATATAGTTTCAAACGGATTTTGAATTAAAATTTCAAAATAATTCCCTTTATATACCAAAAGTCTTATGTAAAAAAAGGAATTATGCCAGTTATCCAGTGTTTCATAAGGGATTGTAAATTCCTTTTCCGATAAATCGAAGATTGTTGTACGAACACCTTTTGATGGGTCTGAAGAGAATGCTTCTATTATGCCATTACCCTCAATCTGCCTTTTTTGTACTGGATAAATTATTTCACCCTTAACATCGTTCCATAACACAGGCTTTTTTGATTTTGTTAATTCAATTAAATTTGATTCATTCCAGACGTACTTCCTCCATCCCTGAGTTAACATTAGCAAGTCAAGGGCCGCTTTTCTGTTTTTATTAATTGGATTAAAATAATATGACGGATTATGAATTTTACCCTTAATCTGAGTAGAAAGTTGATAAAATGCCAATATATTACTTTCAGAAAGTGAATCTTGATATATTTTTTCAAAAACACTTATTCCCATATTTGCAATAACGGGGATCCCTTTATCGTCGGTGACCGAAACCTTAAGATCCACTCTGTCTTTGACGTTCACAATATTTTTCGAAAGAGTTACCGATATATTTAACATTTTTTCGGTATTGATAAAAACTAACCTTTCAGCTACAGGACACAAATTGTAGTCAAATACAGTAGCTTCCACAACTCCCATTGGTAATTTATTAACCGGAATCTTCAATATAACCTTATTACTTAACACCACTTTTTGGAAGAAATAGACTTCTCCTCTATTTTGGAGTCTCAGAAATATATTCGTTTTTTTACCGACATTGCTTTTTGAAATTCTAAACACAAGGTTTTCGTTATTACTGGAAATCAACTGTAAAGAAATCCCGTCGCTTTTTATTTCAGGTAAACTAAAAACACTATCAATTTCAGGATCAGTAATTTTTATGTAATATTTATTACTTTTAACAGGAGTATAATTAAAAAGGCCCATTCCAAAATGAATACTTTTAAACTCCATTATTGGAGAGTCATTTTCATATAATACCCCCTTAATTTCAAGTGGTTCTCCGTTTGTATCGACAGCCTTAAATGCCATTTTACAAGGCAAGCCGTCAATTAAATCTCCTCCTTCGGGAAATACTTTAAATTGTATGGAATTCTTTAAACAATTTAAAGGCAGATTAACAATTTTCTCCTTATTCTTGTATTTAATTACAGCGTTTATAAAAAGATCCCCGGTACATACTAATGTAGGCAAAGATAATGTAGCATAGCCTTTTCCGCTAGTTTTTGTTTTTTGTCGAGATAGTCGTTTCCCTTTTTGTTCTAATGTAACCTGAATATCTGCAAATAAAGAATCTTTAATTAAAACAGTTGGTGATATTAGAACTTGAATTGAGTCCCCCAAGCTGTAATATTTCTTACTACAATTCACATTAAAAGGCACTTTAGGAATCACATTTTCACAAACTTTAATTCTTTTAACCTGATATAAATCCTTTGTATTGCTAAACAATGAATAGGGAGTATAAACTGCCAGAATATATTCACCTTCCGACAATGCTCTCTCTAATAAAATGTTTCCCGATGAGAATCCATTTGTTGCTGAATATTTCTCTTGCCAGACAATTTTTTTATCAGCTTCGTTAAACAACTCTACATAAATAGTCTTACTACTTGTCGATAAAATTAGATCTTTGGCATCAAGTAAATAAATTTTAAACCAGATATCCTCTCCGGTTTCATATATATCTTTATCTGTTTGGATATATGCAATTTCATGATTTGCTCTATTCGAAAGAGTATCTAATTCATTTAAAAAATTTGAGTAATAATTTGTAGCTGGTTGGGCGTAGATATGAAAAATTGTTAATAAATTGAAAATTAGTAAAAAAATAATTTTATCATTTTTCATCCTACTTAATTTAAGTATTTAACAGTTTAGATGTATAATAAATATATTGGTTAAAAATCATAAAAATAATTTTACTAAATTTGTTCAAATAAGTATTTGTAATTTACAATATTTCATTACTTTTAAGAATCTCTCATTTATTTTCTAATGAAAGATCTTGATAAAACAAAAGAAGAGCTTTTAAAAGAGCTGACAGAACTTCGAAAAAAAGAGGAACTGCTTAAAATTTTAGTGCATAATATCCCTGATATCGTCTGGATAAAAGACGAAAAAGGGACCTATTTACTATGCAACGAAGTATTTGAAAACATCTTTGGTCTAAAAGAGACCGAATTAATTGGAAAATCTGATTTTGATTTTCTTGATAAACAAACAGCAACTTTTTATAGCCAAAAAGATAAAATTGCATTGAAAGAGGGTAAGGCTTGCGACAACGAAGAGTGGATAAAGTTTGTCAGTGATGGTCACGAGGAACTTTTTGAGACCATTAAAAAACCGATTTATGATTCAACCAATAATATTATTGGAGTACTTGGTATCGCCAGAAACATTAATGAACGTACAAAAATTGAGGAACAGTTGCGTTTGAGTGAAGAAAAATTAGAGCTCTTTTTTTCTCAGTCACTCGATGGGTTCTTTTTTATGATGTTGGACAAACCTATTGAATGGAACGATACTGTAAACAAAGAAAGAATTTTAGATTACGTTTTTTCTCACCAGTTTATCACTAAGATAAATGACGCAATGTTAGATCAATACTTGGCGAAAAGAGAGCAATTTATCGGATTGACTCCAAATGATTTATTCGCTCACAACATAGAATACGGGAAAACTCTTTGGAGAGAGCTTTTCGACAAAGGGCAGATTCACATTATTTCAAATGAAAAGCGCTTCGACCAAAGTGATATGTGGGTTGAGGGTGATTACAATTGCATATATGATTCAAATAAAAGGATAATAGGCCATTTTGGTATCCAAAGAGATATTACTGAACGTAAAAGAATTGAAAATGCATTAATTGAGAGTGAAAACAGATATAGTGCATTTATTAACTCATCAAAGGATATGACATTCCTGAAAGATGATAATTTGCGCTATTTAATTATTAATAATGCATTTGCAAGTTTTTTCAGCATAAGCGAGGATAAAATTATCGGACATTCTGATTTCGAAATAATGGGAGAAGAGTCAGCAAAAAAATGTTACGAATCGGACCAAAAAGCTCTTTTAACTAACGATTTAGTAATATCAAATGAACAAATAGGCAAGACAATTTTCTCAACTCATAAGTTTAAAGTGCCTTTAAGTAACGCGAAATTTGGTGTAGGAGGAACTATTCGTGATATTACCGAGCAAATGGAAATTCGCAAACAACTTTTGGAACAAGCAGAAAAGCTTAAGGAACTTAATTCTACAAAAGATAAATTTCTATCAATTATCTCTCATGATTTAAGAAATCCTTTTAATGCATTCTTGGGACTTACTAAAATTATAGCAGAGAATCTCCATGAATTAACTCTAGATGAAATCCAAAAAATTGCCGTAAGCATGCAAAATTCAGCCGAAAATTTATCAAGCTTATTGGAAAATCTCTTGACTTGGTCACAATCTCAACGAGGACTTATTCGTTTTAATCCGGAATTAATTTTACTTGCCGAAAAAGTAAATTCAATTTTTGATATTTTTTACGATTCTGCATCGAAAAAATCAATCAATTTATATCACACTATTTCTAATGATATAGTTATTAAAGCAGATGCGCAAATGTTTGACAGTTTATTGCAAAATCTGGTCTTTAATGCTATAAAATTTACTCCAAAATCTGGTAAGATAACAATTCAGGCAAGTGTAATTGAAGAGGGAACAGTACAGATATCTGTAATTGATAACGGCATCGGGATGAACAGTAAAATAATTGACAATCTTTTTCAAATAAACAGCCAAGAAAACAGAATTGGAACAGATGGGGAACCTAGCTCGGGACTAGGATTAATTATTTGCAAAGAATATATTGAAAGACACAACGGAAAAATTTGGGCAGAGAGTGAAGAGGGCAAAGGAAGTGCGTTCCATTTCACAATTCCTGCAGGAATATAAATAATACAAAATGAAAGATATTAAATACTTAGATCTGCTCTCAAAGAGCTTTCCTACAATTACATCGGCAAGTACAGAAATAATCAATCTTGAAGCAATTTTGAATCTTCCGAAAGGGACAGAACATTTTGTTACTGACTTACATGGCGAATTTGAAGCATTCGACCACGTAATCAGGAATGCATCGGGCGTTATCAGAAAAAAAGTTGAAGATATTTTCGGACACAGATTAAGAGAATCTGAGAAAAAGGAGTTGTGCACTCTAATTTATTATCCGGAAAGTAAACTTCGGTTGGTTAAAATCACCGAAAAAGAGATCGACGACTGGTATAAATCTGTTCTTATTAAGTTGATTGCAGTATGCGGAAATGTATCATCGAAATACACCCGTTCTAAAGTACGAAAAGCTTTACCGAAGGAGTATTCTTATATTATTCAGGAACTTCTTCACGAATCAAATGCTGAACTTAATAAACAAGCATATATAAACTCGATTATAAATACCATTGTTTCAACCGGAAGCGCCGACCATTTTATAATTGAAATCTGCAAATTAATTCAACGCTTAACAATTGATTCCCTGCATATTATTGGCGACATCTACGATAGAGGAGCTGGTTCTCATTTAATAATGGATGTGCTTTGTGATTATCATAATGTAGATTTTCAATGGGGAAATCACGATGTAGTATGGATGGGAGCGGCAGCAGGAAGCCAAGCCTGCATGGCGAATGTGGTAAGGATGTCTCTTAGGTACGCAAATCTGGAAACACTTGAAGATGGCTATGGTATAAGTTTATTACCACTAGCGACATTTGCAATGGAGACTTATAATGATGACCCCTGCACAATATTTAAACCTAAGCTAGGCGAGGCCGAGGGAACTATTAAACAAAAGCAAATCCGACTATTGGCTCAAATGCATAAAGCAATATCAATTATTCAATTCAAACTTGAAGGTGCAGTTATTCGACGTAATCCTACCTTCGGGATGGATGACAGAATAATGCTTCACCTTATTGATTACTCAAAAGGAACAATTCGGATTGACGGAAATGAATATTTTTTGAAGGATAAAAATTTCCCGACTATTAATCCTGCCGATCCGTTTACTTTAACAGAAGAAGAGCTGGAGGTTGTAAACAAATTGATGCAGTATTTCCAAAACAGTGAAAAATTCAACAAACACATAAAGAAACTTTATTCAAACGGAGCTCTTTACTTGGTAAAAAATTCAAATTTACTTTATCACGGGTCAGTTCCTTTAAATACAGACGGTACACTTAAATCTATAAATATCTGCGGTGAAGAACTTTCAGGTAAAAAACTATTCGATAAAATTGATATGCTCGTAAGATTAGCTTATTTTGCCGATAAAAAGAATAAGCTTAAACAGTACGGACAGGATTTTCTTTGGTATTTATGGTGTGGCCCATATTCCCCTCCATTCGACAAGAACAAAATGGCAACATTTGAACGCTATTTCCTCGCTGAGAAAGAACTTCACAAAGAGACGAAAGGAAATTACTATTATTTGAAAGATAATCGAACTGTTTGCGAAATGATTCTTAAAGAATTCGGAGTAAATGACCCATATTCTCATATTGTAAATGGGCATATACCCGTTAAAACAGCAAAAGGAGAATCACCTATTAAAGCAGATGGCAAACTTTTAGTTATTGATGGCGGATTTTCAAAAGCATATCAACAGGAAACAGGAATTGCAGGATTCACCTTAATCTACAATTCTCACGGGATGCTACTGGTTCAACACGAACCATTTGAATCTGCGCAAAAGGCAATCGAGGAGGGTCACGATATTATATCTGAGACAAGTGTCATAGATTTTACATCTAACCGAAAAATGGTAAAGGATACAGATATCGGGCAACATTTAAAACAGCAGGTAGAAGAGCTTAAATTATTGCTGGACGCATATAAGGGAGGTCTGTTAAAAGAACGAATCTGAAAAACCCCCAATTATTTTGTATACACTCCTACAATCTCGGCTATGTACATTTTATGAATTCCTCCTTTAGTATTATAATGAGTTTTTAATGGTTCATCATCAATAAAAGCATCTTTAGATAGGATATCCCCATATAACTTTCGACAGTCCAAAATAAGACCGGCTTCTTCGAAAGCGGGATAATTGTTCTTTGTAAAAAAAGGAGTTAGCCCGGCTTCTGAAATTTTGTCACAATCTCTACCACTTTTAATTCCGCATAAATTGAGAGCATTGCGATATTTTTCATCAAAAAAAGTGAGAGTAAATCCAGTGTTATTCTCAATAAAATCGTACGTAAACCTTTCCGGTCTTACGAAAATATAAACAACAGGTTTATTCCATAAATATCCGACTCCTCCCCAATTTGCAGTCATAGTATTTATTTTTTGTTCACTACCTGCAGTAATAAGCATCCAGTCTTTTTCTATCATCTTTATGAGATTTCCTTCAATCTGCTCAGGCTTCAACATTTTAAATTCAAATTCTTTCATCTTTGTTCTATGAGTATTTGTATTTCAAAATTACTTATTGTTATTCATTATTACAATTAAATACAAACATGTAATTTTATTAATACAAAAATAGTTGCGCATTTATTATAAAGCATTAATTTTAGGCAGTTTAAAAAGAATTTGTAAATAGCTTTACAATTATTAAAAATTTCCTTTCAAGAAATTTCAAAATTAATATACCTTTGCCGCGAATTTCTAAAATATACTTTATGGGCGTTGATTTCCATAAATTTATGTATTCATAAAAGACTTAAAAAATATTTTTCGCATCACATTGTTATTAAATAATTTTAACTGTGTGTCTAATAAATCTTTCAAACAAAATGAAAAAAAAGATTGCTGTTGTGTTCGGTACTAGACCAGACACAATCAAGATGGCTCCAATAATCCTGGAGTTAAAGAAAAATTCTGAATATTTCGATGTTCTTACAATTGCCACTGCACAACACAGACAAATGCTAGATCAAGTTCTTTCCGTTTTTAAAATTAAACCGGATTATGATTTAAATATTATGTCCGACAAACAAACACTTGCAGGAATTACTTCAAAAATCATTACCGGATTAGACGAAATATTTGAAAAAGAGAAACCCGACATGGTATTGGTTCAAGGAGATACAACAACTACATGCATTGGAAGTCTTGCTGCTTTTTATAAGCAAATTCCAGTTGGACACATTGAAGCCGGACTCAGAACCAATGATAAAATGAACCCATTTCCCGAAGAAATTAATCGCAGGATTACAGGGTGTATAGCAGATTTACACTTTGCCCCTACTGAAACCGCCAAGAATTCTCTATTAAAAGAAAATACAAACCCAAAAAATATATTTGTTACCGGAAACACCGTAGTTGATGCTTTGGAATATTCTGTGCTAAAAGGTTATGAATTTTCGGTTCCGGAACTTAAAGAGATATTTTCTGAAAATAAAAAAATCGTACTTATAACTATGCATCGCAGAGAGAATTGGGGAGAACCCATGAAAGATGCAGCTAAAGCTATTAAAAGACTTGCTCTGAAGTATCCCAATCTAAATTTTATTTTTCCAATACATAAAAACCCAATTGTCAGAGACGCTGTGGTTCCAATTCTTGCGAATTTAACAAATATTAAAATCATAGAACCACTTGATTATCTGGATTTCGTAAACACGATGGCTAAGTCTTTTCTAATACTTACCGATTCAGGAGGAGTTCAGGAAGAGGGCCCTCATTTCGGAATACCAATATTATGTTTAAGAATGGTTACAGAACGGCCGGATGCCGTGACTTTTGGTACTGTTAAGCTTGTTGGGCTTGACGAAGAGGTAATTTTTAACACTGCCGATAAACTCATTTCAGATAAAACAGAATATCAAAAAATGGCAAATGCAACAAACCCATACGGAGACGGTTTGTCTTCGGATAGAACAATTCGCATTCTCAAAAATTATTTTTGCTTTACAAATGATCCTGTAAAAGAATTTAATCCTCTTATATGAAAAAGATATTACTCTTTATTTTGTTTGCATTATTTGTAATAAACCCTGTTTATTCAAAGAGTCTAAATTCAGACAACAAAAAAGTACTAATTATTGTCGAAGGACGTTATGATTTATCAAAAATCCCTACGGCAATAGGTCGTGAAACCGCAAATCTTTTAGGACACTTCAATACAACTGTAACAATTGAAGGATCGGAACAATATAAAGCTTTAGAATCAAGTAAATTTGATTTTATATTCTATATTGGTTATTCAAAAGATTATAAAATTCCTAAATTGTTGGAGTCCGATCTGTTTACCATTAATAAACCTTTGTTTTGGATCAATGGTGGAATCGTTCAATTTTCTTCTCAAGAAAAATTTAAAAAGAGGTATGGTTTTGAAGTAAGTAAATATCTGGACAATAGCAACTATTCAAATGTTAAAACAAATGATTCACAATTCACAAAAGGCACAGGCAGTATAAATATCATCAATATTCTTGATAAAAACAAAGTTACTGTCTACGCAGATGCAATTTCGACATCTGCACTTGAAAAGCCCACCCCATATTTTATAAAATCCGGGAATCTCACATATATCGCAGATATACCTTTTATTGGAGCAAAAGAGACAGACCGGTATCTATTATTTGCCGACAAACTTCACGATTTTTTAGGAGAGAATCATCCAGAATCACATAAATGTTTTATCAGAATCGAAGACATCAATTGTTTAAGTAATCCGAATCAACTTAGAAAAATAGCCGACTATTTATATAGCCAGAATGTTCCATTTATGGTTGGAGTTGTTCCAATATATGTTAACCCGGGAGATGGAACTTATATTAAAATGTCAGAAAAGCCGGAACTTGTAGATGCATTAAAATATATGGTTCAAAAAGGGGGATCTATAATAATGCACGGAGTCACCCATCAGTACAAAGGTGTCTCAACTGAAGATGCCGAATTCTGGAATATGAGCACAAATACACCAATTATAGGTGAAAATGTAGGAGATTTTTCTAAACGAATCGAAATGGGGATTACTGAGTTAATGAAAAATGACATCTTCCCAATCGCATGGGAAACTCCTCACTATATGGGCACCGTTAAAGCCTATACTGCTATTAGCAAGCATTTTAGCACAGTCGTTGAACAAAGGATGGCTATAGATAACATCGATTACGGACAGTACTTTCCTTATGTAATCTATAAAGATTTATACGGTCAAAAGATTTATCCTGAAAATCTTGGTTATGTTCCATTATTACCTTCCATAGACAGTAGTATGGTATTTGTCGATAACATAATTAAAAACTCACTTTATATAAAAACTGTACGAGACGGAGTTGCAGGCTGTTTTTTCCATCCATTTATGGACATATCTCTTTTAGAGAAAATAGTAAAAAATTTTAAAATCAATGGATTTGAATTTATTGACCTTAAAAATGATTATCACAAAGTAGTTACATCCGACAAAATAATACTAAACGGTCCTACTAAAACAACTTATACCCTTAACATTAAAGAAACCTATTTATTTGAACGATACTTTAATAAAAAAGAGGAGCCTATAAGAAAAATTGAGTCTGAATATAGAATTAAAGATACTGTACAAAAGATAGTTAATGTAGATAATAATGAGCTATATGTTGCCGAAGGAGTTGAATTTCACATAAAAACATATAATAGTTTTCAAAAGATTATAAATTCAATTAAATCGACATTTGCCACAAAGGAAAAGAATGAAAATTGGAATGAATTAAGAGTTGCTGTATGCTGGAATAACAGTGCAACCGGTGCAGCATTTAATGATCAATCTTCACTTATCTCAATTTTTAAAAGCTTAAATGTAAATGTAGATACTCTTTGCATCAAAAAAGCGGACATCAATATCAACGAAATCAATCTGCTTGTAGTACCAAATTCAGTAGTAGATTCACTGTCATATTATGAACTCCAAAATATTCTTCACTTTGTTGAGAAAGGAGGACATCTAATAACCGACTATAAAAACAAACTAACCGAAGAACTAGGATTTAAATCTTTATCTACCGATGTTGTAATACAACAGGTTAAAGACAACTATTTCCCTCAAGAAAACATATTTTGGTATAAAAGAGACCGGGCCTCAAAAGTTGAAATAAAAAACGATGATGAAATATTCTGTGAAGACGCGTCAAGTGGACTTCCATTGGTCATTGGGAGAAGTATTAAAAAAGGTAAAATAATATATATTAACACTCTGTTCGACCCTAATTCGACTTTGGGGTATAGCCGATATCCATTTATTTTGGAATATGTTAAAAAATATTTCAATTTACATCCGGTTGTAAAAAGAGAAAACTTGGAAGTCTATTTTGACCCTGGTTTAAGACAAAATGTAAGTGTAGAAAACCTTGTTAAACAATGGGTAAAAGAGGGGATTAGAATTATACATATTGCCGGTTGGCATCAATATCCAAAATACAATTACGATTATGAGAGAGTAATAAAACTCGCACATTCTAATGGTATTCTTGTTTATGCTTGGCTTGAACCACCACAATTAAATCAAAAATTCTGGGAAAAACACCCTGAATGGAGGGAAAAAAATTATTTGGGAGAAGATGTAAGAGCCTCTTGGAGATATCCTTTAGCTATTACCGACTCTAAATGTCTCCACACAATGATTTATGAATATCTTAAGTTTTTAAATAGTTATGATTTTGATGGAGTAAATCTTGCAGAGTTATATTTTGAAGCGGGTCTTGGATTCTCTGAGCCAAAACTTTTTACCCCTATGCATCCCTCTGCTGTTAGAGAATTTCGTAAAATTTACGGATTCGATCTAAGACAAGCATTTAATAAAAACTCACAATATTATTGGAAGATAAATTCTAAAGCAAAAAACTCAATAATTAATTACAGAGTTTCAAAAATTACAGAAATTCATAATCTAATATTAGAGAGCCTCACTTCGTTTGCAAAAAAAAGAGATGGATTCGGTATAATGGTAACATTTATGGACACTTACCAATCACCGGAAATCCTTATAAATCATGGAATTTCTTCAGATGCAATAGTTAAGCTACAGAATAAATATAATTTCCTAATACAACCCGAAGATCCTCGCGATAAATGGAATACAACACCTGCCAGATATGTAAACTTTGCCAAAGAATATTCTTCAAAGATTGCAGATTCGACTAAGCTTCTTGTAGACCTAAATATTTTATCATTCAGAAAGACCGGAGAAATCACTCCTTTTCCTACTTTAATTCAAACCGGAGTGGAGAGTTATCAAATGATTAATTCAGCATCGAAGGGAGCACCAAGATTTACAATATATAGCGAAGGATCATGTAATCCTCAGGATCTATTCTTCTTCTCATATGCTAGTTCTTCTATGGTAAAATATGAATACACAGAAAATGGATATGACGTATCTTCTCCATATTCATTCGTTATTCATCTGCCAAAAAATGTTGAAATGGTAAAAGTCGACGATCAAGAGATATCCGGATTCAGAGATAATAAAATTTTAATATCTGCCGGGGAACATGAAATTACTTTGTATAGTAAAGCAAATCAGTTTTCGACAGTGAGCCTTCAACCACAACTGCTCTCTTGTACAGGGAATGTAACAAATATCAACTATGATATGCGTGAAGTAAAATTTTCATATGACAGTTATGAAAGAGCATATGCCACATTCAGCCGTAAACCGAGCAAAATAACTGTTGATGGAACAAACTATAAGTTTCGTGTTCAAAGTGGTGCAGATTGTTTTTCTGTTATGCTGCCAAAGGGATCTCATAAAGTAGAGGTAATTACAGGAGATCAAATGACGTATGATATTAATCTCACGAGTCTTTGGTCAATAAGTGCAATAGCTGTTTATGGTATTATTGCAGTTGGTTTACTTGTATTACTATACTTCAGTTTAAAATTATTAAGGAAACGATTGGAAAAATAAAATTATATGACAACAATTGAAATAATATTTCTCGTTAGCGTGATTTTAATTTGGTTTATGATTGCTTACCAGTTTATATTCAGCATCTTTGGATACATTAACTTTGTAAAATCGCTAAAAGAAAAAAAGAAAATCGATAATTCTGACTACACCGATTTTCCATCATGTACAATTCTTATTCCCGCACACAACGAAGAGAAAGTAATCTCATATACTGTCGAAGCAATGCTCAAGCTTAAATATCCGAAAGATAAACTAACAATTATGGTTATAAATGACGGGTCAAAAGACAGAACAAAAGAGATTGTGGAGGGATATGCAGCGAAGGACTCCAGAGTGGTGCTTTTTGATGTTCCCGTTGGGCAAGGTGGCAAAGGCAAATCAAGAGCATTGAACCTTGCCGTAAAACAAGCTAAAACCGATGTTATCGCTATATATGATGCAGACAACACTCCCGATGAGATGTCCTTACACTATTTGGTAGTAAATTTACTTTCACAAAAAGATTACGGAGCAGTTATCGGAAAATTCAGGACAGTAAATAAGAAACGAAATTTATTAACCCGGTTTATAAATATTGAAACATTAAGCTTTCAATCAATGCTACAAGCAGGTCGTTGGCAAATGCATAATATTGCAACCCTACCGGGAACAAATTTCGTGATGTGGAGATGGCTTATCGATGAATTAAACGGTTGGGACGAACAAGCTTTAACCGAAGATTCGGAACTTAGTATCAGAATATACGAATTGGGATATAAAATAAAATATTGTCCCTATGCCATTACTTATGAACAAGAACCAGAAACATGGAAAGTATGGATAAAACAAAGAGTAAGATGGGTACGAGGTAATAATTATGTAATTGCAAAGTTTTTCAAGGAGATTCCCCATTTTAAAAACAAAGGACTTGCTCTGGATTTACTATACACATTAGCTCTCTATTACATTTTTTTCTTTGCAATAATAATATCCGATATACTATTTATTCTAAGCCTATCCAATATAATTTATATAACCTTACCAGGGCCATATTCCATAATATGGGTAACTGCAATTATATTATTTCTATTTGAAATTTTACTTGCAATTTCTTTCGATAAAGAAGATACTCCTCAAAATTTTGGACTAATATTCATTATGTACTTTACTTACTGCCAATTATGGATATTTATTATGTTCAGAGCATTCTACATTGACAATATTAAAAGAGAGGGAGCAGTTTGGGATAAAACTGTAAGATTCGATGTAAAACCCAACTCGTAAATCAAGATTATATTTTTATTAGTAATTTGGCGTTTAGGGATAAAGACAGCAAATTATACTCTTCAATATTTACTCATTTTTTAATGAACTGAATTGAATTTTTATTAAATTTGACTAAATACAAATATCTTGATTATGATTTCAACATCCCATTTACATCCGATGCTTGTGCATTTTCCGATTGCCTTATTGACTTTTGGTTTTATGGCAGAAGTAATTTCATTGTACTTTAAAAAAGAACCATGTTTATCTAAAGTAGGATTCTATCTGCTTATAGCAACTGCATTAACTGCTCCTGTTGCATGGCTGGCCGGCTTTTTTTTCACAGGAGAAATGTCAGGAGCTGCCGGAAGTGTTAAAGAGATGCATGAACTATTTGCTTTAATAACTGTTTTACTTGTATTTGTAAATCTAATATTTAGGATTTACATGAAAATCAGCAACAAGGAGGCTACAAAATTGAAATGGATTTATTTTGCAATATATTTCGTTTCATTTATAACGGTCAGTATTACCGGCTATTTTGGAGGAACTCTAGTTTATAATTATATGATGCCACTTTAATTAACTTAATACATTGAAAAATGAAAAAAATTATTTTTTTAGCAATGGCTATTGCTATTGCGTTGGTTAGTTGCAATAATGCAAAACCGGTAAAAACAATTGAAAATCTAAAAGCAGGAATAAAAGGTGAAACAACAGCAAGCGCAAAATACGCTGCATTTGCCCAAAAAGCAAGAGAAGAGGGTAATGATACAATTGCAAAACTCTTTGATGCCGCTTCAAAAGCCGAAGAAATTCACGCTAAAAATCACGCAAAAGTACTTGCAGAACTTGGAGACTCACTAGCTCCTTTTACTCCAGAATTCGAAGTTAAAACAACCGCCGAAAACCTACAGGCAGCAATTGACGGAGAAGCATATGAAGCTTCTACTATGTATCCGCAATTCATAGCAGACGCTAAAGCTGAAAAAGTTGAAAAAGCTGAAAAATCATTTAACTGGGCTAATGAAACCGAAAAAAAACATAATGCTTTTTATATTAAAGCACTAGAGGCTTTAAAAGCAAATGCAGAAAACACTTTGCCTTTTGAATATGCTGTTTGCCCTGTATGTGGAAATACATATGACAAAAACGCAATGGACGACAAGTGTGCTTTTTGCCAAACCGAAAAAGAGAAATTCATTATTATCTAATATTGAAGAATCTAATAAATAGAGAACTACATATTTTACATAGAGAAGACCCCTTTATTTAAGGGGTCTTTTTTTATCTATATTTGGTAAAATTATAACGAAACAGTCGTCAATTTTCCCGAAATGGTAAATGAGCCTTTTTGAGATCCTCCTGAATAAATCCCGCCGGTATATAATCCATTTGTAAGAACTGCACCACTACAAGAACCGCCGGTATATACTTTATATGTTGACCCACTTGTTAATCCTGAAGAAGAATAAACAAAGTAATAGGCATTCCTAGCCGGTGCATATGTCACAAGATTAGTCCCCGATGAATTTTGAATATTAAGTAGTGTTCCGGCAGATATTGTCGAGTTAATTTTAATCAAAACCGTATTCTGTGAAGAGG
>MTLD01001967.1_pt1 | contig 18184 bp, 19 predicted proteins | sample 1982471 | NCBI WGS metagenome assembly MTLD01 (sample SAMN05712604, study PRJNA340218) | biofilm metagenome | isolation source: sample SPM anode biofilm adapted to -50 mV | place: USA | collected 2012-02-03
CGGCGTCATCAAAGGGGCCGGCCTTGACGTCTTCGAGGACGAGCCGCTGCCGGCCGACAGCCCGTTATGGGCGATGAACAACGTCATCGTCACCCCGCACCTCGCGGCCCTCTCGCCCGCCTACCTCGACCGCGCCGTCAAACTGTTCGTCGACAACCTCGCCCGCTTCGCGGAAAACCGCGAAATGATCAACGTGATCGACAAAGCGAAAGGTTATTAAAGTGTGCCGCATAAAAACGGACTGTCCGGATCGGACAGTCCGTTTTGCATTTCTTGGCGTCACTGGGCAGCAACGATGAACACGACGGCTTTTTTGGCTATTTCCATGATATCGGGCGCGCTGAGAGCGCCGCTTTGCTGGGACGGCTCAAGATAAATGTCGATGGACAGGTTGCCGATCAGGTTCCTGATATTGCCCGCTTTTTTGGCAAAATTGACGTTTTGCGCGATAATGCCGGTTTTGGCCGTAAAAGCGCCGCCAAGCACGGCGGTGACAACGCCGATAACCTCGCCACGGTCGTTGAGCAGCGGCCCGCCGCTATTGCCGGGCTGAACCGGCGCGGTGATCTGAAATTCCTTGAGGCTGCCGCCGAAGCCGGTCGTGCTGCTGACGATCCCTTCCGTTATCTTCGCCTTCGTTCCCGTGACCGTTGCAAGAGGAAAACCGACAGCGTACACCCGCGACCCTTCCCGCACCTCGTTGGAATTGCCTAATGGCAGCGGCCTGACCACGTCCTCCGCACCGACCACCTTGAGCAGGGCCAGGTCGTTCCCGGCGTCGGCCCCGATGACGACAGCCGTCAACTGGACTTCGTTATTGAATATGACTTCGATACGGCTGGCCCCGTCGATCACATGGTGGTTGGTCACCACCACAGTCGGCGAGATGAAAAACCCGCTTCCCGAAAATACTTTTGGCTTGGCCTCCTGGGGTTTTGCCGGCTGCTGGCCCTGACCGGGCGATAGTCCGAGATGAGTCAGCGCCTTCTTGACCATCAACAGCATCACCGAGCCGTCCCGCACCGGCGACCAGACCTCGTCGTACGTCCTGCGCCCCAGTTCCTTGGCTTCGGAGTCGAGCCATATCCGCGAGTTAATATAGAATTGCCGGTCGGCCGGCCGGTAGTAAACGGAGGCTACACTGGCCTGCGCACCATTCCGCATGTTGCTGTAATATCGTATCATATAAAAGTTGATCAAATCGCCTTCGGCCTTGATCGTCGCCTTATCGATATAATACTTATCCCCAGACTCGCCGTCTGACACGAATTCGAGCTTTGCGTCAGCGGCGCCAGCAACGCATGGCACCAATAGGGAAAAAAGCAGTAGCAGAAACCAGATTCTGTACCTACGCACGTTTCGCTCTCCCCTTCTCAGCTGACAATCAACTGACGGCATACGTTATGCCTACGGAAAAACTTCCACTTTATCATGGAAACTCCTGCAGGTAAATACATTATATGACAAAAAAAGGCCAGAACTAGTATCTGGTCTTTAATGCATATCGTCCGCTGTCCGCAGCAGCGTAAGCTCCGGCGGTTCGCCGGCCATCTGCGGCTGATGATGTCTACTTATTATGTTTAACAATCGCTTGTCGTCGCTCGCCAGCAGCGCCGCGCTCCGCTCCGGGTGGTGGAAATACACGTACAGGGCATGGCGCAGGTTGGCTACCTTGCCGCCGCGGCCCGACCGGCCCCACGCCCTGGCCCGCGCCGGGGCCAGGCGGTCAGCGATGACCGCCGCCGCCTTGTCGAACGTGCTGACATCGCCCTTCACCTTGCCCACGTCGTGGAGGAGGGCGCAGCGTGTCAGCAGCGCGAGGTCGACGTCGCCCCGCCCGGCGGCAAGGCGGCGGGCGGTATGCGCCACCCGCAGGGAGTGGTACTGGTCCGGCAGGTTCATGTCGAAAAACAGCTGCCGTTCGGCCGGCGTAAGCCAGGCGGCCACGAAAGCCTCGTCGTCCGCCGTCACGCGGGCGGCGAGGGCGGCGGCCACCTGCCTAATCCTGCGCCACATCGCCGTCGCAATACACCAGCCTGGCATAGCCTTTGGCGGCCCGGGCCGCCTCGGCCGCAGCCCGCGTCCCCGCCTCCAGGGCCAGCTCCACCGTCTGTCCCGAGCGGCGCAGGCGGTCGGCCGTGGCGATCGCCGCCGCCAGCGCCCCTTCGCGCCAGGCCACGTACACGCCTCTGGGAGCTTCCGACGGGACCAGCCCCTGACGCTCCAAGGCCAGCAGGATGCGCTCGATGCCCATGGCGAAGCCGGTGGCCGGACATTCGGCGCCGAAGGCGGCCACCAGGTTGTCGTAGCGACCGCCGCCGCACAGCGGGAAACCGAGGCCGGGCGTATAGCCCTCGAACACCATGCCGGTGTAATAATCGAAATCACGGATCAGTCCGAGGTCGAAGGTCACATAACGCTCGACGCCGTAGCCCACGAGCAGGCGGCGGATATCGGCCAGGTTATCGAGGGCGGCGCGGCTGGCGGCGTTGTTGACCAGGCGGTAAGCCTCGCTCACCACCTTCTCGCCGCCATGCAGCAGCGGTATCTCCCTAATGAGCCGCTGGGTATCGGCGCTCAACGCGCTGCCGGCGAGGATCTCGCCCAGCCCCACGAGATTGCGGCTCACCATGCACTGCTTCACGCGCTGCTGTTCATCGGGCGTCAGGCCGCTCTCGGTCATCACGCCGTTGATGAACTCCACCTGACCGATGCCGATCTGGAAATTCGTCAGGCCGGCCTCCAGCAGGGACGCGACCGCCAGGGCCACAACCTCGGCGTCGGCCGCCGGTCCCCCGGCGCCGAGCAGTTCGACCCCCGCCTGGTAAAACTCGCACTGCCGCCCGGCCTGGGCCTGCTCCTGGCGGAAGACGTTCGTCAGGTAGAACAGGCGCAGCGGCGGCACGCTCTCGCGGAAACGCGTCGCCGCCACCCGGGCGATCGGCGTGGTCATGTCCGGCCTAAGGGTCAGGATGGCGTTATTCTTGTCGAAAAACTTGAACAGGCTTTGCACGAGGTCGGCGCTGACGCCGACAGTAATCGTCTCCAGATACTCGAAGGTCGGCGTGACCACCTCGTCGTACCCCCAGCGCTCGAACAGCGCCGCCAGGGCGTTCTCCACCGCCCGTTTGCGCCTGGCCTCGCGGGGCAGGAAATCTTTAGTGCCGTAAGGGATCTGGGGCAGTAACAAATTCTTGTTCATGTAGTCGCTTCACCATCCAACCGGGCAAGAATTGTTTTATAACCGTCCGCACCATAATAGAGGCACCGCTTCACCCGGCTGATCGTAGCCGTGCTCGCCCCCGTGCGGGCGACGATGTCGTCGTAGGTATGGCCGTGCTTCAGCATCCGCGCCACCTCAAGGCGCTGGGCCATCGCCTTCAGCTCGCTGATGGTGCAGATGTCCTCGAAGAACTGATAGCACTCCTCGGCGGTTTCCAGCAGCAGCACCCCGGCGAAGAGCTGATCGTTGAGGGGATCCCGCAGCCTCGGATTCACAGACATAACCATCGCTCCTTTACCCTTCGCTTGTGCTAGCTATATTCGGTCTCATCCCGGCGCATTCCTGCTTCATTTCTTTTATTCTTTAATCCGTGAAAATCTTTATACATCCTCTTGCAAAAAAAGCCAGACGCGGTTTAAACTGTCAATAGGCCGCCGCACCGGCACACACATCACCCTCGCGGAGGAGCTATGAAAAAAATCGTCTTCGTCCTCATCTTCGCAGGTTTCCTCGTCGGCTTTTTCGCCGGCGTCCATGGCCCCGGCAGCACGTTCGGCGGTAAAACGCTCAAAGTGGTTACTACCTCCGGCCCCCACGCCGAACTGCTCTACGCCGCGAAAGAGATGGCGGCCAAAGAGGGGCTGACGGTCGAAATCCTCGAATACGCCGACAACACGAAGCCCAACGATCTCCTGCTCAGCGGCGACGCGGGCGCCAACAGCTTCCAAACCCTGCCCTACTTCGAAAACCTCGTCGCCGACCGCCGGCTGCCGCTCGTCGCCGTGGCCAAAACGGTCGTCTTTCCCGTGGCGCTGTATTCGAAAAAGGTAGCCAGCCTGGCCGACCTGCCGCCTCACGCCACGGTTGCCATCCCCAACGACCCGGTCGGCGGCGGGCGGGCCCTCCTCCTGCTGGCGAAAAACGGCCTTATAACCCTTCGCAACGGCACCGGCCTCGGCGCCGCCGTCACCGATATCGCCGCCAACCCCGGCAACATCCGCATCGTCGAGGTCGATGCCGGCGACATCGGCCGGCGGCTTGCCGAATTCGACCTTGCCGCCCTTGGCAGCGTCTACGCTGTGGCCGCCGGCCTCGTGCCCGCCCGCGACGCCATCGCCAGCGAAGGGGCCGATTCGCCCTACCCCCATATCATCGCCGTCCGCGCCGCCGACAAGGACGACCCCGCCGTCCGGATACTCGTAAAAGCCTACCGCTCCGACCATGTCAAGGACTATATGCGGCGGCGCTTCCAGGGAGCTGTCGTCGCCACCTGGTAACAGGCCCGATGCATTATACAGGCCGCACCCTTGAAAAGAAACGCGAAATAGCGTATAATAAAGGCAGAGATAAAGACAAACAATTCAGAAAAAGACAGTAGAAAGGAATAAGATAACTTACCGGTTAGGGGAAAGGGGTGATTCCATTGAAAGACGCAGCCGGAACTGAGCCACAGTTCCACGGCCCAGACGAAGACGAGTCAATGGATCTTACCTGGGACCCACAACTCCATAGCGGCAATTGAACGTTTGCGTTTGCCGGCAAACGTAGTGAGTACAATTTAAATTGTACGCCAAACGGGGGAGCGCCTTGGAGCGCTCCCCCGTTGTTTTTGACTGGAAGGGGTGACTGACAAGTCAACTATATGCTTTAAAAATAGCCCGTTCAGCGCTTGGCCATGCCGTATTGGATAATATCGGCAAGCTCGCGGGCCGATGCGTCGACATCCTCTATGAAATGGTTGAAAGCCATGGTCACGATGGCGCTGTATAGGACGTAAGCCGCGTGTGTCACGTTGACCTCCCGCAGCACCCCCTGGTCCACCCCTTCCTTCAACGCCTTCGCCAGGAACGTGACGGAGCCGCCCAGCACCTCCCGGTACTTCTCACGGGTTTCGGCCTTGACGAACGACAGATCCTCGCTGCCGAAACCGCGCATCTCGTGCATCATCACCCGCCACAGGTCGGCATTTTCCTGGTAGAAGCGGAGGAAAATCCTCACCATCGCCTCGACCTTGGCGACCGGCGGCTGATCGGAATCGGCCACCTGCTGCAGCGCCATCTCGAACGGCTGGTTGCGCTCGCGGACGAGGGTGAAAAACAACTGTTCCTTGTTGTTGAAATAATTGTACACCGTGCCCTTGCCGGTATCGGCCAGGGCGATGATCTCGTCCACCGTCGCGCGGTGGTAGCCCTTGCGGGAGAAAACGTCATATGCCGCAGCGAGGATCTGCTGGCGTTTGGAGCGCGAGTCGCCACCGTACTGATCTTCACGGTAATAGGCCATGACTACCTCCATGCTTGTTCTACCTTAATTATAGCCAGGGCTGCCAATGAAAGTCAACGCAAAATTGACTAATCGGTCAATTATCCCCACGACAGCCTCAGGACGATCGCCGCTACCATGCCGACGGCGACCGCCAGCTTGAACAGCGTGCCCACCACCAGGCCGACGGCCGCGCCCCGCGCCACCCGCGCCGCCTGCTCCCTGTCCCCCGTCTTGCCGTACTCGGTCGCATAGCTCAGCGCGAACGCCCCTGCCACCGCCCCGGCCACCGTGCCGAGCAGCGGCATGACGGCCGTACCTAGTAAAGCTCCGGCCACACCGCCCACGAAGGCGGCGGCCACCGCCCGCCCCGACGCTTTCTGGCGCCTGGCCCCCAGCATGCCGGCCGCGAACTCCGCCGCCTCGCCCAGGACGAACAGCCCGCCGAGCGCCAGCAGAAACCCGCTGTCGAAGCGGGCGAACCCTTCGAAAAACCCGTAGCCCACCGCCGCGAGAACGATCACCAGATTGCCCGGCATCGTTAGTAGTGTCAACAACACCCCGGCCACCAGGATGAGGATTAATACAACATTACCGGCGACAAGACCAAAATCCATTCTTTCTACCCCAAACATCAATTTGAATTGCCGGAAGCTGCCCAATCGGCCAATATACAAGGCGCACCGGAGGCTGACACCGGAAGCGTACACAACGTACGCTAAGGATGGCAGCCGAGGAGCAACGCCGTATAGTGACCTAGTGGGCAGCTTCCCCATTATCCGAGGAACAGCGCAGCCTAGTGGCCTAGTGGACAGCCTCCCTATTTCCGGAGCCTCTCGACTACTTTATACGCTATATCTTTTCTGTAGTGCGCCCCCTTGAAGCCTATCCTCCCCACGGCGGCGTACGCCTTCTCGATCGCCTTCAGCACGTCGCCGTCCATGGCCGTCACGCCCAGCACCCGGCCGCCGTTCGTCACCACGGCGCCGTCCTTGCGGGCCGTGCCGGCGTGGAAAACGACCGCCCCGGCCGCAGCCGCCTCGCTCAGGCCGCTGATGGCATCCCCCTTGCCGTAGCTCCCGGGGTACCCGCCGGCGGCCATTACCACGCACACCGCCGCCCCGTCCCGCCACGTCACCGCCGTTTTGGCAAGCGTGCCGTCGATGCACGCCTCCATGACCGTCGGCAGATCGCTGTCGAGCAGCGGCAGCACCACCTGGGTCTCGGGGTCGCCGAAGCGGGCGTTGAACTCCACCACCTTCGGGCCGGCGGCCGTTACCATCAGGCCGGCGTACAGGCAGCCGCAGTACGGGCAGCCCTCGGCGCGCATAGCGTCGACCGTCGGCCGCAAGATCTCGTTCATCACCCGGTCCAGCATTGCCGGCGTCACCACCGGCGCCGGCGCGTACGCGCCCATCCCGCCGGTGTTCAGTCCCTTATCGTTATCGAACACCCGCTTGTGGTCCTGGGCCGACACCATCGGCACGACGGTGCGGCCGTCGGTGAAGGCCAGCAGCGACGCCTCCTCGCCCTCCATAAACTCCTCGACGACCACCCGCGCCCCCGCCGCCCCGAAGACGGCGTCGCGCATGATCATATCAACAGCCGCCAGAGCGTCGGCCTCGGTCATAGCCACGACCACGCCTTTGCCGGCCGCCAGCCCGTCCGCCTTAACGACGATCGGCGCCCCCCGCTCCTTTATATACGCCTTGGCTTCGTCCGGCGCGGTGAACACCCGGTAGCCGGCGGTTGGTATGCCGTACCTGCGCATCAGATCCTTGGCGAACGCCTTGGAGCCCTCGATGCGGGCCGCCGCCTTGCTCGGCCCGAAAACCTTCAGGCCGCGGGCGGCGAAAATATCGACGATGCCGCTCGCCAGCGGCGCCTCCGGCCCCACGACCGTAAGATCGACTTTATTGGCGAGGGCGAAGTCCGCCAGGGCGGCGTTGTCCGCCGCATCGACCGCCACGCACTCGGCCAGCTCGCCGATCCCCGGATTGCCGGGCGCGCAGTAAATCTTCTCCACCCGCGGACTGGCCGCCAGTTTCCATACAAGGGCGTGCTCCCGCCCGCCACCGCCGACCACCAAAACACGCATTAACAGTCACCTCTCAAAAAGTTCAAGGTTAATTCTAAGGTTTAGGCCATTCAGAAAGCCCCAGATGCAAGGCGCACCGGAGGCTGACACCGGAAGCGTACACGTAACGTACGCTGAGGATGACAGCCGAGGAGCAACGCAGCAGATGGGGCTTTATCAATGCCGTGACTAATGTTTAAAGTGACGGATGCCGGTGAAGACCATCGCTATATCGTGCTCATCCGCCGCCTGGATAGACTCCTCGTCGCGCACCGAGCCGCCCGGCAGGATGACGGCCGTGATGCCGGCCTTGGCGGCCGCGTCCACCGTATCGCGGAAGGGGAAGAAGGCATCCGAGGCCAGCACCGCACCCTTGGCGGCCTCGCCCGCCTGAGTCAGGGCGATGTTCGCCGCTCCCACCCGGTTCATCTGGCCGGCGCCCACGCCGAGTGTCCGGTCGCCGGCCGCCACCACGATGGCGTTCGACTTGACATGCTTGACCACCCGCCAGGCGAAATCGAGCTGGCTCATTTCCGCCGCCGTCGGCGCGCGCTTGCTGACCACCTTGATCTCAGCCGCCGCAAGCTCCTCGGCATCGGCGTCCTGTACAAGGATGCCGCCCGTGACCCGCTTGATGTCCATGGCGTTGTCCGCCCGGCCGAACTTGGCTGCCAGCAGGCGGACGTTCTTCTTCGCCGTAAGCACAGCCAGCGCCTCCTCGCTGTAACCGGGCGCGATCACCGCCTCGGCGAACAGCTGGCCGATCTGCTCGGCCGTCGCCTTGTCCACCTCGCGGTTCAGGCCGATAATGCCGCCGAACGCCGACACCGGGTCGGCCTCGTAGGCCTTGGCGTACGCGGCCGCCAGGCTGTCGCCCGTGCCGGTGCCGCAGGGGTTGGTATGCTTGATGATCGTCGCCGCCGGGGCGACGAACTCGTTGACGATATTGAAGGCCGCCTCGAGGTCGACGATATTGTTGAACGACAGCTCCTTACCGTGCAGTTGCCGGGCACCGGCCACCCCCGGCCCGGAGAAGCCCTGTTCGCGGTAGAAGGCCGCCTGCTGGTGGGGGTTTTCGCCGTAGCGCAGGTCCTGTACCTTGTCGAACACGAGCTGCAGGCGCTCGGGAAACCGCCCCTGGCCGAGCCGGCCGGCAAGATAACGGGCGATATAGGCGTCGTACTCGGCCGTATGACTGTATGCTTCCATGGCCAACGCCATCCGCATTTCCTGGGAAATCTCGCCCTTGTCCTGCAGCGCGGCCGCTATCTTCCCGTATTTGGCGGGGTTGACCACTACCGCCACATAGGCGAAGTTCTTGGCCGCCGCCCGGATCATGGCCGGGCCGCCGATGTCGATATTCTCCACCGCCTCGTCCAGGGTGACGTCCGGCTTGGCCACCGTCTGGCGGAAGGGGTACAGGTTGACGACCACCATGTCGATGCCCTTGATGTTGTGCTGCTGCATCGCCGCTACGTGCTCGGCGTTGTCACGGATGGCGAGGATGCCGCCGTGGATGTACGGGTTGAGCGTCTTCACCCGTCCGTCCATGATCTCCGGGAAGCCGGTCACCTCGCTCACATAAATGACGGGAATGCCGGCCGCCTTCAGCGTCTTCATCGTGCCGCCGGTCGAGATGATCTCCACCCCCAGCCCGTGAAGGACGCGGGCGAACTCCACCACCCCCGTCTTGTCGGAAACGCTTATGAGTACACGCTTAATCTTCATCATTGCCTCCTACCGTTTCTCGCCGATGAGAACCTTGCGGCCCTCGATGCGGAGCCGTCCCTCGCAGTACAGGCCGATGGCCCGGGGATAAAGCTTGTGCTCCACGTGGAGGATGCGCTCGGCCAGCGTATGCTCGTCGTCGTCCTCGGCCACCGGCACCGCCTCCTGGAGGATGATCGGGCCGGTGTCCACGCCCTCGTCCACGAAGTGGACGGTGCAGCCCGAAACCCGCACCCCGTACCTCACCGCCTGGGCCTGGGCGTCCAGGCCGGGGAAGGCGGGCAGCAAGGCGGGGTGGATATTCATGATCCGGCCGGCGAACTGGCCGATGAATTCGCTGCTGAGGATGCGCATGAATCCGGCCAGGACAACGAGCTCCACGTGATGGAGGCCGAGCTCCCTGGTGATGGCCTGTTCGAAAGCGCGCTTGTCCGCGAATTTCTTGCGTTCGATGACGGCGGTGGCGATGTCGAAACCGGCCACGCGCTTGAGCGCCAGGGCGTCGGGTGTGTCGCTGATGACGACGCCGATCTTGGCCTTGAGCCGCTCGGCCAGGATGGCGTCCAAAATGGCCTGCAGGTTGCTGCCGCGGCCCGACACCAGCACCCCCAGCACCGTCCTATTCATCGAAAGCGCCTCCCTTGATGGTCACTTCCCGCTCACCGGCCGTCACCCGTCCGATCACGTAGGACTGCTCGCCGCGGGCCGCCAGATCGCGGCGCACCGCGTCGGCCTCGTCCGCCGCCACCACCAGCACCATGCCGATCCCCATATTGAAAGTGCGGAACATCTCCGGCCAGGAAACCTGCCCCCACGTCTGGAGCAGCCCGAAGATCGTCGGCACTGTCCAGGCGGCTGCATCCACCGCAACGCCGCAGCCGGCCGGCAGCACCCGCGGGATGTTGTCGTAAAAGCCGCCGCCGGTGATATGCACCATACCGCGGATGGCGAACTTGTCGAACAGCGGCAGGCACGCGCGCGGATAGAGCCGCGTCGGCACGAGCAGCACCTCGCCCAGCATCCGGCCGAGCTCGGCGACCGGCGTATCGACCGCCAGCTTCTTCACGTCGAAACAAATCTTCCGTACAAGAGAGAAACCGTTCGAGTGCAGCCCGCTAGAAGGCAGGCCGATGAGCACGTCGCCCGGCCTTATGTTTTCGCCGGTGATGAGACGGGACCTGTCGGCCACCCCCACCGCAAACCCGGCGATATCGTATTCGCCGTCGGGATAAAACCCGGCCATCTCGGCCGTCTCGCCGCCGATGAGGGCGCAGCCCGACTCGCGGCAGGCCATGGCCACGCCGCTGACGATCGTCGCCACCTTCTCCGGCTCCAGGCGGCCGACCGCCAAATAATCGAGGAAAAACAGCGGCTCGGCCCCCTGCACGAGGATATCATTGACGCACATCGCCACCACGTCCCGGCCGATGGTGTCGTGCTTGTCCATCATGAACGCCAGCCGCAGCTTGGTGCCGACGCCATCCGTGCCGCTGACCAGCACCGGTTCCTTATACTTGCCCGCGCTCAAAGCGAACAGGCCGCCGAAGCCGCCGATGTCGCCCAGCACCTCCGGCCGGTAAGTCGCCCGGACGTGCTTTTTCATCAGATCGACCGCCCGGTTGCCGGCGTCGATATCCACCCCGGCCTGGCGGTACGTAAGTCCCTCGCTCATACTCTCACCCGCGTTTCTTGCGGCACGCGGCCGCTTCAAATACGAACTTGCTGCCCGCGGCGTCCTCGCCGCCGGGAATATTGCAGGGATAATCGCAGTTGAAACAAGCGTAGCACATCTTGTCGTACTTTATCAAGGCGACCGATTCGTACAGCCCCTCGAGCGACAGGTAATACAACGCTTCGGCGCCGATAAACTCCCTGATCTCCTCCACCCGTTTGCTGGCGGCGATCAGCTCCTTGCGGGCCGACGTGTCGATGCCGTAGTAGCAGGGGTAAGCGATGGGCGGCGAACTCACGCACATACTGACGTCCTTCGCCCCGGCCTCCTTCAGCATCTTGACGATCTTGCCGCTCGTCGTGCCGCGGACGATCGAATCATCCACCATGATGACCGACTTGCCCTCGACCACCGCCTTGTTGGCGTTGAGCTTGATCCGCACGCCCGTGTCCCGCTTCTGCTGCTCGGGCTGGATGAACGTGCGGCCGATGTAGCGGTTCTTCATCAGCCCCTCGGCGTACGGCACACCCGACTCGTAGCTGAAGCCGAGAGCCGCCGTCGTGCCCGAGTCGGGCACCGAGATGACGATATCGGCCTTGAAGCCGCTCTCCCTGGCCAGCTGGCGGCCCATGGCGAAGCGGGCCGCATACACGCTCTGGCCGTCGATGATGCTGTCGGGACGGGCGAAATAGATATATTCGAAAATGCACAACGCCTTGCGGTCCTCGCTGCCGAAGCGGTAGAACTGCGGGCCGCCGTCGTCGATGACCACCATCTCGCCCGGCGCCACGTCGCGGATCATCTCCGCCCCCACCGAATCGAGGGCGCACGACTCGGACGCCAGCACCCAGCCGCCGTTCAGCTTGCCCAGGCACAGAGGGCGGAAGCCGTGGGGATCGCGGACGCCAATCAACTTATCGTCCGTCATGATCACCAGACAGTATGCCCCCTCGATGCGTTTCACGCTTTCCAGCACCCGGTCCTCGACCTTAGCCTTGCTCGAGCGGGCGATCAGATTGACGATCACCTCGCTGTCGATCGACGTCTGAAACACACTGCCCTTATTTTCGAGCTCGGCGCGGAGCTCGCGGGCGTTCGTCAGGTTACCGTTGTGGGCCAGGCTAATATGACCGCCCGAATACGACACCATCAGCGGCTGGGTATTGATCGGCAGGCTCGAGCCGGTGGTCGAATAGCGCACATGGCCGATGGCGATATACGCCCCCTCCATCTCCGGCAGCCCCTTGCGGAACACCTCGCCCACCAGGCCCATGCCGCGCTGGATGTCCATCTCGCTGCCGTCGGCAAGCGCGATGCCTGCGCTCTCCTGGCCGCGGTGCTGGAGGGCGTACAGCCCCCAGTACGTGTTCAGGGCGACATCGTCGTGGCGGGAATAGATGCCGAATATGCCGCATTCCTCGCGCGGTTTGGCAAAGATTAAATCTGAGTTCACCAGTTTTCTCCTCCCGGGGTTTTGCTTGATGCGCAGCCGCTTGACAGCTTCTCGCCCGTCAGGCGGAACAGCACCTCTTTGTACTCGGTAGCGTATACCGAAAATCTACGGCTTCACGCCCAGGTCCTTTCCCGTGAGCAGCCGGTACGCTTCAATGTAGCGCTCGGCGGTTCCGCGGACCACATCGTCCGGCAGGGCGGGGGGCGGCGGCGTCATGTTCCAGGACTGCTTAAGCAGCCAGTTGCGCAGGAACTGCTTGTCGAAGCTCGGCGGGGTCCTGCCGGGCTCGTATCCTTCCATCGGCCAGAAGCGGGAGGAATCTGGGGTCAGGGCCTCGTCAATCCAGATCAGGTTTCCGTCAAGAAGGCCAAACTCGAACTTGGTGTCCGCGATGATGATGCCCCGAGTCTCAGCATAGGCGCGCGCCTGGCTGAATATATTGACGGAAATGTCGCGGAGCTTCGCATATAGCTCATTGCCGACGAGTTTCGCGCCCTCTTCCTCGGTGATGTTTTCGTCGTGGGTGCCCAGTTCCGCCTTGGTGGAGGGGGTGAAGAGAACCTTCTCCAACTTGGCGGATTCCAGGAGGTCCCTGGGCAGCACGTGGCCGCAGACCATGCCCGTGGCGAGATAGTCCTTCCAGCCGGACCCGGTGATGTGCCCGCGCACGATGCATTCCATGGTCAGGGGCCTGGCTTTTCTGGCCAGCACGAACCGCCCTTCCAACTCATTGGCGTAAGGCGCGAGATTGGCGGGCAGGTCCTTGACGTCGGCAGAAATGAGGTGGTTGGGAACCACATCCCGGAACTTGTCCATCCAGAACAGGGTTAACTGGTTGAGCACCACGCCCTTGTATGGGATGGGCCTGCCCATGATCACGTCAAAGGCCGACATGCGGTCCGTGGTCACCAGCAGCAGCGTTTCCGCGTCGATTTCATAAATGTCTCGCACCTTGCCCTTGGCAACCAGGGGATATTCCCGGATGTCCGTCGAATCGATTACTTTCATTGTTATCCCTCACTCAAACTCAGTGTTGTTATTTTTCTTACGGATAATTTTCGGATTTCCTTAAGGGTTAAATGGTCCCATTCCAGTCCCCTACAATCAGCAAAAGGGTTCGACCATATTTTCTCTTTTTCCTACGACTAACAAGGTATACTTTTACTCAAAACTTAATTCTTAAAATTATACTATTTTTGCTCCATCTTAATAAGCCAACCGCCGGCTGGCAACCCCTGCTACTGGCCCAGCGTTGCCGCCACCTTGGCGGCTTTTTTCTCCACCTCGGCGGCCATCGCCCGGCGGTGCTCGGCCAGCTTCTCCCGCAGCGCCGGATCGGCCGTCGCCAGCACCTGGACCGCGAACAGCGCAGCGTTCTTGGCACCGTTGATGGCCATCGTCGCCACCGGAATGCCGGGCGGCATCTGGGCGATGCTGAGCAGTGCGTCCATGCCCCCCAACGACGTGCTGTTGACCGGCACGCCGATCACCGGCAGGGTGGTGAAGCTGGCCACCACGCCCGGCAGATGGGCGGCGGCGCCGGCGGCGGCGATGAACGCGCCCGCACCGTCGGCGACGGCCTTGGCGACGAACTCATGCACCTTTTCCGGCGTGCGGTGGGCGGACGCCACCGTGACCTCCACGCCCACCCCGAACTCGGCCAGCGTGGTCATGGCCGGCTCCAGCACCGGCAGATCGGAGTCGCTGCCCATGATTATCGCTACCTTCATGATATTCCTCCCTAAAGTGTACTGGGCCTATATATATATCACCCGGCCAGGAAGACGAACCGCAGCACGACGAGCACGGCCAGTATGTAGACGACCCAGTGAACGTCGCGGCCGCGGCCGGTCGCCAGCTTCAGCAGCGGGTAGACGACCAGGCCGGCGGAAATGCCGTTGGCAATGCTATAGGTAAAAGGCATCAGCGTTATCGTCAAAAACGCCGGCAGCCCTTCGCTGAAGTCGTTGAAGTCGATGTGGCGCACCGCCTCCATCATCAGCGCGCCGACGATAATCAGGGCCGGGGCGGTGGCGGCGTCCGGGATCAACGCGGCCAGCGGCGTGAAGAAGAGCGCCAGCAGGAAGAGCAGGCCGCACGTCACGGCCGTCAGGCCGGTGCGGCCGCCGGCGCCAATGCCGGCCGCGCTCTCGATATACGCCGTGATCGTGCTCGTGCCCAGGAGAGCGCCGAGGCTTACGCCAGTAGCGTCCACCAGCATCGCCTTGCCGATGCCGGGGAAGCGGCCGCGCTCGTCCATCAGCCCCGCCTTGGTCGCCGTCCCCACCAGCGTGCCCATCGTATCGAACAGCTCCACGAACGTGAACGTGAAGATGATCGTCAGCAGCCCCATATGTACCGCCCCCCAGATGTCGAGGGCCAGGAAGGCGTTGCGGCCGAAATCGGGCACCGCCACCGGCGAGAAGCCTGCCGGGATCTTCACCACCCCGGCCAGCGCCGCCAGCACCGTGCTGATCATGATACCCAGCAGGATGGCGCCCCTCACGTGCAGGGCCATCAGCATGCCGATCAGCAGCAGGCCGAACACCGTCAGAAAAATCGAGGGCTCGGTCAGCCGGCCCAGCTCGATGATCGTCTCGAACGGCAGCGGCGTGCCGTTGCCGTTGCCGGCCACGATCCTCTCCAGCGTCGGCGGGATGAGCGACAGGCGGATGGTCATCAGGCCGGACAGCTTCAGTCCTATGATGGTGATAAACAGGCCGATGCCGACCGTGATGGCATGCTTGAGCGAGGCGGGGATGGCCTCGACGAGCAGCTGGCGGATACGGGTCACCGTCAGGAGGGTGAAAATCAGCCCCGAGATGAAGACGGCGCCCAGCGCCACCTGCCAGGAAACCCCCATGCCGATGACCACCGTGAAAGCATAGAAGGCGTTCAGCCCCATGCCTGGCGCCAGGGCGATCGGATAATTCACGAACACCCCCATCAGCATCGTCACCACCCCGGCGCCGATGGCCGTCGCCAGCAGCACCGCGTTGCGGTCCATGCCGGCCGCCCCCAGGACGCTGGGATTAACGAGCAGGATATACGCCATGGTCATGAAAGTCGTCACGCCGGCGACAACCTCCGTCTTCACGTCGGTGCCGCGCACGCTCAGGGCAAAGAGTCTGTCCAGCATTTTCTCACCTTTTCCCATTGATTCGGACTGACTCTCAGTATACCCGCAGCGCAGTGTTTTTACCTATCTCCTCCCTTTATGGGAAAATAAAAGACCGGGCGGGGAATCTCCGTCTCGTAATGAGCGAAACCTCCCCGCCCGGGTTTTTATCCCTCCGGTGTAACGCCGTCATCGGCGCCTGTACCACTCGGTCCAGACCATGCGGGACGAATCGCCCGCCCGCGGAACCCTAGGTACACTTTCACTCGTAGTCAGGCAATTTACGGTCACCTGGTAGATACTTTTGAGCCATATTCTCAAAAATATACGAGCTATTAACTTGTCCACCTACATTTTACCGCCGCCCTACCGGCGGTGTCAACGATAAAGTGAACTTTTTCGTCCTTCTACCCAAAAACGTTCGGCTATTCTGACAATAACTACTTCGTCACCATTTCGAATACCGAGAGCACGATCTCGATGGCGATCAGGATGATCACCGCCCACTCCAGCCGGTTGCCGCGCTTGGCGTGGGCCAGGCCGGCGAACACTGTCGTGATGTCCATCAGCGCCTCCGTCTTGTGGCGGATGCTCTCGTTGCGATCGGCCAGCTCGAACAGCGCCCCCAGCTCGTCGTACAGCGCCGCCGCCCCCTCGTTCACCCACGTTATATCCGGCTTGTCCAGCAGCATGATATGCGACAGCGTGCTCAAGCGAAAGCCGAGGATGCGGGCCGACATCCGCGCCAGCTGTTCATCCGACGCCGTCAGCCGCCCCTGCCCGAGATAAGCCACGACATCCTCGCTGTCGTCCAGCAGCGCGTTAGTGCCGCTTTCCGTCCGCTCCAGCGCCACCGATTTGGCCAGCACCGTCGCCACGATCTCCCGCTGGTAGCCCTCCTCCCGGCTCACCACCAGGCAGTCGTTGTTGACCGACGGCTCCTCCCCGTCGGCGGCAGCCTCGATGCGGTACTCGTCCGTATACTCGAAACGCGCGACATTCGCCAGGCTATTCTCCACCTGCGCCAGATAACGGATAACGTCCATCATCTCGTGATGCTGGCAGTTCACGAACACCACGCTGCCGAACGAAAAAAGAAACACAGCCTTGCCGGCCGGGTCGAGGACCACCCCCTTCAAGGCGCCCTCCCCCAAAACCAGCGAATCCTCCCAGCGATACTTGCGGCGTATGCCGAAGTGGGCGGCGATACCGTTCAGCCCGATCTCGCTCGCCACCGCCGCCGCCTTGAAAAGGGCGGTCGCCATGTCATCATCCCCCGCTACATCTTGGGTACGTTCCGGCCATAGTAGATGGCCGCCATCTCCCGCTTCAGCCGCTGCTTGATCTTCTTCTTCTCGCCCGGCAGAAGCTCTTTCTTGGCGGTGCCGAACAAATAATTGTCCAGGTCGAACTCCTTGAGGATCATCTTCGTATGGAAGATATTCTCCTGGTAAACGTTCACATCGATCATATTGTACCGGTCGCGGTACTCCTTGCCGATGTAATTCTGGATCGAGTTGATGCGGTGGTCGATAAACAGCTTCTTGCCGCCCACCTCGCGCGTGAAGCCCCGCACGCGGTAATCGAGGATCGCGATGTCGGCGTCGAAGCTGCCGAGCAGAAAATTCAGCGCCTTCAGCGGCGAAATCTCGCCGCAGGTCGCCACGTCAATGTCGGCCCGGAACGTGCTGATGCCCTTGTCCGGGTGGCTCTCCGGATAAGTATGCACCGTGATATGGCTCTTATCCAGCTGCACCACCACCGCCTCGGCCGCCGCCACCTCCGGCGCGTCGGCGTTCACCTCGGCCTTCAGCGCCCCGCCCGTCTTGCCCTCGGCGATCAACATCGTCACGCTCGCCCCCTGCGGCTCGTAATCCTGCTGGGCGACATTCAGCACGTTCGCGCCGATGATGTCGGCCACCGCCGTCAGGATGGCCGTCAGCCGGGCGGCGCTGTACTCCTCGTCGATATAGGCGATATACTCGCGGCGGTGCTGCGGGCTGGTCGCGTAACAGATATCGTACATATTGAAGCTCAGCGTCTTCGTAAGATTGTTGAATCCGTACAGCTTGACCTTCCGTTTCAAATCCATCACATCCATCTCCGCCCCAAAAGCAAGCCCCGGCGCGCGGCCGGGGCCTCCGTTCCAACTTCAGTCCTCATACCCGTTCTCGGCCGGGTTTTCGACCGGATTGTCGTCCCGCACCTCGTCCTCGGACGCGATATCGGCGGTCGAGGTGATGATCTGGGCCAGGGGCACGCTGGAAAAATAGCCGCCGACAAGCCTTTTCTTCATTCCGGACCCCTCCTTGTCTTCGCTTTTTCTTGGCCCCCGATGTCCTTCAGCCCCTCCATGCAGGCGGCGCGGAAAGAATGCTCGTTGGCCACGGCCGCAGACACGATCGACCTGTCGATCTGTTCGCGCGAGGCGGCGTTGTCGCCGGCGCTCATCGCGTATTCCGAACCGAAGGCCTCGCTGTCCGTCCTTTTCGGCATAAATCCCCACCTCCTGCCGTTATTTTGCCCCTTATCGGCGAAAATCTTCCCGGGCAAAACAGAAACCCTCCGGTTAAAAACCTGAGGGTTGTTTTTAGACTAAATCAGGCCTTTTCCCGCGCCTTTGGGCGCGGATAGCTCAACTACGGCTCGGG
>MTLD01003282.1_pt1 | contig 18153 bp, 10 predicted proteins | sample 1982471 | NCBI WGS metagenome assembly MTLD01 (sample SAMN05712604, study PRJNA340218) | biofilm metagenome | isolation source: sample SPM anode biofilm adapted to -50 mV | place: USA | collected 2012-02-03
CTCTTCCTCAAAGTTACTGAAAAGCCCTTTGGCTGCGCTATCGTTTGCTGAAAAAAGAATTGGGAGAAGAATGTTTCTTCTGTGAGAAATGGTTTTAATTATCTCTTTTGCTGCTGCAAGGGTGTTCCGCTGTAGCTGCCAGCTGGCTTGCTACCAACATGATGAAATCAACCTTGCGGTTAATCTATATCCCGGCTCCTTTTTGCGAATAATCCCATTAACAATCTTTTAACAGCCGCCATAGGCCCAAAGGGTTACATTTGTTGCAATAGGAGTATGCGATATTCTGAAGTTTCTGTTCTAAGGGGGGCTCTTTTATTATAAAAACTCAGAATAGCCCATATGGCCAACAAATTGTAAAGACTAAACCTTATGAAAAAGTTAATCATCTTAATTGTTTGCACTCTCTTTTTGGGCATTCCGGTTGTCAATGCTGACGAAGGTATGTGGCTTTTGCTGCTCTTGCAAAAAATGAACATGGGAACAATGAAGGCACAGGGGCTAGAGCTCTCTGCCGACGATATTTATAGCGTAAACCATTCTAGCCTAAAGGATGCTGTGGTGATGTTTGGACGAGGATGTACCGGAGAGGTTGTGTCCGATAAAGGGTTGCTCATCACTAACCATCACTGCGGATTCGATTACTTTCACTCCTTCAGTAGCAAGGAGAACAATATGCTGGAAAATGGGTTTTGGGCACAGTCGATGGAGGAGGAGTTGCCGGTGCCGGGTCTTACAGTCTCTTTTCTAGTAAAAATTGAAGATGTTACCGATAAGGTTAAATCGCAGCTGGATACAATTACCGATGATTCTGCTCTTGGGTTTAAGCTGAGGCGGATAGGTCGAACCCTAGCTGGTGAGGTGGCAAAAGAGAAGGGAATTGAGGCCAGCTTGGAGTCGTTTTACAACGGAACTAAGTACTACCTCTTCATCTATCAAACATTTAGCGATGTTCGGTTGGTTGGAGTTCCTCCTGAATCCATTGGAAAGTTTGGTGGCGATACCGAAAACTTTATGTGGCCAAGGCATACTGGTGATTTCAGCCTTTTCAGGATATATGCCGATAAGGATAATAATCCGGCAGAATTCAGCCAAAAAAATATACCATACGTGCCTCACAATCACCTTAAAATATCGCTGAAAGGTGTTAAGGAGGGCGATTTTACCATGGTGCTTGGGTATCCCGGTTTTACCACTCGATACCTCACCTCTCCGGAGGTTGATGAGCTCATGGAGTCCACACATTCAATTCGCAACGAAGTTAGGGCGCAGCGGCAACAAATTATGATGAATGCAATGCGTGAAAACAGCGATATACGGCTTAAATACTCCGCCAAATACTTTGAGTCGAGCAATGCATGGGTTGTTTCAAAGTCAATGCTTGAGCTCTACCAGAGCTGTAATCTTCAGGAGAATTTCTTACGGCGCGATTCCATCTTTAGGCAGAAGGGAAACACCTCCTCCGAATTTGGTCGAGAGTATGGCACGGCACTACCGCTTATTGAAGGAGCCGTGGCGGGAAGAAGGAAGGCGATGTACGCGCATCACTTCTTAAACGAGGCACTCATGATGGGTACCGAAGTTTATGTTAATGGCATTCGAAGCTCCTATTTTGTTAAGATGCTTGGCGAACCCAACCAAGGAGGAGCCAGAATGGGTGAAACAAGGGAACGGTTGGTGAAGAATGCCAGAGCCTTCTTTCGCGATTATGACAAGGAGGTGGACCGAAAAATTACGGTTGCCATGCTAACTTTGGTGAAGAATCGTCTTTCTCCTGAATATAGGCCCGTATTTTTTAAAACTATTGATGACAAGTATAAGGGCAATATTGAGGCGTATGTGGACGATATGTTCAGGCGATCAGTGTTTGTGGACTCTGTTAAATACATGAAGATGATGCTGAAGCCCTCGGGAACAAAGCTGCAGAACGACCCAGGATTTGTTTATGCTCAGGAGCTATTTAACAAGGTGCTAGAATTGAAGAATGTATACATAAAGTATAGCCCGGAGCTAAAAAAAGGTAAGCAGCTGTTTATGCTAGGTTTGATTGCTATGGATTCCACAAAGGCACTATATCCTGATGCCAATTTCACAATGCGACTTAGCACAGGTAGCGTTGAAGGTTACAGCCCTCGCGATGGAATTTATGACCTACCTTTTACTCGTTTGAAGGGCGTAATGCAGAAGGAGGATAGCACCGACTTCGAATTTGTGGTTCCAAGCAAGCTCAAGCAGCTATATGCCACTAAGGACTATGGTCGATATGGAAATAAAGGAGAGATGCCCGTGTGCTTTTTAACCACCAATGATATTACTGGAGGTAATTCTGGAAGTCCGGTGCTTAATGCCCACGGCGAACTTGTTGGCGTTGCTTTCGATGGGGTATACGAGTCACTGGCCACCGATATTTTTTACGATAAGCAGCTGAATCGCTCAATCTGTCTTGATATACGCTACTTGCTTTTTGTCATTGACAAGTATGCTAACGATAGCCGCTTAATTGAGGAGATGTCATTTGCTGATTAGATACAATAATCTTTTTTGTTAGTTTTTAGGTTTCGGTTATGTTTTGGAGGGTGCCATATGGCACCCTCCTTTTGTTTTGTATTTCTGTCTACTATTTTTCATAGGGTGTTCGAAGGCTGATTGTGCAAAGATGTTTTGATGCAGACTTGGACAATATGGTCACTATCCTAAACGCGTCTCTTGGCTCAAAACATCTCCTCTTGATACGAGCAACTCCATTTCTTATAATTGCTATTGTGCACGGCACTGGTGTTAGAGCACAGCTATACCCGCTACAAACGAAGTTGGGCATTCCCATTGCTGTGGAATGCCCAACCATAAAGTGAAGTTATGTTATTAAAACGAAGGATTTTTCATCCACACCGGTGTGCCTGCTCCCTTAAGGTAGTACGTGAAAAAGGTCATCATTCTCTGGGTGAGGTCTACTTTGTTCTCATGATTGTTCAGCACATGGGCATCGCCCTTGTAGTTTATGAGCCAAGCCGGTTGGTTAAGTCTTCGTAGAGCAAGAAAGAGCTCTATGCCCTGCTCCCAAGGAACGGCTCCGTCATTGTCGTTTGCAATGATGAGTAATGGGGTCGTAATTCTATTTGCAAAAAGCACCGTTGAGTGGTTGATGTAAGTTTTCGGGGCTTCCCATAAGGTTTTCCCAATACGGCTTTGTCCACTTTCGTACTGAAACATTCTGCTGTTACCTACGCCTCTTCTAAGTCCTCCATAGGCGCTCACCATATCGCTTACCGGAGCAACGGCAACGGCTGCCTTGAATAAGGTAGTGCGGGTTAAAAGATATGCCGCTTGGTATGCACCCCAGCTGTGCCCTTGAATACCAACTTTGGTGCTGTCCAGCTGCGGATAATTTGCAAACACGTGGCGGAGTCCACTGGTAACACATTCAAAGCTGCTCTCTCCGGGATTGCCAACTTCGAAAACAATGTCTGGAATGAATACGGCAAACCCGTTGGAGGTATAGTAGGGAATATTTATGGTGGCCTCAGAAAATTCTGGACGTCTGAATAGGTGGAGATCGTCGCTCTGCCTTTCGTAAAGGTTGACCACTAGCGGGTATGGTGGTTTGATACACGTATCCGGTAAAAATAGCATTCCTTGGATTTGCTGGCCTTGCTGAGTAAGCCACTGAACTAGTTGAACGTTGCCGGTGGCCCATTTTGAGTAGTAGTCGCCAAGGTTGGTGGCTTTTTCTACCTTCCCTGCAGGTGTCCTGTAGAAAATATCGGGATAGCTGTTATACGTCTCCTGCCTCCATGCAATTGCTCCGTTGCTTAAAACTTTTGTGGCAGTTAATTTGAAATTTCCGCCATGGAGCAATCGTGGCTGGGTTGACTTTGAAAGTGCTATCTCAAATAATCCAGATTCTTTGGTTGAGAGCGAAAATCCTTCTGCCACAACCATCTCTTTCTCGTTTAGGCCACGCTTTTTGCTGGCTTCGCATATACGCAGCTGCATGTTGTGCTCTTTCCCATACCCAGCAGTTAGGCACAGCGGAGCCTCTTTACCCGATGGGTCACATTCCCAGAGGTCGTAGTAGCCCTTTAGAATGATGTGCTCATCGTTTTTTGTCCATCCTTCGGGGGCAAATGGCCCGGGCCAGGTGGGTTCATCGTTTCTGATGTTGAAAAAGAAATCGTTAGCACCTTCTGTTATAATGTTCTCCTTTTTGCTGGCAATGGAGTAGGAATGCCAGCAGGAATCGGTATCGTACCAGTAGAGATACTTGCCGTTGGGGGAGGAGTTTACGTAAAACATCGCCCCTTTCTTAAGGCAGGTAGCCGAGCTGTTTTCTAGGTCAATTAGGTAGTAATCTGCCTTTTTTCCACTCTCCCAAGAGCGCTGCTTCAGGTAAGGATACTCAACGCTGCCTATGTAGTAGCGCGTGCTATTTCCTACTTGGCGAGCCTTTTGCAGCGTGTCGTTTTCTACCTGTTGGAGCTTCCCATTCTGGGCTACCCACAAGAATTTTCGATTGAGATTCCGCTCCTCCCTTTTCGCTTCGGCAGAGGCAAGTGTTACATCTCGATAATCCCATACTTCGATGCTGCTGTTTAGTAGGCTGGTGCTGTCAACTTTTTCAAGAAGAAGTTGAAGTGTTGCTCCAATGCTGCTAAAGGATAGCATGGGCCTTGTTGCAAGCGCCCATCCTGAGGGAACGGTATCGAGATGCTCACCCACTTTGTTCAAGTTAAGTTGAAGAAGATAGCTTTTCCCCTTGTTTGTGTAAGCGATGGCGGCACATTCACCATTTTGGCTTATGGCTAAATCAAGAATTTTTCCGGTTGTTTCTGCAATTGTCTTCTTCGACCTGTTGGCAAAGGAGTAACAAAAGAATTGAGTGGTGGAGTCTTTGGTATTTCCCAACAGTAGGTATCCATTGTCGGGCGATGTGCTGTAAATATTAAAGGTGTCGGGAAGTGTGCTGTTGTGAGCAATGTTGAATGTGATGTACTCCTTCTTTTTCTTACTATTCAGCTCCACTATTACGCTATTCTTCCCCACATCAATAAGCCTCTTACCATTCTTGCAAATGGGGGTTTGCTTTAGTGTCTCTGTGTTGATGAGTGAAACCTCCCTTTTTTGCTTAGCTACAACGCCAATGAACCTTCCGTTGTCAATTTGTTCCCAGGATGTTATTTCTCCCAAACTTTTTGTGACACCATTTAGCTTGACTAGGAAGTAGCTCTCATTCCTGTTTTCCTTTATTGAGTAAATAAAGGCCTTCCCATTTTCAAGTGCTGTAAACTGACCTATTTCTGGCCCCGTTCCAAGGCTGTCGATTGGGATCCCTTGCTGAGCACTTAGTTGCAGGGTAGGGAGTAGGGAGAGAGTCAGTAGCAAAAAACGAGCAATAAGTTGGGTAGAGTGTGCTTTGGAGTTTTGTCTATTCATGGCAGTTTTAAAGTCAAATAGAAACAAACATAGCTGAACTTTTCCTCCCTTTTGCCCATTGCACGGCGTTAACACTTTTTTTACACTTTGCAAAGGTGTTGGTTTGTAGTAACTGTCATGTGTATAGTGTTTTATGCGTGAAGCCTTGTTAAATCCGGGTTAACGAAAGGCTTTCTTTCAATTATGAGAAATGGCTTGCCTAAGTTCGCTGCATCACAAATCGAATTTTAGCATCTCATACTATGAAAGGAAATAAGAACATTTGGCGCATGCTGCTGCAGCTTGGATTGTTGGGTGGCATCATTCTACTGCTGCTGGTTGTGAGGTTTCGACCTAGCACCGTCATCGATTTTGAGGCATACTGCCCGTTTGGTGGATTTCAAGCCTTTTTGCGGTATGCCGAAGCGGGCTCTCTGGCTTGTTCCATGACAACCACCCAAATATTTGTGGGGCTGGCCTTGCTTGGTGGCATTCTGATTTTTAGCAAACTTTTTTGCGGATACCTTTGTCCACTGGGTACCATTGGCGAGTGGCTAGGAAAGCTAGGGGATAGACTTAAGGTAAAGGTTGCAATCCCCGCTTTGGCCGACAAGGCATTACGTTCGCTTAAATATCTGCTGGCCTTTGCCACAATTTACTTTACGGTAAGTTCAGGTGAACTGTTTTGCAAGCAGTACGATCCTTTCTTTGCAACGGTAAGTGGATTCAATAGCGATGTGGTAGTTACCTATGCCATTATTGCTATAATTCTTCTTTTGGTTGGCTCCATTTTTATTCGCCAGTTCTGGTGTCGTTACTTCTGCCCAATGGGAGCCGTTTCCAACATCTTTTCCTTTTTTGGACTGACCTCCGTTTTGGTGTTGGGATTTTTGGTGCTAATTGCTTTAAATATTAACGTGGGATGGACATGGCTGCTGGCGGCATGTTGCATTGGTGGTTATATTTTGGAAATTGCTCCTTACAGGCGCAAGGTTTTCCCATTGATAAAGGTGACCAAGAATGATAGTGCCTGCAGTGGATGTAAGCTGTGCGATAGGGCTTGTCCTCAAGGAATTAAGGTATCAGAAGTGAAGGGTTCCGTAACGTGTATCGATTGCAACTTGTGCGGCGAGTGTGTTACCGCATGTAAAAAGGAGCAGGCGCTGGGTTACAACGGGAAACGAAAGTTGTGGATACCTGCTTTAGCTACAGTGGCGTTGGTTTTCTTAGGCATTGTGTGGGGGAGCATTACCGAGGTTCCTACAATTGATGAGCGGTGGGGTTCAGCCGAGGAAGTTGAGCAGGCTAGCGTTTACGTTCAGGACAAAATGGATAACGTTAAATGCTACGGAAGCTCCATGGCCTTTGCAAGCCAGATGCACAAGGTTAAAGGTGTGCTTGGCGTTAAGACTTACGTTGGTTCACATCATGTGAAAATTTACTATAACCCCGACATCATTGCTGAGAAGGATCTGAAGCGGGCTATTTATGCTCCATTCCATTCTTGGATAAATCGTCCAAAATTGGAAAGCGATACCTTGAGGGCTGTGGTTATAGGAGTTAACAACTTCTATGGACGAAACGACTACGTTAACTTCCTTCGGTTAATGAAGCCACACAAAGGGGTTTACGGCTACGAAACGGAATGGGGTGAACCAGTGCTCATCCGAGTATTTTACAATCCTCAAACATTTAGCGTAGAAGAGCTGCCCGGTATAATATCATCGCCCACACTTACCTATACCGAAGGGGAGGGAGATGCAGCAAGAACGGTTACCACCGATTTGGACTATAAGTTTGAGTTTCTGAAGCCAAGCTATGAAACCTTTACTAAACTGCAGGTGGAACAGAGATGGTTTAAACCATTTGAGCAAGAATTTAAAGCAGCGGGTAGCTATAACCTTAGCAATACAGATTCACTTGCTGTTTTCCTCCCACAGGCAAAGTCCCCAGTATTTGCAAGACCAATAATGTATTTGGCAAGTCATTTGTCTAACGATAGTACCATTGTCAGCTTCAAAACGCGATTTTCCTCCTCCAACCCCGAAGGCGTGGTTGTATTCCTAAAAGGTTTGACGTCTAAGGATAAGGTGCTTAGCCTTATGAGGGCTGATACGCTTACCATTCGGTTTACCAATGGTTCCGTTAAGAAGATTGAAAATCAGCTTAACGTATTAAAAGAGAAAGATTAGTTAAGGTTGGGCCCGGTAGTTTCTACTGTGGCCCAACTTGTTTTTCACCTTTGGTTTTAGCTGGGATAAGGAGCTGTTAAAGAATTGTTAAACGCCCAATGAAAAATTGGTACGGGTGGCAAAGCAATAACTTCGAACCTTAGATGTGAAGACTTCTTTCTGTTTCTGAAACAAACAACATCTCCGTGTAAATGAAAGCGATGAAATATAGTCTTGTTCTGCTTAGTCTACTGCTTCTTGGTTTGAATACTGTAGAGGCCCAGGGCGGCAAAGGTCCGCATCCCACAGATGGGTTGGTCGCAATTCGTGGGGTTGTGGTCGATAAAGCAACAGGGAAACCCGTTGAAGCGGCAGCCGTGAATTTGGTGCAGTATGGCCTCTGGAGTATTACCTGTCCCAAAGGAACGTTTACCTTTAACAATGTACCTTTAGGCAAGGTTGATATTGTTGTTCAGAATCTTGGTTACGCTCCATTCCAGCAAACGTTTGAGTTCAACGAAAGCAAAACATTTCAGCTCACCATATCCATTGAGGAGATGTCGTTTGGCCTCAAGGAGGTTGCCGTGGTGGCCAAAGAAAATAAGGCTGGCGCCAGTACCGGCTCCACCCTTGAACGAACCGTAATTGAGCACGTGCAGCCAAACAGCCTTGGCGATTTGATGCAGCTTCTTCCGGGGCAGGTGGCTCAGAATCCCGATTTAAGCAAGGCTGCTCAGGTTTCCATCCGGCAGGTGGAGGCAACCGATAACAATGCGTTTGGTGCATCAGTGGTGGTGGATGGCGCACCAATATCAAACAACGCCAACCTTCAGGTTCAAAATACCGCCTCCAGCTCCGATCCAAACTTTACATCTGTTTCCGGGAAAGGTGTTGATCTTCGGCAGATTTCCGCGGATAATATCGAGTCCGTTGAGGTTATTCGAGGTATCCCCTCCGTTGAGTATGGAGACCTTACCTCGGGAGCCGTGATTGTGAATACAAAGGCGGGGAAGGCTCCTCTTGAGTTTCGAACAAAAATAAACCCCAATAATATGGAATTTTCGGTTGGGAAGGGTTTCGAACTGGGGGAGAAACGTGGATTTCTTAATGTTGATGCTGACTATACCCGTAGCTATTCCGACCAGCGCTTCTCCAATAAGGGGTTTAAGCGTTTCAACGGTCAGCTATCCTACTCCAACAGTTTTTTGGAGGGAAAGATGCAGGCTACATTTAAGCTGTCAGGGTATAGCACCATTGATGAGGTTAAGAAAGACCCGGACGATGAGGCCATGCATTCCGACTCATGGTCGAAGGAGCGGGGTGTGCGATTTACGGGAACTACCCGACTTTCGCTAAACAAGCCCTTTTCCCGCTCATTGAAGTTTGACTTTTCTGCTGCCTATGGCTACTCCGAAGGTTATTATCGCGACTTGATCTCTCCCGATAGGCTGGCCATTACATGGGCTAAAAAGGATACCATGGTTGCTGCAACTTACTTGCCAGGTGAGTATTGGGGTATAGCAACGGTTGAGGGTGAGCCGATTAATCTGTTTGCAAAGCTCACCAACAGCACCTCCACTGAAGTTTTTGGAGGAAGACATCGGATAGTGGCCGGACTTGAGGTCAAGTCGGATGGTAATGTTGGTGCCGGTTTTCAGTACGACGTTACTCGACCTGCAAAAAAGGCGGGTGCATCTACACGCCCTAGATCATATAACGACATTCCTTTTCTTAACATATACTCAGCTTTTCTCGAGGACAATCTTACCTATAGAGTTGCCAATAGAGACCTGAAGGTTCAGGCTGGTTTACGCTACGACCTTATTCAGCCAGGAACCGACGTGGAATCGAGCGTGCTTGCGCCACGGTTTAATGCCTCGTATAAAGTGGCTTCGTTTTTGGAAATTCGGGGAGGTTATGGTGTAACGGCAAAGGCTCCAGGGCTTGTTCACCTTTACCCCAATAATGCCTACTTCGACCTGGTGAGCTGCGATTACTACTCTTCTCAGAATCCAGCGGAAAGGCTAACTCTTCTTACCACCCGGGTGATATCAACGGAGAACCATAACATTAGATCTTCGGAAAATAGCAAGGTGGAGATGGGCGCCGATTTGTCGTTTGGTAAGGTGAAGTTGGCAATTACCCTGTTTCAGGAGAAGCTCCGTCACGGTTTTAGCTTCAGTCAAACGGTGAAACCGGTAACCTATGATTACTGGAATACCTCTGATTTGGTTCTTCAAACGGGTCAACCTCCTCTTTACGACCCAAGCAATCCTTCGGTAAAGGATACCGTTTTCATGGCCATTTACACCACCCCAACCAACTCAGTGAAGGAGGACAATAAAGGGGTAGAGTTCGATTTGAACCTTGGACGAATAGAAGCCATTCGCACCTCCATTTCTGCCAACGGAGCCTACATTTACTCCGAGCGCTCTTCCTCCGACAACCTTGTTCAAACTGGAAAGAATCAGCAGAATTATACCCGTTTGGGGATATACCCGGCCGATGCTAAGCTGAGCCGCAACAAGCGATTCACCACCGCTATTCGTATTGTTCACAATATTCCGGAACTACGGTTTGTTGCGTCCCTTACCATTCAAACAATATGGTTAAACTACCAGAAATACAGCTATGCAGAATACCCCATTGGCTACATCGATTCGAAAGGGGAACCTACGTGGCTCACCCCGGAACAGGCACGTTTGCCCGAATATTCCGATTTGGTTTCTGTGGTGAACCCCAATGCTTCAAAGGCAGAGACTTGGCCAAATTTGTGGCAGTTTAACCTTCGGTTAACCAAGAATATAACACCCAATATTGGCTTTTCCTTCTTTGCCAACAACGTTTTCTACAGCCGTCCTACGGTAAAGAGCAAGCGCACCGGTACCTATCAAACACTTAACCCCGACATCTTCTTTGGCACAGAACTATATATGAAATTCTAATCACATGTTTAACTTAACTACTACTGACCTATGAAAAAGTTATTATGTTTTGTCCTTCCCCTTGCCGTGGCTATGCTAGTTAGCTGCACAAAGAGTGATAGTAATACAACTTATACCGCCACTGTTACGGTGAGCTATCCCGACACCTACATACAACAGCAGGCTGTGGGTGCCGATGTTTCCATAAAGAACACCACCACTGGCGTAACCTATACTGGCGTTGTTGGCTCGGATGGAACTGCTGTTATCCAAAATGTAGAACCAGGTGCCTACACGGTTACTTCTAGCATCTCTCTCGATGCTCAGCAGGCAAAAGAGGTATCCGGTATTGAGATTAGTGTAGGGTTGAGAGCCGTAAAGAATGTTGAAATTTATGGCGTTGAATCGGCCAGCTTTGCTATGGTGCTTGAGCCATATTCTCAAGGCTCTTTGGTAATTGGACAGGTTTATTATCAGGGTTGCAAAACGCCCTCTGGAGCCAACTATAAGGCCGATCAGTTTATAGAGATTTACAACAATTCGGACCAAGTAGTTTATCTCGATGGACTGCTTATCTCCGACGTTTGGGGAAATCCTTCAGGCACAACACCTACCGAGTTTCAGAGCGACAATAGTAACGTGTATGCTTCTACCGTGTGGGAGATTCCTGGCACTGGCCAAGATTATCCTCTTGAGGCAGGAAAGTCGATAGTAATTGCACAAACCGCACTTAACCATTTGGAGCAGAATGCTAACTCCATCGATTTATCATCTTCGAAGTTTGAAACTTATGTGGAAAAACAGAACGGAACTGATGTTGACGTTGCTGAATCGATAAATTTAAACCTTAAGTATTTTACCTTCCTTGGTTACGATTACTACTTGAATATGAACGGTCCTGCAATTGTTATTTGGAGAACCGACAACTTTGATGCCTTGGCAAAATGCTTACGTCCAGGCACCACCTCTACAGCACTTTACATACAGATTCCTAACTCCCTCGTTATTGATGGTGTTGAGATTCTTGCTGATGCCAGCTGCTCTGGATTGAAGCGGTTAAATACACCCATTGATGCCACCTTTGCTTATGGTCAAGGGCTTTACAGCGGCTATACCATGAAGCGTAAGGTTGCCAATACTACCGACGATGGCCGCAAGGTGCTGCAGGATAGCAACAGCTCTGCTGACGATTTTGAATGTGTTACTCCAGTTTCTTTAGGATTTTAGCAAGTGTTTAGAAACCTGCACTTGTTTGTAGGTGCAGGTTTCTTTCTTTTAACATTTTCATGCCATGCAAAATATATTAGGTAGGATTTCGCTTTTGTCATTGCTATGCTGCTTGGCTATTGAACCTGCATATAGTCAGAAGCATTGTGTAGCCATTACCGATTCAACGCTGGGTTTTTCCTTGCCACTCAAGTGGAGCTATGTAAATAGGGAGTCGCTGTGGTTAAGAACGTCCAATGCAGCAGGATTGAGCGTAAGCGAAGTGGAGCGAATAGGCATGGCTACCTTGGATATAAACCATGAAATAGGGGACTTCCGTCGTCCTCAAGAACCGTACGAGTCCAATTCATACGGTTTTAGCGCGGCAAAGTATGAGCGAGTTAAAGGTCTTAAGCTATATGGCTCTTTTTCGTTTAAGCAGGTAGACGAGTCTGCTTTGGGAGGCACAGATATTCTCAACCCTTACAGGGGCACTCCCTATGTTTATGCCGATTATACTAGTGCAAAGTGGATTAAGCAGGTTTACAGGCTCAATGCACTAGTTGCAACCAATAACTTCTGGGAGAGATATTACGGTGGGCTTGGTATTAACTATGGCGTTGCCACGGGGGCACGGCAGCTCGACCCAAGACCACTTTCCATGTCGAATGATCTAACCGTTACACCTTCTATTATGGGCCAATTTGGTCGATTTCAGCTTGGGGTAAACGGCGTTGTTGAAACATTTAAGGAGGCCCTCGATTTTAAGTATAGCAATAGCAATAAGCAGTACCACTTTGTTAAGATGCTAGGACTTGCCAGCTATAAAGATGCGGTAATGGAGGATACCGAGGAGCGCACCTACAAGGGGTTTGCTGCAGGTGCCGAGGTTCAGGGAAAGTATTGCTGGCTTGGCAATGCCGTTATGCTATCGGGTGGCTACCGGTCGTATTCGGAAACCACCACCGATGGCTATAGCGTTAAGCAAAATGGTGGCGACTACTCACGTAACCGGTACTATGGCTTCGCTGCATTCGAAAAGCGACCATCGTTTGGTAAGCTGCAAATTATTGTGGGAGGCGATTTTGTCCAACACGAAGGTTCTGAATCGGACCAAAAGTTTGTTTCCGATGACCCAACGAACCCTCACTACATTACCCTGTTCAAGACCGTTAAGTATAAGGCTACAAACAATAATGTTTATTCGGAGCTGAACCTGTTTGGACTTACAAATGGCAATGTGAAGTGGATGGGAGGCTTGCGCATTTCAATGGAGTCGATTGACCAGAAGTACCTCTTTACTCCTAAGTCGGAGCTAAAGCTTACTTCTCTGTCCGTTGGTCCCAACTTTACGCGTCAATGGAGTTTTGGCTCATTGGCTTTGTTACCGTCTGCTGCTTTTACCTATTACCATGTGCTCTCGAGCAGCCTAAGCGTTGGCAATTTGGTTACGGGCCTTTCGTGGGTAGCCGACAATATTACCTATCCCGATTTTGAGTATCTCACCACTAATCGATGCAAGATGTCTGTCGGTTGTAAGCTAATAAGGCCTTTGCGAATGAAGGGGAAGGTGTATTCTTCGTTTATTGATTTCCATTGGGACGGACAAACCTCTACGGATGCGTTTAGCCTAAAGCGAAACAGCTCCCGTCAGTGGTTTTCCATATCAGTTGGTCTGTCTTATCTCTAGTATATATCTGTTAAGTTTTAGGTTGAAAAAAGAGGTTGCCGCATTACGCAGCAACCTCTTTTGATTTATGACTCTGCCATGGTTTACGAGGCCATATTAAAATCGTTTAGCTTGAACCCCTGACCATGCACGGTTTCAATTTCAACGCTTCCAATCTTTTTTAGATGCTTACGGAGCTTCGCTATGTATACGTCCATACTTCTTCCCAAAAAGTAGTCGTTGTCGCCCCAAATGGTTTTTAGTGCCGTTTCCCGTGATATGGTTTGGTTGCGGTTGAGGCAAAATAGCCGTAGCAGCTCCGCCTCTTTTTTGGTTAGCTTATGCTGTTCGCTAGTGCTGGTGAGAACTAGGTTTGGGTAGTCGAAAGTTGCTTTTCCTAGCGTGAAGATGTTGAACTCTTCCTGAACAGGAATAATGTCTTTGGTTCTGCGGAGAATGGCCTCTATACGGAGCTGCAGCAGTTCGGTGTTAAACGGTTTGGTAATGTAGTCGTCGGCACCAGCCTTAAATCCCTTTACTATATCGGGATGCAAGTTTTTTGCCGTGAGAAAGATTATGGGCACATGCTTATTCCTTCGTTTAATCTCCTTCGAAAGCGTTAGGCCGTCCATGTGGGGCATCATAATGTCGAGCAACACTAGGTCGAACTCCTTTTCGGTAAATGCCGTAAGTCCTTCCATCCCATCATTTCTGAGGTCAACAACGTAGCCTTGCATTTCCAAAAAATCTTTGCACACAAAGCCTAGATTTTTGTCATCTTCTACAAGTAGTAGGTTTCCTTTAGGTTTCATACGATGGTCTCCTATGCTGTTTTAAGCGGTAATTGTATCGAGAATGTTGTGCCTTTTCCTACCTGGCTGTATAGCTGGATGGTTCCGTGGTGATGCTCCACCACCTTTTGAACGTAGAAGAGTCCTAGTCCAAATCCCTTTGTGTTATGTAGATTTCCAGTGTTACACCGGTAGAATTTCTCAAAAATATGCTTCTGATGCTCCTTGCTAATGCCATTCCCGTTGTCTTCCACAGCCATCAGCACCTTCCCATTGGTAATTTGAGTGCTGATTTTTATGACAACCTCTTCCGAGGAGTACTTGGCGGCATTGTCCAGCAGGTTCGATATGGCATTTTTCAGGTGGAACTCATCCCCTTCAACTTCCTTGATTTCGGGCGCAAGGCACAGCTTAATGTCGATGTGCTTTCCTCTGTCGAACATGACAAACTCCTTTACCGACTTGTAAATAAGGCTGTTTAAGTCGAATGGTTTGATGTTGAAATCGACGCACCGCCGCTCCATCTGTGCTATTTTGAGAATGTAGTTTGTTTGGTTCTTGAGCCTGGAGTTCTCTTCGTGAATAATGCCAGCATAGGTTCTAATCTTATCCAGAGCGGTGTGCTGATCTATTTTGGTTAGAAACGATGAGGCAACCTCAATGGTGGATATGGGCGTTTTAAACTCGTGGGTAATGTTGTTTATAAAGTCATCCTTAACCTCCGAAAGTTTCTTTTGACGGAGCGTTTTGAAGGCAATGTAGAGGAATATTGCGGCGAGGGCAATGGTGAAAACAACGGACAATCCAATCCACCACGAGAGCTTTGCTAGGATGAACTTTTGCTTTTCGGGAAAGTAAAGCCTAATGTAGTAGGTCTCTGGTTTCCAGTCAAGGCACGCTTTGTGCGGCTTAAGGCACAGCTCTTTGCTTATGGTTCCTTTCGAAAACAAAACGGTGGTGTCCTTGGCCTTGGTTAGCGTAAAGAGGTAGAGCGTGTCGAGGTCGTAGTTGGCAATGTGGTTGGCAATCATTTTCTTGAGATTGTCGGTTTTAACCACATCGGCGACACAGGTGTGTGCTTGGTCGTATTTAGGGCAGGTAACGTTTGTGCACCCGTGGTATTTGTCGATGTCCTGGTTGAGTTCGGTGGTTATTTCGTTCAATGCCAGCGTAACCCTATGATCAAACTGCTCTTCCGAGAGAGTGAATGCATTGGTGATCCAGAAGTATTGGGTGACAAGCAACCCTGCAAGGGCACCAATAAAGGCAATGCCACCAAGAAGGGGGATGTTCTTTTTCTTCAAGAGATACTTTTTCCCCATGATACTCATTTTTGCTGGAGTTGTTGCAGGGTGTGGGATCAGCATTGTTTTGGATTGTTGTTTCTACTTTTTTCAATATTAGGTTATTGCGCGCTTGATTCCTTGTGGTGCCTTGTTAAAATAATGTTAAAGAACACGGAGGTGGATGGCTCTATTTTATGGATGACCCATAACCTTATGTGAAAAGAAAAAGCACCCTTTTGGGGTGCTTTTTATCTGTTTCTGGGATACTTTTTAATACCTGTAGTGGTCCGGTTTGTAAGGCCCCTCGGGTTTTACTCCAATATACTTGGCCTGCTTTGGGGTGAGGCTGGTGAGCTTAACGCCCAGCTGCTCTAAGTGCAACCGTGCTACCTCTTCGTCGAGTTCCTTGGGCAGACGGTAAACGTCAACCTTGAGCGATTTTGTCCAGAGTTCCAGCTGGGCCAAGGTTTGGTTGCTGAAGCTGTTGCTCATCACAAATGAGGGGTGCCCCGTAGCGCAGCCAAGGTTTACTAGGCGACCTTCAGCCAGCAGGAATATGGAGTGCCCGTCGGGAAAGAAGTATTGGTCAACCTGAGGCTTCACGTTTACCTTCTTTATGCCCGGCATGGTGTTGAGCTTGTCCACCTGAATTTCGTTGTCGAAGTGGCCAATGTTGCACACAATGGCTTGGTCCTTCATCTGCTTCATGTGGTCGAGGGTGATGATGTCGCAGTTGCCGGTGGTGGTAACGTAAATGTTGCCTTCGTTGAGGGTCTCCTCTACGGTCTTTATTTCGAAGCCCTCCATGGCAGCCTGCAGCGCGCAAATGGGATCGATTTCGGTTACAATAACACGTGAGCCGTAGGAGCGCATGCTTCGGGCGCAGCCCTTTCCAACGTCGCCGTAGCCGCACACCACAACCACCTTGCCTGCAAGCATTACGTCGGTGGCGCGCTTAATGCCATCGGCCAGCGATTCGCGGCAGCCGTAGAGGTTGTCGAACTTACTCTTGGTAACCGAGTCGTTCACGTTGATGGCGGGAACCAGCAGCTCGCCCTTCTCCTGCATTTGGTAGAGACGGTGAACACCGGTGGTGGTCTCCTCCGAAACGCCCTTCCACTCCTTTACGGTGCGGTGCCACTTCTGCCCATCCTCGGCCAGAATATCTTTTAGAATGTTCAATATTACCTGCTCCTCGTGGCTCTCGGCCTTCTTGTTGAGCACCGTGGCATCATCCTCGGCCTTGTAGCCTTGGTGGATGAGCAGGGTTGCGTCGCCGCCATCGTCCACAATAAGGTTTGGACCTTTGCCACCGGGGAACGATAGCGCCTGTGCGGTGCACCACCAATACTCTTCCAGCGTTTCACCCTTCCATGCAAAAACGGGGATTCCGGCTGCCGCAATGGCTGCAGCGGCGTGGTCCTGCGTGGAAAAGATGTTGCAGCTGCACCACCGCACATCGGCTCCCAGTGCCTTTAAGGTCTCTATGAGCACCGCGGTTTGTATGGTCATGTGCAGCGAGCCCATTACCCTAGCCCCTTTAAGCGGCTTTTGGTCGGCATGCTTCTTACGAATGGCCATCAGGCCCGGCATCTCCTTTTCGGCAATGGCTATCTCTTTTCTGCCCCACTCTGCAAGCTTTATGTCGGCAACCTTGTAGGGGAGGGTTTCGTTGATTATCTTTTCCATGGTAGCGTGATTTTATACGGATAAAGTTAGAAAATACTTTTTAAAATCGTTGAGGTTGTGGTTGTCCAGCACCTCAATGGCCATCTGCTTGTCGATATGGAGCTGCGCCTTGAGCTCCTCCACGCTGGCAAACTTTAGCTCGTCGCGGAGCCGCTCCACAAAGGCCACCTCAATACGGTGGTTGTATACGTCGGCGTTAAAGTCGATGATGTGAACCTCAATGGTGCGCTGGTGCGAGCTGTCTACGGTGGGCCGTACGCCAATGTTCATCATGCCGCGTTCCACCTTGCCGTCGATGTGGAGCAGCACGGCATAAACACCGTTGGCCGGTACCAACTTCAGCGGGTCGTTGGGTTTGATGTTGGCTGTGGGGAATCCAATGGTTCGTCCCAGCTGGCGACCGGTTTCAATGGTGCCTGCTAAAAGGTAGGGATAGCTAAGCATTTGGTTTGCTGCCTGCAGGTTGCCTGCCACGAGTGCCTCCCGAATGTTGGTGGAGCTAATGCGCTGGCTGTTGTCGCTCACCGTTTCGAAGGCGTCGATGGTGTAGCCCAGCTCAGGAGCCAGCTGCTGCAGTAGCGCAAAATCGCCCTTGGCTTGCTTTCCAAAGCGATGATTTTTCCCTACCACAAAGTGCTTTACGTTGTAGGTTTCCACCACATATTTTACAAACGCTTCGGCCTCCATGGCGGCCAGTGCAGGGGTGAACTCCTGCACAATAAAGTAGCGTATGCCCAACTTGGCAATGAGCTCTGCCTTTTCGGGGAGGGTGGTGAGAAAGAAAAGGTTTTGTGGGTCCTTGCCCAGCACTATGCGGGGATGAGGCCAAAAGGTCATTACCGCCGACTCCACCTGCAGCTCCTTTGCCTTGTTGATGGCGGTATCTATAAGCTTGCGATGGCCACGGTGCACACCGTCGAAAAAGCCGAGCGTTAGAACAATGCCCTTGTTGTGAGGTATTTTGTTTGGGGTGTTTACTATTTCCATTATTTGCTTGGGCGACTCCTC
>MTLD01002952.1_pt2 | contig 18138 bp, 16 predicted proteins | sample 1982471 | NCBI WGS metagenome assembly MTLD01 (sample SAMN05712604, study PRJNA340218) | biofilm metagenome | isolation source: sample SPM anode biofilm adapted to -50 mV | place: USA | collected 2012-02-03
CCCGGCCAGCCCGGCCGCCACAGCGGCGGGCGCCGTGTCCTACCCGAACGAGGCCCGTGGACACATCTCGGGCACGGCGACCTACGACACGAAACCACCGGTGGGCGGAAACCATGCCGCCGTGTGGCAGAACTGCGGGATCTACACCGAGCCGGTGGTGGACGAGAACGCGGTCCATTCCCTCGAGCACGGCGCCATGTGGATCACCTACCGTCCGGACCTCGCCGCCGACCAGGTGAAGGCATTGCAGGACCTGCTGAGGAATCAGGCTTACGCCCTGCTGAGCCCCTACCCCGACCTGCCGGCCCCGGTGGTCGCGTCCGCGTGGGGCGTCCAGATGAAGCTCACCTCGGCCTCCGATCCCCAACTCGGTGATTTCATCGCCCAGTACCGCGACGGCAGCAAGGCACCCGAACCCAAGGGGGAGTGCACCGGCGGAGTCGGCAGCCCCAAGCCTGATCTCGGCCGCGGTTACGGCCGGCCCTGGTCTGGAACGCGTGAGAGCGGGTCGAGCACCCGCCGGAGGAACTGTCTGGTTCGGACCTCGCACGGCTCGGTCAGGACCTGCCTCGGTGTGCCTTCCTCGACGATCAGTCCGCCGTCGAGGAAGGCCACGTGGTCGGCCACCTGTTCGGCGAACCGGATCTCGTGGGTGACCACCACCATGGTCCAGCCCTGGTCGGCCAGGTCTCTCATGACGGTGAGCACATCGCCGACGGTTTCGGGGTCGAGTGCTGAGGTGGGTTCATCGAACAGGATCAGCCTCGGTCGCAGGGCCAGGGCGCGGGCGATCCCGACCCGCTGCTGCTGGCCTCCGGACAGCTCACTGGGGTAGGCGTCTGCCTTGTCGGACAACCCCACCTGCTCGAGCAGGGCATGGCCGCGCGCCCGAGCCGAGGCCACCGGCTCCTTCTGGGCGTGGATCGGACCCTCGGTGAGGTTCTCCAGGGCAGTGCGGTGGGGGAACAGGTGGTGGGCCTGGAAGACCATGCCCGACTGTGCGCGCAGGGCAGCCAGCTCGCGTCGGTTCGGGTGGCTGGAGTAGTCCACGGTGACATCCCCGATGGTGACGAGGCCTCGCTGTGGGTGGGACAGCCCGTTGAGGCAGCGCAGCAGCGTGGTCTTGCCTGAACCGGATGGGCCGATCAGGACGGTGACCGAGCCCTCGGCGACGTCGAGGTTGACGTCGGTCAGGACGACGTGGTCGCCGAAGGCTTTGTGAAGGTTGCGAACCGTGACCAGGGGCATGTGGGTTCCTAGGTGGTGACATATCGCCCGAGACGCTGCTCGAGGCGCTGCTGGGCGAAGGAGAGGGCGGTGCAGATGACCCAGTAGATGACGGCGGCGAGGGAGTACAGGGCCAGAAACTCATAGGAGGGCGCGGCGATCTCCTGAGCTCGGCGGAGCAACTCGGTGACCATGATCGACGATGCGAGGGAGGTGTCCTTCACCAGCGAGATGAAGGTGTTGGAAAGCGGGGGAACCGCGACTCGCAGGGCCTGGGGAAGGACCACCCTTCGCAGGGTTGTGGCATAGCTCAGCCCGACAGTGCTGGCGGCTTCCCACTGCCCGCGGGGGACGGCCAGGATCGATCCGCGGATCGCCTCCGCAGCGTACCCGCCCACGTTCATTGAGAAGGCGATCACCGCAGAGGGGAAGGGGTCGATCACCACCCCGAGAGACGGCAGCGCGAAGAAGATGATGTACAGCTGCACGAGGAGGGGAGTGCCGCGGATCACCGAGATGTACCCTCCGGCCAACCGCCTGAGGACCTTGACCGGAGAAAGCCGGGCCAGCGCGACCGCGAGTGCGATGACGAGTCCGGCCACGAACGACAAGACCGCCAGGGGGATGGTCCCCACGATTGCGCCGAGCAGCAGGGGACCCACCGCGTGCAGCAGCAGTTCCCAGGTACTGGCGTCCATGTCACACCCCTCCCGTGCAGCGACGGTCTACTTGGAGATGTCCTTGCCGAAGTACTTCTGGCCGATCTTCGCCAGGGTCCCGTCGGCGGCGAGTTCCTTCAGGGCCGCGTTGATCGGCTCCACCAGACCGGAGTCCTTGCGCAGCGCGAAGGCCTGAGTGACCGTCTGGTTGGGCACCTCGAACCCGATCTTCACCGAGCTGTCCTTGGTGGTGGTGAAGTACTCCAGCGCCGCCAGGTTGTCGTTGAACGTCGCGTTGACTCGGCCGTCCTTCACCGCCGCCACGGCCTCGGTGAACCCGTCGATCGGCTCGACGGTGGCGCCCGCCTGCCGAGCGAAGTCGGCCCAGTTCGATGTCGCGGTCTGGGCGGCCGTCCGGCCCTTGATCGCAGCAAGGGAGGTGATGTCGGCATTGTCGGACTTGACGATCACCACCGGATAGGAGACCGAGTACGGCTCGCTAAGGTCGTACCTGGCCTGTCGCTCGGGGTTGATCGACACCTCGTTGGCGACGAGGTCGTACCGCTTGGCCTCAAGACCAGCGAAGATGGCGTCCCACTTCGTCTCGGAGAACTGCGCCTTCACACCGAGCCTGGCGGCCACGGCGGTGATCACCTCGACGTCGTAGCCGGCGAGCTCGTTGGTGGCCGCGTCGTGGAAGGTGAACGGCGAGTAGGTGCCCTCCGTGCCGACCTTCAGGACTCCGGACTTCTGCAGCTCCGCCAGCGCGGGATTCGAGCTGCTCGCTGCGGTGGATCCCGGTGCGGATGGGGCTGAGGGCGTGGAGCACGCCGAGAGGGTCGCCGCGATGACGATCGCCGCGGAGAGGACCCTGAGTGAGCGGGAGAACTTCATGGTGTGCCTTTCGTTCGGTGTTGTTCTTGCAGGCGAGGACGCGCAGAGCGACGCCTCGGGGCGTGGGGATTGTGCTGCGTCCGGGCGGCCGGGTAGGGCCCGAGCGCTATTCGCTCAGGTCCGAATCAGGGCTCGCGCAGGTCAGATACAGGCGCGCGTCACGACGCAACACAGACACATCGCGGGCCGGGAGAACCGGGTGACGCGAGCGTGGACGTTCGTGGCCAGCTGCATACGCGAAACCCTACGCGTCCACGTGCAGCGCCTCCAAATCGATCGGACTGGTGTGCTGGTCGGCGGGTTCACCGCGGTCCGCGCGGCTCACCAGCCGGAGGTCCGCCCTTTCTCGATCTTGACCGGCTCGACACCACTTGTTGACTTCCGCAGGCGAACGATGGAGTCATGCCAGAGGCTGCCAAGTCACCGCAACGCTCGAAGAGTGTCGCCTTCCGCGTCCGGGGGCTCACCTGCTCGAAGTGCGTAGGGGTCGCCCTCGACGAGATCCGCAGCCTGCCTGAGGTCGAGCAAGTGGGTGTCCGGCTGGTGCCCTTCGGGGTTTCGCTGATCACGATCCCTGCCGCGGGCAGTGCGGATCCCGCCGACGTGAGGGCGGCGATCCTGCGGGCCGGCTTTCGCGTGGTCTCAACCGGGCCGATGGTCCGGGAATCGGTTGATCCGCCCGAGTTCGGGTGGGAGGCCTCTGCCTGATGAACCTTCTGCTCCCTGATCTGCTGCTGAGACGAACCGGTCAGCAGGGGCGGTTGCGCTGGAGCCGCTCCGACCTCATGCGCTTCCAGTCCGTCCGGCTGCAGCAGTTGCGCCAACATGCGATGCAGCGATCCCGGTTCCTCGCTGACTATCACCGTCACCTCGACGCTGCGCCGTTGAAGGAACTGCCGCCCATGACGAAGTCCACCCTGATGGAGTTCTGGGACGAGTTGGTCACCGCGCCGTCCTTGAGGCGCGAGATGGTCGAACGGAACCTCGCGGAGCGTGAGTCGGACGGTACTGACCCGTCACTGCCCTGGCGGGGTCGGTGGTGGATGGCCGCAACTGGTGGATCGACCGGCGAGCGGGGAGTCTTCGTCTGGGACCGCCGCGAGTGGATCTCCATTCTTGCCTCCTACGCCAGGGTCAACGACTGGGCCGGCGTCAGGGTGGGTCTCGGGCACCCGCTGTCGACGGCCATCGTGTCGACCCGGAACCCGACCCACCAGTCCGCCGTGGTCGGGGCTTCGATTCGCAGCAGGTTGGTGCCCACGTTGAGGGTCAACGCAACCGACCCTCTGGAGCAGATCGTGAACCAGCTCAACCGGTTCCGTCCCAGGCTCCTGGTCTGCTATGCGTCGATGCTCGCCCCGCTGGCCGAGGCGCAACTTGCGGGCAGCCTGAGAGTTGCTCCCGAGAAGGTGATCACCGCCTCGGAGGAACTCCTCCCCGCAGCACAACGAATGGCGGTCCACGCGTGGGGAGTGGACGTCCTCAACACCTACGCCGCCACCGAAACAGCCACAATCGCCTCGATGTGTCCGATGGGTTCGCTGCACCTGTACGAGGACTTCGTGCTGGTCGAGCCCGTCGACGCTGCCTACCGTGCGGTGGCGGACGGCCAGGTCGCCGACCGGCTGCTGGTCACCGTCCTGTTCTCCCGCACCTTGCCGCTGATCCGGTACGAGCTCGACGACTCCGTCCGGTTGGCGACCAGGGCATGCCCGTGCGGCTCGCCCTATCGGGTGCTCGAAGCAGTGATCGGCAGGACCGAGTCCAGCCTCCGAGTGGCCGCGCAAGCCGGCGGCGCCGTTGTCGTAGGTCCCAACGTTTTCCACGACGCTGTGGGCCCCCTGGCCGTTCGCGGCTGGCAGGTCCGCCAGCTGCCCGGCAGCGGCCTCATGGTGCGAGTTGTCGATCCGGACCATCACCTCGACCTTCCCCGAATCAGGAGCGCCGTGCTGGCCGGACTCTGCCACGCAGGCGTGAGCCCCGACGTGCCCATCGACGTCGAGCCCGTGTCCCATCTCGACCGGACCCGTCTGGGGAAAACGCCCCTGATCGTGCCGTGGCCGGCGTCCGGGACGCGTTCGCGATCTTGACCGATTCTTGACCGGACGCGCCTGTTGACCGGTGTTTTGGGGACATAGCGTTGCCGAGTTGGGATACCCGCACCCCGTATACGCGCAGGTGGAGAGAGCGACGTGGTCTGGCTTGTGGTGGCAGTGGCGGTCGGGATCACCGGGCTGCTCGGTTGGTACTTCTTCGGGTCCGAAAGGGCCGGGCGCGTGCAGCTTGAGAACGGGGTCCAGGTCGTGCGCATCGTCGTGGACGGCGGCTACAGCCCCGACCTCATCGAGGGCGTCCGTCCGGGCGTTCCGCTGCGACTACTGTTCGATCGTAGGGAGGGCGGGGAGTGCACTTCCCGCGTGGTCGTGCCGGATTTTGGGGTGAACGCGGCACTGCCGGCGTTCCGAACGACAGCTGTCGAGTTCACCCCGACCAGCGCGGGGGAGTACCGCTTCGGGTGCGGAATGAACATGGTCTCGGGCCTCCTCCGGGTCCAGGGCGAGGCGCCGAGACAACTCGCGACATCCGGCGGGGCCTTCCCCGAGGCCGACGGACGCCACGCCGAGCCCGCGACAGCGGCGGCTCTCGCCACGGCCGACGAGGAAGAAGCCGAGCGGTCGGCGGAGATCCGTGACCTGTCCCACCGAGTGATCGTGGGCGCGGTCCTGACCGCTCCGGTGTTGTTCGCGGTGATGGCCACCGAGCTGTTCAAAGTGGCCTGGGTTCCCGCATTCCTGATGAGTCCGTTGCTCCAGTTGCTGCTGGTGGCTCCGGTCATGTTCTACGCCGGCTGGCCCATCCACCGGACGGGCTGGCGGGCGCTGGCCCATCGCAACGCGGACAGGGACTCCCTGATCACAGTCGGCGCAACGGCCGCCTTCGGCTACAGCCTGCTGGTGACGTTCTTCCCCAGTTTCCTCCCGCCGGAGTTGCGCGAGGTCTACTACGAAGCCGTCGGAGTGATCATCACCCTGATCCTGCTCGGCCGACTCCTGGAGACCAGGGCGAAGGCGGGAACGGGCGACGCGATTCGCCAGCTGATCGGGCTGCAGCCCCGGACCGCGCGAATCGTTCGTGGCGGTCAGGTGCTTGACGTAGCAGTCGACGAGGTCATCGTCGGTGACGAGGTAGTCATTCGGCCGGGGGAGAGGCTCCCCGTGGACGGTGAGGTGGTCGCCGGTTCCGCGAGCGTCGACGAGTCGATGATCACGGGCGAGTCCTTGCCGGTCGCCAAGGCACCGGGGGACGCCGTGATCGGGGCCGCGATCATCACCACCGGCACCTTGCGCTACCGGGCCACGAAGGTTGGTGCCGACACGATGCTGGCCGAGATCATCAAGCTGGTTCGGGAGGCGCAAGGATCCAAGGCCCCGATCCAGCGGCTGGCCGACAGGGTGTCCAGCTACTTCGTGCCCGTGATCATGGTGATCGCGGTGTGGGCCTCCGTGGCCTGGTTGGTGTTCGGCCCCCCGCCCGTGTTCATCTTCGCCCTCGTCGCGGCGGTATCGGTGCTGATCATCGCCTGCCCGTGCGCCCTCGGCCTGGCAACCCCGATGTCGATCACCGTTGGCACCGGCAAGGGTGCCACGCACGGCATCCTGATCCGCTCGGCCGAAGCGCTGGAGAGAGCACACAAACTCGATGCGGTGATCCTGGACAAGACCGGGACCATCACCAAGGGGATGCCGGCGCTCACCGACGTCCTGCCGACGGGCGGCATCGGAGGGGACCAACTTCTCGGTCTGGTCGCGGCAGCGGAGAAGGCCTCCGAACACCCGCTGGCGACTGCGATCGTCCGCGGCGCCGCCGATCGCGGAGTGAGCCTGCCCGAGCTGGCGGGGTTCATGTCAATCACCGGGCAGGGTGTGCAGGCCGTCATCGACGGCCAGATCCTCCGTGTCGGCAACCGCCGCCTGCTCGAGGCGGCCGGCATCGATCCAGCGGCGCTGATGGCCGGCCACGACTGGTTGGCCGGACAGGGCAAGACCCCCATCCTGGTCGCCATCGATGCACACCCAGCCGGTGTGGTCGGCGTAGCCGACACGATCAAGGAGGGGGCCGCCGCGGCCGTTCAGGCGCTGCAGGCCAGAGGGATCGAAGTCGTCATGATGACCGGCGACAACCGCAGGACGGCGGCTGCCATCGCCAGCCAGGTCGGCATCGCTCGGGTGATCGCCGAAGTCCTCCCCGAACACAAGGCGGCCGAGGTCCAGCGGCTCCAGGCCGAAGGCAAAATCGTCGGGATGGTCGGGGACGGCATCAACGATGCGCCCGCGCTCGCCCAGGCCGATGTCGGCTCAGCCATCTGCAGGGGCACCGATGTGGCGATCGAGTCTTCGGACACCATGCTCATCGCCGGGTCGCTGTCCGGAGTGGTCACGGCCGTTGACCTGTCCCGCGCCACCATGCGCAACATCCGGCAGAACCTGGTGTTCGCCTTCCTGTACAACAGCCTGGGTATCCCGATTGCCGCCGGTGCCCTCTATCCCGCGTTCGGGATAACGCCGGGCCCGATGGTCGCGGCCGCGGCGATGGCGATGTCGTCGCTGTCGGTGGTGGCCAACTCCAACCGACTTCGTCGCTTCCAGCCACGCCCGATCCCCGTGCCCACTTCGACCACCGTGGTCCCCATGGTCAACGTCAGGGACGAGTCCGAACCCACCGTTCACCAACCGCACCGGGAGGAAACAAGAGGCTTCGGCAGGACGAAGATCGCCCAAGGCGATCGACCCGGTCTCCGGGATGGCATTTGACCCGGCCCGCCCCGCCGCGACCCGCGAACATGGCGGCCAGACCTTCCGCTTCTGCTCGAGCGGGTGCGCGGCAACGTTCGACGCCGACCCCCACCGATACGGCCACGCCCCGGCCAGCCACACTCACTAGGAGCGCACGGACGACAGGAGGGGCCTGCTGTGACAACCGACCTCGAGCGGGTTGCACTCATCACTCGCCTGCACCGGATCGAGGGCCAGATATAGGTGGCCTGGCTCGAATGGTGGAACAGGACGCCTACTGCATCGACTGACCCAGGTGGCCGCCACCACCGCGGCGCTGCAGTCGATGGCGTTGAGCCTGCTGACGACCACCTCCGCCACTATCTGGCGGAGGCCGCTCACAAGGAGGCGAGGTACACGACACCAAGGGTCAGGGAGGCGTCCCAGGCGATCGCACCCCTGGTTCGGAGCTGAACGTCCACGGGGTGAACCCGGCGCGACCTGCGTTGACCTCGTTCCCGATGCCCACGCCTCGACTTCATCACCCCAGGATCGACGAGCGGCTACTTCTTGACGTACTCGAGCGGGTCGCTGCCCACCCCGTCCTTGTAGAGCGACAGGTGCAGGTGGCAGGCGGTGGACAGCCCGGTGCTGCCCACGTAGCCGACGAGGTCGCCCTTGTCGACACGCTGGCCGACCTTGACAACGAACCGGGTCATGTGGAGGTAGGCGGTCTGGATGTTGCGTCCCTCGATCGTGCCGTGGTCGATGCGGACGTTGTTGCCGGAGCCCCCGCTGTAGCCGGTTCCGGTCTTGACCACGATGCCGGATTGTGCAGCATAGATCGGGTTGTTACAGGCGCCACCGATATCGGCACCATTGTGCAACTTTCGAATCTTCAGGATGGGATGGATGCGATAACCAAATCCTGAGGATACGTCACCTTCGGTGGGCCACAGGAATGTGCTGAGATTGCGCAGGCGTGTGTTCTCTGCCCTGATCAGGGACGTCTGAGTGAGCAGGCCCTTGTGATGGGCGGTGAGTAGGGCAGCCTCCCGTTGGGTTTCGATAGCGCGATCGGCGTCTACGAGTGCCTGGCGCCGCTGGCCGGCAAGGTTAGCGATAGTGGCTTCGGGGTCCGTCCCGTCGGCGACGGTCGTCGCGTTGACCGGAATCGCCAGTGAGTTGGCGGCGAAGGAGGGGACGATCGCCACGGATCCGAGAAGGGTCACGGCGGCGGTTGCGCCCACCAGTGCGGGGCTCAGCGCTGTCCAAACTCGACCCAGACGAGGCTGCGGCCGAGCGAGAACGGGATGAACAGTTTCGTCCTGGTAGGCGTAGCGGGGTGGAGCGCCCACCCGACGGCTCATCTTGCGCAAGACCCCTCCGAAAAGCTGAAGTTCCTACCTAAGAGTCTATCAGCTGGTTCTCATAGAGGGTAGTCACAGGCGATATACAAACTCAGGATCGGGTCTCAACCCCACCGCATCGACTGCCTCGTCGTGTTGCTCGAGGACGAGGACGGCGATCTGGTGGCACCCGCCGACAGGCGTCCTTTGGCGATGCGGACGGCGCCGAAGGGTCGACCTGTGGAGTAGCACGAGCGCAGCACCGACGCCTATCACCGTGAGCACGGCGAGTCCCGGTGGGGTTCCCCGACCCACCAGGATGGCCCCGGCGGCGACGCTCCCGATTGCGCCGAGGAATCTCACGAAGATGGCTGCGAGCCGGCGGCGCGACCGCCCGAACGGTGCGTCCACGGCCCGCCTACTGTCCCAACCGCGCCTTGATCTCAGCGATGAGTTCGGTTGGCTCAAGCCACATCGATGGGTATTCGCCATACCAGCGCTGGACGCCTTGGGCGTCGACGAGGACGAAGCTGTGTCCGGGGAGTTCGGCGTGCATTCCCTTGCCGATCGTTCCATATGCCGTGGATGCCTTACCGTCGTCGAGGAGGAATGGGGTGGTCACGCCGTAGCGACTCATGTCGGCCGTGATGTCGGCCTTGGAGTTCATGACGATCGGGAGCACCGTGATCCCGAGGGCATCGAAGGCGGCCTTGTCCTTTTCAATGGAAGACATCTGCATGAGGCACGCGCCGCAGCCAGCGCCCTCGCTGAAGTAGAGCAGAACAGGCTTCCCGCGCAGTTTGGACAAGGTCACCGAGGTGCCGCTGGTCGTCGCCATGGTGAAGTCCGGTGCGGCCTTGCTGGTCGTGGCCGTGGTGGTCTGGGAGGTGATCAGCATGCCGGCGATGATCGCTACCACTGCGACGGCAGCGGACCAGCCGAGCCAGCGGCGCCAGGTTCGCTTCCGCTTCTCGGCGGTGGCGGCGGCGCGCTGGCGGGCGTGCAGCTCTTGGCGTGCGTTGGTGTTGCTCATGGTTGTTGGTTCCTTGTTCGCGAAGTTGGTTTCAGTGGTTCACGGGCTCAGTGTCGGACGGCCGCGACAGCGAAGGGGCCTCATCCGGCTCGGTCGACGCGTTGTCGGCCGGCCGGCGCACCCGCCGACGCCCGACGAGGGTGCCCCAGACGAAGACCCCCGCGACGAGCAGGAGACCGACGCCGAGGATCGGTTCGGGCACGGGCTGGAGCCAGGTCTCGATCTGGGCGAACCAGGTGGCGAGGCGACGACCGATGGCTACCTGCACGTCGGGACCGCTGGTCATCTGGCCGGTATTGGCCAGGTAGATGATGAAGACGCCCATGATGGCGAAGCCGATCGCGACGGCGAGATTCACGGTGTTGGTGGCCAGCGTCCACCGGCCCAGACGGAGCCGGACGGGCTTGGCAACCAGTGGCTTGTTGCGCAGCCCGGTTGCGTCCCAGACCAGGGCCATGACGAACAGCGGGAAGACCATCCCGAACACGTACGCCAGGCCGAGGGCGACGCCCCCGGCGGGGTTGCCGGCGAGCGCGGAAAGGGTCATCACGCCAACCAGGACCGGCGCGCAACAACTGGATGCGATGCCGCTGAAGACGCCGAGGGCGAAGAAGCTGGCACCGTCACCACGGGCGGTATCAGGCGCACGGAGGAAGTTCGGGAGGCTCCACATGCGCCCGAACAGTGTGAAGCCGGCCAGCACGAGCATCAGGATGCCGCCGGCCCAGTAGAGCACCGAGTGGTACTTGGCAATGGCTGCCGCGATCAGGCTGACGCCGACGGTGATCGGCACGAGCACGACGGCGAGACCGGCCGCGAAGAGAAAGGTGAGGGGCAGCAGCCGCCAGCGGCGGTTCTTCACCGCGCCGGCCAAGTAGCTCGGTGCGAGGAACACGATGCAGCACGGGGCGAAGAGCGCGACCCCGCCGGCGAAGAAGGCCGCGAGGATTCCCCCGGTTGTGAGCAGGTCACCCATTGCGGACGCCTCCTGCAGCGACCGACTCGCGCCGCGCGAGCAGTGCTTCCAGCTTGCGACGGGGGAGTCGGCCGGCGGAGAAGTAGCGCCCATCGACGAGCACGAGAGGGTTCATTGCGGGCCGGTGCTCACTGATCAGTGCGGTGCCGAGCGGTGTCGCCGCCTCGACCAGCTGCAGAGCCAGTGAGGGGTCGCGATGAGTCAGCTCGGTGAGTGTCTTGTGGGCGTCCTCGCAGAAGTGGCAGCCCGGTGCGGTCACCAAGGTGATCGCAGTGGGCGGCGGGAGGGCACGGTCAAGGCTCATCGGTAGTCGCTTCCTGTTTCTGGGTGGCTGAATGGGAGGGCTCCGGATGTCGGCGGCTGAAGCATCGCGTTCTGTCCGGTGGCGTCCAGAGTTCGGGCATTGCCGACACTGAAGTCCGGCTGGTCCCAGGTCGCTGGGGTGGTCGATGCCGAGGATCTCGGTGCGGGAGCGTGCTCCCTGGGCGGCCAGCGGAAGACGAAGGTGGACAAAGCCCACCAGACCCCGCCCCAGATCACGACCATTGCGAGCGCGCCGACGACCCAACTCGTCGGGCCCATCATCCCGAATCCCATCATCGCCACCTCCTGGGCAAGTCGCCAGCTGTTACCAGCCTGATCGAGGAGTGCGGAGATACGCCGAAGGAATCGTGAAGAAACGGTATTGATCCGCACCGTCGACTCGGGCGATGGGGGGCCTGCGGGCAAGATGGCCCGCATGACCCAGCGCGCGACTTCGCCCGGCCCGCACATCCTCGTCGTCGACGACGAAACCGTGCTCGCCGGCATGATCGGCAACTACCTCGGACAGGCGGGGTTCCGGACCACGATCGTGCACGACGGGGAGGCGGCGGTGGCACGGGCACTGTCGGCGGACCGACCCGACGTGGTCATCCTGGATCTCGGGCTGCCCGGGAAGGATGGGCTCGAGGTGTGCCACGAGATCCGGCGCCACTCGGACTGCTACATCCTGATGCTCACCGCCCGCAACGAGGAGATCGACAAGCTGATCGGCCTGTCCTCGGGGGCTGACGATTACATGACCAAGCCCTTCAGCATTCGAGAATTGGTGGCGAGGGTGAAGGCGCTGCTCAGACGTCCTCGCGCCGAACGTGGTGGCGAGAACGATGAGTGGTCCGTCGGCCAGCTCACCGTCGACCCGTTGGGTCGGCGGATTCTGGTCAGTGGAGCCGAGGTTGACCTGACCAGGACCGAGTTCGACCTGTTGGCAGTCTTGTCGTCGAGGCCCAGTCTGGTGTTCTCACGCCGCCAGCTGATCGACCGCGTGTGGACCGAGGACTGGGTGGGCGATGAGCACCTCGTCGATGTGCATGTCGCCCATCTCCGCCGCAAGCTGGGCGAGGTGTCGGCAGCATCCTTCGTCGAGACCGTGCGCGGCGTGGGCTACCGGATGGGGCCGGCACAGTGAGCCAGCCCGCACCCGGGAGTCTCACCACCCGGCTGTTGATCTCCCAGATCGCCGTGTCCACAGCGATGGCGCTCACCATGGTGATCGTCGCCGCCCTCGCCGGACCGTCCCTGTTTGAGGCGCACATGCACCAGGCCGGCCAGGCCAACCCAGAGGTGCTCGCGCATTCGGCTGAGGCGTTCCGCACCGCGGGCCTGCTGTCGCTCACGATCGGCCTGCTGATCGCCTTCGCCGGGACCCTGATCGTCAGTGTCCTCGTTGCACGACGGCTGCGGCGGTCGTTGGACCGGCTGGGCGATGCCGCCGTCCGCATCTCCCAGGGCGACTACAACCTGCGGGTACAGGACGCTGACTCCCGGGAGCTGGACACCCTCGCCAACAGCTTCAACACCATGGCGGAGAAACTCGGCGGTGTCGAGGCGACGCGACGCCGGCTGCTCACCGACTTGGCCCACGAGATCCGCACCCCCCTGGCCAGCATGGAGATCTGCGTCGAGAGCCTCGAGGACGGCGCGATCGACCCGGGCCCCGAGGCGTGGCGCATCCTCACCGACCAGATACAGCGGATCTCCCGGCTGGCCGAGGACATCGGACAGGTCTCGGCCGCCGAGGAAGGCCGTCTTGCGATGGACCTTCAGCCGACGAGCGTCCCGGAACTCGCGCAGCGCGCAATCCGCGCTGCCCGGGATGGCTACGACCGCAAGCAGGTCAGGCTGGACATCTCCTCGGATCCTGCCGGTCCGAACCTGACGGTTGAGGCCGACGCGGCCCGGATCGGGCAGGTGCTGGGCAACCTGCTGTCCAACGCGTTGCAGCACACGGCCCCGGGCGGGCACGTCGAACTCCTGGTGGGGTCGCGGGACGGCTGGGTGGAGGTTCAGGTAGCTGACGACGGAGACGGCATCTCCGCAAGGCACCTGCCGCACATCTTCGAGCGGTTCTACCGGGCCGACACCGCCAGGGACAGGGAGCGCGGCGGCACCGGGGTGGGCCTGGCCATCAGTCGGGCTATCGCCGAAGCCCACGGCGGACACCTGACTGCGGCGAGTGAGGGGCCGGGCAGGGGAGCGGTGCTCACGCTCCAGCTCCCGAGGCTCAGCGAGATCTTGACCGAAACTTCATGAAACCCATGCCGAAGTCCCGCCAGTCGGTGCGCATGCTGGCAGTCCGGTTACCGAAGTGTTGAGGAGCGACCTTTGAACAGCAGCTTCACCCGTCGACAGCTGATTGTAGGCGGCATGGGACTGGCCGGCGCGGGCCTACTGGCGGCCTGCTCGTCAACGGGTGGCGGCGCAGCTACCCGTGCACCGGTGTCGGCCGCGCCCACGCCCAGCCTGGGGAAGCCTTCGGTGGAGGCAACGCTGCGGGTCGGCGTGGATCAGGTCGACCTGGGTGGAGTGACCGCGTCCACCTGGCTGTACAACGGTGTCCTGCCCGGCAAGGAGTTGCGCGCGAAGGCCGGCGACGTGCTGGCGATCCGCGTGGAGAACGCCCTGCCGGTCGACACCAGCATCCACTGGCACGGGATCAGGTTGCACAACGCGGCCGACGGTGTGCCTGGCCTGACCCAGAACCCGATCGCGGCCGGTGACAGCTTCAGCTACACCTTCCGGGCACCCGATCCCGGTACCTACTTCTTCCATCCGCACAGTGGTGTGCAGATCGACCGCGGCCTGTACGCGCCGCTGATCATCGAGGACCCGGCCGAGCCGGGCGGCTACGACGCCGAATGGGTGCTGGTGCTCGACGACTGGACCGATGGAGTCGGCAAGAGCCCAGACGACATCCTCGCCGAGTTCAAGGCCCAGAACGGCACGGTCAGCAACGGCATGAACCACGACATGGGCGGGATGGGTGGCATGGGCTCCTCCCCGCTGGGTGACGTCGGGGACATCCGTTACCCGTACTACCTGATCAACGGACGCATCCCGAAGTCACCCCGAACCCTCACCGCCAAGCCCGGCCAGAAGGCCCGGATCCGAATCATCAACGCCGCCGCCGACACACTGTTCCGAGTGGCACTCGGCGGGCACGTGATGACCGTCACCCACACCGACGGCTTCCCGGTCCAGCCGGCCGAGACTCGAGCGCTGTACCTGGCCCAGGGCGAGCGGGTCGATGTCCTGGTCACCCTGCGGGATGGCGTGTTCCCCCTGGTCGCAGCAGCCGAGGGCAAGAGCGGACAGGGCCTGGCTTTGGTCCGGACCGGCTCCGGGGCCGCGCCGGCAGCGACCGTGCGTCCCGCCGAGCTGGACGCCGACCCGCTACTGCTGACCACACTCATGCCTGCCGACTCGGCCCGCCTGCCCGACAGGCAGCCCGACCAGGTCGAGCAGGTCACCCTGAACGGTCAGATGCAGCCCTACGCCTGGGGGATGAACGGCACCGTGTTCGGTTCCGACACCCCGATCCGCACCACCAACGGTGCCCGGGTGCGGCTGCAAATGACCAACATGACGATGATGGCCCACCCCATGCACATCCACGGCCACACCTGGTCTCTCCCCCAGAACGGCGGCCTCCGGAAGGACACGGTGCTGGTGCTGCCGATGCAGACCCTTACCGCAGACCTCCAGGCCGACAACCCCGGCAAGTGGGCCTACCACTGCCACAACATCTACCACGCCGAAGTCGGCATGATGACCAGCCTCCAGTACTAGAACCGCGTCCCCGACTGGGACCTGGGCCCCGGCCCGGACTTATCCGGCGGGCTCGTTGACGTCGCGCCGTGCAGACCGTCGAGCTGATCTGCTCGGGCCGCGACGGAGGTTCTGAGCCGAAACAGATCGCTGCAACGGCCAGTGGAGATCTTGATCCGATCTTGACCGAACCTCACCGCCATACCGGTGATTGGGAGCGTACGGTTTCAGACAGAAGATACCCCCATGGGGTATGAGGCTCGCGGTACAGAGGATGGTGAAGTGCGATGGGCTGGTTGGTGATCAGCGTCGCGGTGGTGTTGACCGGGTTGTTGGGATGGTTCTTCTTCGGCCCGAGGAAGGCCGGCCGGGTTGAACTGGAGGACGGCGTCCAGGTTGTCCGGGTCACCGTGGATGGCGGCTACAGCCCCGATCTGATCGAGGGCGTGCGACCCGGGGTCCCGGTGCGGATCCTGTTCGACCGGCGTGAGGGAGGTGAGTGCACCTCCCGGGTGGTGATGCCCGACTTCAAGGTGAACGCATCCCTGCCGGCGTTCCGCACGACCGCTGTCGAGTTCACTCCGGCCGAGGCGGGCGAGTTCCGGTTCGCGTGCGGCATGAACATGGTGTCCGGAGTGATCCGGGTCAGCGGTGATCGCGGCGTAGCCGGCCAGACGGCGCAGGCTGTCGGCCACGAGCACACCGCTGTGCCGAGCGCGCCCGCACAGGGCGCTGCCCCCGATGCCTCTGAGGAGGATGCGGAGCGCGCCGCCGAGATCCGGGATCTGGTGCGCCGACTGGTGATCGGTGCGGCGTTGACCGCTCCGGTGCTGTTCGCGGTGATGGCGTCTGAGTTGTTCCGGGTCACGTGGGTGCCCGAGTTCCTGATGAACCCGTGGCTGCAGTTGGCCCTGATCACGCCGGTGATGTTCTACACCGGGTGGCCGATCCATCGCGTCGGCTGGCGTGCCCTGTCCCACCGCAACGCCGACATGAACTCGCTGATCACTCTCGGCACGGTCGCCGCGTTCGGCTACAGCGTTCTCGTCACGGCGATGCCGGGGCTGCTGCCCGACGAACTGCGCCAGGTCTACTTCGAGGCGGTCGGCGTGATCGTCACCCTGATCCTGCTCGGACGACTCCTCGAAACCAAGGCGAAGGCCGGCACCGGCGAAGCGATTCGCAAACTGATCGGCCTGCAGCCTCGCACCGCCCGCATCGAACGCGGCGGCCAGGAACTCGAGGTGAGTGTCGAGGACGTCCTCGTCGGTGACGTCGTGGTCATCCGGCCGGGCGAGAAGCTGCCCGTTGACGGTGAGGTTGTCTCCGGCGCGTCCACGATCGATGAGGCGATGGTGACCGGAGAGTCGATGCCGGTCACCAAGACGGTCGGGGACGCCGTGATCGGCGCCACGATCAACACCACCGGCTCGCTGCGCTACGTCGCGACGAAGGTCGGCGCGGACACCATGCTGGCCCAGATCATCAAGCTGGTCCGCGAAGCGCAGGGGTCGAAGGCGCCAATCCAGCGGCTGGCCGACAAGGTGTCCGGCTACTTCGTGCCCGCCGTGATCGCGATCGCGGTGTGGACGTTCGCCTTCTGGATGCTCTTTGGACCGCCGCCGACGTTCGTGTTCGCCCTGGTCGCAGCGGTATCGGTGCTGATCATCGCCTGCCCCTGCGCCCTCGGCCTGGCAACCCCGATGTCGATCACCGTCGGCACCGGCAAGGGTGCCACCCACGGCATCCTGATCCGCTCGGCGGAGGCACTGGAGACCGCCCACAAGCTCGACGCGATGATCCTCGACAAGACCGGCACCATCACCAGGGGTGTGCCTGCCCTGACCGACGTGCTGCCCGCCGGAGATCTGACGGAGGCCCGGCTGCTGGCTACCGTGGCGGCCGTCGAACGTACCTCCGAACACCCGCTCGCGACCGCGATCGTCGCCGGTGCCGTCGAGCGGGGACTCCGGCTGCCCGCCGTGGCCGGGTTCGAGTCCGTCACCGGCCAGGGTGTCCGCGCCACCGTGGACGGAGAGCAGGTGCTGGTCGGCAACCGGCGGCTGCTGGAGTCCGCCGGCGTGGACGTCCAGCCTCTGCTGGCCGCCCACGATTGGCTCGCCGGGCAGGGCAAGACGCCGATGCTGGCTGCTTTCGGGGGCCGACCCGCCGGCGTGATCGGGGTTGCCGACACCCTCAAGGAGGGTTCGGCAGCGGCTGTGGCCGCCCTGGAGGCGCGCGGCATCCAGGTTGTGATGATGACCGGCGACAACCGGGCGACGGCCGCCGCGATCGCCGCCCAGGTCGGTATCCGACGGGTCGTGGCCGAGGTCCTTCCCGAGCACAAGGCCGCCGAGGTCAGGCGCCTCCAGGCCGAAGGCAAAGTGGTCGGCATGGTGGGGGACGGCATTAACGACGCGCCCGCTCTGGCGCAGGCCGATGTCGGCTCGGCGATCGGCACCGGCACCGACGTCGCCATCGAATCCTCCGACATCACGCTGATCTCCGGGGCCTTGTCGGGGGTCGTGACCGCGGTCGACCTGTCGCGGGCGACGATGCGCAACATCAAGCAGAACTTGGCGTTCGCGTTCCTCTACAACACCCTCGGCATCCCGATCGCCGCCGGCGTGCTCTACCCGGCGTTCGGGGTCACCCTCAGCCCGGTGATCGCCGCCGGCGCCATGGCACTGTCGTCACTGTCGGTTGTCACCAACGCCAACCGGCTCCGCCGGTTCAACCCGCGCCCCATCCCCGACATCCCGCTGGCCGCCGTCCAGCCCGTCGTCGAGGTCGGCGGAACCGAAGCACCCCACCCCACCCAACACCATCGAGAGGAAACGCCAATGTTCGGCAAGAAGAAGACCAGCAAGGCCATCGATCCCGTCTGTGGCATGAGCGTCGACCCCGCCAAGGCTGCAGCCACCCGCGAGCACGACGGAACGACCTTCTACTTCTGCTCCACCAGCTGCGCCGAAACCTTCGACGCCGACCCGCACCGCTACGGCCATGGCCAGGCCCGCACCGCGCACCACGGCCACTGAACGAGCACCGTCAACCCACAGACGAGAACGGAGGTGAGGAGCATGCCCGGCGACCAGCGGCCTGACCGGAGGGCGCTCCTCACCCGCCTGCACCGATG